>SMTZ1_10000516_pt1 | contig 44537 bp, 58 predicted proteins | sample DeeMarSWOR136_30_FD_25667 | JGI IMG/M metagenome (IMG submission 25667) | reverse complement strand
CAGACTCGATGCTCTTGCCGATGAATTAGAAAATCTTAAAACTGAAGTGAAGAGCCTTCGTCCAAAGAAAACAAGGAAAAAGAAAATACGAATTGGGAAACCGGTGAGATCGTCAAGAAAAAGCTGCGATGACTGGGGCCCATCCCATAGTAGATGTGGAGCTGGCGGACTTCCTAGGTGTGGTACATAAGGAGGCAGTATGGACAATTTGCCTGGTTTTTTGACTATTCGGTAAGACAATAGCGATTAGCGAGGAGGCCTGATGAAAATAGCCATTGACATTCATGGCACGATTGATGCTCAGCCAGATTTCTTTTCCAAACTGACAAAGCTCCTGAAAGCATTTGGGGTAGAAATTCATGTAACTACGGGAGTACAGATTTCCTCAAGAGTAATAAAGGAACTTGCCGATTGGCAAATTGAATACGACTATCTGTTCTCAATTACCGATTATCATGTTGCAAAAGGCACACCGATAAAATGGGATGAGCATGGAAATCCTTGGATCGAAGACGAAATATGGAACCGAACCAAGGGGCAATACTGCTGGAATAATAGGATAGACCTGACTATCGACGATTCCCCAGCATATGGCAAGTATTTTAGCACCCCGTATATGAGATTTAAGAAAGAAAGTATGGAAAAGAAGGGGGATCACAATTATGGCATATGAAAGGAAATACTGGATCAACCGGTTTCCAATCTGTTCTTTGGTGTTTAAAGAGGCTGCAGAGATGCTGGGTTACGACGAGGAAGAGGCAAAGTCTTTAGGCCATGCGAGAGCAGTATTCTTCGCCGCAGCAAAGCGTGGTTTTGGATCTGGTCCAAGCAAGAAGTCTTCCATGAAAAAGTATTACAGCGACGAAAAGAAGATGGAAAGACAGGGAATAGATCCTAGCACATACGAGATTCTAAACTTTGCCGGCCTCGAAACGTACATCGTAAGGGAAAATGGGCATATTCGGGCTTTTTTCGGCGGAAAAGTAATCCGTCCAGAGGAGTTCGATCATGCCGATTTGGAAAGAATGATAAGAGGTGGCGGTGAAGCCGGTTATGTGAAAACTCGCAACTATATCCGGGCGAAACTGTCTGAATTAAATCAATATGAACTGAATTCTGGCGCAGTTTACAAAGTTTATGAAAGGTTGCGGGATTCAGTTCGAGAGGTGTCATTTATAAAGGAGGATGAGGCAAATGTTGGGCTTCCCGCCTAAACCGACGTCTATTCTGCCATATCGAGACACATTCAATCCGTTCGAATGGATAGTACAGCCAAAATATCGTGGCTGGAGAGGGATTGTCCATAATAATAAAGTATATACTAGGAAAGGCAACCTTCTTCCGGTTACTACACATTATTCCACAGAGTTTGAATACCAGCTGGATGGTGAAATCATCAATCCAGTCCGTCCAACAGAACACGGCGTTCGGACTGCAATTAAGAATGGGACTTGGGTCATAGAACCAATAGACATATATATCCCGTCTGAGCCAAATATGAAGCTGTTAGATCGATTGAAGCTTATGGAGGAACGGTTGGGAATTTTCTCTGCGCGCTTTGGTTTGGCCTACGAATATGACGAAATATTTCTCGTCCGGGACATGTGCCAAAGCGCGGGTTGGGAAGGAGCGGTAATAAAACGCAAAGACAGTATCTATAAGATATCTAAACATGCATCAATTGTGGATCACGAATGGTTCAAAGTAAAGTAGGAGGCAACATGGCCGATTTCCCTAGGAAAACAAATGAGGAAAAAGAATCGCCAGAGGTGGTTGGTGAATTGTCGATCGTTAAAGCAGGCCAAAAAGTCTGTGGTGGGTACGTCCTTACTCATGAGGATTTAAGACTTGCCGCTGAAATGTTCCCTGAATTGATCTATGATGAAAAGGAAGGGACATTAGCGTTGCCCATAACGGAGATTGATGTAATTATGGAGGACGAATAAATGACTTCTGATGCAGAAACCGGCGTTGAGGTCTACATGACTATTAAGTCGGGTACTTTGGAAAAAGATTCAGTCCTGTCAGGTTTAATGGAAGGTCTCTACCGCATTTCTTTTCCTTTAGGAGACACAGGAGAAATGCTATACCCAGTAGAAGTCCGGCGGACAGGCAAAGATGGTTTGGAAGTTGAGGTCAACAACGGCAGTACCTTTAAACTAAGAATAGAGTGAAACCCGTCGTGGTTGAGGGGAAGGGGGGCGTCGGTCTCGAAAGAGAGGCCGACGCCTTACATTTAGGAGGAGTTATGAAAGTATGTCTTTCACAAGAACAAGCAAATGAGGTATTGGATCTATGCAATTCTATAACCGAAGATGTGCCTTGTATGGTTGAGGGCGATGGATCCGATGAAAACTGCATTCACTGCCAGGCCCACCGAATAGCGACTTATCTAACTGAGGGTGGCCTAAGGCTTCGAAGATATGTTGGAGAGGAGATTTTATAACAATGCTCACAGAAGAAGAGAAAATTGATTACATCGAAGGTGGGTACAGCCATTGTCCATATTGTGGGTCAGCTGATATTGTTGGTGGGTCAGTAGAAATAGATGGAAATGGTGCCCATCAAGACGTGACCTGTAACGAATGCAATAGAGAATGGAGCGATGTGTATGTACTAATTGACATCCTCGAGAGGCCAGAAGAGCCAAATCCGAAAGATAAAATAGATTCTATATAGGAAACACTATGAAGGAAATAAAGATAAAGATCTATAGCTGTCTAGGGTGTCCTTGGCGAAGATTTCGGTGCTATGGAAAAAGTTATGTATGTGGCCACCCTAAGGGAGAGACTAAGAGGCTAAAGGCCGATCTTAACAATATTCCAGAGTGGTGCCCACTAGATGATATGGAGGCCAATACATGAAATATGAATACATGAAAGATGATCGAATGGTTCGTACCGCTCCTGATGGAAGTAAATGGGTATTGCAGGACAAGTTTCTGCGAATAACTCAGAACCCTGTCGCCCCTCGGTATCCTCACACGGGTGACACCATAAAACTCCAAGGTCATGGGTTGATCCCAGATGGGGAGTATATAGTGGAGATGGTTACAGAATTTGAGCCTGGGATTGACAGAGATGAAGACGGTAGAGATATAAGAATAAGCCTTATTGGCCAAGGGCACCGATATGGTAGAGACTTGAACGGAATGAATATCCGAATGGCAATGATTCGTGCTACTGCCAAAATGCCCGACCGTGGCGGATGGGCAAGACAACTTTTCAAGTTTTTCAAGTGAGGAAAGATCATGTATAAGAAAATGCCGGGAATAACGGAGCGATACGTCCGTCAGACAGGGAAGGTCGAATTTCGCGCTGCCGTAAAGTTCCGCGAAGCGGAAGTCTTTGCCACTAAAGTGCCCTACCGAATCTATTTCGTATTCAATGACAAACAAGAGGTAGATCTATTGGGAAAGTTTGCCCTATCGGTCTGTGGTGGCACAGAATACCTCATGAGTAGCGTTTCTTTCACTAGGGAAGACACTAAACCCGCTATGCGGGACATAATGCTAAATCTCATGGTGGAAAACGCAATAAACGAAGCTCGAGCCTTTAAAGTCTCATATCTTGTAATAGAGACTGTAGATCCTAAAATTGTTGAGGCAACTCTGGATTTTAACTTCTCAGTTAGGAGCCTTGAGATGAAGAAGTTTAAACCGGCTCCTTATCTCTATCGATGTACCAAAAAACTTTTCTTTAACTGTGTAGCATAACCCTACAAATGCGAAAAGGGCGCATAGTACCCCAGATGAAAGGAGGCCGCCATGTTAAAAAGTATGGTAGGTGTAGAAGCTGAGTATCTATTATTGAATGCTCAGGACGAGGCGATTGTTCCGCCTCAACATTGGGAGCGGGATGGATTTCCGCTATTGGGTGAAATTCGAGGAGAACCAGGTAAAAACACAGCAGAAACGGTTGGCAACTTTACCAAGGAAAGAATAAGATGTGCTGACCGAGTTCGGCAGGGCCACTCCATGGCTTTTGAAGACATCTTTAGGGTACGCCTTAAGGTGTATAAAGAAGCTATGAAGCAGGTAACCGAGGCCAAAGGCGAATCTATCGGAAAAACCAAGAATATCTACGACATTAATGTAGAGGATTTTTCCGATCAGATTATCAAGAATGGCAAGATTCAAGGAATCAATGCCTCTTGCGGCCTCCATATCCACTTTTCTTGTCTGGATGAGGACGTTTTCAAAGTGGAGCGACCTGTCTATGAACCTGTGACCATTCCAGTCGAAATGGTTCCACTCGCCGATCTGCCTGATGAGTTAAAGGGTGCTCAACAACTGATAAAAAACTTTATGAGGCCAGAGCTCCATCTCTACAGGCAGGCAGGCTACGAAGTAGAGAAAGAATTGAAGGCAGTAGTATCCCAGCTAAATCGGCCCGCTATAGAGTGGATCGTCAAATCAATGGATGAAGCTTTCTTCGCGAGATTTGCTCCGGCTGAAAAGAATCGAACGAAATATCGTCAGCCAGGCTTTTATGAATTGAAAGAGCACGGCTTCGAATATCGAAGTTTGCCGGCAAACCCAAAGACCATGGAAGCCCTACCTGAAATAGTAGGGAAAGCGTTTGAATTGCTCAATTCACTGAAGAAATTTGATTAGAACGTTGCGAGGGCTGAAAGGCCCTCGCCCAAGGAACAGAACATGAAAAAATTAAGAGAGATTGAGTTAAGGGAGCTAGTCAGCGACCGCGAAATATTACTCGACGAGAATGAGGATGATGTAGGCCCATCTTTTGCATTGTGTTCTGCTACTCGAAAACAGGCCACAGAATTTCACTCTTGTAGTGAAGGCCTTATAAGTGAAATTTTTGATTCTTTCAAGAAAAGCCCATATCGCAAAAATAGAGGTCGAGTAGATACTAAGAAAATGAGGCTTTTAGCCTTAATTCCTTGGCCTGATGACCTTAATTATGTTCGCCTCGACGGCGAATATGACAAAGCCCTACTGGAGGCACGGAATAGTATAGATGATGAAATGCGGACCGGGCTTAAGATAATAAACCATTTCGAGAAGATGGCGAAGTGGCCAAAAACCGAATTGTGCAGAGCGTCGTATCGGCATTTACCATCATCGATATTTATGTATCTTTTCATAGGCTCAGCTCGCTGGATGCGTTCCCCACATATGATATCGCTGTTCGTTCTATTGGCCAGATTAGGACGCATCTCAGATTTTAAGGATTTTCGCTCACATGAACAGTTTCTTGAGATCTGCAAGAAATTAATAAGTGATAATGACTATGACGATGACTATGGCTATTTTCGTGGCCGTTATGACGAAGATATTGCGCAAGACGTAGATCATCTTAAGACTATATATGACAAAGTCGAGATAGTGATGAAACATTTCAACTATCTCTTTGGCAAAAGAACCCCAATGTATTCCTTTACCAAAGCTATAGCAAACAAGCTTCGTTATGGGGAAGGTATAAGCAGGTTATGTAGCAAAGCTTCTGGCGACAAGGCCGTGGCAGTAAAGTTCGAGAAATTGCGCAAAAAATATGGGAGATAGACAAATGGACAAAATCAAAGTAAGGTTACTCAATGAATCTAGGATGAAAGGCTTTACAGGTTTTGATCATCCTTATATCTCTCTCTGCGGGAGAGATGATGACGGAGAGCTTTGCCAGTTAGAAAGTTGGGCAACTTGTAGAGAAACAATCATGTGCCATGTGCGAAACAAGTATAAACCGAGTCCATACAACACTAAGGCCGAAAAGTTGACTACTGACCGGATTCGGGTGATCAGCTATGTCAAACAAACGATAAGGGCTAAAGCTCCACGTGAGGAAAGAAAGCTAGTTTTTGAGGCAGCCCTTAATAACGCAATAAAAATCCTGAACTTCTTTGAAGAGATGGGACATTTGAAGCGGTCAAAGCTCTATGAAGTCGAACACGGTTTGCCAGTCAGTCACTTTATCTATCTCATAGAAGGGAGTTCAGAATGGCTGAGATCGCCAGCGTTGCTTTCTCTGTATCTTTTGTTAATACGATGTGGCAGATTTCTTGAGCTTGGCAAATTTACCACATATGAGGAATTTATGGAAAGATGCCGACATTTAGTGAAAAATTTTGAAAAAGACACAAAAAACATGAGTTTTTACGAAAAAAGAACATACCTTTCCAGTTTCCCTGAAGGAAACTCGCGTGATTTTGAATATCTCAAATATGTTGCGCATAAATTGCCCGTCTTAATGAAAGAGCGCAAGAAACTTTTCAGTAAGACCAAGCCCGAAGACCATTTTGCGCAATCTGGCTATTCAGACGGTATCCACAATTTGATCACCGGTACGACAAAAGACAAAAACCTATCTAAACGTTTCGTAGAGTCCTGCGACGCGTATGAAATAGAGGCAGACAAGCCGTTTATATAACAGCGAGTCAATAGCCTCCGTAGCTCAGCGGATAGAGCATAGGATTTCTAATCCTAGGGTCGCAGGTTCGAGTCCTGCCGGGGGTACCACGTATGGTCCATAGTGTATACGCGGATGAGATAGCGGCGTAGAGCTCCTCGGTCCAAAAACACTGCAAAGACAGGGATGGGTAGGAGCCACGTGATTCGCCGGTTAGACTCCGGCTACACTATGCATCAGGGGAGTGTGAAGGCAACAAACAAAGAGGTAGGCCGCGGAGAGCCCCTTCGTGTTTGGTGGTTCGAATCCACCCACACTCCTTCTACTTAAGGAGTTTGAAATGAAAATATATGATTACGGTTATCAAAATAAGATTATTGAAGTGCCTGAAAAACATCTATTTCTTGGTTCCTGTCATGGAATTGCATTGTTGCCAAGAGGCGAAAATGACAAGCACATATGTTTTATCATACTGACTGAGGACGATGGTCTCTGGTTTTGCAGTAAGAACTCAAGTTCTTCTGGCTGGCTAGGCGAACTGATTCTGCAGTTAGAGCGTGCAGAGAAATGGCTCAAGAAAAACGCTGTCGGAGAAGTATATGGCTATAGATTTCGTTCTTAGTCCATCATTGTCATCGTGGTCGTATGGAAAAATGAATATCAAAAATAAATTAGGGAATCAAACTATGTATGCTGAAATGTTGAAGTGCCAGGGATGTGGTAAGAACAAAGATATCCTTATGGCCTATAGAGGGAAATTTTACTGTGACGAGTGTTATTTTAGAGCCAATCCGCCGCGCTTAACGCTAGTTGAATTCTTCTCTAGTGCATATGAGGGTGGAAGTCGCTTATTCAACCAGACAAATAGTTGTTATGAAGACACAATGACCGTCAAAATGTTCCAGACCTGTGGTTGGTTCCTGAGACGAAAGCGTGAAAAAAGCAACCTTACCACGTATGATTTGGAATATTTTGGAGAAAAACAATGTATACGGTGTGGAGACGTAAAATTTCCACGTTCATTCGCGCAATGCCTTAATGCGGCTTTATGCAGATTCACCGCCCGCAAGACTACAACGACATGTGGATCAAGAGCCGAGATATATCTCGGCTAATAACATGCCGCCGGAAAATTGGCCGGCGGTGTCTCCTCCCGTTTTTTGCAGGGGCCACAACGGGGAGTGGCCCCACAAGAATCTTATGGAAAAAGGATAGAGATATATGAAAACAGCTGGTTTTTCACCGTTACCTATGTTTGTGGTAGACTTCTTCGATGTCAAAAACTATGTTGTAGGGCGGGTTGTCAACAACGACAAATTTCCACCTGTTTTTGTGCTGTCTTTTTTTCACCCTAGAAAGAGCACTGTGAGATGTGTAATGCGGTTCGAAGAGTATGGAGTTGAGGAAAAGATCTATTCTCCTGTATATTCCATTAAGGTAGTGGATACAAACTTCTCATTGACTCCTGGGGCAGAGAAGGAATTCGGTCGAGTTTCGCTCGAAACAATAAAAGCCCTATACCGCCCAAAATTTTTATGTGGAGGACGAAGCAATGCCAAAGCTAACAATCAAAAAGTTCCCCGAGAAGCATCTTTGTGAAATCTATCAACAGGTAGCTATTCGATTTGCATTTTTGTCAAGTCCGAAAGATGGTTACCGACAATGCCATGTCTTAGCTAAATGCAGAGACTTTTTGCATGATGCAGTCAAATCAGAAATACACAAAGGTTCTTGTGATATCTATAGTTTTGTGTATAGGAGCGGCACTAATCCTCCAATCGATTTGAGAAAAATGAGAATGCTTATAAAGAAGGGCCCAGAAACAGTGACCGAATTTAAAGGGGCAACGAAGAAAGCAAAAATTCTTCTTAATCATTACGAAGATATGGCGGGCTGGACGAAGACACGTCTGGTAGAAATAGCCAACGAGCCAAATATGAGGCTATTTTCTGGTCCCTCTCAATGGTTAAGGGCCCCTTTCCTGGTCTCCATGTATTCTCTCCTAATAAGGTTGAGCTACAAAGATTTTCCGTCATTTTCGTCCAACGGAGAACTTGACATGTCATGATAAACTCCATCTAGTCATAGAGAATTTTTCGAAGCTGTTCAGTAAGAAACTTGAAGACAATTATCCGAAGGGTACAAACATAAATACATTCCACAATCAAGGCGGAATCTTATCATTGTGTAGCTTCCGTAGCTATGATAAAGCAATTAATGATAAGTTCCAAAAGATATGTGAAGGAAAAATCTAAAGCAAAAAGCAGGAGGATTTGCGAGATGGCTAGGGAAGATTTCACGATTGGGACTGACCCAGAATTCTTTTGTAGAGAAAAGTCGACAAGGAAAATGAGATCGGCCATTCCGTTCATCAACGGTACGAAAACAGCACCAGAGCCTCTGCCGTCAGGGTCGAGCGTCCAAAGAGATAATGTAGCTCTGGAATTTGCAACGCCACCAGTGAGTAAAGAGACTGACTTCGTGAGAAGCATCCAAGCAGCATTCTTGGACATCATGAAGAAAGTTCCGAAGGAATTAGAGGTGGTGGCGGTTCCATCAGCAAACTTTGATGAGGATCAGCTGAATCATCCGGAGGCCTTACAGTTTGGATGCGATCCAGATTACGATGCCTATATCCCGGCAATGAATCCGCCAGCGCATTGTGATGACCCGTCGTTCCGAAGCTGTGGCGGCCATATCCATCTTGGGTATGTCGAAGAAAGTGGAAACGATTTTCTACTTGATCCGTGGGGAAAAATAAAGACAGTACTGATGATGGATGCTATCCATGGAATTGTATCAATGGTTCTAGACAACTCCGAAGAAGCAATCAAAAGGAGACAGCTGTATGGAAAAGCAGGCTGTCATCGGCCAACTGACTACGGCGTAGAGTATAGAACGTTGAGCAATTATTGGCTGAAAAGTCCTGAGCTTGTCATGTTGATGTACCGGTTGTCGAATGATGTGCTACGACTGCTGAGGGCAGAAGAAGTCGAGGATTGGAGCTCAGCGTCAATAGCACTAATCGAAGCAATTGGTGGTCAGGATAGATTAAGGTCAATTATAAACGACGGAAATGTGGATGAAGCAATAGTGGTATTGAATGAGCACGTAAGGCCGGTGCTAAGCGCTGAATCCAACGAGATTCTGGACATTTGTCTAGAAAAATGCGGAGCTTATAGCTTCGAAAAAGAGTGGAAACTAGCTCAGGAGGTGGCATTATGATCATCGGTATCCCCGTATCTACAAGTAAAACTCAGTATTACATCAATATGGCCTATGTCGATTACGCCGAAGAATCAGGCCTAGATCCCGTGCTAATCACGCCGCGAAGCGATATTGGAGCAGTTGCCAAAGCGTGTGATGGCCTAATCCTGCCAGGCGGCTCAGATATAGAGCCAACTTTCTATGGAGAGGACAACGTGGCGTCATACAGTGTCGATCCTTTCAAGGATGATTTTGAGAGGAAAGTCCTCTATGCGTTTGTAGAACAAAAGAAACCTATCTTTGGCATTTGTCGAGGATTCCAACTGATCGCTCGAGAATATCTTTTGGCTAATCCAGACGAGGAAAGCTGGTTGACCTATTATCAACATATAAACAAACATTCTTTGGCCGAGAATCTTAGCATTCCGCGGTCGGTTCCGTCTCATATGGTGGATTGCAGGGCTGACCTGTATGGCGGCAAAAAGAGTGACGAGCTTTCGATGTTTGTCAACAGTATGCATCATCAAGCTTTGATAGCAGACAAGAAGGTGTCTCCTGCCGGTAGCAAGCTCAAGATAGTGGCCTCTACAAGGAATGGAATGGATAGCAAGGACAAGGGCTATGTGGTAGAGGCATTCCGGCTTAATACTAAGGGAAGCCGCATTCTTGCTGTTCAATGGCATCCTGAAGAATTGAGAGACTATAGATTACTTCAGACCTTCTTTGGGGTTAAATCTCAGAATACGGTGGATGTCGAAGCAAGGGCTATTGGAGAGTGATATGTGGAGATATGAGATAAGAACCGCCAACCCAAATAGTTGGAAATCTTCCACAATCACACGGTATGATCTGAATATCTTCATTCGCAAGTGCGATCCACAAGTAGCACTCGATGACAAGACCGCAGAAAGTTGGGTACTGCGATTTCTAATCGAGGAGCAAGGATATGAGCCTGAAAAGATTGAAGAGCTCAGGATAACTACTGTCGAAGTTATTGAGGTCGGCAATACTAGCTACTAAGGAGATATCATGATTGGTTATGTAGGGGAAATTGAGGCTCCGTGGCTAATTGAGGTAATAGCAGAGCGGTTTGATTATTCTGCTATAAATGCCATGACCGAGGATTCCCTAATCTATGGCGGAGCCATAAGGGACGCTTTGGCAGGGATTCCTTTAGAAGGAGACCTTGATATAGTGCTTCCGCCTCATTCACTTCTTGAAATCACTCGGCTGCTCGATAGCTCCTCTAAATGGACACGCGTCTCAGGCGGGCCCAAAATAGAATCTTGCGGCATAGTCGAAATAGTTCGTGAGACTCCTACGAACTATCCACAAAGCTTAAACATCCAAAGCATTGTGACGTACAGGAATGTAAACGACGCAACCTTACAGATCGTCATGCCAAACAACAAAGCATCTTTCGGTAACTCATCCATGGATTCCTCGTATGAATTGATAAGTAGTGTAGATATCGTTTGTTGCGGTCTCGCAATGGACAGAGAGGGTAAAATATTTGAGATACTTGAAGGAGCACACCACGACTGCCAGAACAGAATACTTCGCTTCAACGAGAGGGTTATTGCTTCTATCTCAATCGATAAACTGTCCGAGCGTATCAAGAAGTTGGAAGACCGCGGCTGGAAGTCAGAAATAGATCTGGCCGACGTCAAGAAAAGATCCAAAGAGGTAAAGCCTAAGGAAAAAGAAGAATTTAAAAGTATAGACATTGGCTACAATGGGGGCTATAAATCCCCCAATTTAGAGGCATCCAGGAAAGTCTATGACATTGATATGTCTTCTTTCAAAGTAAAGTACGGAGGTCCGGTAAAACCATCTCTACGGTGGTCCGCCAATCGAGCTAGTGATACTGTTGAAGAGTCAGAGCAAACAGAGCCACGGCCAGAACCCGTTGGGCTACACAATGAGCCTGATTTAGACTATGAAACAGCGGAACAACGTATGCAAAATTTAGAAGCTTTTCATAAGAAAAATCTTAAACGAAAGGCAGAGAATTTCTTTATACAAGCTGATGAAGCCCGTTATATTCATACTCGGGATAGATATTCTGCAAAAACCGTTGATTCTCTACGTGGTCTATCTCCTATGCCTCTGGCTATTACTCTGGACCGCGGCTGGACCGACGATGATTTAGTGAAAGACTTAGAAAGAGATTCAAAAAGTTGGCGCAAATGGCAAGGTTTGCGGACGGTGCTACTTAATGAGCTCAGAAGTATAGACATCGGCCGAAGAAGCTATTCAATGGGTGACGTAGGCTTGTTGAATATGACTGTCACGCGCATAGGTCGGGCAATGGATGCGGTAAATATGTCCAAAATAAATTCGAGGCAGATGCAGAAAATGGAAGCAGAAGGCATAGAGACTGGAAGAATTACGTCCAAAACCTTCAAAACTTTCAAGGCACACCCAAGAAAAGCTAGAAAGAAGTTGGATGAGCTGTGGGAAGAAATGGGGAGAGATTAAAATGACAGACAAGGTTCTGCAGATAGGTGATGTGAAATTCGTAGCCGATGCGGATCTTCACTACGAAAAAGCATTAGAAATCGGCGAAAGGGTGGTGGAGGATGTCATTATTCACCCAGATGGAAGAAAAGGAATGTTCATTAATGATGAAGATCTGGCGTACCTTCTTGCTGCGTGCGCAGTCTTGTCGGTACTTCTATCGGAAGCAAATGATGAGTCGCTTGAAGACATGGACTACGACATTCCCGACTTACCTGGCCGGAAGGTTGGGTCTACTAGCGTCCACTAAGCCAGCGAGAGTTCCTGCGAAAAACGTAGGACATGTTTTCGTTTATGGCTCACTTAAAGCTGGGGGCTTTTTTAGCTATGGGTTTGATCAGCTACGATTGGCATCAGTTCCCGCAACAATAAGAGGCACAATGTATGATCTCTGGGCTTTTCCAGGCGTCGTACTAGAAGGAGACGGACAGATCCATGGAGAACTCCACACCTATCGACATTTTAGCGAAGTGGTCCAAGCATTTGATTACATAGAAGGATATCGGAGAGGGAATCCAGAGAGTAATCTGTACCTCAAGAAAGTAGTCGAGGTAACTACAATGGATGGGCACAAGAAAAGGGCCATAGTCTACACGATCAATACTCAAAGAATAAACCTAGGGAGATACGACGTGGTAAAAGACGGTAAATGGTCCCAAAATTTATAGAAAGGAGGATGACCGTTATTGTTTTTGGTTACATCGGTGCCATTCGGCTACCGAAATAAATCCCAGGAGGATTACTAAATGAAAAAGCTTTTAGGAATTGGAGTAGTTGTATTAACCTTGATGTTTGTAGTTTCTTCACCGGTCCTGGCCTGCAACGAAGGTGGCGGCGGTGACCACACCAACGTTAAGGTTACCGTTAAAGACAACAATGCCTTGCTCGGCTGTGGGAATGTCGGTATTCAGGGAAATAAGAACCACCACAATACCGTTATCGGCGGCGACGTAAACGTCGGGCCAACTGTCAATGGTGGTATTAAGAATACCGTCAATAACAACGTCACGGCCAAGGGTGGAAATGCTACGGCCACTGGCGGTAATGCGTGCTCTTTTAGTCTCAGCAAAGGCGGAGAAGGTGGAGCTGGCGGTAACGCATCTGCAACCATTGAGAAGGGTGCCGTTAAGAATACCAATAACAACACGAACACGAATACCAACACCAATAACAACGACCTTAGTAATCGCAATACGAACGTCAACGCCAACTGCAACAAGGTTAGCAATGATACTAGCGTCGCGGTTGAAGGTGATACCACCAACGTATCTACGACAGTCGAGGGCGACACCGTCACAGTAGAAGGCGACTATGTCCCCCGCGCGTTTGCTAATCCTGGTAGCGTTACTTATCCTGGTGCGCCTGAGTTCTATGGCCCGGATTCACCAAGTTCAAACGTAATGGATCTTCGCGACATTCTGTCAATGAAGAATACGTATGATCGGCATGTTCTGTCAGTAACCACAAAGAAGGCAGATATGCGCTTTCGCGCTCGTTATCTGGTGCCAACCATGAATAAGAGAGATAGAAGCCCTGACGACAGCGTTTCCGTCTATCTTGGCAAACCTACAGCAGGCGACATGGTAGCCATGCTTATGGTAAGGGCAGATGACACCGACACCACAACCTTTGAGGTTATGGCAAAGGCCGCTCTACTCGCACTCGACGTGAAGGCAGATTCTCTTTACGTTGTGGCCTACAGCGCAGAAAAGGTCGTTAAAACGTCTGGCTGGGGCGTTGGCTTCGGTCATACCACGTCAACTATGAATAGCGCAGGCGACATCGGCACGGTCAATACAGGCGGTACCGGTTTCCAGAAGGGTGAGTCAGGTCTTAAGGGCAAACCCTGGGTGCATGCCATCGCAGTACGTATACCGTAAATCCAACATCACAAGTCCAACTAGAGAAAGAGGCGGGTAAAACCGCCTCTTTTTCACAAAGATTCTCTGAAGGAGGATATCATGAAAAAGTATGGAATACCGGCAGTGGTTGTGGTAATGATTCTTGCATCAGCATTCCTCGGTGGGATATTTGGATCAGCAGTTACAGACTATAGGCGTCCAAGTGTTTCGGGTCAGCCTCCTGAGTCAAGGCCACCGGCAGTGGTGCAGCCCCAAGTTGTTGAGCTAAAGATCAAAGCGGATGGCGCAGAAAAGATCTCAGTGAAGGAAGACAAGAAAGATGAAAACATCGTCCGTCGGTCAATGGCAGTCGATAACCCAGAAGCTACTCTATCCGGCATTACTAGCATAATAGATAATGTGGGGTATATGCAAATCTACGGCAGCCTCAGTGCAACAGAGACGCGGAGCTTTTGGATGGACACGCAGATTCTCAAGCAGAAATATGGCATCACTAAGATAAAGATGTTCCTAAATAGTGGCGGTGGTTCTGCGTATGCTGGCCTTGCCATGGCTGACCTTATAATGGCTGTCCAAAAAGACGGCTTTGAGATAGAGGTATTCTGCTCTGGCCTGGTTGCAAGCGCAGCGGTCCCAATTTATGCAGCGTGTGGGAAGCGGGTAGCATCTGACGGTTGCGTCTTTATGGTGCATAAAGCCAAGCTCTTCAAATATGTTGCCCAGGAAGACATAAATGATTTGGAAGCTCAGAAAGAGATGATGAGAATCATCAGAGCCAAATATCTTGACATCATGGCAACGCGTTCAAAGCTGGACAGAGATGAGTGGGAGAAATTGTTGGAGAAGACAACGTGGTTTACGGCCGATCAAGCCCTCGAGTGGGGTCTTGTGGACGAAATAAGGTAGGAGGTCAATCGTGAGAGACAGTTTTCCACGAATCATAGTTGGAAAAGGTAGTAGCTTTATTGGTAAAATCTGTCCTATTTGTAAAGAACCCTTCGCCTTCGGGGAGCGACTTTGTCTCCTTGATAGGGTCGGAACCTGTGCTCATGATAGCTGCGTCTACAAGGACGCTAAGGAGGATAAGGATGGCTAAAAGAATTATTACTACGCTTATCACAGCAGACGAACAGTTTGTGCTGGGTGAGGAAACTAATCGTGGAAGAGTCGAAGGTATTTCGTTCCGTGGCGATCGTCACAAGACCACAGGTGCCTCTTATGTGAATTGTTATGTGGTAACATTCCTTGGCTCTACGCTGGAAGTAGTAATTCCTCTGCATAGTGTCAAACATTTAACTACTGATTTGACTGACGGCGACAACGACGAAGACGTTGGCCACACACCAGAACTGCCTGACTAGGAGGATGACTATGCCCGCAAATAAAATTTTAATTCCTATAAGCATCGGGTACGGCGATGCTATTATGGGGCTTGGAAGAATGACTGATCGAGTTAAGGATTTCTTCGAAAAGCCAGAAGATTTTAAACTCGTCCTGTTTACAGGAGGCTCCGATGTATCGCCAGAGCTGTATGGGGACAGTTCGCCAAGAGGCATGTGCCAAACCAACCCAGAGCGAGATGCATATGAAATCCGCATCTTTGAGTTTGCGCTTAAGCACGGCATAAAGATGACTGGCATTTGTAGAGGAGCGCAATTTATAAATGTCATGTCGGGCGGAAGACTGATGCATCATATAGAAGGTCACGCCGGGTGCCTTGTTCACCCAGTAGAGACTCTCTTGGGCGAAACGTTCCTTGTTAATAGCTTACACCACCAGATGATTATTCCGCCAGAGGATGGTACTACAATCGCTTGGTCCCAGAAGAGATTATCGCCCGGCTATGTTGGCAAACGCGACAAAATGGAAAAATATAAGGGGCTGGAGACCGAGGCGATTATTATACCAAGGACTTCGTGTTGTGGCGTCCAATGGCATCCAGAGATGATGAACCCTAATATGCCAGGATATATCTATTACTATAACATGGTGAAGAACTTCTTGGAGCTTGATATCCAGTCATTTGCGAAAAAATATTGTGAACCAAAAGCCGTCGAGGTGTGATATGGGTTTCAGTTGCAAAGATGGCGTGCAGTTTGCCCACGTCATTATGATGACGCCAGATGGAAGAATCTTAGCATTGAGACCGCCTCGTGCTGATTTGCCAAATATATGGCAGGCTACAGTCCATCGCTCCATGTCAGTTAAAGACTTCAGCGACGAGGAAGAGCACGCCCTGGAAGCGGCAATGATGGCTGTATTTACCCGTTTCTCTTTCAGACCCACAGAAGATGACCTAAGCAAAGTAACGTGTCATTATGCTTCGTCATTGAAGAAAATAATGCATCTTTACATCTGCAAAATTCCATCCGGGGAAAAACTACGATGCAGTGGCTACACACAAATAAAGGTCATGACCTTAGAAAGAGTTTGCAACGAACTTTATTCAGAGCCAGAGAACTTTACCTTGGCGACAGAAGAGGCCATAAACCTTATAAGCGGCTTAAAAAGTCTATCGAGAGGCGCACCATGAAATATCACATACTAAATCGGCATATAGGTCGTGAAGTATTTATAGTCGGATTGGATGGAGACCTTGACACTGGAGAGATTGGCTGTTTCGATTCGCTAAATGAGCTGAACGAATACATATCTAGCTTGAGTCCCGTATCGGAAGATAATCTTGTCGCGGTCCATGGTGTGCTAACACAGGCAGAATATATTCCGCCAGATATAGGCAGGTCTGCTTTTATAATCGTTGCAGATCCGCAGGACAGCGCCGGTGGTGCCATCATAAACTTAGAAGATACTCGTATGGAGAACCTGATTTCTGGCATAGAGAATCTATTTGGAGACAACGACAGCCCATATGAGGGGTTAGAAATAGATAATGTATTTATATTATACGGCTACGAACTCAATCTAGGGTTCTGTGTTCGAGAGGACCAGGTAGACGAGTCAATCTTCGATGAATGTGAAAAAGTCGCTACGGTGGCAGAAGAAATGAGGAAAAGGGAAGTAAAAGGAGAGTCATCATGAAGAAAATGGTTACTGTAGAACTGACTGACGCTAAGAAGACTTATATTGGTAGATTTCTTGGCCTAATAGACGACAAGGAGTTCCATACCATAATAAGTAAGCGAAAAAGTCAGGGTAAGGTGTTCTCCGCTGAGTCAATGCCTTTAAGCAAGATTTCGGACAACTATGCCAATCTCGATGGTCTAAGGTTTGTGCTGGCAGTAAAAGAGATTGACGGACATGCTACAAAATCCAAGTTACTGTTTATAAGCGATAAACTGAGCTATGTCGCAAATCAAATGGCATCAGATGACATCGGAATCCTAAGCGAAAATGATGAGTATTATGAGCTAAAGGAGAGCGCATCATGAGTAGCCCTTTAATAGTAGACTGTGTATGCAATCCAGGAACAAAGTTCATAGTGGCCGATTATACTGCGAACAAAGCTTTTCCGCCGGGAAGCCTCGGCTTTATAAGCAACTACGGCGGCCAATTCCGAACTTTTCCCAATACTATACTCGCCGAGGCAATCATTATAAGGAGAGGTAAGAAAGGGAAAGATAGGCTAGAACGTGCTACTTTTGCTACGCCTGTATTCGACACGGGGCCAAGGGTCACTGAATCTAAATACCGTGGCTACAATTTTGTCTACACCGAATCTACTGGGGATGTCTACAAAAGTGTATTGGATATGCCAGAGCTAGATTTTCTGGGGTGGAGTTTGGCCTATTGTCATCACTTGACGAAACTTTTTCGAGAGATGACAAATCGCTGGCCCAAAGAGAAATACCATCCAGTCAATGCACTGAAAAGAGCACCCGGTTATTTTAATGAAGACCCAGCGTCAATAGCAAATTTTTGTGCGCTTGATTTTGCGGAAACATTAATTACAGAAATGAGGAACTTGGAGTCATTGGCTTTGCGCGCCGCCACAAAGCAAATTGCAGGAATTACACTTGCAAAGCTCAAGGCTTTGCTTTATTTTATGTGGATGAATGTCCATTGTAAGAGAAACAAGTTGGAGCCAACTTTCCCGCAAGCGGAAGTGCTGACATCAGTAGAGCATCACCTAAAGGTTCTACAGCAGAATCAGAAAAGGGAGTTCGAGCTTGACCAGAAGAGATTTGAAGCGTATTCTAAAGGAAAGAAGAAAGTAGATCCACTTCTGAAACCAGTTAAGCCCCAGCTACCACGTAAAGTAGCGGACATAATAAGCCTGCTAGAAGATACAGCGAAAATGACTGAAGCCACCCCAAATTTCAATAGGATACTTTTTGATGAGAATAAAAAGCAACCAAAAGTTGCTCTCCATGAAATGGGGCAAATCATCATCTAGCCTAACAAAGGGAGGTTTGGTCTATGATCCGTACAGGAAGTAAAGTAATCATATTGGCAAGCTCTCTCAAGAGCGGCATAGGGCCACGTAGGGGTAGCGTCGGTTATGTGTCAAAAAATCCGGCCTTAAAGGGGACAAATTATAATAGAGAGTCGGACTGTTTTGCTCAGCCAATTCAAGTTACGTTCACCCGGTATGGCTTCGAGAAAGTGTTAAGAAAGGAGACGAAGTTCTTCATAAACTTGGTGCCCTTTTCGCTTAAACATTGTGAAAATATGGAAGACATCGACACCGACGGAATAGATGCTTTGGTGGATAGAGTCAGCAAAATAAAGACCAGCGGGGCTTTTTGGGACATTATGAAGAATCGTGTGACAAGTATCTTTGGCAGAAAGAACGTACATATTGGAATAGCAGTGCCAATATTTAGCGGCTGTAATCTTAGGACTTGTCCGACAGAAGAATTTGAGGCGTGGGTTGAAAGTTTTCTAAGTAACCACGAATTTCATCAGTTAGCCTTTGCTATGGTAACTGAACTATTTCGACTACGGAAAACAGTCGACCACCCGTGCCTTATGACCATACGCAACATGTTGATCGACAAAGGCGTAAAGAGGGCTATATTGCCTAGCACAGGGGCTGCTACTGTAGAGAGGGAAACAATAATCAACACAATAGTAAAGATAATGGCAATAGGCACAAGCCGCGCCTATACAAAGGACAACATGTCTAACCAATCATGGCTCAAGAACAAAAACATGAGTAGAAATAGATCTTACCTCATACAAGGAATACAGCTTCTCTTGGAAAACTTCTATTCAGATGTCGATTTCGCAGGAAAAGTTAATATAATAAACGCAATACAGGGTAATAGAGCGAAATTCGCAACGTGTTTTATTGCAGGTATAAGAAAGCGGCTGTTGTGTCTCGGCCAGGCTCTTGAGAGTCAAGCATAAGGGAGGAAACTCACGGCCATCAATTCAAAACGGGAGGCAAATATGCAAGACAAAGTCGAGCTTCTGTGTAGCAGTATCCGCCGGCAGTTTTATAATAGAACTGTCGTGGAGGGCAGAAAAAGAAATATTGACTTTGGAATTAACCTCGACATTGGCCAAAAGGGAAATGAAATCTGGTTGACCTTTACAAAGGGAGAAGAGTCTCATGTAGCGACCATTCCCATTCCATTTGTTCAAAACGGCGTGGCTTTTATCTCCAACAACGGCGTCCGGCGAGCTCTCTGTAACTATTTTCTGGAAGAGGAGCAAAGAGAGCTTGACTTCTTCTCTATCATGTATTATATTATATGTGGGGAGCCAAGAGGGATCGTCTCTGACAATCTTGTAAAGAAAGGTCCATATATCCAACAGGTGGTATATGGCTTCGAGTCTGGCAATGCATCCACAGTCATCTACAATCTCCAAAGGGCTATAAATGACGTAGTAAACCGCATGCCGGTGCATGAGACCGACATGAACAGCTGGGTAATGAATCAGCGACTTGTCATTATTGACCCGGTATTTGATGAGATTCAGGATCCCAAAGAGCGACTGGAGTATCAAATTGAGAAAAGCAAACGTTATTTTCCAAGAGGATGGACTCCAATCGGTCTTGCGGATGGAGCTTTGGCGGATAGAAATTATACGTTAAAGTTTGATATAAGGAAACTAACTCCTTTTGGATTAAGACATCACAACCCCCAGAGAAATCTGTATTCAACTCTAGGGATGAAGGGCGATGAGTTGCCTCGGGTAAGATCTATATCCATGCAGAAACTAATGGATGTGGGCCTCACTCGGAAAGGCTGGAATCTTTTTACCGTGTTTGCCGATATTCCAGATGTATTTGAAGATCAGATCATGGTCGATGAATCTCATGCCGACAAATTTATAAATTACAGGCGGCGATATTCCTGCTTCGGCAAATTGCTAGTCCAAGAAGGAGATGCATTAAAGTATCGGCAAGTGCTATCCATTACAGACGATGAAGAGAAAATGCTGTTCGACACTGTGGCTGACAAGGCATGGGTCGAGAAAATTGTAGAAACGGAATCCAATATAGGCGGTGCACCAGTCAAAACATATCATGTTCTGGTCGGCTATCGAAGACACCTCAAAGACGGTACTAAGATAACAAATCTTCATGGAAATAAAGGCGTAATCCGCCTTAAGAAACTTGGCCACGCCATAAATCCAAAAACTGGCGAGGCTAGGAAAATAGATGTATTGGTCTCTGCTAAATCCATCAAGAAGAGAAAGAATTTTGGCCAGATTCTCGAAGCTTTGGCCAACGTCGTAATGGATGAAGACGAAATCAAAATAGTGGAAGATGACCTATCGATATCCATGGAACAAGTCGAGAACGCTCTCGAAGCAAACGGATATCCTAAAGATGGTAGCTGGCAATGCGAAACTTATGCTGGTGCTCTCGAAGGCGTATGTGGCACGGTGTTTTGGGGCGTGACGAAGGATGTCGAGGATCAATTGTGGGATAGGAACGACACCGTTCGTCGCAATGGAAGAGACCTGAGGACCGCTGGGTTAAAGTTTAGTACCGTGGAGTTTAGAGCCCTTATAACTCGATTTGGGAAGAATAATCCTATAACGAGCGAGATCCTTTCTTATGTCCAAGGTACAGAGGATTTGCACGAGCAAATAGCGATTCTTAAATCGAAGAGGGGAGAGGTTCCTGACGACAAGCCCGTGTTAGACGCTGTCAATCTAAAAGCTTTGGTCCAGAACAACGGTACACTATTCTCTAAGGAAGAAATAAAAGGTACAGTAGTGGATGAGCATTTTCATCCAGACGGATTCCTTATGAAGCTTCCTTTGCCATATCAAGTAGCTACTGATAAATGGCACAGAGCTATCGCTGAAGGCATTCCTCAAGATCATGCAAATGATCCTGACATAAAGAACGTCTTTGGTCTTGACCGAATATATATCCCTGCGGCAAGTCTGAGAAAGTGTTGGCGCCATGACACCGGGAAGTATGGTTTGAGTGACCTTGGTGTATTAATAAATAATATAGTAAAGATGGCTCATAGATATATAGAAAAGCCGGAAGAATCCATTAATGTACGGCTTCTTTATATGTCAATAGGCCAGTATTTTGCACGGGTTGCTATGCGTATGGGTACAAAGAGAGGTGAGATTAGTACGTATGGCATGGCGGTTAGATATCCATATTCTGCCAAGGCGGTAGCTACTCTTAGCAATTCTTTGCCGAAAAATACAGTGGAAATTCACAGAGATATGGCAAGAAAACTCCAGGTAAAGACTGGCGATGTGGTGTTGGCAGAAAGATTTCCATGTCTGGGCTTCATGTCTATCCGGCCTCAACAAGTTAAGGTAACGGATGATCCACTATGTCGATTTACCATTCGAGTTAGTGGTAATTGCCTGGGCTCCATGAGTCTAGATTTCGATGGAGACGTTCTGTTCTTGGCATCTTTTCATTCGCCGGAGGCCAAAGAACTTCTGAAGAAAGAGTGGACTAACCCTAACAAGTCATGCTATGATGTAATCAAGGAGCTCAATAAAAAGGCTGGAGCTCCTCATACAAAGTCTCTCGTGCTTCAAGACTATGACTTGTCGGTTTTCGAAGATCTGACGAATGAAGAGCACGCTGTCCTGGTGAAGAGAGCGACTGGCGTCAAAAGCCATACTGGGCCAGTGATCGCGTTGGCTTATAACATCATGAGAATCCTTGAGAATTCTGGCATTAAGGACAACCAGAAGACCAACGTGGCAATTGAAGTATTTCTTGACAAAGTAGGAAATTCTGTATTCAAGCAGAAGCATGGTGTCAAATCTCTACATGATATTGTTATCGATGCCATTTGTATGGCTGATGTAAACACGCTCGTAGAGCATGGATTTCATCGGGGGACATCGACAATAATCTGCGACATTATCAAAGCCAAGGGCCGGGAAATTGGCGTAAGAAATGTCAGAAGTTATCATGAGTGGGCAAAGGCTAATGGGCGGAGCAAGCTAATTAATAGGATCGTAAGGCAACAGAACAGGATATATTTCGCGAGCAGGGCAGCACTTGAAGGCTGTGCACTATTAAATCATTTGGAAAGCCCAGCCGTCGATTGGCCAAGCCATATGCTTAAGCTAGTCCTATCAGGTAAATCTACCAAGATAGAAACTGAGCTGGACAAAAATATGGACAGTAAATATGGCCTCCGGTCTATTAAGAACGACCAAATTCGCAAGGCAGGCTCCAGGTTGTGGGAATATGTCAAAGAAATGTTGTCTATGGTAGAAACACGTGAAAGTGTCTCTTCACCGTCCCCTGAGCTCTCTGAGGAGCGTCGGAGAGCTTTAGTAGAGAGGTTTCTAAGGAGGTACGGAAATGCCAGACGTTAAGAGTATAAATGTCCCCTTCAAAGGCCAAACTACAACTCTTAAAGTAGGTGATTGGATTCGCATAAATGCAAAAGGTGAAGCTCGTAACATAGGCCAATGCGGTGAAAGGGCACAGATAATAGGACTAATTGTTGAACACGCAGGAGACGAAGAAATTCGAATCCTATTGCGAAAAGAAAATAAACACCCAAATTGGGGTGACTTAGGTGGCAAAGTTCCTTTTGGTACAGGATTAAGCATTTACTATTATGACTTAAGGAACTGGTTCGACCTTAGGTGTGGTGGGCTTCAGGTAGCAGGCGACTTCGTATTTAAAAAGAAAAACCTCAAGGGGATGGGATGCAAAATAGTAGCTTCGCTCCAAAACGGCGAGGTTTTTGTAGAAATGGATAAGGATGTCGGTGGTGGAAGCTGTGATGGCTTAGGGAAAAGAGGCCACTGTATAACAATAAATGAAAGCTTGTTAGCTATTAAAACCAGCAAGAAAAAAGTAAAAGCCAAAAGGAGGAAATAAAATGGCGGAAAGAAAAGAATGGAAAGGCATAACGATTAATGAGGCCATGTTTCAGGGAAAAGTCATGGAAGACCCAGTGATAGTTCCAACTGCCGGCGGCAACAGATGTGCATTCATAAAGCTAAGAACGTTTGTGAATGAGTTGGCGGCCAATGGTCAGTGGACAGAAGCCCCGGCCTATATTCCACTGGTTGTTATGGACCAAAGAAAGGTCGAAGTTGTTGAGAAGTATGTGAAGTCTGAGCGAGAACTGTTTGTCCGAAGCTATTTCAAGACATGGCAAGGCGGAGATGGAAATATGCAACATGGATTCGTTGTCACACAGATGAAGCTTGGCTCGAAAGGTTTCAAGCCAAATACTGAAGAGGCACCCCCGATGCCGGAATAAATCTGGAGGTAACTATGGAAAGAAAAGAGGTAGCATTAGGTCGTGCCGCAGCAGTGGATGCTGGCGTTGGTATGACAGCTTCACCAAAGACAACTGAGGAGAGGCTGTCGATCATAGAGGCGAAAGTTGACATGTTGGCAGATATGGTGAATCTTCTCCAAGAAAAAGGAGATATAAGGGAAGATGCACCAGTCGATCCAAATGCTAATGAGGATGGCATTCCATACTATACAAATCTCATCGGCGTCACTAAAGGACAACCATATGTGTTGACTGTGAGAGAGGATGCCTATTACTTGGGCAACAAACCGTATAGGACATTATCGGCCGCTGCTAAGGCTGTTTGTGGTCATAGGAAGAGTGGTTGGGTGTTCTGGAAATTGGTGGATGGACGAACCGTGAAGGAAGCATTCGGGAAAAAGTAATGGGAAAGAAGAAAAAGAATAAGAAAAAGCAGAAGCGTTACAACAAAGGCCAATTTGAAGACATAGTTTGTCGACAATGTGGCATCTGCAAGTTCTTGGGGCCGACATTTTGTTATGAAGCCTATAAGATAGATCCAAAGACTTTCATGGACAGATGTTATATGGCTTTACTCAAACTCAATCTCGTCCTTGAGAAAAGTGGTGGCAGCGTAGAACTGATGCGCTTTCAAGAAGTGTTTTGTTATTCAGGACTATGCGGGCCTAACAAACAATATTCTTGCCTAGAGCTATTAGAATGCTTTACTGAATTCAAAAAGCAAGTCAACGGAGAAGAATCCGGGAAAAAGTTTTCAGTTAAGAAAAACAAGAAGCAAAGAAAGCGTGAGCTAAAAAGAGAAGAAACTATAGTCGTGGCTTACCCTACTTTTTTCTCCAGTGACAATGAGGACTTCAAGGCAAAAATAGAAGGGATTTTATCAAATGGAGGTTGAGATATCTAATAAGATAATATTGAGGGGTGCTCCACGTTGGCTACTCGATGAGTTTATCCGGTACCTCACAGTCTATAACCCAAAATATCAAGAGGCTGTAAGTTCTGGAAGAAGCACATGGGGTATCCCACAATTTATCTATAACTTTGATAACGTCTACAAAGGGATAGCCATACCTCGTGGCTGTCGAAAGAGGCTTTTCCGAGAGATAGAAAAGAATAATATAGACGTTAATGTAATCGACAAACGAACTAGATTTGAACACATTGACATTGATTCGACCCAGATTAAATACAGACCGTATCAATTTTCTCCTGTTATAGATTTAACAACGGTGGCGGACGAGGGATTACTTGTTGCACCGCCAGGAAGTGGGAAAACAGTTATAGGATTAAGCATAATTCCCATGCTAGGCCAGCCGTGCATGTGGTTGACTCATACTAACCGTCTTGCCAAACAGGTAACTGAAAGACTTGATACCTTTCTTCCATCATTAAAAGAAGATGATATAGGGTTCATCGGTGGTGGAAAATGGAAAATAGGGAACATATTTACAGTTGGCATGATTCAAACCCTGATAAGAAACGAAGAGGGTCTCGAATCTCTCAAGAATCTGTTTGGGCTAGTGATCCTTGATGAGGCCCATCACTGTCCTGCAACGACATTTCTGAAAGTTGTAAATCAATTTAACCCTTATTATCTATATGGATTAACAGCAACTCCGTATAGAAGGGATAAGCTGGAGATCGTCATGTTTCAAGCAATCGGAGAGGCTACAGCAGTAGTCAAAGTGTCAGAAGTGGAGAAGCACGGTGGGATTATAATACCGACTGTGAAGTATCGAACGATACGATCCAAGCCAGTAATGGCCAGCAATGTACCGAGAATCATATCTCAACACATCATCAACAATGACAAAAGAAATAACCTGATAGCGGGTGATGTGATTAGGGAAGCTATTTTAGGCAACTATTGCATAGTTGTTAGCGATCGGAAAGCCCACTGTGAAACTCTCCATGAGCTTATTTCTTTAGGCTGGGAGAAGACCGGCATCGCCACCGGAGATTACAGTGCTAAATATCAAGATGAACAGGTAAAAAGATATTACGACAACGAGATAACCGTTTTAATTACCACATTCGCTTTGTTAGGGGAAGGATTTGATGTTGATTTCCTAAACCGAGCTTTCATTACCACCCCATTTCGGGCCGAGGGCAAAGTTGAGCAGCTAGTAGGAAGAATTCAAAGGTCAGCCGAAGGAAAGACAGATGCTATCGTCTACGATTATGTAGATCACGATATCGGCGTTTTAAGGGACCAATTCTATAGCAAGTTCAACAAGAATAAAGACACGAGATGTCGAGCCTATGAAAGATTAGGCATGCCTATTGAGCCCTACGAATCGTAAGAAATCCCTGGGAAAAATAAAGAAGATAGAAGGGGAGGAGGCCTACCATGTGAAGGGGGGCAACCCATGAGAATTTCAATAAGAGTGTCCAAGTTAATGGAAGAGCGCAGTAAATATGCCGGCTCGTCGGAAAATAGGTATATAAGAATACCATTTGAGCTTCGGGATATTTGTGAACTCAATGTAGGGAGTTTCATAAATCTGCGGTCGAATACCGGAAAGATAGTAACATTAAAAATCAACTTAGCCTACGGTAAAGACGTAGAAATAGATCCTCTTTCTGCATATGTATCTCGAGGCGTATTTGATGCGTTGGAGTTGGAGTCAAGAAAGGAAAGATACGAACAAGAGATAGATGTAATAGAGGGGATGACGCTTGGATGTGACCCAGAATTTTTCTTGGTTAACAACCAAAACTGGAATGTAATCAAAGCCAGCGCTGTCTTCAGAACGAAATATGGACAACTGGGTCATGATGGATATCTGATGGAGCTAAGGCCATTGCCAAGTGTAGACGAAAAGGTAATCGTCGATAGCATTTGGAGCTTGATTCAGCGAGCAAGAACACAGCTAAACTCCATGAAGTTGAGAGGCATGACCAGCGAACAGGTAATGATGGTAGCCGCATCGCACTACAAAGGATTTACAGCCGGTTTCCATCTACATTTTGGATTGCCAAGGCCACTACTAGGCGGTGCACATCAACAAACAAGGTGGCATGTCAAAAATCAGATAGCTCGCGCATTAGATTACTATGTAGGTATTCCATCAATACTGCCAGAAGGACAGGAAGATTATATCCGTCGGACGGCGAGCCATATAAGATACGGAAAACCCGGCGAATGGAGACAGGACAATGGCATAACGTTTGAATATCGTGTGCCTGGTGGCTTTATGTTGAGGCATCCAATTCTATCACTTGGGCTCTTAGGTCTGGGAGCCATAGTAATGGAAGATACATTGAGTAGAATAAAGGCATGTACGAACTCTTTTCAGGATTTAAAGGTAATATCAAACACAAGTAATCTAAGGGAAATATATCCAAACGTTCTTGACATGTTTGATCTGTACAAAGTGATGTGTTCAAGGGATTTAACAATCGCAAAGGTACATCTGAATACAATTCTGAAAGATTTGGCTCAGATGGTAGGTTTCGAGAAAAGACAAAATTCGATAGAACAAATGTTCCGGTGCATATATGACGGGACTACATTCAGCCCAGATTTGGAAGGAAATTGGAGGTCGTTCTATGAGAAACAGCAGAGATCGATGGACGTTCTTTCAGCACGCTTCTAAGCCAGTAATCAGCGCAAGCGATGTGCTATATTGGAAGAACACATTAAAGAAGATCCTAAAGGTTGGGATGGAGTTCGAATTCAATCTTCCGGATCAGAAAGGGACCTGCAAAGGCGACAGCCAGACATGCCCATGCATGCGTATGACAACAGATAATTGCTGGAAAGAGTGTGCAAATTTGAAGACTTGTACAAGCAATGCCAACATTCATCGGTGTGACAACAGAACAGAGGACTGTAAACCTGAGGATTGTGGCGTTAAGTGCAATAACTATAAACTAGTATGTTATCAGATGTATTGCCCAAACTTTGTCAGTGCATGTTTCACGTGTTCACAATTTGCATCTAACTGCACCAAATGCCCAGATAGATTTGACCCGGAAAGAAATCCCAACGAGATAAGGAACATGCTGACGAGAGAGTTAGCTCCATCTAATTGTTATGGAATAGTGAGTGGGTGTGGCATCCACAGTATAACGAAGGATGGAAGCTTGTTGGGTGACAAAGGCGTAGAGGTAATAACAGTTGGAAGAAGAGTCGATTATTGGGAATTCTTCCGGATGGGCAAGCAAATTATAGACGCAGCGGTGGCAAGAGGGGCGTACATGAATGAAAGATGTAGCACTCATATGCACATCTTAGCCAGCTATTATGGAAAACTCCCTAACGAGCCCCAAATGAACGGCATTCCTTCGAATATAAGCGAAATGGAAAAGGAAATGCCGGAAATAATCTTGGCCAATTTTCATCAGCTGTGTAGAAGATACCAGAACGCGATGACCTGGATGACAATGGCTTTGGATGAGCCGGAGAGAATGACTCGGTGGGAAAAGTTTCGAGTAAGCATTCTGGATATATCGGCTATTTTGAACCAGATGAGATCTGTCAAGGACACGGTAAGCCATACTTCTGGTGGTAATAAATATGGTTGGGTGAACTATAACAATTGCCAATTCAACGGTAAAGATGTGAAAAGATTTCATGTAGAAATGAGAGTCGCAGACGGCATGCTCGCTCCAAGTGCTGTGGCAGCATTAGCCTGTCTGTATTATGCTTTGATGATCAAGGCTGTAGAAATATCTAAATACGGCGTCCTTGAAGTCGGTGATGATGAATGGATGCAACAGGCCAAGAAGATCAAAGAAGCCATCTTGAACAACATGAAAGATTATAATGCTGGCGATCGATTCGGCGACACTAGAAATTTGCCAAAGTATTATGACATATTAAGAGGCGAGAGCTATGACTTGGTAAGACAACTGAAGCATATACTAATCAAGATTGGCCCCTCATATAATGTGTTGGAAAAGTTGGCGGAAAGACCAATTGCCTTGAGAAGATGTGACGGAGAAAGTTGGGAAGAAATTGAGAAAGATTTAGAGATTCCCATGACCAATGAGAGTCAATTTGAGACAAAGGTAAGTGAGTTCATCGATTTGAGGTTGATTGACGAGTGCCACAGTATGGAAGAATGGATTGCGGCAATTGGCCAAGCATTAAGGGAAGACCCAGATTTCAATGATCATGCCGCCGAAGACTTGGATGAGCGTGTAAATCTTTATATAGACAGGCGAAGAAATGAGGGTGAATTGATTTGGTCCGAAAGTTTAGGGACCGTAGTCTTTATTTAACAGGAGTAAATCATGTGTGGAATCTTAGGAATAGCTCTACAAAAAGGTTGTGAGGTAAATAGACCTCAACTGTTGTCACATTTGCTTAGAGAGTTACTCTTTGAATCTATGGCAAGAGGGAGTGATGCTACTGGTGTGGCATTTGCCTCAGGCTATAGAATTGGTGTCATTAAGAATAACGTAGATGCGACAGATTTCATAGCTGACAGGGCTTTTAATATGGCCTGTCGCCGTTATATCAAGTTAGGAAATCACGTCGATCATAATATGAATACTACTGCCGTTATTGGCCACACCCGAGCAAAGACTAAGGGCACACCGTTGGTAAGATACAACAACCATCCAATAGTGACACCTAACATAGTTGGCGTTCATAATGGCGTAATAACGAATGACGAAGCTCTGTTTGCGGAATACAAAAGAAGGTTCGAGTCTTTTGAAAGAAGGGGCGAGGTAGACAGTGAAATAATCTTTCAGCTAATCGACCACCTTGTCACTTCCAGAAAGATGGAGATGTCAGAAGCAATCCTTGAGGCCTCTGCTGTTCTAAGAGGGAGCTATGCCTGTGCTCTTATCCATAGAAAAAACCCTTATCAACTATGGTTATTCCGTGACTACAATCCAACTACCCTCGTTTGTTTTGAGGATGTGGGCTTAATAATGTTCGCCTCTTCACTAAATTACATACGAGCTGCTACATTAGGAATGCCAAGCAGAAACTTAGGGCAACCTACAGAAATTCTGTTTCCGCAACACCACTGCATTGGAATAAATCTTTTTACCAACTCAATTTATGTTTTTAAACTCCGTAGCCAATGGGCACATTCAAATAATCAAGCTGCTACTTGTTGTGCCTAATGAGGTGTCTATGTTCGAGATAATAAATACAGATATGGTTCTTGGCTTGTATAGACTACTCACCAAAAAGAAAGAATTTGTAGGCGTGAGTATCACTGAAAGTGACGACTACATTACTCTCGGCACTCCTGGCTTGACTAGTGTAGCATCTCTTGAAGACGACAGAAGCGAGACGCGTATCTTATTTTCATTCCCTTATGGTCCTGGTGGCAAACCAAGAAACATGCTTTCTTATAAGAAATATCAGTTGGTCAAAAGGACAGACGGAGATTACACCAAAACTCACCGGATCATAACCATGCCATCATTCCGGCGTAGAGTTATAGACAAGATTCTTCCTGATGTAAAGAAGTGCGGCGTAATAACTGCAATAATGAATGAACGATCTGCCACTGCCTTTGTTAATGGATTAGTGCCATTAACGAAGTACTACAAATATCATAGCATCTTTAATTGCGATCAATATCTCCAGTCCGAGGAAAGAAACATTGAGACTATCCCAATAGTCTCTTTCTTTGATATTCGTCATTGTATTCCCATATTCAATAATCGAAAAGTAGATGGGTTCGGAATCATATACGAAACGGTGTTGCCAGATGCATCGAAAAGATCAGGAGAGCTAATCACAAGCTCGTCGCTATGCATGGTTCTATCTCAGTTTAGAGAAAATCTATTCTATGTAGACGGTAAAGAAATCCATGAGAAGAGAAGGTTTATAAGTAAAGAAATTGTGGATTCGTTGCTTAGGGCCTTGGGTAGCAAACCAAAAGAAAAGGAAAAATCAAAAGCTAAAGCAATGGATGAGGAACCAACCATTAAAGTTTCATTTACGTCATCAGCCTATATATATTACGGTAATACATCAACATCAACAAATACTTACTAAGGAGGTAAGAAGATGTGTGGAATAATAGGCCAATTGGCTTTTGGCAAACTGACTGAGGAAGAGGAGAAAGTTAGGCAGGAATCAATGATATTCCTCGGTTCAGAGTTGCTCCAATTGTCGCAAGAGAAAGGGAAAGACGCAACCGGTGTAAGCCTACTGTTCGATGATGGTAATTACGTGGGCTTAAAGATGGGTATTCCATCGATCGAGTTCATCTCCCGATACGGAAAAACCAGTAAGGAATATGGTGGCTTCATAAAAGTTTGGAGAGAGTCTGATCTGCCAGTCAGGACGTTCCTCGGTCATTGTAGAAGCACGACTAGGGGAAGCTCTCTTGACAATGTGAACAACCATCCGGTAAAGGTTGGTGATATCATAGGTGTCCATAATGGCACTCTGACAAACGACGACAAGATATTCTCCAATCTTAAATGCAAAAGAGATGGTATAGTGGACAGCGAAGCAATATTCAGGTTGCTGCACCATTTCTCAAAGAATGGAACGGAGCCGTTTACAACTAAGATGTTGGAAGAGGTTGTACGGAGACTAACGGGGACGTTTGCTGTCCTGGCATTCAGCGGCAACAACCCATATCAAGTATGTGCATTCCGAGACGGCAGGCCATTCGAGATGGCGCTTGTGAAACCGTTAAAACTGGTTATCTGTGCATCAGATAAGAAGTTTATAGAGACTGCACTATTTCGATACAACAAACACATAAACTTGTACATAAATGGGACCAACTTTCCAACGCTGACAAAGGGCGACATAGAATATAAGTATCTTTTAGATGATTCGGCGCTTGTCTTTGATCTGAGGACAGAGATTAAGAAAGATACGGATATAGAAGATCTCTATGATTATGAAAAGATGACCCGTCTAAAGTTGGCGTGTTATGATAAAGCCGTTGTTTCAACTCCTGTGGTCAATCGAAACACTGCTACTGGCAATTCCAACTTCAAAAATAATAATGTGCCAACTAGAACGGTTCCATCTGGTGGTGCCTCTATAAGGAACCAGGCTAGAAATCAAGCCGGCTTTAATCTGAAGTCCGCCGATGCTACAGCGGGTAGGGTTTGGAATAAAAAGAATAACAAATATGAAATGGTTGGTACTGATGAAGAGGTCGCAGAGAGCGCGAAGAGGTCCGCCGTGGAAATAGATATAGAGACTGGTAAAACAGTGTGTCTGGATTTATCCACTGGCGGGGAAGAAACGGCGGACATTGATGGGAAGTTTGCTCTTGAAGACCGAGGCAAAGAGATGGAAACCAGTATGATACCTAGCAACCCCGCCAAAATCGAGGAAGTAGAGGTTGAAGCTAGATCAGTGCCAGAAATTGAAGAAGAGCATCCGGCAAATACAGTAGAAGTTGATGTCACCGTAGATGCGGAAGCAATAGAGAAAGCAGAAGAACTTGTCAAAGACGAACCCAAGTATGAAAGTGATGATGAAGTGTTGGAGGCTCTTGAGATAGTAGACAAGGAAACTCTGAAGTCGTTGCCGCTGTCAGCTCTTGCGAATAGAATGAAGAGCTACATCATAAAGCAAGGAATTATCAAGGGCTATACAGCAAGAAAGTCAGAAGAGCCACGTGGCCACAATGTTCATAAGACATCCAACGCTGAAGCACACATTAGAGTGGCTAAGGCAATGGTAAAAACGTTGATAAGAGCTATGGAAAAAAGCCACAAAAAGCTATCCGACGACTTAGTAGAGAAAGCTGTAATAGAAACGTTGGAAAGCGGCTCGGAGCTGACAAAGTCAATGTTAGATAAGGTCTTCAAGCCCGGCGACGAAAGAGATAATGAAATTATAGCAAAGATCAAGCGCATAGTAGGGGACAAAGAAAACCGGTAACAAGGGAGGTTACCATGGCAAGGAAAAGATTAGTCCTGATGGCGTCCAAGCGCATGGATAAGAATAAAAAAGAAGGGCGCAATGAAAATTCGCTGATCAGGATGTCGTCCATAGCAAGAGATTCAATGGGCTTCCACAACGACAAAGTTGAGCTGTGGCCGGCTGATTCAACAGGCGAAGATAGGCTAAACCGATCAATTTTGCTGACAGTGTTTCATGCCTTCAAGGACGATCTGAGCGAGCTAAAGGCTGACATTCAATCAGGAAAATTAGCGGAAGAAAAATATAATCGCATTGGTTTTGTAACGACAAAAACATTCAATAGGGTTTGTGGTAACAAAAAAGGGGCATCAGAGAACATCTGGATTTCTAACGACATTTATGATACCGTCATTGGTACTGACCCAGAGTTTCTGTTGTTCCATAAGACAGAAGACAGAATCGTCACTGCAGTCGGTGTGTTGCCTCACAATGGTGAGATGGGATGCGATGGGGCTATGGCAGAAATCAGGCCAAAACCCGAAGTATCAATAGAACGCCACGTGGCAAATATGAGAGAAATATTCGATGCTCATAAGGATGAAAAGAAACTTAAAGATCTCAGGTGGGTTGCTACGTGTTACCACGAAGATGAGCACAGAGCTTATCCAGTAGGTGGACATGTTCATGTTGGCAATCCAAGGCAATTGGTGAATCAATCCGACGCTGTAAGACGTAAGTTCTATAAAGTCGCAAACAAAATCATCGACGAATATATAACTCTAGCTCTAGTTAAGTTGGATGGAGAGCCTGGAAGTCGAAGAAGAAAAAAGGACAAATTATATAGTGGTTATGGTGGCTTCGGCGATTTTCGCACTGAGCATGGAAGACTTGAACACAGATCTATGAGTGGTATGTGGCTACTTCACCCATCACTAGCTAAAGCTGTATTGGGAAGTACAAAAGCAGTAATTGACGAAATTTTCAGGCATATAGCCGAAAAGAAGTTCAATGGAGACTATATTCTTCCAACTGGCATGGGCCGATTAGATCTATATCGTGACGATTTTGATTCTTGGGCAGAAATTCCTTTAGCTCAGGACATGAATTGTATCCTGTCGTCAGGTAACATGAGATCAATTTTATTAGAATCAAACGTCAAATATATGACACTAACCCGTATAAGACAACTACATAATAAATTCAAGAAACTATCAACGTATGCCGATAACAGCAAATATATTGATGCATTCTGTGAGATTTTAAAACTCAAACAAGAGGAGATCTCTGGATGGAGTAATGACATAAGGGAAAACTGGCTCGGTAAGAAAAAGTTTCTCGTAGAAGTGTAGGGAATCGTGGTCGTGAAAAAAATAATTCTACAAATAATAAAAAAGTTAAGGGGAGGACTTGACATGACGAAGAAAGATGCTTATATTTGGTATAGTGGAGCAACGGATGTGACCGGTGGAAATCTAGCCAAAGAGTTAGGAATCGATGGTGGAGTGGACAAACCCAAAGGGAAAAAGATTGTGATAGGTTGGGGTACAAAAACGAAGGAAGATGTAGCATTCCCTGCTGGTGTGCATACACTGAATCACCCCAATAACATCCGTTTAAACCGGAATAAGCTTGGGACGTTAGAGACAATGAAGAACGCAAATGTCGCCGTGGCACCATTTGTGATGGCAGACAAGGTAATGAAGGCCCTCGCGGATAAAAAGTCTGATATATGCCTCCCACTGGCTGGCAGAACCAAGTACCATCAGGGCGGCAAAGGTTTCTGGATGTGTATTACGAAAACCCATGTCAAGAATGCTATTGATGAGGGGGCCCAATATTTCCAGAATTATATCGACATTGTGGATGAATATCGGCTTCATGTCTTCAACGGAAAACTTCTTTATGCTCAGAAGAAAGTCAAGCGCAACAACATGGAAGAGGCTTTTGTTGAACAACATGCCGATAAGATAAAGAATTATGCCGACAAGGCAGAGAAAAAGCTGGACAAAGAAACCTTGGATTATGCCCTCGGCAGAATAGCCAAAGAACATCAGCATGCTGACATGATTGTGCGATCTAATCGCAGAGGTTGGAAGTTTTCCAACGTCAAGCAAGTGGATAACAACCTCCTGGAAACAGCAAAAGCGGCTTTAGCGGCCATCGGGATGGAGTTTGGCGCAGTTGATTGTTGTATAGATGCAGACAAGGCAGCATGGGTTATTGAAGTTAATTCGGGGCCTGGACTAGACGGCTCAACATTGAAGACCTATGTCTCAGCTTTTGAAGACATCCTTAAAAAGCTCACAGCTCCTCCGAAAAAGGCTGAGCAAAAAGCTACTAAGATGGACAAAGCTGTGGCTCCGAAGAAAGAAAGCAAACTCCAGAGTGCAAGCGCCAAGCAGAGACTGACTGGATTAAGAGAGCTCTTGGATTTGGTCGAAGACGCAGATGAGGCAGAGGCAATAGCGGTAGAAAGTTTAATTCGAAAGAAAATGTCAGCGGGAGCTTAGAGCCATGGCTGAATTTTATGTATCAGTCTCCAGAGAAAGTATGGCCCAGCAAATCGCAGCCTTAGTAAATCAGCATAATAAACTTTATAGAAGGCTTTCGCCCTATAATCTATTAAGAGAAAATGCTGAATATTTCGTTGAGGTTGTGGGAGATAAGGTAGTGGGTTGTGTGGGCCTCTCTGCGAGATTTCATAATGCAAGCGAGATAAAACATGTGTGTGTTGATCCGGCGTTTCGGAGAAAAGGAATCGGTAGAAAGCTGGTAAAGCTTGCAATGGCAAACTGTAAGACCGAGAATGTATATATGACAATAAGAGACGATAATCTTCCAAGCCTTATGTTGGCAAAATCGTTGGGTTTTATGCCAATTCGACAGCATTGGAGCGTGGATCATTTCGTAATAACAGTGGGGAGGAAAAGAAATGACGGCCAAGCAGTTGGTAGATAATTATCACTATGTGATAGTAGAAGTGGTAGCTGAACACGGCAACGCAGCCTCAATTGAAAGGGGGCTGTTTAAGGGATTAAATGCAATCGCGACCGGTACTTTCATATGGCTAAAGCCATCGAAGGATCCCAAAGACGAGGTCTCAAAATCCTGCAATCTACTGTATTATAGCATTTTGTCAATAGAGACATATGATGGGACTACAAGATGCTATACATTCTATAGAAAGGATAAGGGGGAACAGGATAAGGCTCTTGAGGCTATAACGGAAATTTATAATGTCCTCAAGGAAAAGATCCTTCTAAAGAAAGACGACTACATGCTGGATATAAGCAAGTATCACGACATTCCTGACCTCGAAACCGGAAGTAAGGCTATTGTAGGCAACCACAAGACGCCCGCTACAAGTATGTCGAGCTATTATAGCAACCAACGTCAAATCCCTACCAGCTCCTATACTTCTACCGTGTACGAGAAAAAGGAACCGGAACCAACTGCTTTTAAAAGGCGTTCAAAGAAGCCTACTGAAGACACTCTGACAAGTCTGAATGAAAAGCTGGACTTAATTGCAAAGGGAGAGTACGATACCGACTTTCCCAAGGTTAAAGGGGAAAAGAAAGCCACAAAGGAAGAAACTGCTGTGGAAAATACCCAACTTACTGATGATGAAATGGATTATTGCGGAGGAGCACCATTCTGTTAGGTGCAGGAGGCCTTATGAAGCTGATAGGGAATGAAAATACGCAGAAGCAGATATATATTGCATCCCAGTCCGCAAAGCAAGAGAATCGATCTATTCCGCACATGCTTTTTGCCGGCGCAGCTGGGTGTGGTAAGACTAGCATGGCAAAACGCGTTGCTCAAATAAGCAATGGTGTGTTTATATCGGTTCTTCCAGAAAATCTTAAGAAGATGGACGATGTTGTAGACCTATTCGATAGACTTGATCTCACGAACTACAACGAACGCGGAGATCAGCTGGGGCCAATAAAGCCTGGTATAGTCTTTATTGATGAAATCCACAACCTTAAACCACTACAGATTCAAGAGTGGCTTGGGATAGCAATGGAGAACTTCGAGCTGTATATTGACAACCAGCGTTATTGGCTACCAGACTTCACTTTGGTGGGTGCAACTACGAACGACGGTTTGCTGTCTAAACCTTTTCTGGATAGATTCAAGATGCGGTTTATATTTCGTCCGTACAACTTCGAACAATCGACGCAAATAGTTGTTGTCCATGCAGAGCGCCTCAATTTAGCGATAATGATAGATGCCGCACAAGCAATAGCCCAAAGAGGAAGAGGTGTTCCAAGAATTTTGGTGGGATATTTAGAACGGTGTAGGGATACTGCCCAAGTTCATGGCTCCAAAATGATAACAAAAGCGCTGGTAGAGGAAACATTCGCTCTGTTAGGAGTTGATGATGAGGGACTAAGGGAAACAGAACGACGTTTGTTGAAAGCTCTCTACGAAGCCGGAGTTCCAGTCGGGGTAGAAAACCTGTCTATAATGATTAATGAGGCCCCAAAGACTATATCAAATGCAATAGAGCCATTTCTCATTCAGAAGGGTTATATAATCCGATCCGGACAAGGCAGAACCATAACGAAACAAGGAAAAGAATATTTAGAAGAAAGAGGTTTCATAGGCTCTAAGAAACTCAAGAGACAGCCACTACCAGCTGAGTACATCAGGAGACGAATCCATGCCAATTAGAATGAAGCCCGTCATATTTGATGGAGACGGTGGTGGCAAATACAAGGATGTCGGTGGCTTTAAGTATGACATCGTAAAGAAAAGCACGGTGCATACATATGAGGAGTTTCCTAAGCATTTTCTAGCCGACTCTATGGAGAAAGCAGAGAAGCTGTATCAAGAATTCTCCAAGACGCTTAACTATATGGCTGGCAAATATGCAACAACAAGTGGGTTGGAAAAGGCAGATCTGTTTGGCGAGGCATTGGTTGGACTTGCAAGAGCAAGCAGAGACTTTGACCTAACACGTAGCGACAATTTCAAAACCTTCGCCCTGTATAAAATAAAGGATGCCTTAGAAGAATATGTCAGGAACTTCTCTACGCCAGTGGCACTGCCTGCTTACTTAAAGAAATCTCAAAGAATTATGCATAGATTGGTTGGTTTGCTCCATTCAAAAGGAACAAGTGACGAAGATATTCAGGACATATTTGATGGTAATATTGACAAACTACCAGATCATCAATGCCTAGAGTTGCATGGATATCTCACGAATGCAGCAGAGAGAGCTGGCATTTCATTACCTGTCCTAATTGAAAGAATCAAGAATCTTCCGCACAGTTCATCCGATACAGAAAACGTTGAAGCAGACAACAGGGCCGAAGAAAAGATGTATGCAAAGCTAGTAGTCGATGGCCTTAAGAATCATATGTCGAAAAACGAATTGGAAATAGCAGAACTAATAATGGAAGGAAAGACATTTGAAGAAATAGGAAGGAGGTTTAATAGGACAGATGCTTGGGTGGCACAGCAACTAGACAAGATGCGTACCCGTCTGAAAAAGAAAATAGAAATATGAAAGGAGATAACCGTGAAGACCTTAGAGGTACTTAAAAGGTTAAACGGTTTCCACGGAGCTGAAGTTTATCTCGTAGGAGGTTTTGTAAGGGACCTCATAAGAAGAAAGAGAAACGACGATTTAGACGTCGTCATAAGACTTTTAGGAACTCAAGAAATCAAGAAGTTCCTAGACAGATATGGCACAGCCAAATTTGTACATCTAACATTTGGCGTTCCGATTATACTGTTTAAAGCCTTTGGCGATATGCAAGAGGCACAAATTACTTTCCCTAGGGATAGGGATGGAAACTTTACTCCGATAGGAAACCTAGAGGAAGATTCAAGTTGTAGAGATTTCACAATAAATGCAATGTATCTGCCTATAGACTTCAGGTCACGAAACGAAGTCATAGACTTTCACGGCGGATATGCAGATATCAGAAAAAGAATCATCCGCACCATAAGGAAGCCAGAAAGGGTAATAAAAGACTCTCCAATAAGGCTGCTTAGAGCAGTTTCACTAGCTGCTAGAACTGGCTATAGAATTCAGCAGCCGTTGATGAGAGCCATATCGCACAATCGCCAGTTGTTAAGAAGGGCTCCTGTTGAAGGAGTTCGGGCAGAGCTGGATAAGATCTTACTTTGCAGAAAACCGTCAACCTATCTTAAAGTGATGAGAAAACTTGGCTTACTGGAAATAGTGATGCCAGAACTCAATCATTGCGCAGGAGTTAGGCAGGATAGAAAGTATCACAAATATGACGTATTCAAACATTGTCTTTATACCTGTGACCACATAGAGCCTGACTTAATTCTAAGGTTGGCAGCCGTACTTCATGATGTAGGAAAACCTGACACTCGAGTAGAGACAAAGGATCGAGTAACATTCCACAAACATGAGGTAATCAGTGTAAGACTTGCTCGAAGGTTCCTTGAAAGGCTTCGGTATAAGAAAGAAACAACAAGAAAGGTCTTGCATCTCATCCGTATGCATATGTACCACTATACTCGTGACTTTTCTGATGCTGCTGTCCGAAGGTTTATAAAGAAAGTTGGAATAGTGCAAGAAGACTTGGATAACCTAAGAAACATACCATTATTCAAGTTGAGACGAGCAGAAAGGCTCGGAAATGGCTACAAAACTAATCCAGTTACAGAAAGACAGCTCGATTTTGAGAAGAGAATCGTAGAGGTATTTAAGGAAAGTAAAGGCTTCGAGGTAAAAGACCTTGACATTGATGGCAATGTGATTATGAAAATTTTCAACATGGAACAATCGCCTAAGGTAGGAGATGTACTGGCTTTTCTATTAGAGAGAGTTCTGGAAAACCCAAAAGTGAATGAAAGAAAAGAGTTGGTTAAGCTCGCAGCCGAGTACATTTATTACAAAATGTAGGAGACAAGATGAGTCTAAAAGATAGAAAAGAAATCACTGAGCAACAAATAGAACCAACCTTGAATCAACTGCGACACAAGATTCACTATAGACTCAAGCAGTACGGAAACCATTCGTTCGCATCCAAACATGAAATCTTGGGCCTAATAACCGAAGAATATCATGAATTGACTGAAGCAATTAAGACGGAAAGAGGTGATTATCTGCCCGAGGTGCGAAACGAGCTGCTTGATCTGGCAGTTGCTTGTATCTTTGGTGTAACATGCATCGATCATAAGGGACTTGATTGGTAGGTGGTTTGCTGATCCGAGAAGCCTGAGGTCACAAACCTTGGGTAGTGGCTTGGTTCAGCTCTACATATAGGTGGATAGTCCCATTCCGTAACCCCTAAATGTGTGTACCAAAATTATTTCATTTCTGAAGGTGTGATTCCGGTAGCCAAGCATAGCCTCATAGGCTAGAGCAGGCGAGGTTTCCTGAGGACCGAGAGTTCTGCGGTGGACTTTCTATCCATTCGCAAGTCGGAGAAATATGAGGACATCAAATGGGGAGACTACAGACTGCAATGTAGCATAGGATAGGCTAATGCCATTGCGCTTTGTCCAACCTGATGGTCTCTGGTTCTTCCATCGCTTATGCCTGTACATAAGGGTGTATGGGCAACCATAAAACGAGCCAAAGAAATACGGAATGAAGTTCTTTCTTTTAGGCAAGTTTTCTCTTGGCTTCATTCTGCTTGACAAAAGAGAGAAACTACCAGCGCAATTAAGAGGAGTTCGAATCTCGTCCGTTGTAGCATAGTTTGAAATGGCGATTATCCACCGCCACACAAGAACCAGGAGGTAAGAAAAAATGTTGTGCAAGCATCTAGCAATAGAAATACAAGACGAGGATGTAAGTAGCCTTAGGCCATTTGTAGATGCCAAAGGCCGTGCAAGCGTAATGTTTCTGACAGGTGACGGCAATAGCATCTGTTTGGACGAAGAAACGCTTAAGAGGGGTCTGGCTTGTATAGAGGCAGATCGAAAACGTAGATAGGGAGATTCGCCACACGCCCCCGATAAACTAATTATAATAAATATTAAGGGTGTTTAACGAATCTCATGTACAGCAGTACCCAAATGACTGTGGACGGCGCAGGCCGATAGAAGCAGTTATTTGGTTTTCTTCTCCTTAAGTATTTTGTACCATGTCTTGGAAGGAGTCAAGAAATCGCCAAGTAAATGAAACCAAAGTAGACTCCTAGAGTGAAACGGGATTAGTTGAAGCGGCCATTTAGTACACACCTCCAAGATATGTGTGCATAATATGGGGAAGAAGAGGTCGAGTGGGATAGGGGCGGGTATTTGTTATTTATTAGTAAAGAGGCTTTGTCATCGTGCCGATTGGGACGGCCTATGGCAGAGCCACAAGTGCCAGAAAGAATCAGTTCATTAAAACCTCCTTGTGTTGAAAAGCTAGTTGCGGATTCTGGCCCCGCGACTAGCACAAGGTAGGTATTGGGCGATGCCTACCGAATTCATTTCTAACCTCCTTTGTGAAGCCGGCTGCATTGGGCTGTGGCCGGCAAAAGAAAAAAGAAAGAAAAATGATAGAGGGATTCACAATCCAAACCCCAACGGTCGGTTATTCCCTTTCTAAGGGGACGGATTTGATTGTATCCGTTAGGGAATCCCTCTCCTTAGATCGAAAGGAGTAGAAACATGTTTGACTTTCTAGATCATGATCCAGATGATGTTGCCGTAGAGGAAATGGAAGAAATAGAACCAGCAGATCTGGAAGACATGAAGGAAGAAGGAGTCGAAGAAAGGGAAGACACCAACATTTTAGGTCCAGCCATAATTGCTGGCGCACTGATTGGCGCAGCGCAAGAAGAAAATATCGAACAAGACAAAGAGATGGCGGATACGGAGAAACTAATAGTTAAGGAACAGTCTCAAAAAGATGTGTTGCCACTAAGGGCCTTGAGACGTAAGAAAGAAAGAAACTTGCCACCATTTGAACAGTGGGTAAGTGACGTAATTAGAGGAAGGAAGACCTTAGACGATGAGCTGTGAAGTACGAATGATAGGAAGAAAAGGATCGCAATCCTTTCGAGAGATAGTCGAAGGCACGAGCCTTAAACGGTATGTTGGAAAGAGATATAGAACTGACGTACTGGTTAACTATGGCTTGTCTGGAGAGAGGCTTCGTGATTTCTACAGAAGGTTTCCATCTGCTAGAGGAATTCCTACCATTAACAAACTTATCGGCTATTCAAAATATAGAGCAATTCAAATAGCTAAGAACAATGGGATTGTTGTGCCAGAGAGTAGACTAGATTTATTAAAACGTCACCGATTAGGTGACTGGATCGAGAAAAGATTTAATTCTCAAGGTGGGATAGGGATCTGCAAAGCTCGGGGAAAAAACAGACTCGCGCACAAGTATTATCAAAGATACATAGATGATAGAAGATACGAACTCCGTGTCCATGGATTTCGATGGATTGATCCAAAAAAATGGAGAGTGCAAAAACGCTTCGGTAAAGAAGGAGAAATAGCCTGGAACTATAAAAACGGTGGTTATTTTTCAAGTGTTTATGACACTCGTAATGATACCTTTTCATCAGCAATACAGACAACGGATGACGTGTTAATAATATTAGGAATGGGATTTGGTGCGGCCGATTTCATAGTGACAAGAGACGGGGAAGTCTATTTTATCGAAATAAATTCTTGTCCAGGATTTCAGGAGCTAAGCAAAAATATTTATCTTGACGCCTTTGAATCTTTGAAGGCAATGCGCCTAAAGGAGGTCCTTAAGTTTACAGACTAGGGGGATGGAAATGAGTAAGTGGATCGATGAAGAAAAGGTGAGCTTCGATTGTCGGCATACAAGCAACCACGCTGTAAAATACTGCGTTTACTACGACAAAAGGAAACGTGTATACATACCCGAAGACCCGACAATAGAATTTAGGGCCAAAATGCATTCTGGTGTGTGTTTTTCTGGCCTTGTACCTCTCATAAAGAGACAGAAGGTTGCCCCAAACCGCCTATATGCTGTAATAAAAGACGACAAAAAGAATGCCATCCAACTTTCCTTAAATGAAAAGGAAGCCTGGGTTAATATGGCTATAAGAAATAAGATGTTGCCGCCATATTTTAGTCTTGAAGCAGCCAGAACTGGGATCTTTGTCCTTGACATTTCAGACATACCGCCTTCTTTAGTTTATTGCTATTTTGCTACTTTCCGATTTATACGCGAAGACCCAGGCTTTGTTAGAGCAATGGTCTATATGGTGGATGAGCTCGAAATAAATTTCTATGCTGCATTTGTCCTGGCCACAAGAGTATGTCTAACCCAAAGGGGGCACTCCATAACTTCTGGAGTTCGGCCATATATGGACAAAGCTAAAGACGTGGAGAGGGTATCTATTAGACTAAGTGAAATAGTTGGCCTTCGGAGATTCGTTAGAAACCCAAAGAAATACGACCAGCGGCCTTTAAAGACAGCGTCATGTGGTTATGGCTCAGACTATTATTGTAATAGTACAATTGCTAGAGCAGCAGAAGGTATTAAACATTCATGTACTGCTAAGTTCTTCAAAGCACCATCATTTTTGAAAGCACTAAAAGCTTCTTCTGACAAAAAAGTAACTGAGTATATTACGAAAGTGGCTGAGGAGGTTGGCAACAATGGCTAAAATAAAAGTAGAGGGTCTTACAAGGGCAGGAGATCCCTATGGAAACGACAGTGTTCTTGTCGACTACACTGTAAGTTTTGCCTTGTGTTCTTCGCCCAAAGACGGTCGTAGACAGTGTACAAGCTGGGCGACCTGCAAGGCTTACATACACGACTCTGTCTTTGATTATCTAACGGGCTCGCATCTATTCTATGATAGGGATAATGCTCCACCGATAGATATGAACAAGTTGAGATTGCTGGTAGGAAAGGGAAAAGGCGGAAAAGAATTCAAGAAAAGCCTTTATGCTGCGAAGAAGGTCGTAAATTTCTATGAGGAGCTTGCTGGGTGGAAACCATCAAAAATAGCTCCAGTAGATCACAGCCGTGGCTACCAGGATCTTTATTTAATTACTGGTCCGAAGCAATGGATGTCTGCTCCACAGCTTTTATCTATGGTTATGCTTATACTTAGGGCATGTTCCATTAATGGCCCAGTAAAATTCGAAAACAACGACGATCTCGAAAAGCTGTATGAGAAGTGGGCAAACTCTCCTACTGCCAGAGACAGTAGATACATTAAAGACTGTCGGAATAAGCTTTCTCTTGTTGCTAAACATTACGATGACATCTTTGGTGGATTCAAACCCGAAGATTTGTATGTGAATGATTATAAAACCGTTAGCTCACATTCAAACGGCATACAATATTTATGTAAGTTTATATCAGCTACTGCGGAGCTTAATGATAGATTCGAAAACATATGCGAGGAGAATAATGTCGTATGAATAAGCTAAAGAAAAAGATAATGAAAGCCATCGCAGAAAGATGGGTAAGCGAAGTTTTTCCGAAGACTTACAACAATGCCCGTAGACATAGCTCTGGTGATGGTTTGGCCGACTTTGTTCGAATTGAATTAGAAGAAGGCGTAGATTGGAATACCAAAAACAAAGACCTCCTTTTTAAAGAGATAAGACGTGTAATGCATATGGCTCGCACAGATCTCCAACGGGTCCTTGTGGTCATAGACGAAATAGAAGAGGAAGAAAATGGCGGACAAGATAGCGAAGATTAAGAAGCTAGAAAAAGAACTCAAATCATTCTGCGATCGCGTGATGGTCTGTGGTTCTTATCGCCGTGGCAAAGAAGATCCTGGTGATTTAGATGTTATTGTTATGTTAAAGGACCGCAATGATCTTTTTCGATGGGCGGAAAAGAAAGCCGAAAAGATTACAAAAGCCGGATATAATTTGATGCAGATTTATACAGACGGCTTAAAGGTGGATTTGGTGGTGGTAGATGAAGAAAGCCACTGGGCAGCATCTATGCTTCAATGGACAGGTAGTTGGAAGTTCAATATGATTTGCCGTATAGCTGCCAAAAGGAAAGGGTGGATATTAAATAACCGAGGTCTATTTGATAGGGAAACGGGGGAACTACTAGAGGATAGGTCTGAATACGAAATTCTCAAAAAGATAGGCATGGCAGAAAAATTTATTGAGCCTGTCGAGAGGAGTTTATAAATGGAAAAAAAGTTTAAGAAAGGCGATGTTTTAT
>SMTZ1_10000901_pt1 | contig 44604 bp, 35 predicted proteins | sample DeeMarSWOR136_30_FD_25667 | JGI IMG/M metagenome (IMG submission 25667) | reverse complement strand
TTGGAAGCCGACACCTCTGTTTCCAAGCAGCCCTGGCTTCCGCAGTTGCAGATTTCGCCGTCCGGGTTGACAGTCAGATGGCCCAGCTCTCCAGCAAAACCGCATTTGCCCTGCCAGAGCTCTCCTTCGAGGATGATACCTGATCCCACGCCTGTACCGATGGTCAAGAAGATCAGGCTTTGAGCTCCCTTGCCGCCTCCGAGCTTGTATTCTCCGAAAGCAGCCATGTTGGCATCATTATTCACCCACAAGGGAACCTCTATGAATCCGCGAAGTGCAGGGATGAGGTCGAAATTATCCAGTTCAGGATAGTTCGGAGATTGAAGGATCTTTTGTTCCTCCAAACTGAATATCCCCGGAAATCCGAAGCCGACAGCCTCAATGCGTCTTTTTTCTCTGCTCTTCAACTCATCCCAAATTCTTTCCAGAAGCTGGATAAGCCCCTTTATGGTGGAGGGGGTGGCCGTTTTCTCCTGAACGAGTATTTTTCCCTTGGAGTCTATGAGGCCGTATTTGAGCTGAGTGCCTCCCAGGTCGAATCCAGCATAAAGAGACATTTCGGCTTTTCCCGGTCAGCTCGATAGTAGAAAAGGACGGATTTTTTTGGCAGGGAAATTTATAAAGAGGAAATCAATTTTTTTATCTCTGCGTTCATGAACGGAATTCTCAATGTTGCCGCTCATTCTTCCTTGGCTGGGGGCTGCGGTTTATCTGAAGGGGATTCAGTGTTTTTTTCTTTGCCGCTTATGGATTTTCGAAAATTCTTTATCCCTTCACCTAAGGATTTTCCGAGTTCTGGAAGCCTCCGTGCGCCAAATATGATGATAATGATCAATACGATGAGCAGAAGTTCCATCGGTCCGACAGGTCCCAGTAAAAACATTAAAGCCTCCTCTTGAGGATCAAGGTCTTGTTTGTCTTGACTACTCTTAGAGAAGTTACTCGAGTCAAGGGGAAAAGTCAAGTCAGCATTGAATCCCAAATGCATTCCCGTTCGACTTTACACCCATGAATCGAAGTATTCTTCCTCTTAAAAAATAGGTGCCTCTATTTCCGTGACAGTTGATTATGAAGGTGTAATCTGTTGCAGCGCCGGTTCCATTCCATCCTAGCCAAAACCCTCCCACCCCCGCCATGGGCTTCGGATGGAGAGGAACCGTCTCTATAATTATCCATTTAATCAGATGTTTCTCTCTTCAAGAAAATAGAGACGCTTGCTCTAAAAAAAGAAAAATAGAACCTTCCCAATTTTTGAGATATACTTGTCTTCTTCAAATGGAAAAGATCAGGAATTTTTCGATTATAGCCCACATCGACCATGGGAAGTCCACCTTAGCCGACCGGCTCCTGGAGAAAACCGGGGCGATCTCCCCGCGGGAATTTAAAGATCAGGTGCTGGATACCATGGACCTGGAGAGGGAGAAAGGAATCACCATAAAAGCCCAGACAGCCCGGCTCCTTTATGCCAGCGAAGACGGAGAACAGTACTTCCTCAATTTGATCGATACGCCGGGGCATGTGGATTTCACCTACGAGGTTTCACGGAGCCTGGCAGCTTGTGAGGGTGCACTCCTGGTCATAGATGCTTCTCAGGGAGTTGAAGCCCAGACATTGGCCAATACCTATCTTGCCCTCCAGAATGACCTTGTGCTTATTCCTGTCATCAACAAGATAGACCTGTATCAAGCCAGCCCGGAGCTCACTCTGGAACAGATGGAAAATATCATCGGCCTGGACAGGGAGGAAGCGATTCTGGTGAGCGCAAAAAAAGGAACGGGCATCGACCAGGTCCTGGAAAGTGTCGTCAGCCGTATCCCGCCGCCGAAGGGAGACCCGGATTCCCCTTTGAAAGCCCTGGTCTTCGATTCCTGGTTTGATTCCTATCGGGGAGTGATCATGCTGGTCAGGATTTTTGAGGGAGCTGTCTGCACAGGAGCCAAGATTGAGCTGATGTCCAGCGGAGCCGCCTATGAAGTCGAAGAACTCGGCTATTTGACACCGAAACCGCAGAAGGTGAATCGTCTGGAGACAGGCGAAGTGGGCTACATGATCGCTGGCATAAGGGAATTGAGCCATGCCCGGATAGGAGACACGGTCACCGAGAGATACCGGAGGACGTCCCTGGCCCTTCCTGGATTTCAGGAGGCGAAATCCATGGTGTTTTGCGGGATGTTCCCGGCCGGAGAAAGCAGTGTGGAGGATTTGCGAAAAGCGCTGGAGAAGCTGAGGCTCAATGATTCTTCCTTCCGTTACGAGCCCGAGAACTCGCCGGCTCTGGGATTGGGTTTCAGGTGCGGCTTCTTAGGATTGCTTCACAGGGAAATAATCCAGGAGAGGCTGGAACGAGAGTTTGACCTGAACCTGGTCACCACTGCTCCGAGCGTTACCTACAGAGTCACCAGGAAAGGCGGTCAGGTTATGGAATTCCATAATCCCTCCCAGATTCCTGCGCCTCACGAGATTCTGAAGATTGAGGAACCTCTCATCGAAGCCCTGATCATCACTCCTGAAAAATATCTGGGCGCTGTCCTCAGGCTTCTGGAAAGCCGGCGCGGCGAGCAGCAGAAAATGGAGTACATCAGTACGCAGCGTATCTTCCTGACGTATCATCTTCCTCTGAACGAGATCGTTGTCGATTTCTATAACCAGTTGAAATCGGTTTCGCAGGGCTATGCGTCCATGGACTACGAGTTAATAGGTTTCAGGGATGCACCGCTGGTCAAGCTCGATATTTTGATCAACAGGGAGATCGTGGATGCTTTTTCCCTGGTAGTCCATGAAGATAAGGTTTTTTCACGGGGAAAGACGCTTGTCCAGAGGATGAGAGTGCTCATCCCGCGTCAGCAGTTTGAGGTTTCTCTCCAGGCAGCGATCGGCAAAAGGGTAATTGCCCGGGAGACCATCAAGCCTTACAGGAAAGATGTGCTGGCCAAGCTGTACGGAGGAGATTACACGAGAAAGATGAAGCTGCTGGAAAAACAGAAGGTGGGTAAAAGGAGGATGAAAAAGATCGGACAGGTGGAGGTCCCGCAAGAAGCTTTCCTTGCCCTGCTTGAGATTCAGTAAATAGATGGGGTCAGGGCTCGACATTCGACATTTTTTATTCATTGCTTGCTTTGCTCAAGAACTAATATTCTGATTTTCTTAATGATTTGAAGTCTAATGTCGAGCCCTGATTCCATTTTTTCTTTACTCAAACCGGTTTAATTCTTATTATATTACCATGTCCAAATCTCCTCTTGAAAAGACGCTGGAAAGCGGCATAAGCTTTCTCTCCAAAATCTTTCCGATAAAGAGGTATCTCTATTTTCCGCTTCTTAACGCTTCCCTCTTCTGGGCCATAAAAAGAACAAAAGAATGGAAAGAGAAGATTTTTTCCTGGAAAGTCTGGCTTGATCCAGAGCGTGTCCAGCAAAAACCCGATGATTTTATCCTCAGTTTCTTCAGGGATCATCCCGATTTGAGGAGGTGTTTTGGACCTGAAATAAGAAAAAAAGACATGACCTCTTTAAGAGGATCGTTTGCCAGGCTCTATCCCATCCTTGGGCTCGAAGATCCTTTTCTCTCAGCCCTTTTTCATGAAGAAATGAAATCCAACGATTATAGAAAGATCGTCAAGGAGTTCGACCAGAAAGTCGGTCAGGCGGAAAAGGACATCAGTGAGGCGAAGAATCAATCCCAGCTTATCAGGGTTCTGAAGGATTTTGCTGGTGAGATGGTATCCCTCAACCTGGAGCTCATCTCACAGGAAAAAGTGCAGAAGGTGATCGCTGAGGTCATAAAAAAGCAGATAAGGAGCAAAGATGGCTAAGGTGTGTCCAAGGGAGAAAGCAGCCGGATCGGAAAAGGCCTCTGTGGCTTTTTTCCTCCTCCTGATGTGTGTGTCCTGCTTTTCCCTGTTCTCCTCATGCGTTTCCCATCTTAAGGAGGCCAAAGTTCATTATACCCAGGGCCAGAAATATTCCCGACTTTATCAGACTCAAGATGCTCTGGGTTCATTCAAAAGAGCTCTGGAGGAGGCGGAGCGTGTGGTTTCGAAGCGCCCCTCATCCCAGGCTTACATGTTAAAGGGAATGACCGAATTGAAGCTTAAACTCTGGCAGGATGCTGAAGAGAGTTTCCGTCTTGCTCATTCCCATGGATTTGAAAAAGGCGAAGAATGGGCTCAGCAGGTTTCTCTTTTGGGATTGGCTCTCTCGCTGGAGGAGCTCTGGGTCGAGGATTCGTCACTCAGGATCTACATATTCCTTATCGAAAAATCCAAGTTTTCACCCGTTACGGTCCTGGCCGCCCAAAGATACACGGATGTGATGCTTAAGAGGGCACTTCTTCTAGAGGGAAAGGAGAGAGAGAAGCTTCTGGCATCTGTTCTTAAGGCAGTCCAAAAGCTCTCTGATGGGGACCTCAGCTGTGGTTTTTACCACTATCTCCGGTCTCAAATCCTGAGCCACTTCTCTGACTACGGGGAGAGCTTTGAGTCGGCCTTGATGGCCAAAGAGCTCGGGCTCCCTACAGAAGAGATCCTTAGGGATAATGACCTCCAGATCGTGTATTGCTACCAGAAGTTAAAAGAAGAACTCTCCCCGGAAGAGTGGGAAGATTTTCGAGTGAAGTACATGGAGTGGGTTAAAAAATGGAATTGGAAGGGCCCCGAGGCGCCTTCCTGGCAAAAGGAGAGGTAAGTGTGATGCTGCCAGCAGTCAAGTGGGATAGAGACAAAGTGGTGATGATTGACCAGAGAAAGCTGCCGGGCGAAGAGGTCTACGTGGAGTGCCGGGAATACAGCCAGGTAGCGGAGGCGATCGAGAAGATGGTCATCCGGGGAGCTCCTGCAATCGGTGTTGCCGCTGCCTACGGAGCGGCTCTCGGTACACTTCGGATGGAGAGCGATACGGACCTGGAAAAAGAGTTCTCGCGGATTATTCAAAGGCTTGAAAGAACCAGGCCGACAGCCCGCAATCTATTCTGGGCTCTGGAAAGGATGAGAAGAACCTTCGACGAGAGCAGGAGTCTTGCTTTGCCTGAGCTCAAGCGGAGATTGATCAATGAAGCCGGGGCGATCGAGAGAGAGGACGTCGCTATCAACAAGAAGATCGGCTTCTGGGGGAAGAGCCTTCTTCAAGACGGGGATTCTGTCCTGACGCACTGCAATACCGGAGCTCTGGCTACGGCCGGATACGGAACAGCTCTGGGAGTTATACGCTCAGCTGTTGAGGAAGGCAAGAGAATTCATGTTTATGTGGATGAAACCAGGCCCCTCCTTCAGGGTGCAAGACTCACCTGCTGGGAGCTTGATAGAGAGAAGATTCCGGTGACTTTGATTACGGATAGTATGGCCGGGCATCTGATGAAAAAAGGAGAGGTCTCATCGGTCCTGACCGGGGCGGACAGGATCGCCCGCAACGGGGATACGGCCAATAAAATCGGAACCTACACTCTGGCTGTCTTGACAAAGGAACATAACCTCCCGTTCTACGTCGCGGCTCCGACAAGTACCATCGATCCGGGACTGGCTGAGGGAGGGCAGATTCCCATCGAAGAGAGAAGTGCCGAGGAGGTCAGGGAGTTTGCTGGACGATGTGTGACCGTACCCCATGTCGATGTCGAGAATCCCGCCTTTGATGTCACTCCTGCCGGCTATATCTCAGGCATAATCACCGAGAAAGGGATATCCAGGCCGCCTTACGCTAAAAGCCTGGAAAGACTGCTCAAAAAAGATAAAGAATAGAGTGATGGGAAAAGAGACGATGCGTGTTTTGGGGATCGAGACATCCTGCGACGAGACTTCCGCTTCGGTCCTCAATGAAGATTCCAAGATACTGAGCAACGTGGTTCTCACTCAAGACGAGATTCACGCCCCTTATGGAGGAGTTGTCCCAGAGCTGGCCTCACGGCAGCACATCACATCTATTATCTATGTTGTCCAAGAATGTTTAAGCCGGGCAAAACTGAAGCTCGAGGATGTCGGTGCCTATGCCGTGACTCAGGGGCCTGGATTGATCGGTTCTTTGCTGGTTGGCCTTTCCTTTGCCAAAGGCCTGGCCTATTATTTTGGGAAGCCCCTGATCTCAGTCGACCATATCGAGGCCCACATCGAATCCGTCTTTCTTGAAAATCGCAGGATTCCCTTTCCGGCCCTGGCTCTTGTCGTTTCAGGAGGCCACACCTCCACCTTTTTTATGAAGAAGAGGATGAATTATCGGCTCATCGGAAGAACTCGGGATGATGCGGCAGGAGAAGCCCTGGATAAAGTTTCCAAATTCCTTGACCTGGGATATCCGGGAGGGCCGGTTATTGACAAATTAGCCGAAAGAGGAGATCCCAGGAAGTTCGTTTTTGGCTTGCCTCATATGACAGATGGAAGCCTTGATTTCAGTTTCAGCGGGCTGAAGACAGCGGCTTTAAACCTGATCAAAGAATTCAAGATTGCCAAGAGCCATCCTCATTTCTATGATTTTCTGGCCAGCTTCGAAATGGCTGTGATCCGGGCATTGTTGGCCAACCTGGCTCAGGCCGCAGAGCGTCTCAAACCCAAGGCGCTCATTCTCTGTGGCGGAGTCGCCAGGAATAAGAAGCTCAGGCATCACTTCGAGGAATTTGCCCGAAAGCAGCGCTTGATTCCTGCCGTTCCTTCGCCTGATTTCTGTACCGATAATGCCGCCATGGTGGCTGCCCTGGCTTTGGAGAAGCTTAAAAAGGGTGTGAAACCGTCGCTGGACCTGGATTTAAATGCTTATCCCCGTTTTTTTGGGGACGTTCCCTAGGGGGACACCCTATTTCATACTGTTTATTTTGTAGATGTAATCATATAGAGTGTCCCCCTAGGGAACGTCCCCTTATTGCTTATTGAACCATTGGTCGTCAATATTCGTATTATTTGGTTGAAGCATTGATTGGAATGAGACTGGACGAATGAGCAGGTTTTCTGTCCATATCCATATTTTTTTTCAGGAGGCCTAAAGTGAGAATAAAAGCAATTTTTATTCCAGCCCTGGTTTTCATCTTGTTCTTCAAGCCCTGTTTATCTGAAGAGGAGGAGGCGATCTCTCTATCCCTGGAAGAATGCATCATCAGGACTTTGAAGGATAATCTTAATGTCGCAGTGGAAGTTATCAACCCTGAGCTGGCCGATGCATCCCTGACGAAAGCCAAGGAATATTTCATGCCCCGGCTTGACATCGGGTTCGGAAACGAGCGAACGGAAAGTCCTTCCTACTGGTGGCTTGAGCAGGCAGACACCGTTACCAATAAGGATATGGATTACTCAGCAACGTTGGTTCAGCAGATTCCCACGGGAGGCAACTTTTCTCTCAGCCTGTACAATAACAGATATGAAACGACTGCAGGCTTTCAGGTCATCAACCCCCGCTACGGAAGCTCTTTGCGCTTCAGCCTAACTCAGCCTCTACTGAAGAATTTCGGCACCAAAGTCAGCCGGAGAGAAATTCTCATTGCCCGCAACAACCTGGACATTTCTTACAGTCAGTTCGAGAAGATCCTCATAGATACGGTCTACCGGGTGCAGGAAGCCTACTGGAACCTCGTCTATGCCATCGAGGATTACAAGGTCAAGCAGCAGTCCTTGGAGCTTGCGCAGGACCTCCTGGCCAAGAACAGGAAAGAAGTCGAAGTGGGCAAACTGGCACAGATCGAAATCCTGAATGCCGAGGCTGTCGTGGCCTCGCGGGAAGCGGATATCCTGGCAGCCGAGGCCCTCATCAGAAGAAGTGAGGATTTGCTTAGAGACTTGCTCAACCTGACAGAAGAAAGGGAGATGAGCCAGAAGAGGATCATCCCCCTGGACAAGCCGAGTTTAGTCAAGGAAGAGATCTCCCTCGAGGACGCGCTGAGAAAAGCCTTAGAGAAGAGTCCGGATTTGGAAATGAAGAAGAAGAATATCGAGACCAACGAGCTGAATCTGAAAGTGGCCCGGAATCAGATTCTTCCCAACCTGGACCTGGAGTTTTCCTACTGGAGTCCCGGGCTTTCAGGAACAGAAAATGTTTTTAATCCCTTGGACCCCTTTGGACCTCCGATCGATACGATTGCCCATCCTCCTTCCAATGCCTTGAAGGATGCTTTAGGGTTTAAATACGATAACTGGACTGTAGGCTTGACTCTCTCCCTCCCCCTGAGCAATTTTACCACCAAAGCTGATATCGTTAGAGCCAGGATGGAAATGGAAAAGAGCCAGCTGGAGCTCAAAAACCTGGAAAAACAGGTCTACCTGGACGTGAAAGACGCGCTCAGGGATGTCGAGACAAACTTCAAGAGGGTTGAGGCTTACCGTGTTGCCAGCGAATTGGCTGAGAAAAGACTGGAAGCTGAGGTGAAAAAGCTGAATGTAGGGCTGACCACCAACTATTTTGTCCTTCAGTACCAGGATGAACTGGCCCGGGAAAAGTCTCTGGAGATGAAGTCTCTGGTTGATTATAATCTTGCTTTGGCCAGGCTGGAGAAGGCTCTGGGAACAAGCCTGGAGAAGAGAAACATCACCATATCGCAGTTCATCGGAGAGTGATCATTTTGAGATTGTTCCCTGATCCTGAAGGCGTTTCCTAGAGGAACATCCTTTTTGTCCTCGGTTGTCTTTCATAAGCCGGAACGTCCAAGACGCATTTCTATCTTCGTTGCAGTCAATTGTGAAGGTATAATCTGCTAAAGCGGCGGTTCCCCTCCATCCTTGCCAAGACCCTCCCACCCAGCACCATGGGCCTCGGATGGAGCAGAGCCGGCGCCGCACTCCCCCCATTAGCTCGGATGTTTCCCTTATCACTGAAACAGGGATGCTTGTGAATACTCACTTTTTTTTGACTATTTTTTTGTGTTGTTCTAATCTATGCAATACCTGGCTGTCGAAAAGCAAGATCATGAAAGGAATCCAGGTCAGGGAAATTAGCCTTAGCTCAACCATTAAACGTGCTCATCAACCAATGGCTCTCTTCGGTCATGAATTGGACGTGGGCTTCGGACTCTTTTTTCCCAGGGCTTGTGGGGGATGATCATGGAAAAACAAAGACTGCTCGATGATTTAATCCGGAATTTCAGGTCAAAGCATAAAAAATCAGAGGCTTTCTTCAAGAAGGCTTCCCGGTATTTGATCGCCGGAGGCAGCCATAACCTCAGGTTGTTCAATCCCTTTCCATTCTGTGACGTTCAATGCAGTGGCTCAAAAGTGTGGGATGCAGACGGGAACATATACATCGATTTCTGGCAGGGCCATTTTGCCAACGTCCTGGGACATAACCCTTTAGTCGTGGTCAAAGCTCTCCAGGATTATTTCAAAAAGAGCCAGGGGCTGACAACCGGTTTTCCAGGAAGACACCAGAGTGAACTGGCCGAGATGATATTGGGACAGATAGGTGCAGATAAGATCCGGTTCACCACCAGCGGAACTCTGGCCACGATGTATGCTGTCATGCTGGCCAAAGCCTTCTCCAGGAGAGAACTGGTCATGAAAGTGGGCGGAGGCTGGCACGGTGCTCATCCTTATGTTTTAAGGGGGATCACTGTTTATGATCGAGGGATGGACCACATCGAATCCGCCGGCCTTCCCGCTGGAACGGAGAAGATGATCGTCATAACCAAGTTCAACGATATCCAGGACCTTGAGGAGAGGTTCAAAGAATATGGAGAGAGAATAGCCTGTTTCATCCTGGAGCCTTTTATCGGGGCAGGGGGCTTCATTTTTTCCCATAGAAACTATCTCCAGAGAGCGAGGGAGTTGACCCAACAATATGGTTCTCTGCTCATTTTTGATGAGGTCGTCTCAGGCTTCCGTTTTCATCCGGGAGGAGTGCAGAGTTTGTACGGGATTAAGCCGGACCTGACAGTGCTCGGGAAAGCCATCGGAGGGGGAATGCCTGTCAGTGCGGTGGCGGGCAGGGAGGATGTGATAGCCCTCTGTGGCCCTGAGGCAAGACCGGAGCAGAAGGTGAAGTTTGAGGGAGGGACGTTTTCCGCTCACCCGGCTGCGATGCTGGCAGGTTTGAGTTTCTTGAGGTACTTGATAGACAATGAATCAGAGATCTACCCCAGGATCGGCCGGCTTGGCAGCATGGTCCGGAAAGGAATCGAAGAGATTTTTGCCGCTTATGGCTTCAATGTGAGGTGTACTGGCTACGGAGACTCGATCACGGAAAACAGCTCCCTGGTGGGAGTTCAGTTTCTCAAGGAGAATATTGACCGGATTTCCCATCCCGAACAGGTCTGGAACCCGGAAGTCTCTGATTTTGAGCTCAGGGAGAGCATTTTTAAATTATCCATGCTCGAAGAGGGATTCAACACATTTCATGGCTATGGAGCGGTTTCCGCTGCTCACACAGAGAGGGAGATCCAGGATTCCCTGGATGCGGTGGAAAGAGTAGCCAAAAAGTGGCTCAAATATAAATAGCCTGGATAACTGTTCACTCTTGATTCAACCGGAGGCTGAAAAGATGGAAAAGTACGGTGTCTTATTTATGGATGCGGTGTGATGGGCCGGAAAACAGCCCAGGCTCTGCTGAAGAAGGAAACTCTTCAGATCATCGGGGCTCTGGATATAGACCCGGAGCTCGTCGGAAAGGACGTTGGAGAAGTTCTGGATAATCCTGAAGGATTGGGCATTGTCATCGAGAAGAACCCCGTCGCTCTTTAAAAGGGGACAGGCTGGTTTTTTGAATGGGGACTGTCCCTTTCAGTCCTTTTGTAAAGAAAGAGAGGGACTGTCCCTGTTTTTCAAAAAAGCAGTCAGTCCCCTTTTTATTTGAATTGTGCTAATATGGGGTCAATGAAAATCTCAGCGGTCATCATCACTTATAATGAAGAGACGAGGCTTGAGCCGGCTTTAAAGAGCCTGCAGGGTTTGGTTTCTGAAATCGTGGTTGTGGACAGTTTCAGCACCGATGAGACGATCAAGCTTGCCAAAAAACACACGAGCAAGGTTTTTCAGCGGAAATGGACTGATTTCGCTGACCAGAAGAACTACGCTAACACTAAAGCCTCGTCCCGCTGGATCCTGTCGCTGGATGCGGATGAGAGGATATCCCCTGAGCTCCGCCAGGAAATCCTCGATTTAAAGGATAAGGAACCGGATTGCTCAGGTTTTTCCATGCCCAGGAAAGTCTTTTATCTCGGCAGGTGGATCCGCCACTCAGGCTGGTATCCTGACCGGAAGATCCGGCTTTTCCTGAAGGACAAGGCGCGCTGGGAAGGCGAGTACGTTCATGAAAAGCTGGTGATCGAAGGAAAAGTCCAGAAGTTTAACGGGTCGATTCACCACTTCACCTACCGCAACATCTCAGATCACCTGGAGCGGATTAATCATTTTTCCCAGCTTGGCGCTCAAAAACTCTACTCTCAGCGAAAGAAGTGCAGATGGTACCACCTGGTCTTTATTCCGTTTTCCAGGTTTGTGAAGTCTTTTTTCTGGAGAGCAGGATTTCTGGATGGGTTTGCCGGCCTCGTTATTTCCGTCCTTCACGGCTATGCGCTTTTTCTTCGTTATGCCAAGCTGAGAGAGATCTGGAAAAAAGGAGAGAGGATTGAGCCTTTTCCATATTGATGCCGGAAAAGAATGGAGGGGCGGACAGCGGCAATCCCTGTTCCTGGCCAGAGTATTAAAACGGAGAGGACTTCCTTACTTTTTTGTCGTCCAGCCTGACAGCCCGCTTCATCAAAAGGCTCAGGAAGAAGATCTTTCTGTTCTTCCCCTCAGGATCAAGAGCGAATTCGACCTTGTGGCTGCGCTCCGCCTGGCCAGGGCCATGAGACGTCAGAAGTGTCTCTTGGCTCATTTCCATGATGCCCACTCTGTTTCGGTCGGGTCGATGGCCGCTTCTCTGGCCAAGGTCCCTTACCGGGTCATTTCCAGGCGCGTCGATTTCCCCTTGAAAAAGAATTATTTTTCCCGAAGGAAATACCGAAGGAACGTGGATTCGATCATTGCCATCTCAGATGGGGTAAAAGAGGTTCTGGTTAAAGGGGGGATCGATCCCAGCCGGATCACGGTGATACCGTCAGGGATCGACTTCTCGCCTTATGAGAAGGCTTCTGACAGCGATTATCTTCGCCGGGAGCTCTCTTTTAAGCCCGATGATTTTCTGGTCGGGATAGTGGCCCATCTGGCTGACCATAAAGGACACCGCTATCTGATCCAGGCGACGAAGATCCTCAAGGACCATTCTTCCAAGATCAAGGTCATTATTGTCGGTGGAGGACCATTATACATGGAATTGACCAGGCAGGCTGAGGAATCCAACGTCCAGGATATTGTCTTTTTTCTCGGTTTCCGTGAGGATGTGCCTCAGATCCTGTGCTCTTTGGACCTGTTCGTTCTCTCTTCCTATCTTGAAGGAATGGGGAGCAGTATTCTCGATGCCATGGCCTGCCGCCTTCCTGTGGTGGCCACCAAGGTGGGCGGTATTCCCGAGGTCGTTGTCCACAGGGAAACCGGGCTTCTGGTTCCTCCTCGGAATCCCTCGGCTCTGGCCAAGGCCATCTTGAAGCTTTTTAACGATAGAGAGCTGACATCGCGTCTCGGACACCGAGGGCATGAAGTCGTCCATCAAAAATTTTCAGCCGAGGCCATGGCTGAGAAGGTTGTGCTTCTGTATGAAGACCTGGGATTGAGAAAATGGATCAAGCTTCATGAGCAGGCGTGATCCGGGAATGAGGAAAGGTTTTCTCGCCCTTAGATTTTTGTAAGCGGGCGACTTGGATTCTCTTGTAGTCTTATAGAGTTCTGGTCAAGCGCTGAGAAGCGAAATGGGAAAAAAGATTGAAAGAGTGGAGCTCCTGCTTGTAAGACTTCCTTATGTCCATTATTTTGAGACCAGCTTGGGCCGGGAAGAGAAAAGGGAGTTCATCCTGGTCAAAGTCTACTGCCAAGGGATCTGCGGTTACGGAGAGGTTGTCGCGGATAGAAGTCCTTCCTACAGCTACGAGACGACTTCCACGGCTTGGCACGTCCTGAAGGATTTTTTGATTCCCCTTATTTTTGAGAAGTCTGTCTTAGAGCCAGAGGTTTTTTTCAAGGAAGCCAAAAAATACCGCGGCCACCCCATGGCTAAAGCCGGATTAGAGCTCTCCCTTTGGGATATCCAGGGCAAAAAAGAGAATTTGCCCCTGTGGAAACTGTACGGAGGAGTGAGGACGGAGATTCCCTCGGGAGTCAGCGTCGGGATCCAGGATTCTATTGCTGATCTGCTGGAGAGGATTCAATCCTTTCGGGAAGAAGGCTACCAGCGGATCAAGATAAAAGTGAAGCCCGGATGGGATATCGAAGTCCTGGAGGAGATACGGAAAAAATTTCCGGATATTCCCCTTCAGGCGGACGCCAACGGCAGCTACAGCCCAGCCCAAAAAGAGATTTTAAAAAGATTTGATGAATTCCGTCTCCTCATGCTCGAGCAGCCTTTCCCGCCTTATGATCTCTGGGACCACAGCCGCCTGCAGAAAGAGATGAGAACCTCTCTTTGCCTGGATGAGAGCATTCTTTCGGTCGATACTGCCCGAAAAGCTTATGAGATGGAGAGCTGCAGGATAGTCAACATCAAAGCGGGAAGAGTCGGAGGGATCGTCGAGTCAAGAAGGATTCATGATTTCTGCCAAGAAAAGCGGATTCCGGTCTGGTGCGGCGGAATGCTGGAATCGGGGATAGGACGCGCCCACAACATCCACCTGGCTACCCTTCCCAACTTCCAGCTTCCCAATGACCTCTCTGCGAGCAAAAGATACTATGCGGAAGATTTGATAGATCCTCCCGTGGAAATCACTCCCAAAGGAACGATAATCGTCCCGGATTTGCCCGGGATCGGCGTTTCTCCCCAGGACCACAGGATTGAAAAGGCCACTCTTAAGCGAGAGGTGTTCAAGGGCTAGAACTCAGAGCCAGTTTAAATTGATTTCCGGGAAGCGCTCTTCTGGAGAGCCGGTTCTTTCCATCCTTGTCAAGACCCTTTCATGCTCCGCCATGGGCTCCGGGTGGAGAGGAACCGGCGCTGCACTTCTTGCTTAGGCGATATGTTTCCCTTTATATGAGAGTAGAGAAGCATACCCTGATTGAATAGATGTTGAACAGAGTCTTTCAATATATTATAATATTGTAATAGTATTATATATTTGTCTGTTTTCAAGATAGGGAAAAATAATATTATATTTGAAAAGGAGATCGGGAATGGCTCGGCTAACGAAAGATGACAAGAAATGGATCACGGAAAAATTTGGCGAGAGAGCCAATTTCAGGCGTACGGAAAGAATCCTTTACAGCCATGATATCGCTGCCATCCCCAGCCTGTTCAAACCTCTCATCAGGGGCACCGTGCCGGATGGGATCGTCCAGCCCCAGAGCGAGGAGGAGCTGGCTGAACTGGCCCGTTGGGCAGCGGAGCGAAAGATATCCCTTGTCCCCCGCGGCAAAGGTTCATCCGGGTATGGGGGGATCATCCCTGCCAAAAACGGCCTGGTGGTGGATTTCTACCGGATGAAGAATGTTATATCTATCGATGAGAAAAAGGAGTTGGTCACGATAGAACCGGGTATAACCTGGGAACAGTTGGACCATAAACTGAGGCCCAAAGGATTGGTGATCCGTCTCTATCCGACGAGCTATCCTTCTTCTTCTGCCGGAGGCTGGCTGGCTCAGGGAGGCGCGGGTATCGGGTCTTACGAGTTCGGCTGGTTTTCGGAGAATGTGGTGAGTGCGCGTGTCGTTCTTCCGGGCGGCGGAGTGAAAGAGTTTTCCGGTCAAGACTTGGAGCTGATTTCTGACGCCGAGGGAACGACGGGCTTGATCAGCCAAATAACGCTTCGTGTCCAGAAGCTGACGCCTGTCCGGATGCCCACAAGCTGGCCCGGATCTTTCAGGATTTTATCGACCAGGACCTTCCCCTCTGGTCCGTGATTTTTATCAACCCGCGCATGGCCGAGATGAAGAACCGGTCCCCGGTGATGACCCATCATGGCCATCCGGTCGAGCACAAAGTCATCCTGCCCGCTTCCTACATCGCTGTTCTTGCTTTTAGAGAGCAGGATAGGAAAGCCGTCGTCCCCAAGCTGAGTCAGATCGTGAAAAAGTGTGAAGGAGAGGTTCTCAAGCAGGAGATCGCTGAGCAGGAGATCGCTGACCATGAATGGGAGAATCGGTTTAAGCTGATGGTGGTCAAGCGCCTCGGCCCTTCACTCGTTCCGGCAGAGGTGGTTGTGCCTCTGGATAGATTGGGAGATGTGATGGGAGAGATCGAGGACAAGGTCAACCAGCCCGTGGTCAAGGAAGGCGTTATCATCAAGAAAGGAAGGGACGGTCAGCCTGAGGCCGTGATCCTGGGCTTCATTCCCAGCGACCAGAGAAAGTTTTCCTATAATTTCGTCTTCGGCCTCGTCCTGACCATCATCAAGATCGCCGAGAAATACGGAGGAAGGCCCTATTCGACAGGCCTCTATTTCACTTCGTCTTCGGCCTCGTCCTGACCATCATCAAGATCGCCGAGAAATACGGAGGAAGGCCCTATTCGACAGGCCTCTATTTCACCAGAAAAGCGGCGAACATCTTGGGAAAAGAGAGAACAAAAAAGCTTAAGTCCTTCAAGAGGGAGGTCGACCCGCGCAAAATTCTCAATCCCAAAAAAGTAATAGGGAGCAATCTCATCAGCAAGGCTCTGGGCATGTTCAGCCTGTTTGAATCCTTGATAAGACCCTTCGGGAACATCAGTGCGGCTACTGCTTGGATGAGTGCGATCAATTTTTCAGCCGCGGTTGGGAAAGCCAATCGCCAAGGGGAAAATGGTACTGGCTGCGTGAGTACATGGAAGGTAAGGTGGATTGGGATCAGTTCATGGTAGACACCATGCTGGTCTGCACCACCTGTGAATTCTGCAACCTGCGTTGTTCTGCGGCTTTGCCCATAGAGCCGGCCTGGATGAAGCTTCGCGGAAAGTTGATCCATGACGACAAAAAGATGACTTTTCCTCCGTTCGAGATAATGGCCGCAGCTCTCGAGGCAGAAGGAAATATCTGGGCCGGATTCAGGAAGGACAGGACCAAGTGGTTCCCGAAGGAGCTCTGGAAAAAGCACGGTCCGGATGTCAAGAGCAAGAACGTCTACTTTGCCGGATGCACGGCTTCCTATGTCGAGAATGATATCGGTGCGGCCTCGGTTACGCTGCTGGATGCGGCAGGTGTTGATTTTGGTTATTTGGGTCATGTGGAGAATTGTTGCGGCACGCCCATGCTTGTCGCCGGCAAGTGGGAGCTCTTCGAGAAGATCATGAGAGAAAACATCGAGTCGGTGAAGAGAGCTGGCGCGGATACGGTGATAACCTCCTGTCCCGCCTGTGACATGATGTGGCGCCATACCTATCCTGAGTGGACAAAAAAGCTCGGGATAGAATATAGAATCAAGGCTAAGCATCATAGCGAGATCGTTGCTGAGAAGGTCCGCAGCGGGGAATTCAAATTCACTCACCCCATCAATAAGAAAGTCACCTGGCATGATTCCTGTCATATCGGCCGTGCTTCCGGAGTGTATGACCCGCCCCGGGAAGTGATCAAGGCCATTCCGGGGATAGAATACGAGGAAATGGCCCACAACCGTGAGCAGGGGCACTGCTGCGGGAGCGTGCTGACCCTTATTAAAGAGCCTCTTGTCGCTCATGAAATCGGGGATTCCCGGCTTTCTGAGGCAGAGGAGATCGACGCCGATGCGGTTTTAGCTTTGTGTCCCTGCTGTCAGTTTCAGCTGCGGGTTTCCAAGGAGAAGAAAAAACTGCCTCTGGAGATCCATGATTTAGCAGCCTTTGCCTGCAAGGCCTTGGGAAAAGAGTTTGAGGATTCCAGTCCTGAGGTTGATCGACAATGGGCTGTGTTTGAGAAGATGATCCCGTTGATGACGCCACAAGGCTTTGCTGGATTGATGGACACCATGTGGCCCGAGCTGCTCGCTGCCATGCCTCTTGGAATGGGCAAGATGATGCGTTTTATCGGCAAGCTCGGGTTCGTAGGGGATGCGGTGTTTGCCTTGATGAAGCCGGTTTTTCCCGTTTTGTTCCCCAGACTGCTTCCCAAAATGATGCCCAAAGTCTTACCCACCATGCTGGACCGGATAGCCAAAGCTGTCCCCATGCCCGATTACATGCAGGAGCAGATGCCGGATATGATGCCCAAAGTCATGGACAACCTGATGCCCCACATGCTTCCTGATGTGGTCCCGCTGGCTGTGCCCAAGATGCTCAGCTTTCTCCACGGACGCACATGATAAAGTTTTAAAAAAAGAAGTGCGAAGTTCTCTTTTTGGGGACTGTCCCATTCAGTCCTTATATTTAAGAAAAGGGACTGTCCTCTTTCTTAAAAAGAGGATTTGGCCCCTTTTTTGTGTTGCAGGCCGTTCGGGCAATTTGCTTCAAGATGAAGAAGGATCGCATTTGTTATGGTGCCAGAAGTCACAGCTTGAGGCGAAAAAAAAAGGGGCCTTTGAAGGCCCCCATTTTTCTTTCCTCTTCGTCAGACTTAGCTCGTCAGGCTTTCCTCAGCTTTCTCCGCTGTCATTTGGCTTTGCGGATGATGATATCTCCGTGGTATGTCTTGAAGGTGTACTCTGGCCCGCCGCCGTTGATCGTGCCCATGATGTATTTTTCGAAGCTGACCCGGTACCTTCCTTCGTCTTTTTCCTCTATCTTTTGAGGTACGGTGTCCACCCGGATATCGAAATCACTGTAGACCTCTCCCCAATCGGATTTCATCTTCACTTTGGCCTTGACGTTGGCCGGGAGTGTCACGTCGATATCCCCGTTCATGGTGCTGAAGGACATCGGCTTATCCGGGGTCACGCTTTTCAGGGCGACGTTAATCCAGCCGTTCATTGAATGAGCGACAACGGTTCCCGAGATCCCGGTGAGTTTTATCGGCCCGTTCATGTTGCTGACTTCGATCTCACCGCTGATATTTTCCACCGTGATCATGCCGTTGTTCATCGAACTGAGTTCGAGAATAGTGTTGAAAGGGGCCTGGATAACGACATCAACCGCCTGTTGAAGCGTATGTGTGCGCACTTCCATTACGTTACCTTCTTCCTCGACCTCCAATCCTGTTCCTCCTGGAACCGGAATGCGGCGCAGTCCCTCTAGCTTGGCCTTTTTCTCTTGCCCTTCCTCCCTGAGTCGTTCGATTAGTCTCGTTGTTCTGTCATCCAGCCTGACTGCAGTCCTGACTGCAGTATCAATATCATCGGTCACTTTTTCCCCGACCTTTCTTTCTCGCACCCGAGCTTCGATGATGACTTCCTTGCCGTTGTAACCCTTGATGGTGATTCCTCCGTTTTGGACGCTGACATCCAGTTTGCCGGGCTTGGAAGGATTGCTGAAGGGCACGGTCACCCGGTCAACAGGCTGTTCCTGGGTATAGAGGAATGTCCCTGCGAAAAGCAGGATGGTGATGACTCCAAGATATTTGGTGATTTTGTTCATTTTTTATCCTCCTTGATATTCATTTGTTTTTTTTGCTGATAATCAGATCCCCGTTCAGGGTATCCATTTCAATCTTGGGTCCGCCCTTCTGGACCCGGATACCTACGGAGCGATCGCTCTTATAGATATACTTTCCCTTGTCGTGCTTCACTTCCGCAGCCCGGCGCGGTAGGTAAGTCAGGGGGAAGTCAGAGTATGCGTCACCGGTGAATGTTTTCAGCCGGAAGTCAGCCGACAGGTTGTCAAGAAAGGAAACTTCGACATCTCCGTTTATGGTCCGAAAAGAGCAGTCGGACTGCGGATTCCGGGTGAATTGCACCTTGACCCTGCCGTTGACCGTATGGGCCATGCCGGCTCCGGCGACATCCCTCATTTCGATCCAGCCGTTGACGTTTTTGACCTCGAATTCTCCTTCGATATTTTCAACAGTGATGTTTCCCTCGGTGACGGTTTTGAGGCAGAGGTTCGTTTGATGAGGCACCTTGAGCTCAAAGTCGTAATGGACTGCGTAGCCGGGGTCACGCCAGCTCCGATTTTTGTGGCAGTTGCGGAAAGGTCCGTCCACGTAGAGGTCGATGGTGTTTTTTTCCTCGGTGATCACCAGCTCCACTTCTTCCTTCGCTTTCTGGATCCTGTCCTTTGTCCGGGCTTTTATGGTTTTGTGGACGACAAGCTGGACATCAGCACCGTTGTATCCCTCCGCTCTTATCGACCCGAATATGTTATCCACCAGAAGCTCCTTTGGTTGGGATGGGTCCTCGAACTTCAAAGTCTTCCGGATCTCCTCCTTCTCTTCAACCTTGTATTCAAGGTCGTATCCGATGAGCCCGAGGGGTAAGCTCAGAAGGCTTGCCAGGCCTAAAGCGAAAAGCGTCTTTCTCATTATATCCTCCTAAAAGCTTATCCTCTGGATGCCCAGTTCCGCGTGCTGTTTGACCAGCGGGTCGAACTCTTCGGTCTGGATCAGAGCCTTGAGCGATTCGATCGCTTTCCTTTCCCGCATATCGGTGATGAGGTCGATGATAGCCACCTGGACAAGAGGTGATCTCTGGCTGGGAAGAGACTCGATGATTCCTTTCTTGATTATCGGGTTGTCGTAGAAAAGGTAGAGGGCATCGACGACCGAGAGACGGACATTGACATTTGGGTCAGTGTTCAGGGTGTTCATCAATTTTTCGAGCATCCCTTCATCAGGGCGCTCGACCTGAGAGCTCCAGCTCACTCCCCTGAGTCTTTCGCTGGGAGACGGCTTCTCAAGAAGAGCGGTAGCCACTACCTGGCGCATGTCGCGGACTTCCTGCTGAAGCTGGGCCAGCTCCACACTGCTTCCTCGTGCGGAATTCAGGAGATAGCCGGAAACTAGCCCGACCACGAGAAGAACCAGCACTAACGAGAGTTGGAAGACAGGACGTCGCGGCCACCAGGATGCAGTCCAGCCGGTGATGAGCTTTTTCAGGCTGAAGGCGGGTCGTTCTTTTTCAAGCTCTTTTTTATAGCTCTCCAGCATGGTGTAGAATCTGTTCCGCAGCCCGTTGCTCGGCCGTTCTTCTGGGATGACTCCCAGTTTGGTCCAGATCGCGCTCAAACTTTCCAGCTCCTCACGACATGAGGCGCAGGAAGCGATGTGCGCCTGGACCTGCTCTTTGTATTTTTGATCAATATCCCCGACCAGGAAATCGGGGAATTTTTCCTGTATCTTTTTGCAGTTCATGAGGCAACACCTCCTGAAAGCTCAAAATAGATTTTTCCCAGGTCTTTGATGGCTCGATGGACAGAAGCCTTCACCGTGCCTATCTGCCAGCCGAAAAGCTCGGCAATCTCCCTGTATTTCATGTTCTGGAAGCGGCTGAGCACCAGAATTTCCCTTTTCTTCAGAGGCAGTTTGGCCAGTGCCTGGTTCAGGAGGGCGATGTCCTGTCCCTTTTCCACCTCTTCATAAGGGGTTGGCCCCTTGGCCGGCGCCTGATCCCACTGTTCTTCTAAAGGCAATTCTTCCTTCCTTTTTCTCAGATGATCGATATGGGCGTTGCGAGCGATTTGGTACATCCAGATCGTGAACTTGCTCTGTCCCTGGTAGGTATAGCGGTATTTCAAGATTCGGTAGAAGACGTCCTGGACCAGGTCTTCGCTGATATTCTGACTTCCTGTCAGCCGCAGGAAAAAGTTGTACAGAGGCACATGATGTCTTTCGAATAGGATGGCCAGTTTTTCCACTTTACCTTCCTTGACTTCTTCCATGATTTCTCTGTCCGGATGGGAATTCACCTGCATTTTTCCTTTATTGATTCTGTTCATTTATTAAAGACTTCCCTTTTTTAAAAAGGTTACACGAAAAAATAAGATTTTACCACTGGGTTCATTCCCCGCCTGAGAGGGGGAGGCAGCGAGCGGAAGCGAGCGTTGGAAGGGGGAAGTCAGTTCCACTTCTATGTTGACTGCTTCTCCTTTGATATCTGATAAAGCGCCGTTTTCGTTCCATCCTCGCCAAGACCCTCCCACCCACCACCATGGGCTCCGGATGGAACGGAAATCGTCGCTTTATATCTCAAAGATCGGATGATATGCGCAGCGGAACCGATGGTCGGGGGATCCAAGGGGGTATGTCCCCTTGGTCGGAGGGCTTGGGTTTATTCCTAGCCCGAGAAGGGGAGGCAGCGAGCGGAAGCGAGCGTTGGAAGGGGGAAGTCAGTTCCCCCTCCAAGTTGACTTGGGGGAAAACCGATGGTATAAATCAGGTGTCTTTCCGCAAAATAAGGATGATGCCCGCAAGGCCCCTTAAGAAAGCAGGCGGGAATACCGGCAAGGCCGGTGTATTCATCGAGAGGATGGATTGTCAATGAGTAAAAAATCAACACCCGATCTCTTCAAGGAACAAAGAGTGGGAGTCTTCGTAGACGTGCAGAACATGTATTATTCCGCCAGAAACATATACAAAGCCAAGGTCAATTTCAAAACACTACTCAAGGAAGCTGTCAGGGGGAGAAGTTTAATCAGGGCCATTGCTTACGTCATAAAGGCAGATGTCAAGGATGAAGTCAATTTTTTTGAAGCGCTGAAAGGTTTGGGCTATGAGGTCAAGGCCAAAGACCTTCAGGTGTTTTTCGGCGGGGCCAAGAAGGGCGATTGGGATATCGGGATAGCCATGGACACCATAGAGCTGGCGTCAAAATTGGATGCCATCGTCCTGGTCAGCGGAGACGGAGACTATGTACCCCTGGTCCAGCATCTCAAGCATGCTCTGGGCTGCTATGTGGAAATATTGGCCTTCGGCAAATCCAGCTCGCAGAAGCTGGTCGAGGAAGCGGATAATTTCATTGATATGGACAAGAATCCGCAGAAGTTTTTGATCCAGAGCAACCGCTAAGGCTTCATTAAATTCTGGTTAAATTTCCCCTTCTAGAAGAGAGTGGGCGTCAGCTTTTCCGAGGGGAAAAGGAGGATGGTAAGGAGTTAATTATGTTTAACCACCGCTCGCGCTGACGCCCTTCTTTCATAATAGTAGTATTAATAGTATCATAAATTCTAACACAATAAAATTCAATCGTCAATAAGAGAATTGTTATATTTAAGAATCTTTATTTACCTGACAGATACCAGTGAAGATGTAATCTGCCACAGCCCCGGTTTCCCTTCGTCCAGGCCAAGACCCTCCCCTCTCCGTTATGGGCTTCAGATGGAGGGGAGCCGGGACCGCACTTCCCCATCAGGCCAGGGATTTCCCTCATCACGGAAATAGAGATGTTTGCCTGCCATATTGGAAGAATCCATACAGGGAGGAAAGGATGAAAGAGTATGACGTGATTGTAATCGGCTCCGGAGCAGGGGCGATCGTCGTCGAGCAAGCGTTAGCTCATGGCTTGAGCGTCGCCCTGGCGGACAAGGGACCTCTGGGAGGAACCTGTTTGAACGTGGGGTGCATCCCGACCAAGATGTTGATCTTTCCGGCAGATAGAGTGGTCGAGATTCAGGAGGCAGCAAAGCTGGGCATTCAGGCTGAGATAAGACAGGTCGATTTTCAGGCCATAATGGAGAGAATGAGAAGAACGATCGGGATAAGCCAGTCTCATATCAGAGAAGGTATTGAACACACGGAGGAGCTGGATTTTTATGAGGGTCCGGGTTCCTTCGTGGAGGATTACACTCTGGAAACCGGAGGGGAGAGGATAAAGGGAAGGAAGGTCTTTATCGCCTCCGGAGCCAGGCCATTGATACCCCCGATAAAGGGAATAGAGAATGTTGATTATTTGACCAACGAGAATATCCTGGAACTCACCCAGAGACCGAAGAGCCTGATCATCATCGGCGGAGGATACATCGCTGCTGAATTCGGGCATTTCTTTGCTGCGATGGGGACCAAAGTCACCATCCTCCAACGGGCAGAGAGGCTGGTGCGCGATGAAGAACCAGAAGTTTCTGAGCTGTTGAAGACGAAAATGGGAAAACGCATGGATATCTTCACCAACACCGAGGCCCGGGAAATCAAAAGGAAAAATGAGGAAATGAGAGTTGTCGCCAGGGATAAGGTTTCAGGAGAAGAGAGGGAATTCAGAGCTGAAAAGGTCTTATTGGCTGCCGGAAGAAAGTCCAACGCGGACCTCTTGAAAGTTGAGGAAACCGGAGTGAAAGTGGATCAGAGGGGATACATCGCAGTCAATGATTACCTGGAGACAAGCAAGGAGAATATCTGGGCCTTCGGAGACGCGATCGGAAAGAAAATGTTCAGACATTCAGCCAACAGAGAAGCTGATCTCGTCTGGCATAACGCCATCCACGGCGAGAGGAATAAGGTGGACTATGATAAAGTTCCACATGCCGTGTTTTCCTATCCGCAGGTCGCTTCCGTCGGGCTGAGAGAGGAAGAAGCCAGACAGGATCATGATATCCTGGTCGGGAAAGCGAGATACTCAGAGGTCGCCAAAGGAGAGGCGATGATGGATGAGGATAGCTTTGCCAAGATCATCATCGAGAAAAACAGCGGCAGGATTTTAGGATTCCACGTTATCGGACCTTATGCGCCCATCCTCGTTCAAGAAGTGATCAACGCCATGTCGATAGATGGAACCGTCAGGCCGATTATCAACGGGATGCATATCCATCCGGCCCTGTCCGAAGTGATACAATCGACCCTTGGAAATCTTCATGAACCGCGGCAAAAGGGCTAGGGTTTCCCTGGAACAATGGGGGACTGTCCCCAATTTTCCGGATCAGAAAGTGGCGAATGGAGACCGGATTTTTTTCCCTTGATGCTGAGAAAATAAATTGCCAAATCCCTGATTTCTACTCTATAATATTGTTATTCCCCCGCTTTAGATTTAACGAACAAGGAGCCGTAGATTGATAAAGAAGACAATTGTAATCGGAATACTTGCTTTTGGGTTGACGATTTTTGCTCAGGAGATCACTCACGAGTCATTGGTGATAAACATTGAAGTCCCGGTCAGGGTATTCAACGGCAATATCTTCATTGACAGCTTGACGATAGACGATTTTGAGGTCTTCGAGGATGGAATCCCTCAAAGAGTAGAAGCGGTCTACTTGATAAAAAAGAGAACCATAGAGAGGAGGGAAGAAAAGAAAAGATTCGTACCCGAGACAGCGAGGAATTTTTATCTCTTTTTTGAGGTCACCGAATACACGCCAAGGATCGGCAAGGCTGCGGATTATTTTGTGAATAATGTCCTTTTTCCCGGGGATAATCTCACCATTATTACTCCGATGAAGACCTACAGGATGAAGCCGGACGTTCTGGACACCCTTCCCAAAGAGAAGATCGTGAGTCAGATCGTAGGAATATTGAGAAGGGATTCTCTGGTGGGAAGTTCTGAATACAGGAATGCTGTCCATGACCTGGCTGCTTTGGCGAAGACGCTCTCGTCTGCCTCGAGCAGCCAGGATGAATTCGGGACGGCTGAATACCAAGGGTTGGAGCTCGATGTCCAGATCTCGATGTATGCCGACCTCCTTAAAAAATTAGAACAGATCAGAACGGTCGACCAGAATAAGCTCCTGGAATTTGCAGAATTTTTAAGGGATAAGGAAGGGCAGAGGTATGTCTTTCTCTTCTACCAGAGAGAGTACATTCCTCAGATTGAGCGCCGGGTTTTGAACCAGATCATGAGTGCGAATCAAGACAGAGAGGATATAATTCACAATCTGGCGGGGCTTTTTGATTTTCACAGGAGAGAGATCTCTTTCGATATTGATAAAATCAAACAAGCGTATGCGGATTCTTCGATTTCTATCCACTTTTTATTCTTCGCCAAGCCTGCTGCTTATATTCCAGGCGTCCACATGGTGGAGCATTCTGAGGACATCTTTAACGCCTTCAATGAGATAGCAAAGGCGACAGGAGGCTTTACCGAGAGTTCTGCTAATCCCATCTCCTTGTTCCAGAATGCTGTTAATGCTTCTGAAAACTACTATCTCCTTTATTACAATCCGTTGAATTACAGAAAGGACGGGAAATTCAGGGAGATAAAGATCAGGATTAGGGATAAAGACTACAGGATACTTCACCGGTCTGGCTATTTTGCCGATTAAAGGCCAGCTTCAGTCCTTTATACCTTCATATAAAGCGCCGTTTTCGTTCCATCCTCGCCAAGACCCTCCCACCCACCACCATGGGCTCCGGATGGAATGGAAACCGCCGCTTTATATCTCAGCGATCGAATGATATGCGCAGCGGAACCGATCGTCGGGGAGTTCCAAGGGGGTATGTCCCTTTGGTCGCAGGGCGCAGGTTCCTGCCCAGCCCGAGAAGGGGAGGCAGCGAGCGAAGCGAGCGTTGGAAGGGGGAAGTCAGTTCCCCCTCCAAGTTGACTTGCCTGTTTCTCTCTGTTATCTTATAAAAGTAGGGAACAGCAATGAAAAAATTGATAATAATAGCCGCAGTAATAATCCTTGGTCTTTCTGTTTTTTCTCAACAAATCTCTGATCAAAAACTCTCTGAAGAAACCATGGTCATCAACGTGGAGGTCCCTGTAAGGGTTTTTCAGGGGAACAGGTTCATCGATGATCTCACCCTCAACGATTTTGAAGTCTTAGAGGATGGAGTTCCTCAGCGGGTTGAGGCTGTTTATCTAGTAAAAAAGAGGAGTATAGAAAGAAGGGAGGAAAACAAGAGGTTTGCACCCGAGACCTCAAGAAATTTCTATCTTTTCTTTGAGATCAATGAATACACGGCTAAGCTTGGAGATGCAATCGAATATTTTGTTCACGATATACTGGTTCCCGGTGATAATCTGATTGTTATCACTTCCATGAAGACATACAAGCTGAAGGGGAAGACATTAGAAGTTTTATCCAAAGAAGATATTGTGAATCAGCTGAAAGGGATACTGAGAAGGGACGCCATGATCGGGAGTTCCGAGTACAGAGATATAGTCGATGACATGGTTAGCCTGGCAAAGGCGCTCTCTTCAGCTATCCAGTCGTTCGGAGCCGCTACAGAGGAAACAACAGAAGGGACAGAAGCTGGAAACATAGCATTCACAACAAGATATGTGGACGGTTTTTCAACCGGCCAGTACGAAGGTATGTCCATCGATGAACAACTCACGCGGTATGCAGACCTCCTGGGGAGGCTGGATAACATAAGGAATATCGAACAAAAGAAGTTTTTAGAATTTTCAGATTTAATCAAGGGTAAAGAGGGCCAGAAATATATTTTCATGTTCTATGAAAAGGAATACATCCCGCAGATTGACCCGAAAATCCTCAATCAGTATTTGGCTATTTTCCAGGACAGGCCGAATATCATCCATGCGATTTCAGGACTTTTCGATTTTTACAGGCGAGAAATCAATCTGGATGTGGAACGCATAAAGCAGGCTTATGCAGATTCATCCATTTCCATTCATTTTCTGTATATTTCCAGGCCGCCTCAACATATATACGGAATCCGCATGGAAGAGCATTCTGAAGACATATTCTCAGTTTTTCATGAGATGGCCAAAGCAACGGGCGGATATTCGTCAAGTTCTGCAAATTCAGCCTTCTTATTCAAGCAGGCTTTGGAGGCATCTGAAAACTACTACCTTGTTTACTATACACCCCAAAACTACAAGAATGACGGGAAGTTCAAAGAGATCAAAGTGAAGGTCAAGGATAAAGAATACAAAGTCGAGCATCGGCTCGGTTATTTTGCCCGGTAATGGGGACGTTCCCGAGAGGGACACCCTTTCTCTCCTAATTACTCTCTTTCGTATATAATGATATTAGCAGAGTCGCTGCGGGGAACGTCCCCATAAACTTTTTCTATTCCATGTGTTTGACATCGATAGCCTCCTTTGCTATAAGCTGATAAGCGAGTTCGTGAATATCAAAAACAATCTTTTCAGGGGGAAATATGAGAAAATTAGTTTTTTGCACTTTGGCCATATTTTTTCTTTGTAGCTTTCTTTTCAGCAGAGATCAGGTTATGGAAAAAGAGAGACTTTACGATTCCGGAAAAATCAAAGAGTTAACAGGTGAGGATTTGAAAATGATCGCCTTTCCCATCGGCGGCTTGGGGACAGGCAACATCACCCTGGGCGGGAGAGGTGAGATCAGAGAACTGGAGATCTTTAACCGGCCAGCCAAGGGAAAAGCCCCGGATTTCACATTTTTCTCCATCTGGGCCGAGGAGCAGGGGAAGGAATCCGTGGCCAGGATCCTGGAACGCCAGTATTTCCCTCCTTATGTCGCCTGGATGGGCATTCCGAGGAATCAGCTTCCAGGCGTTTCCCGCTTCAAGGAAGTGACCTTCAAGGGGGAATATCCCTTTGCCTATCTGGAATTCTTGGATGAAAAAGTCCCGCTTGAAGTGAAACTTGAGGCGTATAATCCTTTTATCCCCTTAGCCCCTGATAAGAGCGGTTTCCCGGCAGCCGTTTTCAACTGGAAGATCAAGAATGTGAAGGCGTCTTCAGTCAAAGTCTCCCTGGCGTTCAGCATGCTGAATCCCATCAGGACACTGGACCCGTCCGGCCGGCAGAGCTTCGGGAAGAATCTGAACCAGTACATCGATGACGGCGGATTCAGGGGAGTCAAGATGCGGTCGAACCGGGCAGACGATAATGCCCTTGAGTCCGGGAGCCTGGCTTTTGTCGTCACGGAAAAAGATGTCGATGTCCAGACCCGCTGGTACAGGGGAGGGTGGTGGGATAATGCCCACATATTCTGGGATGATTTTTCGGATGACGGCCGGATAGCGAACGTATCGGACAGTGAGGAGTCTCCCGAAGGAAGAAGCGACGTGGCGACGCTCTTGGTCCATCTTGAGCTCGAACCCGGAGAGGAAAGGAATATCCCTTTTTATCTCACCTGGCATTTCCCGAATAGAGAGAATTACTGGAACAGAGAAGAAGAGGTCAGGGGAAAGAGATTCAAGAATTATTATGCCACCCAATTCCGCGATGCCTGGAATGTGGCCCGTAACTTGATCAAGAATGGGGAAGAGCTGTACCGGGAAACACAGACATACCATGATGTTCTCTTTGGCTCTACCTATCCTTCGTATGTGCTCGATGCCTTGTCTTCCCAGGCGTCTTCTTTAAAGACGAATCTGGTGATGCGCACCGAAGAGGGAAGAATGTTTGGGTTTGAGGGCTTAACCGATGATTCAGGCTGCTGCCCGATGAACTGCACCCATGTCTGGAACTATGAGCAGACTTTGGCTTATCTCTTTCCTTGTCTGGAGAGGACGATGCGGGAGACGGATTTCCTTCATAACACATTTGCCAACGGATACCAGGTTTTCAGGACGCTCATGCCTCTCGGAAAGCACTGGTGGACCTATAAACCCTGCGCTGACGGGCAGATGGGAAACATCGTCAGAGTCTACCGGGAGTGGAAGTTATATGGGGATACAGAATGGCTGAGGATGCTCTGGCCCAAAGTGAAAGCGGCTCTGGAATTTGCCTGGAAAGGCGTGGGTGAGGTGAGCGAGGACTTGAAATGGCAGAAGGACCGTCTGCATCTGCCCTGGGATCCTGATAAAAATGGTGTGATGGAGGCTGAACAGCACAATACCTATGATATTGAATTCTACGGCCCCAACACCATGACCGGATCGTTGTATCTGGCGGCTCTCAGGGCAGCCTCCGAGATGGCAGATGCGGTGGGAGATAAGAAAAAGGCGGATGAGTATTTCAAGATCTTCCAGAAGGGCTCAAAACAGTATGACTCCCTGCTCTGGAATGGAGAATATTACATCCAGAAGGTCAATGTCATGGAAGGACTGGTGGTCCCTGAGCATCTGCGCACACCTAAAAAGGAAGGTGATGACCCTGCCTGCGCCTGCAATCAATCGCCGGGAGGGAAAGCGGAAGCGTTGGAAAAGGGCGACTTAGTCCCCAAATATCAGTACGGAGAAGGCTGCCTCTCTGACCAGCTCCTGGGGCAGTATCTGGCCCATGCGGCTGGTTTAGGGTATGTCCTCCCCAAAGAAAACGTGGATAAGGCTATGAAGTCCATTTTTCAGTACAATTTTTTAGAGGATTTGAGCCGTTTTTCGAACGTGCAAAGGGTCTATGCCCTGAACGAGGAAGCCGGGCTGCTCCTCTGCTCCTGGCCGAAAGGAGAGAGGCCTGCACTTCCTTTTGTCTATTCGGATGAGGTCTGGACAGGAATCGAATACCAGGTGGCAGCCTGCCTGATCTATTCCGGTCATATCGATGAAGGATTGACGATCGTCAAGGCTCTCAGAGAGAGATACGATGGCTTTAACCGCAATCCCTGGGATGAACTTGAATGCGGCCATCATTATGCCCGAGCCATGGCCAGTTGGGCCGTGCTGCTTGCCCTTTGCGGCTACCAGTATGACGGGACTTCGGGTTTTATCGCCTTTTCCCCGAAGATAAACACAGAGAATTTCTCCACTTTCTGGTCTACAGGGACTGGATGGGGAAGCTTTGAACTGAAGGGCAATGAGGTCGTCTTGAAAGTGGAGTTTGGGAGCCTGAAGCTGGCCAAGCTCGGATTGTCTCGTGACTATGGTTTTCGTTCCATCAAAACCCTTCGTCTCCGATCTGGAAAGGCAGGGTCAAGCCTGAGGTCAGAAAAGGATCTGGCGGTTGTCTTCCTGGATAAGCCCCTCGAGCTGAAGCCGGGAGACCGGATAGAGATAGTCTTCAGCAGATGATCTTCTGCTGAGTTTCTAGCTGTTTTTCGCCTTCAGTTTTTGTGCGGCCGCCACAGCTTTGATGATGTCAATACAGCCGTAGCCCGAGATCGGATTGGGCTCATCAAAGCCAAGGATGGTATTGGATGAGGTTTGCCTCAATATTTCGCGGACAGCCTCGACGAGCTGTCCAGGCTTCTCTTTGAGCTTGAGAAGAATCTGATCATCCATGGCGGAGAGCATAAGGGCTACAGTGCCCGAAACAAAGGGCACGGCCAGCGAAGTCCCATCGGCCATAACAGGTCTTTTTCTCCGGTCAAGGTAGGAAGGCATTTCCACAACAATACCTGAGGCTGGAGCGACCACATCCAGATAGACTGCTTCTGATGAAAGTGCGGATACACGAAGCTTTCCGTTGGATTTCTCAACGCCGCCAACAGCAATTGTCCAGGGATAAGCTGCCGGGAAATAGAGGATCTTATTCTGTTCGTCTTGGGTGACATTGGCTATGGGGGAGACCACAACTGCATTATTCTCCCAGCAGTACTGGGATGCTTCCCTTATTGCCTTGGTGTCCACTTGGAACGCTGCGCTGAGATTGATGACATTTGCCCCATTCTGAGTTGCCCAGATCATCCCTGCAGCGAAGAGATAGGCACTCCATCGGCTGGGGGGGACGGTGCTCATGGTTTCATTGTCGTAGACTTTGACAATGGCCAGTTCGACTTCTGGTGCAACCTGAAAGACCACCGTTGCGATAGATGTTCCGTGGCCGCTCCAGTCATACGGAAATTTTCCTTTATCGAAAGAAGGTCTTGAGCCGTCAAGGAAGTTTTTCCAGGCTGTGATCCTTGATCTTAGCTCTTGTAAAGTCGGGTCAACGCCCGAGTCGATTATGGCCAGTTTAATGCCCTTTCCTCTGGAAAAAGTATGGGCTTCGCTGACCTTCAATTCTTCAAGGGCCCAGTGGGCCTTGGCCTGCCTGCCCACTGGCCTTCGGTAGTCGCGGTAGATGGGGAACATTTGCCTCGAGAAATACCCGGTCGAGTAGAGGACGGATTCCAGAGGTGACATTTTTTCGTGGGGAGTGAATTCGGTGATGGATTGGATGAACTCTTCGGCCATGTTTTTTGTGAAGTTCAGGAGGTGCGAGCGGAAGGTGACACCTCTCTTCTCATCCGGTCTTGTGTGGCAGGAGTAGAAATTCATCAAGTGCTCGTAGAGGCCGGGAATTTTCTTTTGAGCCATTACCAGCATTTTCCTGTCTTTGTCCGAGATTTGCATGTGTTCAGCCTCTCTCTTCAGGATTTCGTAGAAAAGGTATTTGCCTTCGAGGTAGAGAGCGTTGAACTGCTTCTGGCTCTTCTCAGCCTTTTCTTGCGAATACAGCCCTGGGGGAAAGCAGAGACAGACGAGAAGTGCCAGGACCAACGGAACAGCGAAACCGGGGATGCTTCTAGGCGGAAGATCGGGGACAAGAAAGAAACTTCGGATAGTATGATTGGACACGGAAGATGAGTGGTGGTTTGAAATCCGGTTGGAGCCATTTTCCGCCATCCTCTTTTGGTCAATTAAAGAAAGAGCAACTTCCGTGCCAAATAGACTCTCAAAGTCCGGTTTCTGCCTTGATTTGGCAGGAATTTTTAAAATCGAGATAGGGGCCTGAGAAAGATCTTTTCCACTCAGTAAAATAATTTTACATCCAGAGGCTCCCCTATGTGGAGAAGGGAATCAGCTTGAAAGGTCCAGGTTTTAGAAATTGCTGCGGCAGCAGTTGATTTTTGCGCGTTCATAAAAGATATTATAGATGGTTGGGGATTCGTGAGCTGGTGAGCACGGTGCGGTCGGGAACGGCTCGGCAAGGCCAAATAGGAAAATCGATGTATTCCTTCCCGGGCGTTGACCCACGCCAGTTGGAAGAGGCCCTGGAAAAAGAAATCGTGAAGCAAGGATGCCCTTCCGGGGAACGATCCCTAAATGAGGTTGATATCTTATTATTCCTATGATATAAGTAAGAAAAGGTCAAGAGTGGAATGCGTTTCGCCGGGGTAAAGGTAAAAGATGGAGTTCTCTGGAGGAAGTCATGCTTTCCGCTGGCAGGTTAAGAACATGAAGACAGCCTTTGGCGTGAAAAGAGCTTTCCCGGGTATTCATCATAGGCTTCGCATCGTGTTCTTCATCACGCTCCCTATAGTCTTCATCATCCTCAGCGGATGCCACAGCTCAGCCCATGTGGAGGCAGCGTTGGTTTCAGAGGTCAGGTCTATCCAGCCAGGACAGGCCTTTTGTATCGCTGTTCGGCTCAAAATGGATGAGCACTGGCACACGTACTGGAAGAATCCCGGAGATTCCGGGATGCCGACCAAGATCGTCTGGCAGCTACCGGGAGGGTTTACGGTTGGAGAGGTCCAATGGCCTTATCCCCAGAAATTCGGGAAGCCTCCGGTGGTGAGCTTTGGCTACGCCGATGAGCTTTTTCTCATCTCTGAGGTCAGAGCAGAAGAGAACGCGAAACCCGGTACAAAAGTTAAAATTTCAGCCATCGTGGAATGGCTGGCCTGCAAAGAAAGATGCATTCCGGGCTCCGCGGAATTATCATTAAACCTGCCCGTTCAAGACAGCGTCCCGGATCTTAACACTCGGTGGGCTGGCCGGTTTGTTGAGACCCGAAAGAATTTACCCCGGGAGTTTCCTGATTGGAGGACGAGGGCCTCGGCGGGAAGCGGCAACATTCTTATTCGGATAGACCCCCCTCCCTGGTTTAAGGATGAGCTGAGCGGCCTGAGCTTTTTTCCCGAACAGGAGGGGTTGATCGATTATTCTGAAGCGCAGAGTCTGAAAAAGTCCAGGGATGGATACGTCCTTGAAGTCCGGAGGTCGGTTTTGTCCGAGAGCCTTCCTCAGCGCCTTCATGGAGTCCTGTTTTCTCCGAAGGGCTGGAGCCAGGCCGGGCAAGAGCGTGCTTTTTACATAGATTTGCCCCTGCATCAGCAGGAATGAGCCCAATTGCCCAAGGAGGTAATACAATGAAAAAATATAGTTATTTCACGGGAATGATTCTGGCGGGACTTTTCCTTGTCTTTAGTCCATTGGCTTGGAACGCGGAGACATCGGTAGGAGAGATTGCGCCTGATTTCACGCTTCCTGATTCCAACGGCAAGACTCATTCTCTTTCTGATTACAAGGGAAAGATCGTTGTCCTGGAATGGCTGAATCACGGCTGTCCGTTCGTCCAGAAACACTACAACTCCGGCAACATGCAGAAGCTCCAGAAGGTCTACAGCGGCAAAGGAGTCATCTGGTTTTCGGTCATCTCCTCAGCCCCCGGAAAACAGGGCTACATGACTCCGGAGGAAGCCACAGAAGCTGTCAAACAGAAAAAAGCGGCGCCCGCAGGTGTCCTTCTCGACCCTGAGGGGACGGTCGGAAAACTGTACGGTGCCAAAACGACGCCCCACATGTTCATAATCGATTCCGATGGAGTTCTGGTTTACAACGGAGGAATAGACGATATCCGTTCAGCCAATCCAGCCGATATCGATAAAGCCAAAAATTATGTTCAGATGGCTCTGGATGAGCTGCTGTCCGGAAAGGAAGTCTCAGTCAAGACAAGCCAGCCCTATGGCTGTTCGGTGAAATACAAGTAAGTTCGGATAGACTCAATCTCCAGCCGGCTAAGTATACAGAAGCTACTCCGGGGAAAGTCTTTTTTCTGTTTTATTTCTTATTTTTTTAGCCGGAGCTTTCTCTTCTCTTTTCCTGATTATCTGCGGCGTCCTCTCGGCGGTGGATTGAACTTGTCGACATCCAGGGCCCACATCCCGCGGCCATGAGTGGCGATAACCAGTATGTTATCACGGGGGTGAATGATCAGGTCATGAACAAAGGTTGAAGGCAGGTTGGCTCCCAAGATATTCCAGGTCTTGCCGCCATCTGTGGAGACGTAAACGCCAATGTCGGTACCGACAAACAGGACATTGCTGTTCCTCGGGTGCTCCCTGATCACGTTGACCGGGCCGAGAGGGATATTGCCGGAGATATCCTGCCAGTTCTCGCCGTAGTCCGTGGATTTCCAGACATAAGCCGTAAAGTCGTCGTCGCGCTTTCCGTTCTGCGTCATGTAGACAGTGCTCATATCGTAGGCAGAGGCGACCATCCTGGAGACCCATTTTCTGTAAGGCAGGCCTTTCATGATCTCTTTCCAGGTCTTGCCGCCGTCTTTGGTGACGTGAACCTTGCCGTCATCGGTGCCCACGTAGACCAGGCCGTACTTGAGAGGAGACTCGGAGATGGCAAAGATCGTCTGATACGGGATATCCCCCAGCTCGGACTGGATGTTGTAGGTCATGTCCGGGCTGATTCTCTCCCAGGTGTCTCCCCGGTCCAGGGAGCGGAATAGGTACTGCATGCCGTGGTAGATGATGTTGGAGTTGTGGGTAGAGAGGATAAAGGGGGCGACCCACTGTCCCCTCAGCCTCGGCTCGCCTTCGTATTGGCGGGGAAGGATGTTTTTGCTCTGCCATCTGCCAGATTCGGAGAGTGTTGACCTGTTGATATGCCCGTAGAAGCCCGCTGAATAGACTACCCTCGGGTCGGTGGGATCGATGGCATGGCTGCTGCCTTCGCCACCTGGAGCGCGCTCAAAATCTACGGTCGGGATCTGGTCCCTGCCCTGACTGAGGTCGACGATGCCCCTGAAGCTGCCGTGGTCCTGCATGGAGCCGTAGACACGGAAAGGTGTGTCCATATCATAGGCGATGTTGAAGAACTGACAGACCGGGAGGTTGTCCCTGAACTGTCTCCAGGTTTTGCCCTTATCGTAGGAGATCACGATGCCGCCGTCGTTGACATTGACAATGTAGTCGGAATTTTCCGGGTCGATCCACATGCCGTGATGGTCGCCGTGGACTCCCCTGCCGATCATCCGGAAGGTCTTTCCTCCATCCTCGGAAACGCTCAAAGGAACACCCATTATATAGACAGTGTTTTCGTCGATGGGGTCGACGCGAATCTGTCCGAATACCCAGCCGTAGGTGCCGGAATGCCGCTCCATGAATTGTTTCTGCTCAGCAGTCAGTCCGCTCGTCTGCTTCCAGCTTGCGCCGCTATCATCGGAGCGGTAGACTGTCGCTCCCTTTATAAAACCGGCTGAAGGAACACCGTAGGTATCGGCTCTGTCCGCATCTGTGATCTGCCGGGCGATCTCGTAATTATCGACCAGGGCATAGAGCACGTTAGGCTTGGACAGGCAGAGGTCGATGCCGATGCGGCCCCTGTGTTTGGCCTCAGGGAGGCCGCTGTTCATGGGTTTCCAGGTCTTTCCGCCGTCAGTGCTCTTGTGGATGCCGCTTCCCGTGTATTGAGGCTCGTTCCTGGGATCATTCCATTTTTTCCGGATTCTCTGCCAGGTGGCAGCATAGAGCGTGTCGGGGTCTGTGGGGTCCATGACCAGGTCAATAGCCCCGGTCTGCTCGTTGATGTAGAGGATCTTTTCCCAGGTCTTTCCGCCGTCAGTGGATTTATAGACTCCACGCTCCGGGTTGTGGGTCCATTCATGCCCTGAGGCCGCCACATAGACGATATCCGGGTTTTCAGGATGAATGACGATCCTGGGAATGGAATGGGTCCCTGTCAGGCCCATGAGCTTCCAGGTCTGGCCGCCGTCAGTGGATTTGTAGACTCCGCATCCTGCCATCGAGCTGCGGAAGATGTTCGCCTCCCCGGTTCCGATCCAGACGATATCCGGGTTCGAAGGTGCGATGGTCACGTCGCCAATCGAAGTCGAGGCTTCCTGGTCAAAGATGGGCTCCCAGGTCGTACCCTCGTTTGTTGTCTTCCAGACACCTCCGGAGGCTGTGGCCACGTAGATGATGTAGTTCCCTCCTTTTGGGGTGACGACAGCGATGTCGGTGCATCTGCCGCTGATATTCTGGGGACCGATGTGCTGCCAGTTCATATCTTTATACGGGGAGTTCTTTTTCATCTCTAGATGCTGGCCGAACCATTTCATCCTTACTGCGGGGTCGGTGGAATGAATCAACTTAGGTGTTTTGGCTTTTTTCTGGGCCAGCAGCGGAGAAAGGAGCAAAACAATGGCTGCCAAACACAGCCCAGCAAATAACGTCCGCTGCCGGAAGAAGTGACGCAAAGAAATCATGCTGAACCTCCTTTTTTAGGAATTATGATTTGAAAGAATGATTTGATAAACGCCATGGCAGAGCTTCATGGAGCGAAAGGCACAGAGGGATTTTATAGAGAGCTTTCAATTTTTTCAATGGAATTTATCATATTTTCAGTAAATTCTTTTCATCTTATTGTGACTTAGCATGGAAATAGGTTTTATGGCGCTTAATCCTGGAGCAGGAGTCAAATGTCTATTGGGCAACTCAGCTGCTTTAAGGGTGGAAAACAGGCTTACAAAATATATGGGAGAAAGAACCTTGACTTACCCTAGGAGAGAAACATTCACCTATGAGCTGAATCGAACTGATAACAATATCATGATCGGGATGTCACTTTTCTTTTAAAGAATTTGATCTAACAAGGGGAACCATAGGGCTCTCTGCTGAGTCCTATGTTTTTTTTATGGATATGATTTCGACTACATCTCCCCACATATGAATGCTATAGACATCAGTTAAAATTTTCACGGTGAATTTAACTCGCAAACCGTCAATCATATAATTTGCAGGCAGATTGATGGGGTCATAATGCTCTCCGTTATCAGCTTCAATTCCATAAAATCCTCCTTCAAAACCGAGAAATACGATTCTCCCTCTGCCTGTAATCCAAGGATTTGAACAGTATTGGGTAAACAGAAATAAAAGTAGGAACAGACTAAGAAGAATGAATGCTTTCTTCTTACTCATGTAACCAAGCCCCCATTAAAGCCTATATCAGTTTATCGAATTAGTCAATATTCCGGGAATTTCTTTATCGACAGAATCGACAGACGGATTTTAGAGTATACACTTTGAATTTGCTGATATCCTACTTGACTGTGGCGTTTCTTTAGATAGATGAAGAAGTATGATTTTTTTTGACTCGAATAATTTTGTGTGTTATGGATATGAACGCTTGACAGGAAAAAAAGCGGAAATTATTTCTTCGTTGTAAACAATGACCAAGGCCAGACTTTATAAGAAGTATCCTGTATCCAGCATTCTCGTCTATAACGGCGCGACTGTCCTCCATTTTCTTCTGGGTGGAGCCGGGATCATGGTCGGCTATAATTTTTCTTCGGTCAGCATGATTTTTGCGTATCTTTATTTTGCATTTTCCTTCCTGGAAATGTACATGGTCATGCCTCTGAAAGTCTGTCCTTGTTGCGTTTATTTCAGGTTGGAAAGATCTCTCTGCATATCTGGCCTGAATGTGGTGGCGAAGAAGATTACCCGAGAAGGGAAGCCTGAAGACTTTTCGAATCGAGCCAAGGGATTATTATGCCCTAATAATCTGTACATGGCCTCCCTGGTCATTCCCTTAATTGCCGGGATTCCCGCTCTCTTCATCAATTTTTCATTCCTCTTGCTGGTCATCTTTATTGTCCTGGTGGGATTGCTGCTGTTCCGGTTCTTTGTGATTTTTCCTAAGATTGCCTGTCTTCACTGCAGAGCGAAGTTCAAATGCCCCCAGGCAGAAGCCATGGGGGTCCGCAGCAGGTAGACAATTCATACCTTAATATTATAGGATTCTCGCAGGAAAGATTTTCTGTTGGGGATAGAGAAACTCTCACTGCATTGAATAGAGGGAGAAGCCTGACATGAAGAAGGGTTCAACAGGACGCTTGTTGACAGCAATGCTGTTTATTCTCCTGATTCTGTTTTTGCCCAGTCCCTCAAGCACAAAACAGCAGAAATCCCTCTGTTTCCATCACGCCGTGATCATCGACGGCAACGGAGGAACACCCATCGAGGACGGCTCCATAGTCATAAGCGGGGACAGGATCGAAGCTGTCGGGCACCTGGACCAGCTGAAGGTTCAGTCGGATGCCAGGATGATCAACCTCAAGGGAAAGACGGTCATGCCCGGCCTTGCGGATATGCACGTCCATCTGTGCGGCGGCTGGGACGGGATGTCGACAGACATGCTGGGTTACCAAAGGTATCTGAACTCCCTTTTGTACTCCGGGGTAACCACTGTTCTGGACCTGGGCAATAATCTCGAATATATCCTTCAACTCCGGCAGGAAGTAGGCGAGGGACGTATCCCGGGCCCCCGCATCTACTGTGCCGGGCCGCTCATCAACGGGGCTGATCCCAGCTGGCCTTCTCTTTCCTACGCCCTGTCGTCGATCCATCAAATCCCGAAACTGGTCGCGCATTTGAAAAGAGTCGGAGTGGATGTCGTCAAAGTCTACTCAGGGCTTTCGAGTCAGATGGTCTATACTCTGGCCAGGGAAGCGGAAAGAGAGGGTTTGGGTGTTTTTGTTCATCAATCATCTCAGGATCTGGCAGGTTTGGGAATCACGGCCTATGCCCATATGTTCGAAGAAGATATCAGTGATGATTTCATGAAGCTGATAAAAACTAGGGGAATTCGTTGTATCACCACTCTCGCTGTTACCGAAAGCGCTATCGGACGAAGGTTCGTCGACCTCAGCTTTCTCGGAGACCCTCTTGTGGAACATACCACGCCCCCCTGGTTTATTAAGGATTTGAAGTCCTGGGTTTCCCGGACGATCAACACTAACAGCAACTCGCATTCGGCATATGCTCAACGGGAGCAGATCTTGAAACGCGCCCAGAGGAATGCCAAAAAGATGTTTGACTCTGGGATTGTTTTGGCGGCTGGGACAGACGCTCCTCATCCAGGTGTTTTCCTCGGTGAAGGGATTCACAGGGAGCTGGAATTACTTGTCGAAGCGGGTTTGACGCCCCTCCAGGCCATCACTCTGGCCACCAAGAATGCTGCGGTGCTGATCGAGGCTGAAAAAGAATGGGGGACTTTATCACCAGGAAGATTGGCCAACTTCCTGGTGGTCGATGGCCGGCCGGATAAAGACATCAAACAGACGCGCAACATAGAAATGCTGATCCTTGAAGGAAAGATTCTGAATAGAGAAAGGCTTAAATTTGATGAGAAAAAGGATCCCGGATTTCGCGTCTATAAATGAACAATCCATGAAGCATTTTTTTTATTGACTGAACTGTGTCATTGTGATACAAAAGATAACGAAAATTGGTCAGCGAAGATCGGCCAAGTAAGGAAAAGGAAGAAATTGAGATTGCCTAAGGGGAAAATCCCTTTAGTGGACAATTTTATCTTGTGTTAACAAGGGCGTGAAGGATTGAAAACCGAGAAAAGGCCCAGGCTTATCTGCCCGGTTTATACTTTCGACTTTAAACAGCTTCTCCCGGGCGGCAAGGAGATAACGCCAGAGGTCCTGGATGAGTTGATCTCTACCACTAAGGGGACCTCTTATCCAGCCTGTCCCTTTTTAAAATACGGCACCATTTTTCAAGACCTGCGCCGCTTTCTTCAGGAGGCACCGTATAACCTGAGTTTCGACCAATCGGATAGGTCAGGTGTCTTGACCCTGATGAATGGGATCAGCTTCATTCCTCCCCTGCTGAAGTTTTTTGATTATTTCAAAGAGAACGACTTTTATACCTACCGTCACTCTCTGGTCGTCTTCGCCATGTCAGTGCTCTTGGCTCAGGAGCTGCTGGAAGAGCCCGAAGACTGGGTCAGAAACGTCATGGCCGGGACCATCCATGATTTTGGCAAAATGAACGTTCCCCTGAAGATTTTGAAAAAAAAGGAACCGCTGACCAAGGTTGACAAGATCATCCTGGAACACCATGCTTTGGCGGGCTTTGTGCTTCTCAGTTATTTCCTTCAGGACTATGGAAAATTCGCGGCGTGGGCGGCCAAAGAACATCACGAGCGACGGGATGGGTCGGGCTACCCTCTGGGCATCCCGATGAGAGACAGGATGATAGAGATCATCTCCGTCTGCGACATCTATGACGCGCTCCTTTCGCCCAGGCCTCACCGACCTACTCCGTATGACAACAGGTCAGCCCTGGAAGAGATCACCGAAATGGCAGAGCAGGGAAAATTGAGTTGGGAAGTGGTCCAGGTTTTGGTGGCCTATAACCGGAAGGATAGACCTCATTTTCAAGAATGCAAGGTCTCCACCGAGAAGAGGGGCATACTCCATTCAGTTGATTTATGCCGAGTCAGTGTTGAGAGAAAAATCGAATGTCCAAACTGCCACGGTACAGCCCGAGAGAGTAAGATTGTCAGGGACGGCAAGCAGCATCTGGCCTATGCCTGCCGGAGCTGCGGAATGGAATTTACCGAGGATGACCTGTTAAACATGGAATTGGACTTTAGTTAGAAAATCAAGTCAACTTGGAGGGGGAACTGACTTCCCCCTTCCAACGCTCGCTTCCTCCTCTTCTCGGCGGGGCATGAATCCACGCCCTGCGACCAAGGGGGCATATCATCCGATCGTTAATCCCTCTTTCTCGATATCATCTTGAAATCCTCCAACAGGCCATAGCTCACCACTCCATACTCAGAGCCTGGAGGATAGCCTCCCTCGGCGCCTTGCCGAAAGATGCTAGGCCAGGCGCGGCCAAGCGGAGGATTGTTGTGATGGGGACCGAGAGTATTTTTTAGGGTTCCGTAGACGATGACCTCGATGAGATTTTTGCCCGGAGCCAGAAACTCGGTGATGTCCAGCTCACAGGGAGGAAAGGCGATCAGGCCAGCCGCATTCTTCCTTACCCGAACCTCCGCCATCGAGCCTTTCCAATCCCCGAGCTTCACCAGGAAGCGTTCTTTTTGAGGATTCAATGCTTGAATGGTGTAAGTTTTCTGATAGCTTATTCCGTTTGAATAGAAGGGCATGCCCTGTTTATCCCAAGGACCGATTTCAAGCTGTCTGGCAGGCACAAGCTTGAATCCCTTATTCTCGCTCTCCAGCTTGAAATCACCCAATAGATAGACCGGCTCAAGCTCGGCAAAGATGGAAAACGGCGATACCTTGAGCGTTATTCTGTTTTTTCCTGATGTGACAACTTCTCCGATATTGAACGTACCGAAAGCCCGGTCGAGCCACCATTCTCCTTCGAGCCGCTCGACAGGCTTGCTGTTGACCAGAACTCTGAAGAGATCGGACTGTTCAGCCACCAGCCGAAGAGAGGAGAGATCGAGACCTGGATCGCAAGTGAACCAGAAAGAGGCCTCAAAGCCAGAATCATCCGGGAATTTTTCCTGGTCAATGATGTTCGTTTTGAACTGGACAGCGCTATCCCAGGGATTTCTCGGCAGTCCATGATGCGTGAAGATTTTTTGCTGGGCTTCGTAGAAATACAGGTCTTTTTCAACCCTTCCGTTGAGAGACAGATCGCAGTAATCGAGAATCAACACATTCGGGGCAAGAGCGCTTATCTTTTCTCCGGGCTCAGGAGTCAATTCGGTCCTAGAGTACCTTGGCTCCTCTTTCTTATCTGGACGGCCCTGGCGAAGACAGAGCAGTAGACTCCCGCCGGGCGGCAGGGAGAAGCTCACCCCTATTTTTCCGTCTTTATCCTCAGCAGGATAAGCTGATACTGACCCGGTAAAAAGGTCCCAGGATTCTACCTGTCGGGAAACGGTCGTAAATTTCCCGTTAGAAGTCTCTAGGTCACTGCTGTTGACGAAGAAGACGAATTCCGCGTCTTTGAGCTTCCGACGGTGGTGGAAAAGTAATCCTGAAAGTTTTTCTGGCTGGATGAAAACCAGATCCGGAGGGCATATCTTATTTACTTTTTCCAGGAGGGCTGAGACTGAGCCGGAATACCAGCTTGACTCATACTGAGAAGCCAGCTTCTCAACCTGATCGGTTTGCTGTCCATCGACAAATTTTGGAGGATCGACCAGGGAGAGAACCTGGCCGCCCCTCGCTAAGTAACTCTCAATCAGGCTCACGGTTGCCTTGTTCAAGTTTTCAATCCCGGGAGGCAATACAGCCAGGTCATATTTGCATTCCCCCACAATAAGTTTATTTCCCCGTACCTTGCCGTAGTCTTTAAGGATTGCCTCGCTGGCCAGGTCGTATTCCACCTGGCCGGCTTCCAGTCTATGGAGAAAATCCTGGAAATCACTGCCCTGTGCCTCCAGACGATCGGAGGATTTGTCGGGCGAGTAATACATCCAGGCCGTGGACGTTGGCTCAAGGACCAGGATGCGGTTTTCCTGCAGGCCGCTGCTCATGACCAATGAGAGCCGTCCAAAATAGTCGGCGAGAATCTTATAGGCGTGCCACCAAGGCTCATGATAAGAAAAAGAGAGAGGATGGTCACGTTTTCTGGCCCCTTTGATAGTGACATAGGAGAGATGCTGGTTGAGGAAATTCACTCCCAGAACATACTCCCAGTCCCCGATCCGCTTCTGGTCAAAGAATGTCAAATCCCAGCCGCTCGCTCCGTATGTTTCAGACAGTGTTCGCCGTTTTCCCAGTTGGTTGGCAGCGCTGCGAATTTCTTTAACAGCCCTGGTGTTTCCGAACTGGGCATGGGCGTGAGTTTCCCATTCGTTCATGAGGCAATCGATGCCTGGCATGTGGGCGTAAGCGCAGAGGGCCATATTATCAGGGGAGAGACGCGGTCTGGGCCATTCATGCTCCCAGTAGTGGCCGGTGAAAACAAGGTCATTCTGAGCGCAGTAATCATAGTAGGGCTGAGCCCAGTTTTCGATGAACAAATCAAGCAGAGTGGCATAATAATTGTGCCGGACACGCTTCCAATCGCCTTTTTCCCAGAAGAGAGAAGGCAAATGCCGTTTTAAATCGTAACCCCACCTGGTCCTGAACTCATCGAAAAGAGCCGGGGTGAAGTTGACAACATCCCTTCCTCCGACAGGCAGGATGTGAGCCTCATCCTGGAAAACGCCCGGGACCGTGGCTCCGAATTCATCGCCGATGACTTTCTTATAGGCATTCAAAGTGACATCCAGAAACTTATCGGTCACATCACGGCGCATCAGGTCCACATAAGTGTACCCGCCAAACCAGGGAGAGGGATTCGCCTCTTTGAGGTCAAAAATGAAATATTCTCCCTCAGAAAAGCTTTGATTGTATACTGCCTGGGTTATGTCTTCGAAACCAGAGGTAGTCTCTTTCAGGACAAGCAAGGGTGGAGATTCGAATTTCTCGGGAAGACTTCGAACCCTGGTAACCATAAGCCCCCGGCCTGATGCATCAGGTAGAGCAGCCGGCACGTGACCGCCAGCAAAACCGGAGGGGTAAGAGTTCTCGTCATAGAGCCAGATCTTCATGCCCAGTTGTTTGCCGACTTCCACAGCGTAGCGGCAGAGTGTCATCCATTCCTCTGAAAGGTAAGGAGTGATGAGTCCTGGCCGGGGATGAATAAAGACTCCGCCGATTCCGTGTTCCCTGAAATCAGCTAGCTGTGAATCGATCTGCTCGCGGGTCACCCTATCATTCCATACCCAGAGCGGAGCGCTGCGAAAGTCTACAGGAGGATTCTGAAAATTTTTTAATACTTCCTCATAATGGTCAGAAGTTTGTCTATTCTGGCAGCTCAAAGAAAAAACACAGATAAAAACAGGCAAGGTTAAGACGATGAGTAATTTTTTCATTTGATTTTTTCCCTCCCGATTGAAAACCATCCTGCTCCTTGAATCGGTGTGGATGTGTATCAGCCGGTATTGCTATATGTCAGATTATGAAACTGGTTAGATAGTAGGAGACAGGAATCCAAAAGTCAAGCCGTTCGCCTTTGGTCACTGACGGTATATTCACTCTACAAATTTTTTCTTTTGTAATTGACCACGCCTTTTCACTGTGGTAGAAATGAGAGGATAAGCTTAATGGTGGATGCTGGGTAGACAGGTGAAAAATCGAGGCCCGGGTGAAGTTCAATTCCTGTGAGAATGAGATTTTACATCCTGTTTTAACCGGAACAGAAAGGACCAAGATTGATGAAAGCTCCTAAACTCGTTTGTCCCGTTTATACCCTGGAATTCAAACAGCTTCTCGCCGGCGGCACGGAGCTGACGCCCGATGTTCTGGACGAATTGATCGCCACGAATAAGGACGCAACTTATCAGAAGCTTGCCTTTCTGGAGCACGGCAGTCTTTTTCAAGATTTGCGCCGTTTTCTCCAGAATCCTCCCTACGACGTGATCTTCCAGGGGATAAACAGAGCCAACGCCTTAACCCTGATTAATAAAATCCCTTTTATTCCGCACCTTCTGCAGTTTTTTGACTTCTTCAAAGTGAAGGATGCCTATACCTATCGCCACACGCTTAAGGTTTTTGCCCTATCCGTGCTCATGGCTGGAGACCTGCTCGAAGAACCCGAGGAATGGATCATAGATTCCATGGCCGGGACCATCCATGATTACGGCAAAGTCAGCGTTCCTTTGAAGATTTTGAACAAGACGGAAGCGCTGACCAATGTGGAAAGAATCATCGTTGAGCATCACACTCTGGCCGGTTTTGTCCTGCTCAGCTATTTTCTCAAAGATCACAGCCGATTCGCCGCCTGGGCAGCCAAAGAGCACCATGAACGAAGGGATGGGTCGGGTTACCCTCTCGGCATCCGGCTGGAAGATCAGATGATAGAGATTATTGCCGTTTGCGACATTTATGATGCCCTTCTTTCACCCCGGCCTCACCGGCCCACTCCGTATGACAACAGGACAGCTCTGGAAGAGATAACAGAGATGGCCAAGAAGGGCAAACTCAGCTGGGAAGTGGTTCAGGCTCTGGTGTCCTATAACCGGAAGGATAGACCTCATTTTCGAGAAGTAGACGTTTCCACCGAGAAGAGAGGCACAATCCCGACAGATACCGTGTATGGAGTGGTGGAGAAAAAGATAGAATGCCCGAATTGTCATGGCACAGCCAAAGGAAGAAGATTGATCAAAGAAGGCAAGGAATGCCTGATCTATACCTGCGGGAGTTGCGGAAAGCAGTTTGATGAAGAGGATCTGATCACCATAGAGATGGAACAGCATTAGGACGAGACTATAATACTCTCTCTTTCACTCATAAATACCCTCTCCCCTTCATTCATACCGCAGGGAATCTGCCGGATTGCCTAAGGC
>SMTZ1_10000299_pt1 | contig 44626 bp, 37 predicted proteins | sample DeeMarSWOR136_30_FD_25667 | JGI IMG/M metagenome (IMG submission 25667) | reverse complement strand
CCAAGCAGATCGCTGCAGGAGAGGTCATTGAGAGACCTGCCTCTGTTGTCAAGGAATTGGTTGAGAATGCTGTTGATGCCGAGGCGACTTTTATCGTTATAGAGATCTTTGAAGGCGGGAGAAAGAGGATAAGAATTACAGATAACGGGACAGGCATGAAAAGAGAAGATGCCATCCTTTCTGTTGAGAGGCATTCGACAAGCAAGATTAAGACAAAGGAAGAGCTATCAAGCATCGAGACACTTGGATTTCGTGGAGAGGCCCTCCCATCCATTGCTTCTGTTTCAAAGATGAAGATTACCACCCTTTTTAGGGGTGAAAATATCGGCACAGAGCTCTGCCTTATGAACGGTAAAATAAAAGAGGTTAAGGATGTCGGCTCTCCTGCAGGTACAATTGTAGAGGTAAATGACCTTTTTTATAACACACCTGCCAGGTTGAAATTTCTAAAGAGTGTGAATACAGAGCTGGGCTATATCAATACCATTATCAATCAAGAGGCCCTAGGACATCCAAACATTCACTTTAAGCTTTTGCATAATAATCGGTTGTTGCAAAATATCCCTCCTCTGAGAGATGACCTTGACCGCTTGACCATCCTTTTTGGTAAAGAGAGGGTAAAAGATCTGATTAAGGTGAAAGCCAATTATAACAGCTTAGAACTCAGGGGTTATATTTCTTCACCTTCTATTTCAAGGACATCAAGGGGATATCAATACCTCTTTGTCAATTCCCGCCCTATAAAAGATCGGATGATGACCCATGCTGTTTATGAGGCATACAAGACCTTCATCACTAAGGACAGAAATCCTGTATTTTTCCTCTTTTTAAATGTCAGGCCTGACACAATTGATGTCAATGTCCACCCATCAAAGATGGAGGTAAGATTCAGAAATCAACATGAGGTACATGATTTTATAAGAGAGATGATAAGAAATTATCTATTGAAAGGAAAACCCACTCAAAGAGAGAGTGTTAGCAGTTCAGAGGAGGGTATGGGAAGAGTTGAATTCCTCGATGAGGGGCCTAAGAAGCCTCTGGATAACTATAAGGAAAAAATCTCAGAAATGATTTCAAAATCTTCCCCTTCAGTAATGAAAGATTTCAGTAGCTTGAAACTAAAGAGCTTTGACAGCTGCTTGTTATTTAAACCAGAACCAATAGGGGAGAGGTTAAGAGTTCTAAAACAGGTGGATAACTCCTTTTTACTCTTTGATATACCAGAAGGCATCCTGTTTGTAGACCAGCACGTTGCTCATGAAAGAATCCTCTTTGAAAAACTGCTAAAAGACTACAAAGAGTCTCATGTAGAGGTGCAGCACCTCTTATTTCGAAAAGAGATCGAGTTTACCCATAGGGAAACATCCCTCCTTTCGAAATATGCTGAAAAACTCTCAAGTATAGGGTTTTTGATTGAACAGGTTGGAGAGAATACTTTTAGTTTGAGGGGAGTGCCTACGCTCCTTTCTGAGAAGGATAGTGAAGGCGTGCTCCATGATATCTTAGACAGACTCGCAGGGATAGATAGGGTGAAACCATTTGAAGAGATGGTCGAGGATATATTGGTCTCAATAGCCTGCCATGGGGCATTAAAGGACAATAACCCCTTAGAAGAAGAAGAGATGGTAAAGCTCATGGAAGATTTGATGAAGACCGATATTCCTCATACATGTCCTCATGGACGTCCGATAATGCTGTTTTTAGCTATTGATGATATCAAGAAGAAATTCCAGATGAAGTAGGTATTGCCGTTATCTTCGTTTTATTTACCTTGACAGATAAGACTATTATTCTGTAAATTATTTTAAATTTAGATGAAGATATCACTTTTAGGATGAAGTTTTATTTTTTTAAGGAGAGGTAAAGGTGTTAGAGGATAAAATCCCTACAGCATTAACCTTTGATGATGTATTGTTATTACCAGATAAATCAAAAGTTCTGCCCAGAGAAGTTGACATTTCTACATTTCTTACAAAAAAGATAAGGCTGAATATCCCTCTCTTAAGTGCCCCTATGGATACGGTGACTGAATCTCGGTTAGCCATTGCCTTAGCACAGGAAGGAGGAATCGGTATTATCCATAAAAATTTGTCAGTTGAGGAGCAGGCTTATGAAGTGGATAAGGTCAAGAGGTCAGAAAGCGGGATGATTGTTGACCCGATAACCATGTCTCCTGATCAAAGAATTGCTGAGGCATTGGGGATTATGAGTAAATATCGTATATCAGGCATACCGATCACACAGGGGAAAAAGTTGGTAGGGATATTGACAAATAGGGATTTAAGATTTGAGACCAATTTAAACAAAAGGGTTTCAGATTTGATGACAAAAGATAACTTGATCACTGTTCCAGAAGGGACCACATTGGATCAGTCAGTAAAGCTTCTGCACAATAATAGGATTGAGAAGCTCCTTGTTGTGGATAAGAAATATAACCTTAAGGGCTTGATAACCATCAAAGATATTGAGAAGAGAAAGAAGTATCCATTTGCCTGCAAAGATAAATTGGGGAGGCTCATGGTAGGGGCTGCAGTGGGCATAGCGAGTGATATGAAGAAAAGGGTAGAGAGCCTTATCAATGCAGGGGTTGATGTGATTGTTGTGGATACAGCACATGGACATTCAATAGCCGTACTCAAAGCCATAGAGTCAGTGAGAAATCAGTATCCCGATATTCAGATTATAGGGGGTAATGTTGCTACGAAACAGGGGACTTTAGATTTAATCAAGAGTGGGGTGGATGCTGTTAAGGTCGGCATTGGACCCGGTTCTATATGTACAACGAGAATAATTGCTGGGGTCGGTGTTCCCCAACTCACCGCTATAAAAGAGTGTGCTGAAGAGGCAGAGAAACATAAAGTTCCCATCATTGCTGATGGTGGAATAAAATATTCTGGCGATATTACCAAAGCCTTAGCAGCCGGTGCCCATACTGTAATGATTGGAAGTATATTTGCCGGGACAGAAGAGAGCCCCGGTGAAAAAATTCTTTATCAGGGAAGAAGCTATAAGGTTTATCGAGGAATGGGATCAATAGGGGCGATGGAAGAAGGGAGTAAAGATAGATATTTTCAAGAGGAGACGGACAGGTTTACCAAACTGGTACCTGAAGGTGTAGAGGGAAGGGTACCATACAAGGGTTCCCTCTCTTTTAGTGTTCAACAGCTCATGGGAGGGGTAAGGGCTGGCATGGGTTACTGTGGCTGCAGGGATATAGCTGAGCTGCGGAACAAGGCCAGGTTTATCAAGATAACTTCATCAGGGCTTAAAGAAAGCCATGTCCATGATGTTATTATTACGAAAGAGGCGACGAATTACCAAAGATAATCATCTTTGATATAACCAGAAGAGATCTGTAGAGATTATAGAAATAGAGAGAAACGATATAAAGATAGTTGGAAGTTCTTGTGTTACATCCTAAAGATAAATCCACCATCATATATAAAGGTGGTAGAGTATATTTAAATTTTGAATCGCTTTCAATCTTGGATTAAAAAATGAAAAAAAAAGAAACTGAACTTGATAAACTTGCCAAAAAAGATGTTGATGAATCAAAGAAAAAAGAGGAACAACCAGAAGAATCTGAAAAAAAATTCTTTGAGATGAGATTTAAGAGGTTTGTAGCGCTTGCTGGTATAGTATTCTTAAGCTTCCTTATCCTCCTTTTGTTAACATGGTTATTCCCGTCTGACAAAAAAACTCCTGAAGAACAAAAAGTAGCCGTTATTGATGAGGCAAAAAAAGAAAAGATTGCCCCTGAGCTGATATTATACTCCTTTGATCCCTTCTTTGTTCCACTGGTTAGCTCCCCGAAAGAAAAAAATTTTTTAAAGATTGGTCTGGATGCAGAACTGAGTTCAGCCATGCTCAAAAAAGAGATAGAAAGCAATCTGCCAGAGATTAGAAGCTCCATATTTAAAACGATTACGAGTAAATCGGTAACGGATATTAAAAATCCAGAAGGCAAGAGCAGGTTGAAAAATGAAATAACTGCTAAGATTAATTCGCTGTTGCAATCAGGAAAGGTAAAAGAATTATACTTTTCTCAATTTATTATTCAGTAATTTCAATGATGACGGATATTCATAAAGAAAAGATTTTGGTATTTGACTTTGGCTCTCAATATACGCAGTTGATTGCGAGAAGGATTAGAGAAAACAATGTCTATTGTGAGATCGTTCCGTATGATATCAGCTCAAAGAAAGTTAAGAAATTAAAACCGAAGGGAATCGTATTCTCAGGTAGTCCTGCCAGCGTTTATTTACCTAAAAGTCCTGTTTGTGATAGAGACATCTTCAATCTGGATATACCCATTTTGGGTATCTGCTACGGGATTCAGCTAATGGTCTATCTAATGGGTGGAGGGGTTGAAGGGTCAAAAAAAAGAGAATATGGAAAGATTAAGCTTCATGTCTTAGATGATTCTGATTTGTTTTATGGATTGGGAAATAAATCAAAGAGCCTGACAGTCTGGATGAGCCATGGTGACAAGGTCACGAAGATTCCAAAAAAATTTTCAATTATCGCAAAGACAGACAATTCTCCTATCGCGGCTATAAGGGATAAAAAATCGAGGCTCTTCGGCCTTCAATTTCACCCTGAGGTCGTTCATACCCCCAAGGGGAAAGATATTTTCAATAATTTTATATTTAGGATTTGTCATTGCTCTCCTGAATGGACGATGAAATCCTTCATTGAATATTCAATACAGAACATCAAAAAGACAGCAGACGATAAGAAAGTGGTGTGTGCCCTAAGCGGTGGGGTCGATTCATCTGTAGTTGCTCTTTTAACCCACAAGGCTGTTGGAAAGGAGCTAACGTGTATTTTTGTTAACAATGGATTATTAAGAAAAGAGGAAGAGCAACAGGTAATAGAGACCTTTAAGAGGGATTTTGATATAGACATTCATTATGTTGATGCAAAGATGAGGTTTTTAAACAGGCTAAAAAATGTTGTCGATCCGGAAAAGAAGAGAAAGATTATTGGCGAAGAATTTATCTCTGTCTTTGAAGACGAGGCCAAGAAATTTGGTAAGGTCGATTTTCTGGCTCAGGGCACTTTATATCCGGATGTTATTGAGAGTACTTCCCACAGAGGTCCATCAGCAACCATAAAGACACATCATAATGTAGGAGGGCTTCCTAAAAAAATGAGATTTAAACTTATAGAGCCTCTTAAGGAACTATTCAAGGATGAGGTGAGGTGTTTGGGCAAGGAACTTGGTATTCCCAAACACATCTTGTCAAGACATCCCTTCCCAGGGCCTGGGCTTGCAGTGAGGATTCTTGGACCGGTTACAAAAGAAAGGATTAAGATATTGCAAGAGGCAGATGCGATACTTATCGAAGAGTTAAAAAAGAAAAATCTCTATGACGACATCTGGCAGGCCTTTGCTGTTTTATTGCCTATAAAGACCGTTGGAGTTATGGGTGATGAGAGAACATATGAGAATGTTATTGGAATAAGAGCTGTTACGAGCTTGGACGGGATGACCGCTGATTGGGCAAGGATACCGTATGATGTTCTTAATAAGATTTCTAATAGGACCATCAATGAAGTTAAAGGGGTAAACAGAGTGGTCTTTGATATAAGTTCTAAACCCCCAAGCACTATTGAATGGGAATAACAGATGCAACATTCCGATTTTGTCCATCTTCATCTTCACACAAAATATAGTCTTTTGGATGGTGCCATAAGATTGGACCCTCTTTTTAAAAAGGCAGATGAGCTTAAAGTTCCTGCTATTGCTGTCACAGATCATGGCAATATGTTCGGTGCAATCGAGTTTTACAAAAAGGCTAAGAAGAACGGGATAAAACCTATTATTGGTTGCGAGGTATATGTTGCTTCTCAAAGCAGATTTGAGAAATCTCCAAATCACGGAGGAGAAGGTTCAAACCACCTCACCCTTTTAGTAAAAAACCAAAAGGGCTACAAAAATTTAATAAAATTAGTAAGTTCAGGTTTTATAGAAGGATTCTATTATAAACCCAGGATTGATAAAGAGTTGCTTGCAAAACTTTCTGAAGGCTTGATAGCCCTGAGCGGGTGTCTGCACGGAGAGATACCTCAACTTTTGGCTCAAGAGAGAGAGGCGGAGGCAAAAAAGGTCGCTTTGCAATATAAAGAAATCATGGGAGACAACAAGTTCTATTTAGAGATACAGGACCAAGGCATTGATGGGCAAGATAAGATAAATCAAGGATTGATCAATTTGAGCAAGAGCCTTGAGATTCCTTTAGTGGCAACAAATGACTGTCATTATCTTGAAAAAGAGGATTCAAAGGCCCACGAGATTCTGTTGTGCATCCAGACTGGAAAGACCATCAACGATGAGCAGAGAATGTGTTTTGCAACTGACCAGTTTTACTTTAAATCTCCCAAGGAGATGAAAGAGCTTTTTTCACATATTCCAGAGGCAATTAAAAATACGCTGGAAATTAGTGAGAGGTGCAATCTAGAATTGAGGTTTGACGAGATCAATCTTCCCCATTACCCTGTGGTTTCTGGTTATAATGTTGATAGTTATCTTGAAAAGATTGCAAAAGAGGGTTTATCTGAGCTTTTGCAAGCAAAAAAATCTCGTATAAAAGATAGGAAAGAGGATTTTGATGAAGAACTTTATTGGAGGAGGCTTGATGATGAGTTACATATCTTCAAAGAGATGGGATTTTCAGGATATTTTCTGATTGTGTGGGATTTTATCCGTTATGCCAAAGAGAATCATATTCCTGTTGGACCGGGACGTGGTTCTGTATCTGGTAGTTTAGTCTCCTATGCCTTAAGAATTACTGAGCTCGATCCTATCAAGTATGGTCTTTTGTTCGAGAGATTTTTAAATCCTGAGAGAATAAGCATGCCTGATATAGATATAGATTTTTGTATGGATAGAAGGGATGAGGTCATCGATTACGTTGTTAAAAAATATGGAAAGGAAAACGTAGCCCAGATCATTACCTTTGGCACCATGATGGCAAAAGGGGTTGTTAGAGATGTGGGCAGGGCATTAAATATGCCTTACGGAGAGGTTGATAAGATAGCAAAGCTGATTCCTAACAGGTTAAATATCACTTTGAGTGAGGCAATAAAAGAGGAACCAAGATTAAAGGAGTTACAAGAGAAAGATAATAATGTGAGTCTTTTACTTAAGACGGCGAAGGTCCTCGAAGGCCTGACAAGGCACGCTTCTACACATGCTGCTGGTGTGGTGATATCGCCGAAACCCTTGATGGAATACGTCCCCTTGTATAAAGGCTCAAAAGGGGAGACGATTACGCAATATCCCATGAATAATATAGAAGACCTTGGTTTGCTAAAGATGGATTTTCTTGGTCTAAGAACATTAACGGTCATCAATAACACACTTGACCTCATAGAAAAGAATAAGAAAAAGAAAATGAGATTAGAAGATATCCCCCTAGATGATAAAAAAACCTATACGTTGCTTGGTGAAGGGAATACCTTGGGGATATTTCAGTTAGAAAGCTCAGGGATGAGGGGTATCATAAAGAGATCTAAGCCAACCGTCTTTGAGGACATTATTGCATTAGTTGCGCTGTACAGACCAGGACCTCTAGGCAGTGGAATGGTCGAAGATTTTATCAAGAGGAAACATGGTGAGGTCCCCATTAGATACGAACTTCCCCAACTAGAAGAGATTTTGAAGGAGACCTACGGAGTCATATTATATCAGGAACAGGTAATGAAGATTGCCAGCATGCTGGGAGGATTCAGCATGGGAAATGCCGATCTTCTCAGAAGAGCCATGGGTAAAAAGAAGCCAGATGTTATGGTCCAACAGAGAGAAAATTTTGTTAAGGGTGCGATAAAAAATGGGATTAGCAAAGCCAAGGCCATGAAGATTTTTGATTTAATGGAATATTTTGCTGGTTACGGCTTTAACAAATCCCATAGCGCATCCTATGCCTTAATCGCATATCAAACAGCATATTTCAAGGCCCATTATCCCCTAGAGTTTATGGCAACTCTATTGACAAGCGAAATGGATAATAGTGATAAGATACTCAAATATATAGGTGAATGCAGGGATATGGAAATAAAGATATTACCTCCAGATGTAAATGAGAGCTTTAAAGATTTTACTGTTGTGGGAGAGTGTATAAGGTTTGGCTTGGTTGCTGTAAAAAATGTTGGTCAGGGTGCTGTAGAGAATATTATAAGATCAAGGAAAGAAAACGGTCCGTTTGTATCTCTTTATCATTTCTGCGAGAATGTGGATTTAAGAGTCGTCAATAGAAGAGTCGTTGAGAGCCTTGTAAAATGCGGTGCCTTTGACTCGCTTGGATACAAAAGATCTCACTTAATAAGTATATTGGATAATGCGATAGAGATGGGGCAGAAAAGCCAAAGGGATAAGGAAAAGGGACAGATAGCTATGTTCGGGCTTGATTCTGAATCGATTCCTTTTGATGATAGCCTTCTCTCAGAGATGGAGGAATGGGATGATAGACAGATGCTGGCTTTTGAAAAAGAGAGTTTGGGCTTTTACATTTCAAGACATCCTCTAGCGAGTTTTGAGAAGGAGATAAAAAAGTATGCAAACACAACAACTCAAAAGCTCGTTGATATGTATAATGGTCAGGCTGTTAGTATTGCAGGTATTACAAATAGTATAAAGCGAAAGATTACAAAAAAGGGTGACCAGATGGCCTTCATTAATCTCGAAGACCTTTATGGTTCTGTTGAAATAATTCTTTTCCCAGAAGTATATAGAAATTCTATAGATATTTTGGAGACAGAGGAGCCAATAGTCGTTAAGGGGATTACAGATATAGAAGGTGAAAATGCTAAAATCATTGCAAAAAGCCTTATGCCTTTGAACGAGATCAGGAAAAAAAGGAATTCTTCAAAAGTTCATATTAATCTTTGCATTCCTTCATTAACAAGAGAGCTGTTTTTAAAATTGAGAAAGATTTTGACAGATCACAAAGGAGATTCTCCAGTATATTTACATCTTATTTCTCCAGAAAGAAAAGAGGTTGTTTTGTTAGTCAATAGTGATTTTTCTGTAGAAGTTTCAGATTTTATGGTATCAGAAGTAAGGTCTCTTTTTGGCGAAAATGCTATTTCTGTGGAATAAAAATTAAGGAGGAGAGATGGCTTATCAAGGATTAGATTTTGAAAAACCAATTTACGAATTAGAAAGACGGATTAAAGAATTGAAACAGATGTCAGAGCAAGGGAATTTGGACTTTTTTGATGAAATTAAAAAGCTAGAAAAGAAAGCGAAAAAACAAATAAGAGAAGTACATTCTAAACTCAATAGATGGCAAAGGACTTTACTTGCAAGGCATCCTGAACGCCCCTATACAATGGACTATATTAATTATATGATGACTGATTTTGTTGAGCTTCATGGCGATAGGGGTTTTGCTGATGACCATTCTTTAGTAGGGGGAGTAGCAAAACTTGATGGTATCCGTGTTGTGGTACTGGGACAACAAAAGGGGAGGGATACGAAAGAGAAAATATACAGAAATTTCGGAATGGCCCATCCTGAAGGTTATAGAAAGGCATTGAGATTGATGAAACTTGCCGAAAAATTCAATAAACCCATCATCACTTTGGTAGATACTCCAGGTGCATTTCCAGGGATTGGTGCCGAAGAGAGGGGCCAGGCTGAAGCAATAGCAAGGAATTTAAGAGAGATGGCTGATTTGAAAGTTCCCATAATTGTTGCTGTTGTAGGTGAAGGGGGAAGCGGTGGTGCCCTAGCTATAGGGGTGGGGAATCGGGTTCTGATGCAGGAAAACGCGATTTACTCAGTGATATCCCCCGAAGGGTGTGCATCTATACTGTGGAGGACAGCTGATAAAGCCAAAGATGCAGCTGAGGCTCTAAAAATAACTGCTTATGACCTAAAAGAGCTGGGAGTCATTGATGAAATAATAAAGGAGCCATTGGGTGGTGCCCAGAGAAATCCCAAAAGGGCAGCCTCTACTTTAAGAAGGGCCTTAAGACGACATCTTAAAGAATTGAAAAAACTATCACCAGAAGAACTTATCGAGCAGAGATATAAAAAATATAGGGAGATGGGAAGATTTAAGATTGTCAAATAATCTTTCCCTTATATAGAGGCTCCCTTTTTTGATGTAGCGAGAATCCTTAATCTCTTACTTCAAATTGTTTCTCTAGTTTCTTTAAGTTTTCTACTATACCACCGTATTCCAACTCATCATATCCTAGCATTGCGCAACCTGAGAAACCTTGTTGCCTAATGTCTGTAGCCTTTTGAGAGACCTTTTCTCTGACGAAATCCCAGTAAGGATGATCAAAGACGTCCGCTGGTTCGGTGAGTTTACCTTTATGAACACAAAAAGCAAGACAGCTGACTATAGGGGGTCCATCAAAGAATGATACGGGGGAATTCTTTTTAACAGGCATCATTGGTCCGTTATGGCTTCCTCTCATGAAGCCAGCAACAAAGTGTCCTATACTGAAAGGAGAAAGGACCTCACCCGTGGCAGGGAATGCACCCTGTACCCTTACGACCATAACGGGGTCATCTTTTCCCGTATATTTACCTGCAATATTATGAAGCCTTGTGGTACTTACGGAAACTGCCTGGTCAAGATTATTTCTTGAATGAATAGATTCAACAACAAACCTCTGGTTGTCTCTAAGAAGAGTAGCAATATCATAGATGTCTTCAGGGGCATTAAGCTCAATAATCCTATCCCCTTCAGTATAAGAGACATCCATAATTGTAAACTTGAATCCTTGACTCATTGATGGGGATAGCATGAGTCCTGAGTTATGCATGGGGTCAGCAAAGCCTAAATATAAAGGTAAGTTATATGCTCCGGGATCTGTCTTGTCAGCAGCAAAGATCAAAAAAGGCTCATTTGGCCTTTCTTCAAATTCTATCTCAGCAACAGCAGGGCCCATACCTCTGACATTACCTGAAAATGAATCTTTTAGGAGATCTTGACCTGCACCATATAAACCTTGCTCTTTTGCTACAGCGGTTCCTTCTTTAAAGGCATCCCATGCCAATTTATGAATTTTTTCGTTTCCCTTCCCTAGATCATGGGAGAATATGATTGCGATGTCATCTCCTGTTGAACTTACATAAGAGTCGACGAATATTCCACCACCTTCATTTTCTATGTATTCTCTAACCCTATCTAATAACCTTTTACTCGGTTTAATGTGTCCCCCTATGCTTCCGATATCTGCCTTAATGATAGAAATTGTTGTTTTATTATCTGCCAAAGTGTTCACCTCCTCTTTTTATTTATTATAAAAATTTGATATCAGTATATGAACAACATGTCAAGCACTATTTGATTTCAATTGATAAAACCCAATTTTTAACTTGACATTTAACAGGGTTGAAATTACCATTTTTTCCTATTTCGATTTTAAAAGAATAAGTTAAAATGGAAGATACAAGTATATTAATTGTAGAAGATGATCCTTTGGTACTCAAGGGTTTTGAGATAGCTTTAAAAGAAGAGGGTTACCATGTAACCAGTATTAGAGATGGAAAAGATGCCCTCGAAGCAATTGAAAAGGATAAATTCCAGCTGATCTTAACAGACCTGATGCTTGGCGAAACAGATGGTATCAAAGTTTTAAGGAAGACGAAAAAGATATCTCCCAAAACACTCGTTGTGATTATCACAGGTTATGAATCAATGAATTCAGCCATTAAAGCCCTTAGAGAAGGGGCTTATGATTATTTAATAAAGCCGTGCAGAGACGTGGACCTAAAGATGACTGTAAAAAGAGGTCTAGAAAGATGGAGACTTGAAGAAGAACTTATGAAAACAGAGAAATTAATAGCAGTCACCCAAACCGCTGTTACTGCTAATCACGAGATCAATAGTCCTCTTCAGACTATATTAATGAGTGCTGAACTGCTCCTGTTCGAGAGCAAAAATCTCAATAAAACAAGCAGAGATCGACTAGAGGTAATACTTAGCGAAACATTAAAGATTCGAGACGTGGTTAAAAGACTGACAAAGATGAGTGAATCTCTAACCAACTGAATATTTATTTAGTAAAAGGTTATACGAGCTCTAAAACAGATTTTTTAGTAACATACAATATAGAAAAGATCTTTCTAAAGCCATATTTGTATAAGCATTAAGGAAGATGGTGAGAATCCATCACGGACACGCCACTGTAAACGGGGACGAAAGCCAAAAAATGCCACTGTATCTTTAAGATATGGGAAGGTTTGGCAATTAGACTGATCCGTAAGTCAGAAAACTTGGCTTATACATCCTTCACCAATGTCCTTCGATGTTTGAGGATGTGAAGACCTTGATACCCTCAACCCATTGAAGGTTGGGGGTTTTTTATTAGAGGGGTTTATTGTGTCAGGTAAACTTAAATTGATTTTAGGAGGAGCGAAGAGCGGGAAAAGTTCTTTTGCAATGGAACTTGCTGAAAAAATTCCTGGGGAAAAGATTTATCTGGCAACAGCCCAGGCTCTTGATGATGAGATGAAAGAGAAGATTAAAAGACACAAAAAGGATAGGTCATCTTCATGGGAGACGATTGAAGAGACAGAAGAGATTTCTCAAATATTAAAAGGCTTAAGATTTCAATGTAGTGTCGTTGTTCTAGATTGTATAACGCTTTGGTTATCAAATCTTTTACACAAGGGTTATGATGAAGGAGAAGTATTTGAGATAATAAAGAAATTTTTAGATACAGCTAAGAAGAGCGATTACTCTCTTTTAGCAGTATCGAATGAGGTGGGCATGGGGATTGTTCCTAAAAATAAACTCGCCCGCCAGTTTAGGGATATTGCTGGGAAGATAAACCAAGAGATTGCTAAAGCAGCAGATGAGGTATATTTTGTATTCAGCGGAATTCCTAAAAAGATAAAACCATAAAAGGAATTTAGATGAAAAATATTATTAATAAAAAGATTAAAAAAATAAAGGGAATGGATAAGAAAATCTATCATAAAACAGAGCTTTTATTGGATCGTTTGACAAAACCTAAAGATAGTTTGGGAAGATTGGAAGAATTTGCTAAGAGATATTGTGCCATACGAGGGGAAGAATATCCAAAGATTGATAAAAAGGTTATTGTTGCCTTTGCTGCAGATCATGGAATAACAGAAGAAGGGGTGAGTGCTTTTCCTAAAGAAGTGACTGTTCAGATGGTACTCAATTTTCTAAAAGGAGGAGCAGGAGTTAATGTTTTAGCAAGGCATGTTGGGGCTGAGGTTCTTGTTGTGGATATTGGGGTTGAGCATGACTTTAAAAAAAGCAAGAATTTAATTTTAAACAAGATAAATTATGGAACAAAGAATTTTTCAAAGGGCCCTGCTATGAGTAGAAAAGAGGCTGAGGCTTCTATTGAACGTGGAATAATCATTGCCGATAAACTCAAATCTCATGGTTATCAGATTATTGGAACAGGAGATATGGGGATTGGCAACACAACACCTAGCAGCGCTGTTATTTCAGTAATGACTTCAAGTTATCCAAAAGATGTAACTGGCAGAGGCACAGGTATAGGGGATAGGGCTTATTTGAGGAAGATAAAGTTGATAGAAAAAGGTATCAAAATCAATCAACCTGACCCTACAGACCCAATAGATGTTCTTACTAAGGTGGGAGGTTTTGAGATAGGTGGAATAGCGGGATTAATCATCGGTTCTTCCGCGAATAGAATTCCTGTGGTTGTAGATGGTTTTATTTCTGGAGCAGGTGCTCTGATTGCCTTGAAATTAGCACCCAAGGTCAAAGAATATATTTTCTTTTCCCATATATCTGAGGAAAAGGGGCACAAGATTTTATTTGATTATCTTGGAGAAAAACCAATTTTGGATCTCTCATTACGTTTAGGAGAGGGAACAGGAGCAGCTCTTAGTATTTCTCTTATTGAGGCAGGTGTAAAAATATTAACAGAGATGTCGACGTTTGAAGAGGCTCATGTTTCTCAATCTAATAAATAAATTAAGAGAATCAAATGTTTTTGAATGATTTAAAAGTTTCCCTTCAATTTTTGACAATCTTACCTTCGGGGAAAAAAGAGATCAGAAAAGAAGAACTCGAAAGATCGATTCCATATTTCCCTCTGGCAGGCCTTATCTTAGGCCTCCTCTCTTATATTATTTATATGATTCTTTCTTTACTCCTGCCACGAGATCTCTGTGACATATTGGTTTTATTATTCTTGGTTTTGTTAACAGGAGGTCTCCATATGGATGGTCTTTCTGATACTCTTGATGGGATGGGCTTTGGAAAGGACAGAGAATCTTCTTTGAAGATTATGAGGGATAGTAGAATAGGGACTTTTGGTGCTATAGGTTTGGTTTTTGCAATTCTGATAAAATATCTTGCATTAAACAATATTCAGTCATTCTATGTTGATAATATTCTTCTTCTTATGCCTTTGTATGGACGCTGGTCAGTTTTAGTCTTAGGATACCAATCTCAATATGCAAGAGAAGGGGATGGTATAGGAAGGATCTTTGTGGAAAAAATAAAAAAAGAAGTGTATCTTAAAGGGATACTTACCGCCTTTATTGCATCTTTAATTATTTTTCAATTGAGAGGTCTGTTTATCTTTACTGTTCTCTTTTTTACGGTCTCCTTTCTGAAGAGATATTTTGAAAAGAGGATGGGTGGTATTACAGGTGATATATTTGGTGCAGTGATTGAGTTCAGCGAGATAGCAGCATTACTATTAACTCTTATCATACAATTTTAAAGGATAAGAAATGAAAGAACAAAAGAAGGGTTTAATCATCATATTTACTGGGGAAGGTAAAGGAAAGACAACCGCAGCTCTTGGCATGGCTCTGAGAGCAATCGGACATCATCTTAAGGTCTTCATCATACAATTTATCAAAGGAAAGTGGCAATCTGGAGAACTGAAAGCAGTTAAAGGGATGAGCAACCTGAGCATCCTTCCTATGGGTAGTGGTTTCATCTGTAAGGAAAAAAGTAGAGACAGAGAAAAAAAGATGGCATTAGAGGCTTGGGACCTGTGCAGGAAAAAGATAGAATCAAAGGAATACGATATGGTTATCATGGATGAAATTAACTATGCCATACATTACAATCTCCTTAATTTAGATGATGTCATAAGTTTCCTAAAGAATAAACCTAAAAAGATCCATATTGTTCTTACAGGAAGAAATGCAAAACCCGAGCTTATAGAAATTGCTGATATTGTTACAGAGATGAGGGATATTAAACATTCCTATCGAAGAGGAATGAAGGCACAGAAGGGAATTGAATATTGAATCAGATATAGGAAAATTAATAAATGAGAAGATGTAAGCTGCTACTATTAATTTGTCTTCCAATATTGGCTTTTAATCTGTTTTTAGAAGGTTCTTTACAAGTTGCTCGTGCGTCCAATCCCAAGATTCCTGAAAGGATCGTTTCACTTGCTCCCAGTATAACGGAGATCTTATTTGAATTAGGGTTGAATAAAAAGATTGTTGGAGTAACAGATTTTTGTAACTATCCTGAAGAGGCTAAAGCGAAGCCAAGGATAGGAGGCTTTTTTAACCCCAATCTTGAAGCCATTGTTTCCTTGGAACCAGATTTAGTTATTGGCATATCCAATCTGGGGAATAAGAGTGTAATAAAGGGTTTGGTTTCTTTGGATATCCAAACCTTGATGGTTAAATCATTTATGATTGATGATATCCTTGATTCCGTACTCAAGATTGGCAAGGCAACAGGTGTGATGTCCAGGGCAGATGATTTGGTTTTAGATTTGAGAAAAAGGATAGAAAAAATAAAAGATGTAATCCGAGGTTCTAAAAAGGTCAAGGTCTTATTCGTTTTTAGTTATGAGCCTTTGATCGTTGCTGGAAAAGAGACTTTTGCTGATGAGTTGTTATCTTTGGCTGGCGGTGAAAATATCGTCAGAAATATAAAAGGTCGATATTCAAGGTATTCAATAGAAGAGGTTATTTCTAAGGAACCTGAGGTTATTATCACTACGGTGCATGAAAATCTTTCTTCTCTTTTAAAAGAGTCTAAAAATGTTAGAGGGTGGGAGAAGTGGAAGAATCTATTAGCTGTTAAATCAGGTAGAATTTATGTGGTTAGTGAGGATTTTTACTTTAGACCTGGACCGAGGTTTATCTTAGGTTTAGAAAAAATAGCTGAAATATTGCACCCTGAAGTCTTTTAAGAAAGGTTTGAATGAAGTCACTTACCTTTACAAGTTGGTTAAAACCAATCCTGATTTTATTTCTTTTATTGATTGTTACCATGCTGATATCCCTCTCTCTTGGGTCTGTAAGGATAGATTTGAAAGAGATTATCCATATTCTGTCTTTTCAGGTAAAAGAAGGGACAGATGCCACTATATTATTAAAGGTTCGATTGCCAAGAATTTTAAATGCAGCGATTGTAGGAGGAGCATTGGCAATCTCAGGAGCCGTTTTTCAGGCACTGCTTAGGAATCCTCTTGCTGATCCATATATTTTGGGAATTTCCGGTGGTTCTGCGTTCGGAGCCATCGTTGCCATTGTTTTAGGTCTGGATATTGTTCTTGGCGAGTTTTCTCTTTTGCCAATCTTTGCTTTTTTAGGAGGTGCTATCACTATTTATATAATCTATTCGATTGCTAGAAGTAGGGGAAAGGTATCAATTTATAGCCTGCTTCTTATAGGCGTTATCTTTAACGCCTTTTTTGCTGCCTTGATTATGTTCATTACATCTATTGTTGATTTTAATAAAGTTGGTGACATCGTATTCTGGTTGATGGGAAATATCACATCTCCTTCATTCTTTGTTCTAGGAGTTATCTCATTGTATGTTTTTATAGGTAGCCTCCTTCTTTTTTTTAGGGCAAAGGAGTTCAATCTGATCTGTCTTGGAGAGGAATCGGCATCCCAAATGGGTGTTGATTTAGAAAAGACCAAAAGAATAACCTTTTTCGCTGCTTCTTTAATAACAGGTGCTGCAGTTTCTATTGCAGGGCTTATAGGTTTTGTAGGGCTTATTGTTCCACATGCTGTCAGGCTTATTTTGGGGTCTGATCATCGATTATTAATACCATCCTCTTTTCTATCTGGAGCAATTTTCTTAGTCATAGCTGATATGTTGGCACGCAATATTATTGCGCCAACAGAAATTCCTGTTGGAGTCATTACAGCCTTATGTGGAGGTCCCTTTTTCTTGTGGTTATTAAAAAGGAATGAAAAGAGGCCGTTTTTTTAATCTATTGACTGATGAGGATATTGAGATGTCTATGATAGAACTAATGAATGTATTTTTTGCTTATGATAAAGAGTTAGTTTTAAAAGACCTCTCCTTTGATATCCATCAAGGAGAGTTTTTGAGTATTATTGGTCCCAATGGTTCTGGAAAGACAACTCTTCTGAGATTGTTTAGCAGAGTCATTGAACCAAAGATGGGGGAGATCAGGTTAAAAGGAAAGGATATAAACAAAATAAAAAGAAAGGAACTTGCTAAAACAATAAGCGTGGTTCCTCAGGATTCCTTTATTAATTTCCCTTTTTCTGTTTTAGATGTTGTGTTAATGGGAAGATATCCCTATCTTGAGAATTTATCCTTTGAAAAGAAAGAAGATCTAGAAATGGCACGAAAGGCTATGATACTGACTGATATATTTCATTTATCTCAGAGGGACATCAATGATTTGAGCGGTGGTGAGAGACAAAGGGCAATCATTGCAAGGGCATTGACCCAGCAGCCTGAGATCCTTCTTCTGGATGAGTTTACCTCATCACTCGACTTGAATCATAAGATAGAGATTTATGAATTGATCAAAAGATTAAATATCGAAAAATCTTTGACCATAATCAATGTTTCTCATGACCTTAATATCGCTTCAGAATATGCTGATAGGCTTTTGTTGCTCAATGAGGGGAGTATTCATTCATTAGGGACACCAAGAGAGGTGTTAAAGAGGGATATCATTAGAGATGTATTTGAATGTAATGTCTTAATAGAAGATTCTCCTGTTACGGGTTCGCCATATGTAATCCCGTTGAATAGTAATCTAAGAATCGAGGACAGAAGAAAAATTTTACGAATTCATGTTATCTCAGGTGAGGGCAGGGGTTCAGTTCTCATGAGGAGGCTTTTTATCAGAGGATTCGAAATAACAGCAGGGGTTCTAAATATTGGAGATACTGACCAGATTGTAGGAGAGGCATTGGGAATATCCATGGTCCTGGAAAAGCCTTTTTCTGCCATTTCTGAACAGGCTTTTTTACAGAACTTAGAGATGATAGAAAAGGCAGATTTAGTGGTTATGGGAAAGTTCAGGATTGGGAAGGGGAATGTTAGAAATTTGGAGGTTGTGTTAGAAGGTTTAAAAAGGGGGAAGGAGTTTTTCATTGTTGATAATGACCTGGATTACGATTTTACAGGAGGGGACGCCAAAAGGATTTATGAACTGATACGAGAAAGAGGCGGAATCTTTGTCAAAAACCACAAAGATTTAATGAAAAAGATTGACACAAAAATAAAAGATATGGTATAGGAAAGCAGTTATTATTGAAACTGATGACAAAAGTGCAATTAACTCATCAAATAAAAAGAAGGTGATGCCTTAAAGTCATAAATAAATTATAGCAATATTAAATTTGATAGATATATAGGTTTTCTTCTCGGGAACAAAAGGGAAGATGGTGAAAATCCATCACGGACACGCCACTGTAAACGGTTACGAAAGCCAAAAGAGGCCACTGCTCTTAATAAATAAGGGTGGGAAGGTTTGGTGAGTAGGTCAATCCGTAAGTCAGGAAACCTGCCTATATGTCCTTCACAGCTGTCCTTCGATGATTGAGGACGTGGAGTTTAAAAAATAGATAAAACCCAATTCATCAAGGATTGGGTTTTTTTTTGCCAATTTTAAAAGGTAATTTCTGATGAAAAAGGGTCTGATGATTTTAGCATCTTTGTGGTTCTTTTTACTGATAATGAATCTTACTGTTTTTGCTCAAGGAGAGAAGGTTGAGTTGGAGCCAATCGTTATTACTGCAACACGTACCCAAATACCCATAAAGAATGCCCCTGACTCGATTACCATAATTACTGAAGAAGAAATCAAGAATCAGCAGGCCGATACTGTATTCGAAGTTTTAAGGAATGTTCCTGGAACCAGCGTTGTTCAATCAGGTTCTTTGGGAAGTACGACATCTGTCTTTTTGAGGGGTGGCGAATCAGATCATACCTTAGTGCTTATTGATGGGATGGAGGTTAACAGTACAACAACGGGTGGGTTTGATTTTGCTGATCTGACATCAGACAATATTGAAAGGATAGAGATTCTAAGAGGTGCTCAAAGCACTCTTTATGGCTCTAAGGCTATAGGTGGGGTCATCAATATCATTACAAAGAAGGGTGAAGGTAAGCCGAGATTTAAATTTTCAACGAAAAGCGGTACCCACGAAACATTTCGAGAAGGGACAGATGTCTTAGGTTCATGGGAAAAGGGGAATTATTCTTTCTCTTTTTCAAGGACAGATTCAGATGGGCAGTTTACAAATGATGACTATGAGAACTCAAGTTTTGTAGGTAAACTAGGGATTGATATTACAGAAAGCATCAATTGGGATCTATCCCTTCGCTATATCGATTCTGAGTTTGGGGTACAAGATAACGGGTTCTTAGATTCTCCTGATGTCAACCGTACCAATGAAAGAAAGTCGTATCTCATAAACAGCCTTTTGAGCCAGACTATTTTTGATTGGTGGGAACAGAGTTTAAGATTGGGTATCTTTGATGATGAGTTCAAAGATACTGATCCTCCTGAGCCGGGGAGTAGTGGCAATACCCCTCATACCAAGGTTGATAGTAGGGTTTGGTCTTTGGATTGGCAGCATAATTTTTATACTAAGAAGATTTTTGGTCTATCAAATGTCGTAACCATCGGTACTCAACTGAAAAAACTGGAAGGTGAAAATGAGACGGTTAATGATCCTTGGAGTGGGAATTTCTTCTTCGACAAAAGTTTTAATGAGAAAGCCGTCTATTTCCAAAATCAATTCAATTTTAAGGATATGCTTTTTATTAATGCGGGGGCTCGTATTGATGATGTCAGCACGTTTGGGACAGAAACGAGTCCAAAGGTATCAGGGGCCTTTTTGATAAAAAAGACAGGCACAAAGCTCAAGGCCAGTTATGGCGAGGGGTTTAAATCCCCCACAATCAATGAACTTTTTTTCCCTAATTTTGGGAATCCTGATTTAAAACCTGAGAAAAGTAAAGGGTATGATGCAGGAATAGAGCAGGAGTTATTCAAAGGAAGGATGTATGCCGGTGCCACCTATTTCAAGAATAATTTTGATAATCTTATTACAGCTGCTGATCCTGATGGAGACGGGATATTTACTGCTACGAATATAAAGGAGGCAGAAACAGAGGGTGTTGAAATGTTTCTTACATTAAATCCAGGCTTTGGTCTGAGTTTAAACGCCACTTATACACATCAGGATACAAAAGATAAAACTAATAATACAGAACTGGTCAGGAGACCGAATGATACAGTTGGATTGAACATTAATTACAATTATAAGCAGAGATTCAATATCAATCTTAATGTAACTGACATTGGCGACAGGCTAGATACAAGTAACCAAACAAACGCTGGCTATACTAAGATTGACCTATCCGGCTCCTTAGTTATTTTTAAAGATCGCCCCAGATTTAGGCTCAAAAATTTAGAGGTTTTCGCAAGGGCGGAGAATTTGTTAGGAGAGGATTATGAAGAGGCAAAGAATTTCCCTGCTCCTGGGGTATTTGTCTTAGGGGGGATCAAGGTTACCTTTCACTAAAATTTTATGATATGATTACAAAATTAAATTTCTTTAGGTCAATTAATCCAATCAGAAAAAGAGCTTTTCAGTTTAGGATGATGGGAAGTTTCAAGCAGTTTTTTATCATATCCCTTATTTTTCATTTTTTCGGTCTCGGAATTTCTGGCCTTGATCTTCATGGTAAAAATACTTTTGATAAGGGTATTATTTCCGTAAAGGTTTATGACAAAATAGATAGCAGCTCTGAGCATATCAAGACAAAAAAAATAAATATACGAAAAAAGACAGATAAATTTAGTAAAAAAAAGAAATTCATTCATCTTGCTAAAGACCAGTCATTCTTGACTAAAAAAGATAAGACTAAAATGTCTTTTGAATTGTTTAACGATGGTATGATTCCTCGTATTGCAGAAAAGAACCAAAAGAAAAAGGCTTTTTTCACAAAAGAAGAAAATCTTCCACCATTTCAAAATAGTTCTTCAGAGCATTTGGTATACTTATTTAATTCAAAAATTAAGAAAAAAGAAGAAAGAGAAAACACTGGTTTTGAGACTTCACCAGGAACAAAGGATGAGATATCAAGGTTTAGCAAAGGAGTTTTAAGAGAGGATTCTGATGATAAGTTGGGCTTAATCAGGGATATTATTGAGAGGTCTAAAAGATATCCTCTGCTGGCACAAAGGAAGGGGATAGAGGGCACGGCATTTATAAGATTCAGATTAAAAAAAGATGGCTCTCTAGATAAGATAGAGATAGAAAAATCTTCTGGAAGAGGAATATTAGATAGAGAATCCATAGATACTATTAAAAGGGCTGCCCCATTGCCTTATGTAAATGGCTGGATAGTGATTCCTCTTGATTATAAATTATCGCGGGATCAATAAAACTCCTTATAAATTATTATCAGAAATATCTTGAATAGTATACAGTCAAAATAAATCGAATAGAAATCATTTATTCTTGACAATTCTTATATTATTTATATTATTACTTTTGATTATCTTGTTTACTGCTTGTTTTGAGATTAAATTTTATTTATAAGGGGGTTTTATGTCAGGAAATATGTTACAAATTACAGATGATAATTTTGAAGAGGAAGTCTTAAAGTCCGATATTCCTATAATGATTGATTTTTGGGCCGCTTGGTGTGCTCCTTGCTTTATGATAGCACCTGTAGTTGAAGAATTGGCTGAAGAATATAAAGGGAAGATAAAGTTTGGAAAATTCAATGTTGACGAAAACCCCGACACTGCCGCTAAATATAGTATAAGAGGGATCCCCACCCTTTTATTTTTCAAAAATGGAGAGGTTATCAATCAACTCGTTGGCGTTCAGCCAAAAGCCTCAATTAAGAAACTTTTAGATGAGAATCTCTAGGATTTGTTGAGAGGCCTGAATCAAAATCCATAACCTTATTGTGATGTGGTAGAAGTATAATTTCTAACAATCTCCTCTGGATCAAGCCCTAAATATTTTGCATAAGATCTGAGAAAACCTTTCAAAAAGATCTCTGCTGGAAATGCTTTATAATTATCCTCTTCTATTGCCTTTAGATAAAAGAGTGATATCTTTGTTTTCTTTGATATCTCTTCTAAGGTTGTTCCTTTGAGTTCTCTAATATTTTTCAATACTTGTCCATTTATTCTTACTGAACGCTCCTTTTGCTTTTCTTTTAGGATTTTGATATCTTTTTTAGTCTCTTTTTTATAAAATGTTTTATCTCTTTTGAGATTAAGGATATTTTTGTCGTAATATTCTCTCTTATCTTCGTTAATTAGAGTCTTATAAGCTTCTTCAATTCTTTCCAGCATCTGTTTTTTTTGCTCGTCAGAGAGGAGTCCATATGAAGCAATTGAATCGGGATGGTATTTTGTAATTGAAAACAGATAGGCATCTTGAATATCTTTGGCTGTTGAATCTTTATCGATATCCAATAATTCATAGTAATTTAAATCTTCTATTCTTTTCATATTCAATTTTCACTCAGCTCTAGAAGTTTTTTGGCAACCATACTGATATTAATAGAGGCCTGACAGTTTGGATATTCGATTATAAAAGGTTTGAATTTCTTTATCGATTGATAAACCTTTTCGTCATAGGATATATACCCTATGTAATTAATGTTAATACCGAGATACTTTTTTGCAATATCTTTAATTGCCTTACCTATAAAGATTTCTTCTTCAGTTCTTACTTGATTTAAAATTAAAATAGGATTGAATTTTTCGATCTGTTTTATAAGCCACTCTCCACTTTTTTCATCAATATCTGTAACTAAATCTATTAACTTATAAATCGTTCTAAATTCTCCATCAACATTTTCATCAATAACTCTTTTTATCTTTTTTCTTACATAGGTTGGTGCCAAAGAAATTCTGAGTTTTCTCAAAATAGAATTTTTTAAAAAATGATAGACATTTTCAATTGAGGTAGGTTCGGGAGATGCGATTACAATTCCTGAATTCGATATGAGAAAAAAATCTAAAACATTAAAAGAAGTTCCAGCGCCAATATCAATAATAATATATTCTACAGGGAGAAGCCTAATATTTTTGATTAATCTCATTTTTTGAGAGTAGTTGGGATTTACAATATTTAGTAAATCGCTTGCACCACTTATCATCCTTAAACCATCCACAGGGGAATCAATTAATACATCCTTTAATTCATTCACTCTTTTATTAATGAAGTCCGCCAGAGTAATGGAGGGATATTTGATCCCAAGACAGGTATGCAGATTGGCACCTCCAAGGTCTGCATCAATTAAAATCACTTTTTTCCCCATTTTTATTAACTCAACTGCCAGACTTGCTGATATAAGACTTTTTCCCGTTCCTCCTTTTCCACCACCTACAGCCCATATCTTCTGTTTAAAAGAAGGGGTTTTATTTGATTCTTCTTTAGAGGCTGTCATTTTATTTTTTGAAATTTTGATTTCTTAATAAAGAATTTTTTTTCAAGGGCTTTTTCCAATAAGAATTTATGATTTTACGTACTGGCTAGATATGACTAAATTTAAATTAATCTTGAAATAAATCATAACAGAGATTTTATGAGTGGTCAAGAAAATATAGTATTTTTAAATAGATAAAGGCATTTTGACATAATTTTAATTAAGGATGATTGATTCAATTAAGGTTTTATGTTAGAAATTGGTTGGCATAAGTTTTTTAAAATAAATAAAAAAATATATTAAATAATCATTTTAAGGATATAGGGGATTATGGAATATTTTTTAGCTGTTTTGGGTCTTGTGATGGTTATTGAAGGGTTTCCCTATTTCTGTTTTCCAGAAAAGGTAAAGTTAATAGCTGAAAAGATTCATGAGATAGATAATTCAACTTTAAGGGTCTTTGGTCTCATATTGACAGTATTAGGATTAGTGATTCTGTTCCTCACTAAGAGATAATTACATAAATAGCCCTTCTTAATCTTTTCCATTTTCTGTAAAACTTTTCTAACTATTTAGAAAAAAAGACTTTTTTCCTTTGACATCTTTTCGTTATAATTTAATTTATGTTCAAAAAATGAACATATTTTTCTTGACAACCCTTCAGTATAAAGTATAATTTTAAAACGTGTTCAAAAAATGAACATAAATGAGATTTTGCAATATTTGATTTCAAGCTTCTTAAAATTACTCTTAATTCTTAGGATGTAATCCAGAAAGCGAAGCTTTCTTTTGCGACCCACCTCTATATGAAAATCTACCATTCAAATTTCTTTATAAAAATATAAAAAACAACTAGACAAGAAAGCTTTGATTAATAACTTTCAGGGTTGGAAGGATTACATTTCTTTAAGCCATTCAAAATTCCCTCATCATTAGAAAAATCAATATAATTTAAACTTGTGAACCTATGGATAAAGACCATCTCAGAGATTTAAAGATATTGGATGAGATAGATAATGGAAAGGAAGTTACGCAGCGAGGCCTTTCCGAAAAGCTTGGAATAGCCCTTGGTTTGACAAATGCCTGTTTAAAGAGATTGGCGAGAAAGGGATTTATAAAAATCACCAATATCAAAAAGAACAGGATTAAATATTTCATCACTCCAAAAGGTATAGCAGAAAAGACCAGTCTTACCTATTCTTATCTACAATATACCCTTGATTTTTATAGAGACGCACGAAGTAAGATAAAGAGTGGGTTTAAAGATTTAGTTAAAAAGAGAATTAGAAGGGTTATTTTCTATGGTGCTGGAGAAGTGGCTGAGTTATCTTTTCTTTCTTTGCAGGAAGCAGGTCTGGAACTGATAGGGGTAATAGATGATTTTAAAAAGGGCGAGACCTTTTTTGGTTTTCCTGTTTTAGACAAAGAGAAAATAAAAGAATTCGATTTTGATATGATCATCATTACCTCTTTCAGATCCATGGAAGCCATTTATAAAAAACTTAAAGATCTTGGGATTAAAGAAAGTAAGATATTTAAAATAGGATGAAATTAATATTGGAAGATAAATTGGTAGATAAGAAATATAATCTTGTTGATTTATGTGATAGATTTTTGATATTTAGCCTTGCATTAATGATTTTCACTATCCCTCTTTCAGAATCAATCAAGAATATTGCCTTTGGAATGACTTTGTTCTTCTGGTTAACCAAGATTGTAATAAAGAGAGAATTCAAGATTAAGATGTATGCCTTGGGCTGGTTTCATTTTGCATTTTTAATGGTTTCAATTTTGAGTGCTTTATTTGCTATAAATATCTATCAAGGTTTTAGAGGTGTTTGGGATATCTTCAGGTATTTTACAATATTTTTAGTAATAATTAATACAATCGATTCTGAAAAGAAAGTTAAATTTTTAATTGTTATGTTTATTCTTTCTATTGGTATTGGAAGTATTTGGGGCATTTATGAATCACTTCAAGCACCAACATATTATCTTAGTCAATTAAGAATTCACTCATTGGGTCATCAGAATCACACAGCAACCTATTTGCTGATTATGTTATCCATGCTTTTAGGGATTTTAATGAGTATTAATTTAAAGCCCGTTTTAAAGATAATTAATTTTTCTCTCCTGATTTTGATAGGATTATCAATAATTCTTACAGATTCAAGAACTGCCTTTGTCACCCTCTTTGTAATGTTTTTTGCGTTTATTTTTGTTATTAAAAAATGGAAAATTTTTATCCTCGGAGGAGTTTTACTTCTCTCAAGCTTATTAGGCTTGTATGCTTTTCCATCTCTCACTAAGAGTAGATCCTGTAGCCAAATAGTGATCACAGGGTATAAAGGGATACTAAATCCACTTGAAGACCAATTTGTTCAACAAAGATTAAGATTATGGAAAAAGACCTTAAATATTATTGCAAAAAACCCTGTTTTAGGTGTTGGCGTTAGAAACTTTGATCTTAGTATGGTTGATAAATCTGAGCAGGGTCCTAGTCATGCCCATAATCTCTTTTTAAATATAGGAGCAGAGATGGGTATATTAGGCTTTATAGCATTTTTTCTTTGGATTTTCTGTTATATTTATACATGGGCAAAGTCAAAAGCAAAGTTGGTAAATGATCTGGATAAGGCTTTGTGGCTTGCAGTTCTAGGTTCCTTTATTACAATAGTTATCTCAGGATTAGCCACAACAACCCTGCATACAGAAGGTGCAATTGCATTCACATCTATAATTGGTTTGATGTTAGCATCTTTAAAGATAAAAAAAGAGGAAACTTTATGATGTTGAATATAGCAGTAGTTGGCATTGGAAGCTGGGGTAAAAATCTTGTTCGGAATTTTAATGAAATTCCAGAATCAAACTTATATGCTTGCTCCGATTTACAAGAAGAAAAACTAAAAATAATAAAAAACTTTTATCCAAAAATAAAAACAACTAATGATTATGATAGTATATTATCAGATCAGAGAATTGATGCTGTTGTAATTTCTACTCCAGCCATAACACATTTTGAATTGGCAAAAAAGGCTTTATTAGCGGACAAACATGTTTTTATTGAAAAGCCAATGACATTAAAGGTTGCTGATTCAAAAGAATTGATTGAAATATCTGAGAAGAAAGATAAGAAAATTATGGTTGGACATTTGATGCTTTTTCATCCTGCCATAAAAAAATTAAAAGAGATTATATCAAAAGGAGAACTGGGCGATATTTATTATATTTACTCACAAAGGGTAAACCTTGGAATCATAAGAAATGATGAGAGTGCTCTTTGGAGCTTTGCTCCCCATGATTTATCGGTTATTGATCACCTTTTAGAACAGGAGCCAGAAACAGTTAGTACAAGAGGAGAAAGTTACTTACAAAATAAGATAGAGGACGTAGTTTTTCTGAATTTACATTTTAAGGATAGGAAGATGGCACAATTACACCTCAGTTGGCTAGATCCTAATAAGCTTAGAAAAATGACTGTTGTTGGAAGCAAAAAGATGGTTGTATTTGATGATGTTGAAAGCACAGAGAAATTAAAAATATATGATAAGGGAGTTAATCAAACAGAATATAATTCTTATGGTGATTATATTACTATCAGGTTTGGAGATATTAACATTCCAAGAATAGATATGGCTGAGCCTCTAAAAATAGAGTGTCAGCATTTCTTAGATTCTATCATAAAGAACAAGAAGCCAATAAGCAATGGTTATAATGGATTAAGAGTTGTAAAGATTTTGGCGGCAGCACAGAATTCTTTAGAGCAAGGGGGAATTCCGGTAAGATTAGAAAGATAGATATTGGGTTTTTATTAAGAAAGAGGGATTTTAAAATGATATCAAATAAAAATATTATTGATAAATCAGCAAAGATAGGTTCTGGTACAAAGTTAGGTTGCAATAACATCATATCCGAGGAAGTTGAAATAGGTGAAGATTGCCAGATAGGTCATAATATCGTCATTTATCCAGGAACAAAAATTGGGAGAAAAGCAAGAATTGATGATAATACAGTTATCGGAAAACTACCAATGAAGGCGTCTATAAGCGCTATTACTAAAGAAAAAAAACTTTTACCTGCAGTGATTGGAGATGAGTGTATTATTGGGACTCATGTAGTTATCTATGCCGGGAGTACGATAAGTAAAAATGTTCTAGTGGCTGATTTCTCTTCAATCAGAGAGGATGTTGAAATAGGTGAATATACTATTATAGGTAGAGGTGTCGCTGTTGAAAATAGATGTCGTATAGGAAAAAGATGTAAGATAGAAACAAACGCCTATATAAGTGCTTTGTCTGATATAGCGGATTTTGTTTTTATATCTCCTAATGTAACTTTTACAAATGATAATTTTATGGGAAGAACAAAAGAAAGGTTCAAATATCATAAAGGCGTTACTATAAAAAGGGGAGGAAGAGTTGGTGCAAATGTTACAGTTTTGCCTGGTATCACTATTTATGAAGATGGTCTTGTTGCTGCAGGCTCTGTTGTGACTAAGGATGTTCCTTCCCGGAAGATTGTTCTCGGAAGTCCTGCAAAGATTTGGAACGATGTTCCAAAAGAACAGCTTTTAGAAAATCAATAAAGAGTTAAATCTATTTCGAAATCACCTCTGTTTCATTATTTTATTTTTTTGATTGAGGATTTTAACAATTTCGAAATCTAAAAATCTTATTAGTATTGTTGGTACAAGACCTCAGTTTATAAAGGCTGCAGTTGTATCCAAACTTATTCGAGAAGATTTTAATCAAGATTTAAAAGAAAAAATCATTCATACGGGTCAGCACTATGATAAAAACATGTCAGCCAATTTCTTTAAGGAACTGCAGATTCCAAAGCCTGATTATAATCTCGGGATAGGTTCAGGAGAACATGGTTATCAAACGGGGAGGATGCTCATTGAGATTGAAAAAAAATTATCAAAAGAAAGAACAGATGTTGTATTAGTCTATGGAGATACTAATTCAACATTAGCTGGGGCATTAGGCGCGGTAAAGTTACATATTCCAGTTGCCCATATAGAAGCAGGACTGAGAAGTTTTAATAAAAAAATGCCAGAAGAAATCAACAGGGTTTTAACCGATCATATCTCAAGTCTTTTATTTTGTCCAACAAAGACTGCTGTTGAAAACCTTAAGAAGGAAGGAATTACGAAGGGAGTATATCAATCAGGAGATGTGATGTGGGATTCTTTAATTCATTATAAGGATAAGATCAAAAACTCCAAGATACTATTAAAACTCAATTTAAAATTAAAAAAATATTATCTTGTTACTATTCACAGAGCAAATACTGTAGATAATTGGGAAAATCTAAAGAATATTTTAGATAGCTTAGAACGAGTAAATCAACAAGTAATTTTTCCTCTCCATCCTCGAACTAAAAAAATGATTAAAAATAATCATTATTCTATTTCTAATTCGAAGATTAATTTTATTAAACCAGTTGGATATATAGATGCGCTGGCTTTACAAAAAAACGCTTTGGCTGTTTTAACTGATTCAGGAGGTGTGCAAAAGGAAGCTTATTTCTTTAAAGTACCATGTATTACTCTTAGGGAAGAGACCGAGTGGATAGAAACTGTGAAAAGTGGCTGGAATGCAATAGTAGGGATAGATAAAGAGAAAATTAATAAGACTTTAAATAATTTGTCCAGAAAAAATATTTCTCATCCAAATTTTTACGGGGATGGAAAAGCTGGAGAGAGAATTACACAGATTTTGAAGAAAGTAATTTAGTTGAAGTCATCTTTGAACAAATTAGAGGAGTTTATAAAAAATTTTTAAATATTATTGTGCTAATGAATTTCTATACTTTTAAAATTTATCAATAGTTTCATTTTTAAATATAGAAAATAATGTATCTAAAAATACCCTTTATATCTTCTATAATTCATTATTTTAAAACTTTCCATCATTTCATAGGTAAAAAGCTAATATTACTAGTTCTGATAATGACAATATCAGGAATGACAGAAGGCATAGGAATCACTTTATTTCTTCCATTTTTAACAGAGGTTAATCTTTCAACCAGGGCAAATGACCAAATCTCTCGTTTTTATTATAAATTTTTTGAATTTTTAGGTCTTCCTTTATCAATAAATTCTGTTTTGTTTTCGATTATTTTATTTTTCACCATGAAATTCTTAATTCAAGCAGGCCAAGGTATTTTTATCTCGCGGATAATCTCAGAACAAACCAGAAAGTTACAAGAAAATTTAATTTCTATTTTGCAAAAAATGGACTATAGATACTTTTTGAATTCCAATACTGGGTTTTTAAATAATTTAGTAGTTGTAGAGGTTCAGAGATCCATGATTTCCTTTCGTTACTACTGTGATGTATTAGTTAATATAATTTTTATAGGGATTTATTTATTTTTTTCTTTTCTGATTAACTGGCAAATAACTACTTTGGCAGCTATGTTAGGATCAATTATCTTTTACTTATTAAACTTTTTTTCTCGTTTTTCCAGGAAGTTTTCCTACACTACTTCTCAAAAAAATGCTTCCTTACAAAATGAATTGATTCAAGCCATACATAATTATAAATACCTAAAATCAACAGAAACTTTTTCTAATTTAAAAAAAAGACTATTTAAACATATTAAGATTTTGGTTAATCTTGAATATAAACTTCTATCTATAAGGTATCTTTTGAGAGCTCTTCCAGAATTTATTGCAATTTTTTTAGTAATAGGTCTGATATTATTTCAAATTTCTATCTTAAATAAAAGTATTACTTCAATAATAATAATTGGTATCTTGTTTTATAGAACCATGAACAAGATAGCCGTTTTGCAGGGAGCATGGCAGACTTTTTGTTCTTTTGCTGGTGGTATTGATACTTTATCAAATTTTCATAAAGATGTTAGCAATAATTTAGAAAAAACAGGTGAAAAAAAAGTGACGAATTTTAACAAAGGTATAAAGATAAAACAATTGAATTTCTCTTATAATGATAAACCTGTACTTATAGATATTGATATTTTCATACCAAAAAATAAAATTATTGCACTAGTTGGTGAGTCTGGTTCGGGTAAATCTACTTTAGTTGACATAATAGCAGGCTTATTGAAACCAAAATCTGGAGAAATATTTTTTGATGACATAAATTATAAAGATATTGACATGTCAACCCTTAGAGAAAAAATAGGATATGTAACACAAGAAGGTGTTGTATTTAATGATACCATTGCAAATAATATCAGTTTTTGCGAATTAAGCACTGATAGTAATAATCCGGAGTTTAGAGAACGTATAGAATACGCTGCTAAAATGGCATATTGTGATAAGTTTATAATGACTAGTTCAAATAATTATGAAACCCTTGTTGGAGATAGGGGTATAAAGCTTTCAGGAGGTCAGCGCCAAAGACTGGCAGTTGCCAGAGAGCTTTTTAAAGAAACTGAAATACTAATATTAGATGAAGCTACAAGCGCCTTGGATTCCGAATCAGAGTTTTATATCCAAGAAAGTATTAAAAAGCTCAAAGGAAATAAGACTTTAATAATAATTGCTCATAGATTATCAACAGTTAAAAATTGTGATTATATATATGTGATGCATAAAGGAAGGATTTTTGAAGAAGGGAATTTTAGTGAATTATATAATAAAAAAGAATCAAAATTTAGAGAAATGTGTGAAATGCAAAGTTTTTAATTTTTTGAAAAAGATACTAATTAACCATTTTTGCTTCATATAAAAAATGAGAAAAGAAATAGTAGAAAGACTTAATTATAAATCTGATTCTAATCTTAGAAATGTAACAAAATTCACTTCAGAATATGTAATTCCAAATGCCATAAGTGCTGGTTTGACATTTAAAAGATTAAAAAAAACGAAAAACAATGTAGTGTTGGATGTTGGATGCAGGGTCGGGGTCGCATTAGAGGTTTTTAATAATATGGGATTTGAAGTTGTGGGTGTTGATTATGTGACTGCCTATGTAAATGAATGTCATAGGAAAGGATTTAAATGCTTAGATTGTGATGCGAGTAATATTTCTATAGAAGATGGTTCTATTGATTTTATATTTCATAGGCATGTATTAGAGCATTTGGATGATAGGAAAAAAAATCTATTAGAAATGCGGCGAGTTCTAGTACCTAATGGTATTATCTGGCTTCAAGTCCCAATTGATAAAAAAGAAGAAATAAGTAAAAAACATTTATCCCCTCTTTATGGATTCGAAGATCTTAAAGAAGATATTGAGGGATTGTTCGAAAAGATTTATCTAGGATTTACTCGTGATTATATTAATAAGAAAGAGACCATTGTAAGCAGGATTGTTGAAAAAATTGGCCTTCACTTATATTTTCTGACTGTAGATAAAGGAAAAATTTATACCAAATTAGTAAAAAAATTAAGTTTTATTATCTATTTTATGAGAGGAATAAGACCCAATCCATTGGGAAATGAATTATTATTTATAGGACGAAAAAAATAATTTTTTATTTTACAGAATCTTCAGACCAATTTGCTTAATTTTAAAATACATTCAGGGTGATTTGACCATACTTTTATGAAACCTCAAGCTCGTGAAGATTGGCGATATTCAAAGGGAGCTGAGAATAAGATTGATATTGCAGAAGAAACTATGTTTTTAAAGCTTCCCAATGCCAATGAAAAAAAGCTGTTAGATGTAGGGTGTGGGACTGGTACTATTTCTTTGGAACTACAAAGAAGGGGTTTTGAGGTGTATGGAATTGACTTTTCAAGTGTTGGCATACAAAGGGCTAGAGAAAAAGGTATTAATGCGATAGAGTGCGATTTGGATAAGGATGGAATTCCTTTTGAAAATAGTTTTTTTGATGTAGTTTGGGCAGGAGATGTTGTTGAGCATGTTTTTGACCCACTTTTTTTGTTAAAAGAAATTAACAGAGTTTTGAAATATGATGGTAAGATTTTATTAAGCACACCCAATGATATTAATATTTTTAAACGAATTTCTGTTTTTTTGTATGGTGAATCACCTCAATCAGTTATTTATCGTGATCTGAAAATCTGCAAGCATCATACAGTTGTGAGTCTTGAGTTACTTGAATATATGTTAAAAGAAGCTGGTTTATCTTGTGATAACATTGGCGCGATTATTAAAACTCCGAAAATAGGAAGAAAAAGATATTCCAGAAATAGAATACTTTGTTCATTGTTTAGTGATACCTTTATTGTTGAGACTAGAAAGGTCTAGAGAAGGGTATATTGTTTATACAAATCTCTAAATGTAAAACAAAGAATATTGGCTCGAATTAAAAAATCTTTTATGGAAAATGCTATCTGGCTGAAAAGCCATAAGAAATATGACTAAAAAAACATTAAAAGATATAAAGCTAACTTTATTTTTTTCAGAGGGGGTTGGCTTAAAGACATGGGCTGATATTGGGAACTTATATCGTGAAGTAATCTTATATAAAGAATTACTTAACTATCTATCCTCAGTTAATTTTATAACTTACGGTGGTAGGCAAGATTATTCCTTTCAAAAGGAGCTAGGTGGAATCAATCTCTATTCATCCTATTGGTTAAGACGCCCTTTCAGATTGTCAAAATATCTTATGCCTTTTAACTTTATGCTTCTATTTGCAAAATATAAAAATATTATCAAAGAGACTGATTTATTTAAAACCAATCAAATAATTGGTTCCCAAATTCCTATTTTACTTAAAAAACTTTATAATAAAAAACTGATAATTAGATGTGGTTATTTACCAACTCGAGTATTAGCTAATATTAATAATAATGAACTAGCTAAAATTCTATGGAATCGTTCAAGAAAAGAAATTTTTGAAATAGAAAAAAATGCTTTTCAATATTCAGATATTAATATTGTCACAACAAAAAATGACAGAGATTGGGCGACCAAAACTTATGGGATTATGCCAGAAAAGATAAAAGTTGTTCCAAATTATGTTGACATAAAACATTTTATCCCGATTCCTAACAATAATAAAAAATATGATCTTGTTATCGTGGCAAATAATCCTTCTCTTAAGAACATAGGAAATCTCATAAAAGCTCTTAATCGTCTTAAAGATAAAGGCTTAATTCTTTCCATTCTCTTTATAGGTAGTTGCGGAAGATCCCCAGAAGTGCAAGAAGAACGAAAAAATAAGAATTTTTCCGTTACACTAGCAGGTAATATAGATAATAGAGAAATCCCTACACAATTTTCAAATGCTAAAATATTCATTCTACCATCCCTTTATGAAGGGCATCCAAAAGCTCTGTTAGAAGCGATGAGTTGTGGGATGCCTTGCATAGCGACAGATGTAAGTGAGATTAATAACATTATAACTCACAAGAATAATGGTTACCTGTGCCGAACAGATAGCATTTCTATTGCTGAAGCAATAGAAAAAGTTTTGTTAGATAAAAATCTTCAAAATAAAATAGGTAAAAATGCCAGACAATTTATTGTAGATAATTACTCTCTTGATAAAATTATGAAATTAGAATTAGAAATTATTAAAGAAATAACACAAAAAATGTAATCATGAATGATAATTATCCAAAAGTTAGTGTTCTATTATCAGTATATAATGGCCAGGATTTTTTAAAAGAAACGATAGAAAGTGTCTTAAACCAGACATACAAAAATTTTGAATTTATTATTATCAATGATGCTTCTACGGATGATAGCAAAAAAATTCTTTTAGATTATAAAAAGAAAGATAATAGGATAATCCTAATTCATAATGAATATAATATAGGATTGACTAAATCTCTAATTAAAGGCTTGAAACTTGCGAAAGGAGAATTTATTGCAAGGCAAGATTCTGGGGATGTTTCTCATCCTGAAAGACTGGCAAAACAGGTCAAAATATTAAATGAAAATCCTCATATAAGTCTCGTGGGTACCCACTGTGAAGTCGTAGACGAAAGAGGTAAAGTTTTCGCAAAAAAGGAATATCCTAATAATATGGAAATCTTTAGAAAAATGCTAACTCAAGGTCAAAACCCATTTGCTCACGGAGCGGTTATGTTTATAAAGAAACATGTACAGCAAATAGGAGGGTATAATGATCGCATTTTTTATGCGCAAGATTTTGAATTATGGAGTAGAATGATAAAAAAGTTTAAATTTTACATTATAGAAGAACCACTATACCAATTGAGATGTTTACCAGAGATAGAGCCTTTAAAGTTCGTTTATCAACGCTTTTATGGTCATTATATTCCACAGCATTGTCTTGATGTATATCCTCTTTCACCACCAGAAAATATTAAGGACACTCCATTGTTTAAAGAATTATATTCAGAGATCCCCTCAAATTTTTCTTCTATCTACTACCTTTGGATTGCGCATGGTAATATTTTGAAATCCCCATTATACGCTTTGCAGAGTATATACAGAAGCTTTAAAGTTGCTTCTGGCTGGGCTGGGAAATGGGGTGTTGCGATACAGTTCTTAAAATTTTGCAGAAAGCGTATAGAAATCTTCTAAAAGTCAGTCATTTAGAATTAACATATAACTAGAGTTTTATAGATTCTTCATTCCTTTGACAAATTCAAAGTAAAAATTTTTCTCTACATGTTTTTAAGAACCCCTTTCATATTTTTATTTTATTTTTACTAAAAATTTAATGCTATGTTTTCTTAAAAAATAGTAATTATTCTTTAACGCATGCTTTAAATATAAATTGTACAACAAAAAAGTATATGGAAAATAGTTTAATAAAGAAAATAAATCAATATTTTCATGATGAGGAAGCGTATTATTTTTCTGATAGACACCAATGGCGCATAAAACAAGAATCACGTTTATATAAAGATTTTTTTTATAAAATATCTGAAAGTGTTGATAAAAAAATCAAGATATTGGATATAGGTACAGGCTCAGGTTTGGTAGCATATTCAACCCATGTAAATATTGGTGATTTCGTTTGTACAGACATATCTTATCGTATGTTGCATAGTACAAAGACAGATCTTAAGTTACATAAATTCAATTGTTTTAAGTTCGTAGTTTGTGATGCAGAAAACCTTCCTTTTAAAACAGGATTGTTCGATATTACTACCTGTAATGCTGCTTTACATCATTTTCCTGATATTAATAAGGTGACAGAAGAATTGTGTCGGACTTTAAAGATAGGAGGTGCCTTAATTATAGGGTTTGAGTCAAACAGAAAATTCTGGACTAATAGGATTGTATCTTTAATGTATAGATTGATTTTTAAGATGAAAAAGATGCCTCAGAATGCTGCTGTTAGCTATGATAGAATTTGCGAGCGAGTCAATGAAAGATTGCTTCAGGAAGGAATTATAAGTAATCCATTGTCAAACACAAAGATTTTACAGAGTGTGGATATTCACTCCCCAAAAGCGGGCGATAGGATTGATTATACTAAAGGATTTGATATTGATGAGTTAATAAATCAAAACTTTGAAGGGTTTGATGCTAAAACAATATATCATTATGATGGGATGTCTCGTCTCTTTAGCATTTATAATAGATTATTTTTTCCTAAATCAGCGCCACAGTTCAGTCTCATCCTTAAAAAAAAGGGAGATTCAAAAATAAAAATATTATTTCTTTTTGCTCATTTAAATTATGGAGGAGCAGAGGTAGGCTTGCTGACGACGCTAAAATACATCAATAGAAGCCATTTTGATTGTATTGTGATAAGTATAGGGAAGAAGGGAGCAATAGGGGAAGAGATAGAAAAACTTGGTTTTAAAGTGATATATCTAGATGATGATGCACGTTTATTTAATGTTTATTTAATAATTAAAATAGCGAGGATTTTATCTAGAGAAAAACCTGATATACTTCACACTTCTATTTTCTATGCTAATTTCTTTGGTAGATTAGCTGCATTATTTAAGCGTCCTAAAGCGATCATAACTGAAGAGAGAAGTATGTATACGCAAAAGAGATTTTATCATGTTTTCTTTGATAGGATATTAAGCACTTTCACTGACAAGATTATTGTTTGTTCAAATTCTGTTTTAGAGTTTACCGTTAAGCAGGAAAAAATAAAAAAAGAAAAATTCTGCTTAATATATAACGTACCAGATACAGAGAGGTTCGATATACCTGAAACTAAAGAGGAGCTTCGGTTGAAATATAATTTTTCAAACGGACATTTTATTTTAGGTTCAGTGGGTTCACTAATTCCTAAAAAAGGACATAGGTTTCTTATTGAGGCTGCAATTGAGTTAACTAAACATATTCCTGAGTTGAAAATTGTGATTGTTGGAGATGGCGAAAGCAAACAAACCTTGTCGTCTTTAACTGAAAAAGCAGATTTGCAAGAAAAGTTTATATTCACAGGTGCCAGAAAAGATGTTCCTGAGTTAATGAAAATAATGGATGTTTTTATTTTGCCTTCATTACAGGAAGGATTTCCTAGAACTTTACTTGAAGCAATGTATATAGGACTTCCCATTATAGCAACCAATATAAGTGGAATTCCTGAGATAATAATTAATGGAGAAAATGGCCTTTTAATTCCTTCTAAGAATTCAAAAGCAATAGAAGATTCTGTATTAGATATTTACAGAGACATTAACTTACGTAATAGATTAGGTCGCAATGCTAGAAAAACAATTCAATCTAGATTTCTGCTCCAGAATTATGTCAATAGATTAGAAGGATTGTATTTAGATTTAATGGGAAATATAAAAGAAAAAAAGATTTTTATAATTTAAGCTAAATAGCTGTAGCTAATCAGAATGATTTTTGTCTCTAACTTATAAAAGAAAAACTTAAGGCGGGTGTCTCCATGAAAAAAATTTTAATAACTGGCGTGGCAGGGATGCTTGGATCACATCTACTCGATGAATTATTGAAGAGAGATTACAAAGTTATCGGTATAGATAATCTCAAAATTGGAAAGGAAGAGAATATAAGACATAATCTTAAAGATAAAAACTTTACCTTTAAGAAATCCGATATATTGGATATTGAAACATTAAATAAAGCAGCTAAAGATATTGATATCATTGTTCATTTGGCTGCAGCGAAAAAGATTGATGAAAAAGGTAGTGCTCTCAATACACTTAGAGTTAATTCAGAAGGAACATATAATATTTTTGAAATAGCAAAGAAGAAGAAAATAAAAGTTATCTTTGCATCGACATCAGATGTCTATGGTCTGTCAAATACTTTACCACTCAAAGAAGATGGGAATCTTATTGTTGGTTCTTCGACAGCTAAAAGATGGAGCTATGCTGTTTCCAAAATTTATGGTGAGCAAGTATCCTTTGCCTATTACAAAGAACACAAAGTTCCTATGGTTATTTTGAGATATTTTGGAAGTTTTAGTCCTCGTTCAAGTTTTACTTGGAGTGGTGGACATATTCCTGTTTTTATCGATGCAATCTTGAATAACAAGGAAGTTATTATTCATGGAGATGGAACACAAACACGTTCTATGGGCTATGCTGAAGATTCAGTTAATGGAACCATTCTTGCTATGGAGAATGAAAGGGCTGTTGGGGAGATATTTAATATAGGCAATAATGAAGAGATGAGCATTATTGACACAGTAAATCTCATTCAGGAGATTTCTGGTAAGCAGGAAGTCAGAAAAAGGTTCGTTCCATTTGAAGAGATTTTTGGAAGTTACAGAGAGATTATGAGACGTGTGCCCGATTTAACAAAGTCAAACCAAATCTTAGGATATTTTCCGAGAATAAGTTTAAGAGAAGCCATAGAAATAACCATCAAAGCCAGAATGAAAGAAATTTAAGCCCCGTCATATATGCAAATTAATCACAGTGAAAAGAGGTTGAAGAGATTTTATGGAGATATTGCACGACTTCAAAACCGGGACATAATTAATCTAATAACAGGTGAGAAGATATTAGATATTGGTTCAGGGTATGGTGATTTAGTTAACCAGATCAAACAAGAAAAAAATAATAGCAATATTATTGGCATAGATATTGATAAGAATGCATCAAAAATAGCCAAGTCCTTGTATGATCTTAAAATATTAGATATGTCTGCTTTCAAAATAGAGTTCCCAGATAATTATTTTGACACGGTAATATTAAGAGAGGTTATTCATCATTTGATGCCTCAAGATAATTTGAAGTTAGCCTTAAAAGAAATAAAAAGAGTTTGCAAAAAAGAACTGATTATTTTTGACCCAAATCCTAACTGGATAGTCAGGTTGTCAAGAAAGATTATACGACATTCCGATCCAGAGGCCCCCTTAGAGATAGTTATCAAGGTATTAAAGGATAGCGGCTTTGAAATAAAGCATTGTAAATGGCGAGATGTAATCGCTTTTCCTCTTAGTGGGGGGTTTGTATCAAGAGAAATTGTTCCAAATATTAGTTTCTTCAAAAAGATGATTATCAGGTTTGATTCATTGTTAAATATTATTTTATCAACTTTATGCCTTCAAAAATATTTTTGCTGGAGATATCTTATATTTGCTACAAAGGTTGAAGCTTCTTAATTTATTAAAATCAATTAATAAATAGTAAAATGATTTTATTTATAATTCCCGCTTATAATGAACAAGAAAATATTCCGTTACTTTTAACGCGTTTGCAATCGAAGATGAAAGAGTTAAAGCGTGAATATCACATTGTATTAATAAACGATGGAAGCACTGATTCTACCAAAGAAGTAGCTTTAAAATATAAAGACGAAATACCGTTAGAGCTGATAGATCATGATACCAACAAGGGAGTTGGTCAGGTTTTCAGGACAGGTTTTTCTCGAGCATTAGAACTGGTAGCAGATGGCGATATTATTATAACTAAAGAAGCAGATAATACAAGTGATATTGATTTATTAAACAGGATGATAGGAGAAATTGAGGGTGGAAATGATTTGGTACTGGCATCCTGCTATGCTAAAGGAGGTAGGATAATTGGAACAACATGGGATCGTATTATCTTGAGCTTTGCGGCAAACTTTATTATCAGATTGATTTTTAAGATAAAAGGAGTTAAAACCTACAGTTCTTTTTATAGAGCTTATAACGCCAAAATGCTTAAAAGGGCTTTTGTTGCTTATGAAGAACGTCTGATTGAAAAGCATGGCTTTATATGCATGGTAGAGATGTTGGTTAAGTTGAATCGATTACCTATACGTATAGTTGAAGTTCCCATGATTCTACGCTGTGATTTTAGAAAGGGGAAGAGCAAGATGAAGAAAATGAAAACTACAATTGAATATATCAATTTGCTTTTCAATGAATTGAAATTTCATAAGAAAGATCTTCAAAATATTTTAATGCGGTATAGAGAGTATAGTCGAAGTAAAACAGGTAATGCTTTTTAAAGAAAAAATATCTAAATCAATTTTGATAATATTTATTTTATTGAGTATTGCCTTGTTCTTTAGGGTCCTCAATTTGAATAGAGGATTTTCAGGTGATGAATCTTCAGCTGTAAATATCTCCCAGCTGAATACCGGCCAAATCTTACATGAGCTTAAGAAAAAAGAGCTATATCCCCCTCTAACATATATGTTAGTTCATTGTTGGATGCATTTTAATAAATCCGAAGTTTGGATAAGATTGTACTTTGTCTTTTTTGGTATTGGAACTTGTTATTTGACTTATTTGATAGGTAAAGAATATTTGGATAAAAAACTTGGGGAAGTTATTCTTTTGTTAGCTAGTTTTTCGCCACTTCTGATTTTTGCTTCTCAGTATACAAGGGGTTACATAGACTCGGCATTTTGGATGATGCTATCGGGTTTATTTATGTTAAAAATAATCAAGAGTAAGAGTACTCTTATAAATTGGTCAGGATATATAATAACAACGACTTTAAGCCTTTATACTTTTTATTTCTCTGTCTTGTTTTTATTTTCTCAATTTCTTTTCGTTTCAGTTTTCTACTGGAGGGAGAAAAAAATACTTTTAAAATGGTATATCGCGTTTGCTTTTATTGGGTTAATATTTTTGCCTTGGGCACCCTCTGCTTTCAAACAATTTCAAAATGCATCCAGTATAGTGTATAATTGGTCTGATAAAGGGATTAATCTTGGCAGTTTACGTTTAGGTTTATACACTCGCAACCTTTCTTCAATTGCTGGCTTTGATCCTTACTTTATGGTTTATCCAGGAGGAATATCCGCACATTTCACAAAACCTATCCTAGCAGCATTAATAGCAGGAGGTTTTAGTTCTTTTCTATTTATCTTATTTATTTCCTTTAATTATCTAAAAAAAAGGTTTTCTTCAAACGCAGAATTAATATGGTTTCCTATTTTCATTATTTTTATTCCAGTTATAATTTCTTGGCTTTGTGCTCAATTGTTTAATACATTACCTAATGCTAAATATTTTGTAGCATTGCATGCTTTTTTTTTGATTTTAATGGCTGTTTTTATAAATAATTTATGGAATATAAGGCCTCTATTCGGAATTATTATAATTGTCTTGATCCTTGGTATTTTTTCTTTGCGGATTCCCCATTCAATTTCTTCTGAATTTGACAGAAAAGGAGCCCTTTCTTTTCTGGAAAAAAATATGAGTGAGAGAGATTGTATTATTTGTGTTCTATCTTGCCCTTCAGGAAATAAGATAATAAATGTAATTCAACTAAAAGATTATCTTGTGTTAAACGAGAATGGCTCTAAGTATATGATTGTATCTCAAAGCAGATGGGAAAAAGTTATGCAAAAATTGCAAAATTTTGAAAAGATTTGGTTTTATCGTTTACATGGCAACGTGGAAATATTTGGAGCGAATCAAATAGTTGATAATTATTTGAGACAACAAGGGTATAGTACAGGCAAAATAAATAAATTTAAAAATATAGATATTATTGATTATAAGAAGTTCGAGAAACAGAATAAATAAATTTTTAAAATATCTTCAGGATTATTCATCGTTTTTCTTATGTGTATTTTTCTCATTACAATTGTATATGAGAAAAAAGCATCAAGAAATATAATTATTAATTTATCAAATGACCAATCGATATAAATACCTATTTATGATTTTTCTATTTATTTTCGTAGGCCTTTTACACGTGTATCCTGACCTTAGATTTACCCATGAGTTGGGGGAAGATTTTCAGGGTATTTCCCTTATGGGTGCTGGGGATGAAACATTTTACTTAAGCAGGATTGCTGGTGTAGTTTACAGGGATAGCATGCGATTAGCAAATGAGGGTTTATATGGACATCAGAATGACCCAATTTTTCAGCCTTCTTTAGCCGAGGTCATTGAAGGGACAATAGGGAAGTGGTTTGGTCTAGAAGTATGGCAAATAGACATATGGGCAACTTTTTTACTTCCCATTACTCTTTGTTTTCTTATTTATCTCTTGGTCTATAACCTTACTGATTCTTTTAACTTGAGTATACTAGCTACGCTTGCAGTTGTTTTGGGTTACTATTGGATGACTCCAAATTTTAAAGCTATTTTAGGTTTATATCCTAATTATTTTAATCGTTCACTTTTCTTTGTTAGGCCTATAAGTCCTCAATTTCATTTTATTCCTTTTATCCTCTCACTATATCTTATATATAAAATTTCTATAAAGAATAATTACTACCTCGTTATACTGACTGGATCAGTTGTAGGAGTCTTATTTCACATGAGTTTTTATTATTGGACATTTGTTTATTCCGGATTAGGGTTCTTATTAATTATTGACGTGGTGAGACGTAAGACGGAAAATTTAAAGAAATATTCTTTAATTTTTTTAATCTCAATCTTGATCAGTATCCCTTACTGGTTTAGCTTCTGGGCTCTTAATAACCTGCCTTATTTCTCGGAAATATTCAGACGTAGCGGTGGTATTTATACACATAAGCCCATAATACCAATTATCGAAATAGCTTTTTTAACATTTTTGATCATTTTAAGTTATATTTTTACAGAAAAAAAAGAGCAATTTTACTATATGATTTCTTTTGTGGCTGGTGGCTTAATTTGTTTGAATCAGCAGGTTATAACTGGAAAGACTGTTGAACCAATGCATTGGCAGAGTTACACTAATAAGGTTTTTATTATTATCAGTTTTTTTGTATGTATTTCTTTTATGCTCATGTGGGTTAGAAAAATAAAGTATGATAACAAAATATTCAGTTTGTTGAAAAAAAAATCAATTTTCTATGTTATTTGTTTGATATTCTTAACTATGGGTATCATTCAACAGAATAATTATTACTCAGCCGAAAGTAATATTTTTCGTAAACTTCAGATTATGGCTCCAAACCTAAGATATATTCATAAAGAAACACCTTATGATGCTGTGATTTTGACTGATCCTTTCAAGAGATATGAAGAGAGTCTGATTAGTGTATATACGAAAAACTATCTTTATATCTCTGATTCCTTTTTTATCACCTCATCTGTGTCAGATCGCGAAATAGAAGAAAGATATTTTTTTGCTTTGAATTTTTTTGGATATACTGTTTCTGAAGCAAAGGAATTGTTTGGATATATGGATGGAGGACTTTTTAGGGGGATGCAGGTTTATAAAAGATATGGAGGTACACCAGAAGAGAATAATATTTATATTAAGGGTTTGACGCAACGCTATGCAAAATTGTTAAATCAGGGTCCAATGGATTTATTAAAAAAGTATAAGGTCGATTACGTTCTTTTGGCAAAAAAAAGTCAAGATCGTCTATTTTCAAGAGATAAGATTAAAAGAATATTGGAATTAGAGTATAATGATGATTACTATGAATTATATAAAATAAAAGATTATGAATAAACCAAGCCTGTCAATATTTTTTCCTTGTTATAATGATGCTGGAACTATCGGATCGCTTGTGGCTGCAGCTGACAATGTCGCTCAAGAGTTTACAGAAGATTATGAAATTTTAGTGATTGATGATGGGAGCAGAGACAATAGTCGTGAGTTACTCCTTCAGCTAAAGGACAAATATCCTAGACTGCATTTAATCTTCCACAAAACTAATAAGGGTTACGGGGCAGCTTTACGGTCTGGTTTTTTAAATTCTCAAAAGGATTTAATTTTCTATACAGATGGCGACGGTCAGTACGATGTTTACGAATTACGTAAGCTTTTTCGCATCTTGCAGGAAGGTGTTGATGTAGTCAATGGTTATAAAATTACGAGAAATGATCCGTTTCACAGGATTATTATTGGTATTGTCTATTTAAGAGTTATGCGTCTTTTATTTAATTTTCATGTCCGGGATGTTGATTGTGATTTTCGTCTTATTCGCCGCTCTGTTTTTAATCATATAAAGCTTCATCATAATAGTGGGGTTATCTGTTTGGAATTGATAAAGAAGCTCGAATTGGCAGGATATCGATTTGCGGAATTCCCTGTTCATCATTATCACAGAACCTATGGAAAATCACAGTTTTTTAATTTTAAGAGGTTATTTAAGACCGCTTTTAATATCTTGAGACTATGGTACGAACTTATTATAAAAAAAGACACACCCATAGGAATTGCTTATAAAGAAGAAATGTCTACTAATAGGGTTATAAGAGATGCTATTAAAAAGAATAAATTTAATCTCTGAATATAAAGATAGAAAGATATTTTGATTTCAGGAGTATTATTACGATTTATTATTAGAAATTTAGCTCTTATATTTTTAAATTAAGTAAAATCAAAAAACACTTCTAGGCTTTTCTCAAAAAACATGGAATATTTCCGCTAATTAATTATCAAATGTCTATTCATAGTCATTGATTTAATATAAAGTAATCAAGATAAAGAGTCAGATTATATATTTAATATTGTAATTTCTTATCATCATTTAACAATGCAGTTAAAAGAGTATCAAAATATTTACAAACAAGAGGATAATCACTGGTGGTACAAATCCTTACATGATCTAGTATTTTGTTTTTTGAACAGACTTTCATTAGCAAATGATTCTTCGCTTACTCTTTTAGATGCGGGCTGTGGAACAGGTGGTACACTTAGGTCATTGCAAAATAATTACCATTCCTGGACCTTAGTGGGAGTAGATTTATCTTCTGTTGCCTTGAGTTATTGCCGTATTGGTCAAGAAATACCTGTAATACAGGCTTGTGTAGATTTTCTCCCATTTGATACAGAAACCATAGAT
>SMTZ1_10000297_pt1 | contig 44677 bp, 44 predicted proteins | sample DeeMarSWOR136_30_FD_25667 | JGI IMG/M metagenome (IMG submission 25667) | reverse complement strand
CGCATTCTGGACAATAGGGCATTTCTACTTTTTCTTCCTCGACATAACAGACAGATTCAAAGAGAAATAGCTTTTGGTTGAACCACTGTTACTTGAACACTCAATCTCGACAACCTTCTTTTATGGAATTCACAAAAGTCTTCATCCTTTATATTAACCGATTTATAGAAGGCATCTTCACGTGCCTTAAGCGTCCAGTTTTAAGCTTAAGTAAGGGACTTGAGGCAACCTAATCCTATCGCGTAGACCGTGCCTATCACATAATATTCTCCCTCGTTCAGAATTCCTGAGTTGTTGAAAAGTTTTAAATCCTCAGCTCCCCACATACTTGAAATCTAGATGATTCATTATGAAAAAGGCTTTTTTCTATATCAGTATCTGTGTGTTACTTTGGTTTTCATTGATGGCGTCAACGACTTCCATGATTAGCGGCATAGATAGCACTCATGTAGAGATTCAAGAAATATCTCTAGGGCGTAGGATAGATGTGTTCACCCATAGGGGTGGAAGAGGATACAATATTTCATCCCCACAGTTTGAATTGGATGAAGAAGTAATACTCTTTGCAAACGTAACTTACAATGGCGGTTCATGTTGGGGCTATGATGTTCTATTTCAAATAGACGACCCATCACAAAACACCTATATCCTTTACGGAAGGACAAATTACACTGGCATCGCAAAAACCAGGTTCTACTTGGCTGTGCATCAACCAGGAATACTTGGGATTTGGAAAGTAACAGCATCGGTCAATATTGCTGAAGTTGTCGTTATTGATGAGACAGAACTTGAAGTGAGGTGGAACATTGCAGATATTAATAGGGATTATACCGTTGACATAAAAGATGTAGTAATCGTGGCTAGTAAGTTCGGATGCAAAGTGGGGAACGAAGGCTACGACATTAAGGCAGATATAACTGGCTTCAAATATCTAGTCCCAGACGGCAAGATTGACATTAAAGATATCGGTGAAGTTGCAAAAAGGTTTGGAACAACTTATTAAATTTCTTCTATAAAGAAAGACCAATAACCTGACAACAGATCAAGTTATGTTATTAATACGAAACTAGCGTCAACTTTGATGTATCTCTCCCTCCATTTCTCGTAGTTCGCATTGCTTCTTTTTATGAACCTCTCAAAAATTTAATTTGCGCAAGTGGTTAGATTATAGTTTCTTATGGGGGGATTTGATGAGTTTGGACCTAAAAAACACAAGAACTTTTCGGGCTTTATTACTTTTCATTGGATTCTTTTTTTATCTGATTGGTCTAGGTTGGTGGTGCTTTAGTTGGTTATACTGTTACAGAGTTTACAAATGCGCTTTATAAAATAAGCAACAGCGAAGGTCGGATGCTTGCTGGAAACTGTCTATTGGGGGCAAACCGGTCTATGTTCAGGAACTTTATGTCAAATAGAGTTCAGAGTGATCTCTAATGGTGTATCTCCTATCAAGCTGCTTCTCTATTCTAATTTCGACTCCTTTATTCTGGATTCCAAAATAAGCGGAGTAAAACCGCTATTAACTGTCGAGAGTCTTGTGACCTGTCCTGAACCTTAGTATATGCAGCCAATTACCTCATCGTCTTACCCATGCTTTTGGTCGCGCAAATTTGAAGTTCATACCAATGCGGTTCTTATGTTTAGGGAAACATATACGACAGTAAGCTGGCTTGCCTTTTGTAGGCTTGAAAGGTACCGTGGCAGTTTTGCCACAGTCAGTGCATTTGATCTCAAACATCTTTCTTTTGGACAAGAAAAACCCCTCTATTATCCTTATGCTAAGGCTCTGGAAGCTGTTGTCAGTCTAATACTGATTCTCCGATTGCGAACCTCTTTCCAACTCTCATTATTTTGAACTTGACGTGTTCTCCTTGTTCAGTGTTTGGCACAAATATGATGAATCCTTTGATTCTTGCGATTCCGCCGCCTCTTCTGCTCATTTCCTCAATTTCAGCTTCATATTCCTTGTCAACTTCAACTGGTGGCTTCACGTAGAATCTAGGTCGCCCACTTCTTTGCCATTTTCTCTGCTGAATATAATAATACGACATTCTATCACCTCATTTAATTTATCAGCCAGAATTGCTTTAAACAAAAAAGTAAAAACGTTTCTAAGCGTTCTACCCTTTTCAGAAAGCCTCTAAACTGGTTAACCCTTATTACACAAGCATTCCTTATTAACCCTTGCATACATGCTTATGCGCGGTAAGATTGTCATCTCTATGCATGCGCGGTTTTACATTATTCCTCTAATGCAGAATAGAAGTTTAGGCATTATGTTTGGGGTCAATGGCGCCGTTAGCTCTAATGTAGATCGCTGGAGTTGCTTCAACGGGTTGAAGGTAAAATGTAAACATTAACACACCTATTAACAACAAGGACAGAATTACTACAGTTATTAGTCTCTTCAAGTGTCTTCTCCTCAGTCCAATAAGCTAATGCAACATGTACAAATTATGGTTTTTGGAAGAATCTTCCAGTTGCCTGATTCTATTTCATTGATGCGTCAGAGCCCAAAACTTCGAATCACAACCACATACGCGTTCACACTTCCAATAGCTAAACCTTGCCGCTCCAAACTGCTAATAAACGCTCGTACGAAACTGGCGTATTTACGTCTAAACTCACGCTCTAGGCTTTTCTCATATTCTGTAACGCTTTGATTAGGGCTTTTCTTTATGAACTTGCAGAATAGGTTTAAAGCGTAACGATAGTAACTTTCAGCTTGGAGGCTTCGACTGTGACTGTAAGCCACGTTGTCAAACCATCTCTGAACTACATCAAATTTGATCATGGATTTGACACCGAAATCAACTGTGTAATGTTGTGCTAAACAAAGTTGACGCTAAAATCAAACTATGTTATGAAATTGACCAGCCCTAGTTCTTTGGCAAGTTGAATCACTTTTTTCATTTCGGTTCGAGTCAATCGTCTCCTTAGCTCAGGAACCTCACGCGCACGCCATTCAGGTCTGTACTGAAACATAATGTTTGTCCGTGTCGTAGGCCCAAGGTTTTCGCTTATCCACTCTAAAATGGCCTTGACACAGCAATCAAGATGACCAGGCAAAACTAAAACTCGAATAAGGAGTTCACCAGATTCATTTCCATAAATGTGATTGCGAGTACAAGCCTCCAAATAGTGTGAAGCATCGGATATGCGTTTAGCACATTCGTCGTTGCCATACTTGAAGTCTAGAAGATAAACGTCCACGAATCCAGCGAGAAGTTTTGCTGTTTCTTCGCTATAGTAAGAGTTGGAGTTCCATACAACGGGCACGTTGACGTTGACATGTCTGAAGGTTTCAAGCCATTGAGCAAGCCACGGCGTGGGATCACCCCCAACTAAGTTGGCGTTTCGGCAGCCATTGTTACGTAGATGTTCCACCGCCCTTGCAAGATATTTGGAAGAGTGAATTTCTCCTTGGTCTATCCATTGGGATATGGTCCAGTTTTGGCAGTGACGACAGCGCATAGTGCAGCCGAGGGTAAATATAGTTCCAGAGGGCACCAATTCTGGTTCCTCACCCATGTGCTCAAACATAGTGGAAACTGCTATTTGGGTGCCGCATTTGCAGTAGCCCAGCTTACCTTCTTTTCTGTTGACGCCGCATCGCCTAGTGCAGAAGTGACAGTTTTCTAATATATGATTGGCGATTTCAATTTTTAAGTCTAAGAAGGATTGTGAAGGCATTTCTAGTTCCTCTGGGTTTGTCAGGTGGCTGTCGATTTTTTCTTCGAGTTGAACAAACTCATTTTGAAGTTGGTTATGCATCTTCCACAATTCTGTTGTCGAATGGTCTTTGCTGAAATTGACAGGTAGCTTTCTGGCGATCATGAATTTAGCTATTTTATCGTTTTGCATGACATTGAAGTATCTAGCCAAACTTGCACGAGCATTCTTGTCTTTCAACACAGCTGCGGCATCAGGTCTCAGAAAAGACCACATACTTCGACCAGAAGAAATACCGTTAAACAACCATTTATATAATTAGGATTGTGTTGAAAAGAGGAGAATGTGAATTTTGATTTCAGAAAATATTCTAAATTCGAAAGAAGAGACGCTTGAGTTCATCAAACAAGTACGACATTGTCAGTCGTTTCCCAAACTTATGGAAACCCACAGGAATTTCAAAACCAACAGATGCTTCAAAACTTCTATGTCTGTCTTCTTAGAATAAAGCGTAAGGATAAGCTACTCCACTTGGATGTAGCTCTCCTTTTATCGGTATGTGATGACCACACGCTGGACAACGCATATCCTTGGTTAGGTTCCACTTCACTATCTCGAAGCTGAAACGTTTTATCAGCAACTCGTTACAGTTAGGACAGTAAGTATTTTCGAAACGGTGCCCTGGCGCATTTCCAAGGTAAACATAGTTCAAGCCAACCTCTTTCCGAGCTACAACATAAGCCTCTTCCATAACAGACACCGCTGTTGCAGTCACACCAGTCATTTTGTAGTCTGGGTGAAACCTCAAAAGATGAAAAGGCGTATCTGCACCCAGATTGTCACGCACCCACACCGCCAACTCCTTGATTCTATCCATCGAATCACCGATTTTAGGCACTATAAGATTAGTAACTTCAATGTGAATACCACTTCGCTTCATCTCTACTAACGACTCAAAAATAGGCTTCACAGAAGGCACCGATGAAAACTTCATATAAAACTCTGGATCTGCAGCTCCCTTAAAGTCCACTGTTGCAGCATCCAAGTAAGGAGCAATAGTTTTCACAGCCTCTGGCGTCATGTAGCCATTCGTCACGAAAGTGTTGAAGAATCCGACGCCACGGGCTACCTTTGCCGTGTCGTAGGCGTACTCGAAAAATATTGTGGGCTCGGTATATGTGTAGCTTATCCCTTGGCAACCGTTGTTTTTGGTGGCTTTTACTAAATCTTCTGGTGGAAAATAATGCCCAGTGACTTCTTTTTCTTGACTTATCATCCAGTTATCACAGAATTGACAGCGGAAGTTGCAGCCTACCGTGGCTATTGACATGGTTAATGCACCGGGGTGGAAATGGTAGAGCGGTTTTTTGGTTATTGGATCAACGCAGGCAGAGCAAGCCTTTGCGTAGTTTAGCGAGTAAAGCGTGCCTTTCTCATTTTTTCTGACTAGGCAGAACCCTCTGTTGTCTTCGCTTATTTTACAGTGACGGGCGCATAAGTGGCAGTGTACTTGGTTTCCTGGCAGTTTTTCGTATAACATGGCTTCATGAAGTGACAAGGTGTTTGCCGCCTCGTATAGGTTATTGTTTGTTTTTTAATACTTATTGTTTTTCGAAAAAGTTAAATATTACCGTTTGGTAATTACCATTTGGTAATCGCAATGAGTGTAAAGCTACTGTTAGTTAAAAACAGCAGAGTCCTAATGGAACTTCCTCTCTCTGCAGAGGCTTGGCCTCAGGATCTTTTACATAGTGAGCTTGCATCTTTTGAGGAAGAATTTGAGAGATTTACCAAGCTTTTTGATGCCCTTTCCCACAGGACAAGACTCCGTATGGTAAAGCGGTTGTTTGAAGAGGATGACTACACCCTTGGATTCACAGATTTTATTCGGGAGCTTGGGTTAAATCCTAAGATCGTTTGGCAGAACACCAAGAAACTTTGTGAAGGTGGTTTATTAGAAAAAGATGAGAACGGCAAATACAGTTTTTCTGAAGCAGGCAGGGCGGAGTTTCTGATGCTTAGCCTTGTTTTGAGGCATTTACGAGAGATATTTGAAAGCGTTTAAGGGAGGTGAAGAAAGTATGGTGGATTATTTTGAGGACGACGAAGTTTTCCGGGACATTGACAGTTTCTATAAGCATTTGATGAAACGAATGTTAAAAGAGATGGATGATTTCGAAAAGGCTGTCAGAAGTGGAAGTCTTAAAGGCAATTGGGATATCAAGCCGGTCAACAAGCCTGGAGTAAGAGGCTATGTTGCGCGGGGACAATTCCAATTAGGTGGCGAGCCGGAACATGTTCCAAGGGTTGCTCTTGAGGAGAAGCGAGAACCACTTACAGATGTCTTTGAGGAAGCAGAGAATGTCAAGATCTATATAGAGTTACCCGGCGTTGACAAAAACGACATTCAACTTGATGTGACGGATGGATTTGTCGAAGTGAAAGCTAAGAACTTTGCCAAAACCGTTGAGATACCCACTGGAAACATTGACTTTACAAAGGCTACTGCAAACTACAAGAACGGTGTGCTCCAAGTAAGCATCCCAAAAATTAACAGGAATATCAAGGATGCGAAGAAACGGAGCATAAAAATTGAATAAAAAGGGAGAGTGCTACAGTGGAGACTGAAATACTCGATGTGAATTACAACGAGTACGTTAGTTTGCTGGGTACGGCTCACTTCACAAGACGAAGTCTTTTAGAGGCTCATAAAGCTGTAAAGAAACTGAAGCCCACGGATTTGGCGATTGAACTCGACATAGCGCGGTTTCAATGTTTGAATCGGCGATGTGCTTCTTGTCCTGAGCGTGAACTTTGTGCTGGGAGATGTGAGTTTGTCGGGGCTACCGATGCTTTAGGTAATGTAGATGCAAACATTTGGCTCATCGACATGTCCGAAAAGGAAATTGCAGAACGAGTTAGACGTTTGTTGCCTCCTCGCAGATTATTGTGGTTTTCTTTTGTTAGTTATCCTTTTTGGCATCGAGGTGACGATGAAGTTTGGTTGTGGGAGAGAGGTTATAAGGACGAGGTTTTGGAACGGCATGCTCACAGATTAGAAGTTTTACGAGCAAGGGCACCTCATGTTTGGCAGGTTTTAATTGATGAGCGAAATGCGTTGATGGCTGCTCGGCTGGCGTGGATTGTCACACAGAAGCTTAATAGAGGAGAAAAGGTGAGGGTTTTGGCCTTGACTGGCGCAGCCCATGTGGAAGGGATTAAACAATTGTTAGGGTCTGCTGCAACGATTGGAGAAGAGCTACGGAGATTAGGGTTAAGCTTCAGGCCTCCAAGGCTCATTAGACGGGTAGGTGTAAACTAAGCCGCCTGTTACAGTTTATGTTTCTCTACTTCTCTAACATAGTCTGAAGTTTCGTCAGGGTCATTGCCCACGCTTTGTCAAACCATTGCCTTGCCTCTTCCCATTCAGCCGTATCTCTCCATCCAGTATGCAACAAATGAACCTCAGTTCCTTCCATATGAGGGATAAAGAATACCACCACATTAGTAAGCGGCCTAACAATGTTCATGAAATGCTTGAGTTGTTTCGGACCTTTCCACTCAAAACAAAGAAACTTACCTGCAGAGATAGCTAGTACCTTGCAGCCAATTGTGCTGTCATTTTCTCTGTCCTCAGGATTCCAAAATAACTCATACTTTCCACCAACTTTCGGTTCGACGTCAGCCACTTCGGTCAGCCATTTTTCAAGATGCTTGTTAGCAGTGAAAAACTTGAACGCTTTATTAGGATTGCAATTGAGATTGATTGAATGATAAATGATTTTATCCATGTCTCTGCTTCCTTGTAGGGTGAACAATTCAATTTTAGAGAAGAGATTTATATCTTGTCATGGTTACAGATGTTGGATTTGGTTGCGATTCGTATGAACATCAAAGGCTCAGACAAATGGTTCATTTCAGTTTGCGGTCTAAACTGCGCCCAATGCGACATATACCAAGCTGGCCACGGAAACGAAAAAATGCGCGATGAAATAATAGAGTGGTTCAAAAAAGAACGCAACGAAACCTTAAAACCAGAGCAAGTACGATGCAACGGATGCATCGGTCAACTCGATGTTCACTGGAGCCCTGACTGCAAAATGCTCCTCTGTGCAAGAAAGAAAGGAGTTCGCCATTGTTTTCTATGCGAAGACTTTCCTTGCAAAATTCTGGAAGATTTTAGCTCAGACGGCATATCTCATCACAAGCGAACTGTTGAAAACTTGAAAAGGATGAAGGAAATCGGATTGAGAGCGTGGATTGCAAAGCAGGAAAAGGAAGGGCAGTACGTATTCTGCCCTTAACTTCCGAAACCCAACTACGTCAAAGTGAGTAGCAAAATATTTTAGGTCACACTCCTCTAAACATACAAGCGAGGAATAGTAAATTGCCAGTAGCCTTTGTCCTAATAAACACTGAAATTGGCTCAGAAAGTGAGGTTCTTAAAACCTTAAAAGACGTCGAAGGAGTAGTCGAAGCCTACGCAGTCTACGGCGTCTACGACGTTGTGGCAAAAATAACAGCAGGAAGTATGGATAAACTTAAAGAAATTGTTACATGGCATGTGCGAAGATTAGACAAAGTCCGTTCTACGTTAACTATGATAGTCGTCGAAGAACAAGGCACCTAACACCAACAGCAACCCAACGCCTTTCTTTTTTTCTAGTCTATCGTTTGCCAAAGAGGCTAAGGTGCGATTTCAGAACTTGTTTGTCTCCAGTTCTAACTTTCAAATACCTTGTTACTGTTCTTATGTGCATGTTTTGATAGGTAGACAGTGGTTATTAAGAAGATGGCAGTTGTAGCTGCAAAGACATAGGTTAGGTTTTGGATACTAAATACGTTGTTCGAATAATTTGATAGATGCTCTTGATAAGAACTGTTTAATTCGTTATAGTTGGTTTTAAGTTGACTATAATCTCCTAAGAGAAAGTTGTAGTTGTTTACTAGTTCGTAGAAACTAGTGTTCAGATTGTATAGGTCTATCTGCAATATTACGTTTGTATTTAGCAGTTCGTAATAGAGATTAGTCAGATTTGTGATGTTGAGTATGCTATCGTAGTAGTCTAAGAGGTGTTGTTGGTAAGAACTGTTTAGTTCGTTGTAGCTTGTTTGAAGTTGGCTGTAGTTGCCTAGGAGAAGGTTGTAGTTGTTTAGAAGTTCGTAGAAACTAGTGTTCAGATAGTTGTAGCTGTTTAGAAGATCATGATAGGTTATGTTCAGATTGTCGTAGAGGTTCAAAAGGTTATAGTAGGTAGTATTTAGGCGTTTGTAGTTGTTTAGAAGTTCCCTATAGGTAGCATTCAAGATATCGTAGAGGTAATGTAGTTTTGAGGAGATCAGAGTGATGGTGCGGTTGTCATGAATATATGTAAAGTATAGGATTTGTGTCTGGTGTGAGACTGTAAGGTTTTTTGACATAATCTCTTCGATCTCATGCAATATAATATAGGGATAGTACATCAACTCGGTAGGAAACATGATTCTACAAAAACCAACTGCATCAACTACGCCTGTGACATTAAGTCTTATTACTTTGTTTCCTGTTTCTAGACCGATTTCAAATCGGAATTCAGAGATTGTTGAATTGCTGATGGTGGTTACCTTATAGGTTTTTCCTTGTGAAGTGACATCAAAACTAGAGAACATCCCCATTAGTGGAAAGCTATCTTGGTTGATGGGAGGTATAGGGTAAGGTGTGTCTCCTATTCCATCTCCATTTGAATCCTTCCCTGTATATTTGCTCCAGAAGTTGCCTTCAGCTCCATTGTCCCAAATGGTTGTGGAGTACTCATCACTCTCGGCTGGATAAAGATTGTTGAAATTGTTATGGAACAAAGTATTGTTGACAGCGAGGAACAAGTCAATTCCATAATTATTTGAGAAGACATTATTGTCTGAAATTACATTCTTTTTGGACAACCAAATGCCGATTCCATAGTAGTTGTTAGTTATGATGTTGCTTGAAATTGTGCTGTTGTCAGAGCTCATCCTGATCCCGTAATCACCAAAGGGACCAGGACCGCTGTTTTGTATAGTGAAGCCAACAATACTCACGTTGTTAGCCGTTATTTCGACAACGTTTCCAGTTCCATTGCCATCGATAATCGTAGACTCTCTATTTTCTCCAAAAAGAGATAGACTCTTGTTGACGACAACATGTTCATAGTATGTTCCCACTCTAACGAAAATTGTGTCTCCATTAGAAGCACTATTGATAGCTTCTTGTATTGTAGGGTAATCGTCTGGCACAGTTATTACTTCTGCTTCTCCCTTCACAAACGTTCTGCAATTCGCTAGAAGTAAAATGGATAATAAGCACAATATTGAAAATGTTGAAATGGCTTTATTCAATTTAACCACAATTCTTCTGTGTTTCATAGATTTATTAAACATTAAGGTAAGACTCACCTCTGATGACTACTATTAGGAAAGTGTTCTTCCAAGCATAAGAGAACATATAACAGCGATGGAAAATGCTGGAATGAAAATAATCGGGTTTATAATTGGCTGCATTAGATCCCATAAAACCGCCGCGTAGCTTAATACTAACGTGAAAACTAATGCAAGAATTCTGATCTTGGAGTTGGCCAATCTAGCCGCAGATGCATCTTGTTGGCTCATCATTGATTGCAACCTATCTTTCATTTGCACGATCTGCTGGTCTGAGACAAACTCAACACGATTTTTGTCCACATCCTCAAATCTGAAACTTGACAGTGCATATCTTTGGAGTGCCCAAGGTTTTCTTTTTGGCAGAATTTTGACGACATTGTTCCTCTCCATCTTTTTTAGAATCGTCTGAATTTTCCGGATGAACGAGATGTCGTCTGCTTTTTCTTCCCCGTAAAGTCTCTGTATTATGTCTTTAACGTGTGGAAAATTTAATTCAAGCTGGAAGGATGCAATTGCTTTGGCAAGATCGTATTGGTATTCGCCTTCTCGCAAACGTATACTAGTGATTTTGTAGTCGGCGGCTAAGATATCCTGTAAGAATTCAACTTCACTTGGTAGTCTTCGTTGAGACAAACTATTGACTCCTTTCAATAGTTTCAGTTGAAACAACATAAATATGCTTTGCGTCGAGGACGGTATATTTCATATTTTTTCATATGAGGAACTCTGTTTTCAATAAAATCAATCGAAAAAACATGTAAGTCTTTCAATGATAAGTAGATAACTTGTAGGGAATGTGAATGGAAAGTTATAGAAGATATAATGGTCTGCAGTCTTTGGCTTGGAAGAGGAATAGAAGCCACTTTGAAATTATAGCTTCACTGCTAGAAGTTATAAGTTATGGAAAGGCATCAAGATATTCCCTCATGAAACACATTGGAAGCAACACTGCAGAGGTTACGAAATACATAGACTCTCTCAGTGAAATAGGATTCATTGAGACAGATATGCAAGAAAACCGTGTTTTGTATAGTGCAAGCGAGAAAGGACTCGACTTTTTGAAACAGTATAACGTTTTACTGGGAATGTTGTAAAATAACTACACATACTAAAGTGTGAGAGGACGCTAGGCATAGGAAGAACGAACGTTCGTGGGAACAGTCAAAGGATTAATCTTTGCCTTTGCAGACGGCTAGTTGCGCCGCTCTAGTAAAATAACCCCAATCCCTACGCATTATGTTCTCTCTTTCGTCTTTCTAACACAGCCCTTTTATCAGAGAGCTGCCAATCAAAACGCTGATCATTAATGGTTAGGCTTCACATAGGCTTCGATGACACGGATTCCCCAAGAGGTGGATGCACAACCTACATAGCTGCCATACTTGTAGAAAAAATCCAAAAACTAGGCGCCACCTTCAACGATTACCCAAACCTCATCCGCTTAAATCCTAATGTACCTTGGAAAACTCGAGGAAACGGCGCTCTTTGCCTTCGTATCTCATGTGACAGAAATACAATAAATTCTATTTTTGAAATCGTGGCTGACACTGTTGAAGAAAATTCGGATTTAGGCTTTAAAGACACAGACCCTGGAATAGTCTTTTTTCAAAGCACCACGATTCCTCGAGAAATAAAGACTTTTGCCAAAAAAACCATCCAAGGCATTGTTAAAATGGATCAAGCATTGAAGCTCATAAAAAGATTTAAAGCAGAAGCTCTGGGTTTCGGAACAGGATACGGCATAGTTGGCGCCCTTGCGGCCATTGGTGAGACTCTAGAAGGTGACCACACTTACGAAATAATAGCTTACAGAACATCAGAAAACCGAGGCACCCCAAGACAACTGGACTCAAAATCTGTCAGAAAAATGAACCAGAAAACTACACCTCAAACTTTCAACAACATTGACCTCGAAACTCAACGTATTCTAATAACCCCCCGAGGCCCAGATCCCATTCTCTATGGCATCAGAGGCGAAACCCCCGAAGCAGTTATTCAAGCCCATAATATTGTTCAAGCTTTGGAGCCCATAGAGAGATGGGTGGTTTTCCGAACAAATCATGGAACCGACGCTCATCTAAAAAGTGTCAAAACAATAAGCGAAATCCAACCATATCAACCAGTAATTGCCACGGGCACTGTTACCGCCAAGCCTAGATTGGTTCCTAGAAAGCATAGAATATTTACTATAGAAGATGAAACAGGCAAGGTAGACTGTGCCGCTTATGAACCAACTGGCAAGCTACGAAAGATTGCAAGGCAATTAATTCCCGGAGACTTTGTAGAAGTTTTTGGCGGAGTCAGATCAAGTACCTCGGAACGCCCCTTAACGGTTAACCTTGAAAAAATACGCATTCTCAAACTGGCTCCCAAACTGACAATACACAATCCGAGATGCCCAGAATGTGGAAAAAGAATGAGCTCTATGGGCGCGGGTCAAGGCTTTAGATGTCCAAGGTGTGACTTTCAATCTTCAAACAAAAAGAAGATTCTAGTTGAAGAGAAACGAGATATTTCAGAAAGTCTTTTCATCACTTCTTCTCGATCGCAAAGGCATTTAACAATGCCTTTCAGTCGTTATGGAAAAGAGAAGAATTGTAAACCTAAGGAAATGCTAAGTCAATGGCATAATCCATAGGCTAACTATTCTTAAAAACTTCCCTTGAAAAGCAAAGTGAAAGTATTTGGTCGCTTTTTATGAAATATTTGTGCAAGTAGTGTTAGCTTGAACATATATTCCTCTCAAATCGTACGCCTGAGCAGACACGTTTATACTTTCTTCTAAAACCTCGGCTTCAAAGGATATTCGATACGTTCCATCGCCATAATCAACGAAACTATAATTGCTCTGTTCGTCTGCACGCAGCCAAGAGCTTGAACTTTCATAGAATATGGTCATGTTTTGAGCCAGAGCGGGATTTCCTTCGTTAAACATGTAGCAAGTAACGTTTATCCACTTGGTGTTACCTGCCGGTGTTTGGTAAACGCCTTCTACAACGAGTGATGTAGTTACATTCAGAGTGTGGGGCAGTTGAACATTGACTTGACCATCTGCAAGTGAAAAGTTGAAGTCAACATAAACGCCCGAAACGCCGAAACCATTTGTGCCCCACGAGATCTGTGTCCCGTTAGTATAAGACGTCGCATTTCTAAGCGTAAAATTGATGACAGGCTTCCCAAACTGGTACAATCTACCGACAAAAGATGCCCATCCTTCTAGGTTTGCGCCAAGAATTGAACTGTCGCCTCCGGTCGAAATGTTAACCAGCGAACCGGTAACCACATTTTTGAAGCCAAGCCTAACGGCTAACACAAAATCGGTTACATGAATTGCTTTGTCTCCGTCCAAGGATATGCTCACTTCGTAGATGTAAAGCTGGGTTGATAATAGAACAAGGCTCACAACCAATATTGCTATCACCAAAATCTGCCCCGAACATTGTTTGCGATTTTTTCTTTTCATGGTGACTCATCTCGCTGTTGCCAATTGCAGGCGAAGAAGGTAGTAGCTACTCTGTGAGGTCGGACTGGCGCAGGGATACTGAATAGAAATCACGTTTTGATTTGGAATTATTCCGTTTGTGATTGAGACGTTGTTGATTGTCTGCAGGTTTTCGTCATAAACAGTAAGGTTGTATGAGGTGCCTAGCGGTAGCAACGTGTCTAGTGCATCTGCTAGTGCAGTCCAGTTTTTTTCATTGATTAATCTACCAAGTTGACCATCGTTATTCATGGAAACAAGTGTTTGCATTCCAATTGTTGTCAGAGTATTGTTGTTGTTAACATTAGATGCGGGAGAGATTAAGGTAGTTATGCCGAAGGCTGAGAACAACAGTAGAATTGCCAAAAATGCCTCAACAGTTCTCATCTGTCCCCTATTATTAAGCATTGTAGTTTCGCACACTCCTGCAAGTTATAACTGCCTCGTAGAGCACCGAGTTTACACTTACAACATAGGTTAAAGCCACAGCCTTCGACTTGGCAGTCAAATCATTGAAATTTGCGCCAATTTCTAAGGGTAACTGGGGGTATGCTGTCCATTCTGCAAAGGATGTTGAGGAAGCATTATTTCCGTTAAGCATCAGCATCATGGGACTGGCTTCCAAAAGATGAGGAATGTGGTACTCTACGGTTTGATTTTCCATATGAGTTTGTGAGAGGCTAAAATAGTAGTTGTATGTAAAGACATAAGCATTTGAAAGTTCAACGGTTGCATATTGGAATGAGACGTTCAAAACGTGGTTCAAGGGGCTGAGTTGAAGAAACGTCTTGTTGGCTTCAAGAGCTTCAGAGTTATGACCAAAAGAGTACACATTGAAACCTATCATTTGAGAATACGCCTTCGCCTTTGCGAACACCACGAATAATGCTGTTCCATTGAACGAATTGGGTAAAACAACATTCACCGTACCTGCTCCATTTGAGTCTGTTGAAGAAGAAACATTACTGATATAGGTTTCAACAACTGTGTAGCATCTTAGCCAAGTCGGAATGGGAAAACCAGATTTACTAGTGGAAATTTGAAAAATATAGGTAGTTTCGTTTTCTCCGCTTTGGCTCGAAGCCAAATTAATTGAGATTTCAAAGAGAGGGTGGATTTTTATATTCAGAGACACATCTTCGACTAGGGCTGTTAAAATGTCTTGGTAGTTGATTGAGTATATGTTGTCACTGTTTAATCGGCAAACCTTGTCCAAATCCAATTCATATGATTGGCGAGTTTCTGATGCCAAACCAAAAACCGCGGGAACGTCATTCACCATAACTCCCCAATCCGACGGACTGCCTGCACTTAAAAGCAAGTATTCAGCCAAACCACGGTAACGCTCAATACCATTCACATTTGCCAAATCATTTAGATAGGGTTGCACCACCTTGGCTGTACCAACCATTGCTGACACAATGAGGATAACCATAAGCGAACATGCAAAGAAAGTGTCCAGCGAGGACGCAGGCATCTCTAAAAAACGCTCCTATGCGGGTGCTGCTCCCAGCATTCCACTTAGGTAGTTTTGGGACAAAAAGAGCGAGATATAGCCAGTGACAGCGAGCATAGCTGAATATTTGAAACCCGCAGCGAAAGTGCCTTCACTTATTTTGCCTATGAAGAAGCCGGACATCCAACATTGAAAAATTATGCCTATAGAAAACATCATGATTTGTTGCTGCATAGCACTGAACATGACTGGTGAAGCACCTGGAGCAGTGATTTGGGTGAGGACGTAAATCGTTATAGCCACTATAGACGTTGTGAGAGCTATAAGCACACTCCAGACAAAGGCTAGCATGACATAGGGTTTAAGTGTGGAACGTTTGTTTGCCTCTATGTCCCTGGATTTCTCGCTATAGTCAGACAATATTTCCAACGCGTTTGCAGAGCCTCCTCCAAACTCTATAGTCTCAACCAAAATTAAGAAATAGACCAGAACAGGCCAACTTCGAATATGCTTCTTTACGTTGCCAAAAATCCTTCTTAGGGGAACTCCCCACTCAATCTGGCTGCGGACAAGCTGCAGAGTTTTGCTAAATGATCCATACGCTTTTCTTCCTGTGGCATGAATTATACTCTTCACAGGGGAAAGCCCGATTTTTCTCGACTCTGTTACGTCTCTAAGAAAGCTAGGCACAGCCTCCTCTGCGGCAAAGTTCTCTTTCGCAATTTTCCGATAAACCAATGTAGGAGACAAAGAAATCGCCAAAAGACATAGAGTTACTAACCCAGGTAAAGTCAACGTTTCAACCAAAAATCCCAGTTGAGGCAGAAACATGACTACTGCAAATAACCCCGTGGCTGCGCCACCCGAGACTATAGCATTGCGGTAGGCTTCTCTGACAGTGAGCAGGTTACTTCGCCGTGCAAGATTAGCTATCGCCATGAAAACGAACGTTACGAACGGTGTTGCAAGGAAAATGAGGGCGTACATTAACGGGTCTGAAGCGGAAGAAGATATACCTCCAGATAGATACTCAAAAGTGGCTGTAGTGGACATTACCACATACAGAATGTAAACACACAAAGTTACAATAAGCATAACTGCATACGCCTCTACTAACGTCCCTAATCTCTCAATAGAGCGAAAGGCCGCTGCACTTTGCGTTTCCAAAATGGAACGAAGCTTACTTCTTAAGAAATTGACAACGTTTATGCCACTTTTCACCGAAGAAACATACCCTGCAAGGAAGTCGCGGTAAGTTCTCGAGGTAGCATTTTCAGCTTTCTTATACATCACCGTTAAGGGATCGTATCCCAAAACTTCAACTTGCCGCACAACTTCTAGAGCCTCCTTTTGGGTCTCTGGCAGCAATTTGATTCGAGACATTTTTTTCCAAGCATCATAAACAGCAATTCCGCTGGCAGCCATTAAGGTGAACAGCATTACGGTGAAAGGAAGCTCTTTATCAATCTCCGAAGCTTTTTGCTTTCCAGAAAGAAACGTAATCATCGAGCGAAACAGATTCAGTGGATTAAAATTAGATGCCAATCTATCTCACCTATTCAATTTTCTTCGAGCCTTTAGGATTGTAGTAATATTTACTCAGGACATCGTTCACGCTGCGATGATCTCGAATATTGTGCTCTGCCATGTCCAACAATATTTTCTTCCGCTGATCCAAATCGTCCAAGACGCGCTCAACAGAAATGTCCAAGTCCTTCGCAATTTTGGCTACCAAATAGCTGTTGTCTAAATCCCCTTGAAAAGTATCTGCAGAGGCACTCCACGTAAATACATCCCTTATTGAGTTTGCACTTTTTATCTCGGCTACGCGAATGAATTTTCTGCTAGAAAGTCTTTTGTCACCACCTAGAAAAATGGGCTTTCTAACATGTTTTACGATAATTGCGCAGTTCATTAGTGGAATAATTGATGATGGAATGTTCATAGGAGGCTGTGTCAACCGTTTAATCGCCGTTTCCACGTCCTCTGCATGTAGTGTACATAGACCACCATGCCCCGTTGCAAGGGCTTGGAAGAGTACGTAGGCCTCTTCGCCTCGCACCTCGCCGACAATAATTAAGTCTGGTCGGTGTCTCACAGCGGACTTTATCAAATCGTAGAGCGTGATTTCTCCTTCGCTTTCCACTCCAAACCCCGAACGGGCAATGGTGGCAGTCCAGTTTTCGTGGGGCAGATTAATTTCGGCAACTTCTTCTACAGAAATTATCTTGTAGTTGGGTCTCACTAGACATGCAATTGCGTTTAGTGCAGTTGTTTTGCCAGCTCCAGTGGCACCCATTATCATCACTGACATTTTATTTTCCATCAACAGCCACAGATAAGCAGCAACGTTTTCGTCTATGGTCTCATTTTCAACCAAGTCTACTATGGTGAAAGGATCTTCGCGGAACTTTCGTATGGTGTAACTTGTTCCTGAAGGAGTAGTTTCTTTTCCATAAGACACTGCCAAACGGTGCTGTCCAGGCAAGGTTACGTCTACTATGGGAAAGGCTATGCTGACGTGTTTTCCTGCTTTGTGAACTATTTTCATGACAAAATCGTCAAGTTCCTGCTCTTCTTTGAAGAAAATGTTGGTTCTGATGTTCTCGTATCGTCTGTGCCAAAGGAAAATGTGTTTGTTGACTCCGCTGCAGCTTATGTCTTCTGCATAGGAATCATGCATTAATGGATCGATTTTTCCGTAGCCGACTATGTCTCGTTTAAGGTAATAGAGAATTTTCCTGAGGCTTATGGGAGAAACATCTTTGAACACTTTTGGATGCGAATCGATAACGTCAGGCATTTGAGCATTAAAAGACTCTTTTAACGTTTCATCCTCTTTAGGAGCTTGAAGCTCATATTCTAGGATGTTCTTCATCCTAAAGAAAAGATCATTTTCTTCTTTGCTCAAAGGCAACTCGTCAACAATATATAAGTATGCCCCTGTTTCCTCATTTTGAATTATGGAAGCGTAGGAAAAAGGAGCCTTTAGCGGGTAAGTTTCAACCTCAGCGTATCCTTCTGGGACAGTCCATCTCTTCAGATTTAGATAGCCTGCCAAGGTTTCCTCTGAAACAAAGTCTTCCTCTTCTTCCTCATACTCTTTGCCTTTTTTATGCAACTTGAGCTTCACATATTACTCCTCCAAGTTTTAAGATGAAGAGTTACGGTGGAGTTGCTCATGGAAATTTCCAGAATTGCTGGACCATAACCGCTGGAATAGTTTCCGAGGGCAGAGACTATTTTAGGAAGGTAAACTCGGCTTGTTACGTTGCCTTGGTGTATTGATCCTAGAGCGCCTTCGATCCATGCTTTTGAGGATTCGTTGCGGAGTCTAATCCAGTATTGTTTGTTGCCGATGGCTGGAGGCAGTTTCAAAACTGCTTCGGAAGTAGAGTTTGTTGCAGCCGTTAACGTTATGAGTTCGTAGCCTTTCGATGCTACATGATTCAATAGATTTTCAAGCTGCTCCATTTCTGGTATGACTCGCAAGGTTGTTGCGTAGGCGGCGAAGGTGGAAATAAGAATACCGGACACTGCAATCAAAGCGAAGAAAGCATAAATGTAACTCGGAGCTATCGTTGGCACGCTAGTTTCCTCCTTGAATTCTTTCCAGCTTTACATTGCATACAAGGATTTCAATTTCTATGAAAGCACCATTTGCATTGCTTGACACTGGAAGGGTTACAAGGTCGCTTCTTTCGTCAGAAGTTGCTTTTACGAAAATGGAAGTTATGGGGATGGTGAAGTTGTAGGTTTGCAAGTTTGAGGTTACGTTTGTGCATGTTGATTTGATGTTGAATTCACCTTGGACAGTTATGGTTGTTGATGAATTTGGGTTGATTATGTATAGTCTAAGGGTGTTTATCGGCTTTCCTTGGTTGAAGCCTGTTTCGCTTATGGTTGCCAGAGGGCGATAGGTTAGGGTCAGTTCTGGGGAGGGCGTTCCAGATGATAAGTAGAGCTGTGCCATTGTGAAGGCGCTTTGGTTGATTATGGCTCTTCTGTCGCCTTTCAGGTAAAGCGTGTAGATCGCCGTTTCGGCTGATGGTAACTCATAAACAGCCTTTCCAACGCGGCCATTAAAAACCACATCGGAGAATGTGTTGTTGTCTGTAATGTTCACTAGAAGATTTTTTTCTATTGGGTAAGTTTTGAATGTGCCGCCTGAGTCTTCGAAATGATACATGCTGGAGGTGCCTGGCGACCACGTTGTAAATCTCACAGAGTCTTCGAATGAGACCATGTCTTGTTTTGCCATGGCGATGTTAAGGAGTTTTCCTCTTGCTTGGATTTTCGTCACTGAAATGTAGTAGGTAGCTGAGACGATTAGGGTGAGGGAGACAAATAGCATGAGAAATGATACAGGCAGAGCGGTTGCTTTCTTTGACTGTAAGAACTCTAATGCTGCCTTTCTCTTTTTATGATGCAATTAGTGTGTCCTCACTTGCAACCGTAAGCGATGAAGCTTCAATTCTTGCTTCTTGGAGAAATAATAAGACGATTTGTGTGTGAAACCGTACTACACATAAGAATACAGCATATGTATTCTCAAAGGTTGTATTGGAAACAAAAAATGGGGAAAAGAAAAAAAGGAGGGTAGGCCCGCTTTTAAGCGGCTGCTTCTACGTTGCTTTCTTTGTAGTATTGAGCGTTAGCGGTGAAGATAGTGATGCCAACAGTAACGCCTATGTCGCTTACAGAAAGGCTGTCGGGGTTCGTTATGTAAACGATCATGCTCCAGCCTGATTTCAGTATCAAGTCTTCTCCAGCGCTACCCTGTGTAAAGTCGTACGCCGTTCCACTAATAGTTATCATACTGGTTCCGTTTAGTGTACCATCAGCCTCTGGTGTCACATAAGGCACATCGTCTGAGATCGAGTTTTGTGTTTTGTTGTACCATAAGTTGGCCCACGACGTTTCTTGACCGCGAACAGATATCTTATCCATCACCAAGTCACGACCGCCGGTGTTTATGATGAGGAAGGCTGCTTCCGAGAAAGTTGTGCCATTGTGCCATAAGTGAAGCTTATACACTTGTATGCTTTCTTCTTGAACCCTAGTTGTGGTCACGTTGATAGCATAGAAGGTAACGACGGTCGCAAGCAACACTGAGACCACCAAGATGATCAATGTTGTCACCACGGTGCTGAGACCTTTCTTACTCTTCAAAAGACTCTTCATTTTTTTCTCTCCGTTTACTGGGGGGAGTTTGCATCTTAAGAAATAAGATAATTTGTGTGTAGAACAGTACTACGCATTAATTGAATGTACAAGAAAAAAGGAAAGTTGGTTAGATTGAGGCGCCTACATTGGTTTCTTTGTAATATTGTGCATTTGCTGTGAAAACTGTGAATCCTATAGTGACCCCTATGTCATTCACTGATATACTGTCAGGATTTGTTATATAAACTATCATGCTCCAGCCAGACTTTAGTATCAAATCGTCGCTAGCTTGAACAAGAGTGTAGGTTGTCGAACCTAGAGTGATACTTTTCCCTAGTAGTGTACCATTACTATTTGGGTCAAGGTAAGTCAAGTCCGGCGAAATCGCATCGGTAGTTTTATTATAGCATACCGTAGTCCACGCACATTCTTGGCCCCTCACTGAAATCTTATCGATGACGACATCACGCCCACCAGTATTGATTAACAAGAACCCAGCTTCTGCATAGGATGTGCCATTATGCCAAATATGCTGCTTGAAGATCTGCAAGCTTTCTTCTTGAACCCTAGTTGTGGTCACGTTGATAGCATAGAAGGTAACGACGGTCGCAAGCAACACTGAGACCACTAAAATAATCAGAGTTGTAACAACAGTGCTGAGACCTTTCCTATTTCTTAAAACGCATTTCATTATTTTTTCTCCAGCAATTATTGATACAAAAATATGCCTCGGTCAACTATGTCCATTTGTGTGTAACGAGACAAGACGCAACTCAACGATAAAAATTGATGTTTACTCTTCAAAATAAAGTGGCAAAATGTGAATTTCTAGGATGAAGAAGTAACCTTTAAAGGTTCTTCAATATTCCATAGTTCTGAAAACAGCTTCTCCAAAGCTTTCACGAAAGCGTCGTAATTCGTCCACAAAGCAGCAATTTTTGCCCGCTTTCCTTCCTCATCATCCTTTCTGATCATGAGAAGAAGTTGCTCTTGATCCACCAAGACAAACGTCGGAACATCTTCAACATCCGAAGCCGCAAACTTCACATTGGCGAGTTGTATTTTTTCGATAAAAAAGTGACTCTTCCGTGAGTCATTCGCCAAAAGTCTTACATCCAAATCCTTCTTCGAAAGTTTCTCAAGTCTGTCTACAAAACCTGAGTGATATAACCTAGCAAGGTCTTCTCCAGAAACAAAGACGCTGATCTGCTCATGCACACTTTGAATTAGTTCGTTTGCTTTGAAATCAATCTGTTCTTCGCCTTCAAGTACTTGAAAGACTTCCTTCCTCGTACGTTTCACTTCAGGCTGAGGCAGAGACAACCAAATGCCTATTAAGTCTTTCTTCCTCCTTTCTAACCGCTGTATCCTCAGCTTCTTTGCTTCGATGAGCGCGTCTATCGCTCGTTCGAAGGGTGTAGCAATAAATTTTAAGGGTTTTTCAAAAACAGACAAGACAAGACCTCTCTTTTCCAAGTCTCGCAGTATTCTGTAGGTTTCTGTCCTGTGAAGACTCAGCGCTTCAGAAATTTCACTTGCCTTTCGCTCTTTGGAACGGGCAAGGTAAACATAAACTTTAATCTCGTTTTTAGAAAGACCGAGCTTTTGAAACATGTTCTCAATTAGTCCTATAGATTTGAGGGGTCCTTTGTCTTTTCTGACAAATTTCCATGCCCCAGTGTTTTCGTCGTAAAGTTTGACAACCCTCTGAGGACTTTCTGCAATTGTTTCCACGACCAAGCCATCTCCAACATTCTAACTCTGAATCCGAACCGAAGTAAGTTCGAGTTTGAGTTCAACTTCTATTTTATACTTCTGAACCCACAATATGGATTAAGAATAAACAACAACCCAGAGCCATACGATATATTCTAGAAAGGGACATATGAATGGATGTAAAATAAGGTGTATATTACGACTAGAGATATAATTTTCTTAGTGAGACCATCTCGAATTACCCCATGGCGCAGAAGGGAGAATAGTGGATTATTTCGGAGAAGAAACAGAAACCATCCGTGGAAAAAAATGGAACTGGAAAACCTTCAAATCCACCGAAGGCTATCCCGTCTCCGACAATCTTCTCGACTGGGTCATAGGACAAGAACGGGCATTAAACGAATGTTATCTCGGCCTTGAAGAATGGGTCCACAAACTCAATTATCTTGAAAAAGAAAAATGGTATGACGCTTGGAAAGACCCTAACAAAGAAAAACCTAGTACTACCAAGACAGCGCCTCCTGGCCCGTACCTCCTCTTACTAGGGGATCCAGGAACTGGAAAATCTCTTATTGGCAGAGCCCTTGCAGCTCACTTGACCGAACTGTACAAGAAGCATAAAATTCAGCTGCAAGATGTTGTCTGTTGGCAAAACGACATAATTCCCAGCGAACCAAAAATCTCCTCACACCCTGCTGGAGAAGGGAAGAAAGTTATCTTCAAAGAAAAACTGAAAGAAACGAAGAAGCTGTTTCTCCAGAAGGTTGGAATAAAGGCTCTGACTTACTTGATGATTGTTGTGGCTTGTGTCTTCATGTTTGCTGGCTTCTATTATCTGTGGCAACAGAAGATTCAATGGGATGCTAATTCTTTAAACGTCTTTGGAGTTCCTCTCCAAGAAGCGTATGGCGGCGATTTTGCCAGATACATGTTAGATGGTTTCGTTTCAATTGGCACTACAACGTTTCTGCCAGCCGGCATGATGCTCATGTTCCTTGTATTAGTAGTCGTTTTAGGGCGATTTGGGGTGATGGGTGGTGCCAAAGGAGTTGGAGGAGCAAAAGCCACTAGTGTGCCAAAACTTATAGTGGACAATTCACGGAGAACTGCGCCTTTTATTGATGCAACTGGTCATGGCTCTGCTCAGTTGTTCGGCAGCATCGCTTGGGACCCCTTACAAACTGGTGGTTTAGGAACACCGGAACATCAAAGAGTGTCTGCAGGCGACGTGCATCGAGCTCACATGGGTATTCTCTTTGTCGACGAAATCAAGAATCTTAAGCCAGCCGAAGCAGTTACGTTGTTAACGGTGTTAGAAGACGGTCAGTTGCCTATTACTCTGAGAAGCAGATGGGACGAAGGAAACACTGCAGCTATGGCTGTAGCTACAGAACCCGTGCCATGCATGTGCTTCTTGTTAGGTGCAGGAAACTTTGACAGCATAGGACAAATACATCTTGCACTCATGGACAGAATCTACGGCTATGGAAAAGTGGTAAGAATGAACAATGACATGCCAAATACCTTGAAAAATCGTCAAAAATACGTTCAATTCATCGCTCAAGAAGTGTCGCGTTTCCATCTCATTCCTTTTAGCAGAAAGGCTTGCGAGGAAATTTTAGACGAGGGTCGCAGACGAAGCAACAAAAGAGACGGATTAACAACGCGATTTCGACCAATGATAGCTATAGTGAAAACTGCCGCTACTTTAGCCATGAGAGGAGATTGTAGAATGGTCGAACAGAGACATGTAAAAGAAGCCATAGAAAAACACTGTAAAACCATCCAGAAGCAACTTCTTGAACACCAGATAAGTGAAAGGGGCAAACTTCTTGAAATCAAACCAGAAGGAGCAAGACTCGGTCAAATTTACGGCTTAGCAGTTGTCTCTGACCCTTACAGTGGTGAAATGACAGGCAATGTGCTGACTGTCAAAGGATTCTTAGAGAAGCGAGACAACGGAAGAAACAATCATTTGAAAGGATACTACAAAGTAACTGGAATTGCGAAAGGTGGAAAAGAACGTTTCATAACCGACAGCGTTGCAAAAGTCAGAAGCGTCATTTTACAAAAACATGGAGTAGACATTGCCCAAGACTACTTTACTCACATAGATTTTGCTCAAGCTTATGGTGTCGATGGACCGAGCGCTGGTGTTACAATGACTATTTTGTTGTGCTCTTTGATAGAAGGAAAGTCAATCCATCAAGACGTTGCAGTTACTGGTGAGATCAATGTTGGTGTAGACGGTCAAGTTCCTGTAACTGCAGTAGGCGGGCTTCACGAAAAAATAAAGGCTGCTGAAGCATGGGGATTCAGAAAAGTTGTTATCCCAGCGAAGAATTATAAACACTCCATAGACCCTCGAGATTATGATATAACAGTGGTGGCTGGCGAGACGCTGGAAGACTACCTTAAAGAATGCCTAGTTGACCATCCAAAACCCTTCAACAACTTCAAAAGAATCAATCTAGGCAAGTAAACACTTTTATTGATCACCAGAATAGACTCTCTCACCAAACGTGGCAATAGTATTTCCTCCGATTTCTGAGCTTCAGCAAAGATTTTTGGCTGGTAGTGAACCGCAAGCTTTCTCGGTGTGTAAGCCTTTGTAACATACAAATTCTCTTATCGCACGGAAACAAGCTAGAAACTGTGCACAGTTATGGGTGATTATTACATTGGAGAGACCATCAGAAAAGCCAGCTGAAAAACCGCTGGAAAGTCGCAATGCGCATATTCCTTCTCAGCAGTCTAGCCAAAATGAGGAGTATTTTTCTTACGCACATCGGCTACAAAATGAAGAATCAGTAGAAAGCATAGAAATGGAAGAAACACGTGGAGAAATTCAGGAAAAATTTAACGAGTTTCTGAGAGCTATAAGTGAAGAAAGCTCGCAACTAAGTGAATTCTTGTTAGAAGAAAGAAAGTTAACCCACGAACTCTGCAGTCTTCTGACTCAAATTCTTAGGCGCCTCAATATCTCTTTGAACGTTTCTCCGAAATATTTGACAAATTTAGGAAGTGCTAGAGAGATTAAACTGAATTCTGAGGGACACCTAATAATAATCAGGGAGGACGACAAAGTTGATTCAAGGCGTTTGGATGACTACCATCCAGATGTCATCGTAACAGTCATGTGGATTATCATCCCAGAACTCGAAAAAGCGATCAAAGCCTACCGAAAGAAAATAAGCAAGAGAATTAATCTTCTGGAGAAAATAAAGCAGGAATTGAGAAATATACAAAAAGCGTTTTCACCAGACCAAGGGGAAAGTTACGAGCAACTCAAAGATCAGGGAATAAGAAGACCGCTTATAACAAGTGAACCTTAGAATCGTTTAGCCTTGAGGGCGGTGTAAAAATTGGGAAATGTAGTCACAGAAATCCGCAGCTTCTATTCAATTAAAGAAATAAACGAAGCTCTGGAAGAAGAGATAGAGCAATACAAAGCCATAGCAGAGGAATATAGCCAATGGCTAGGTTCTTTCCTACGAGACTCAGAGACAATGCAGGAAGACAAAGAATGGATTAATAAAATGGCAGCTTTGAAAAAATCAAAGCCAAATAAAAAGACTAAAACAAAGAAAAAAGGCAAACCCAAGAAAACGCTTGCATCAACAGAATGGATTCAATTAAAAGAAATCATGCTCAGTGCATCGGAACAAGGTGAAGCAGAAATTCTCTTTGAAGCTATAGAAGATATTAACAAGAAAATAGAGAAGCTAGAAAAGGTAAAAGACTCTATTGCTCAAATGGAGAAATCAGGTCTTGGCAAAGACATAATTTACGTAACTTATGTTTGCGACGGAGTACCCGAGAAGATTGTTCTTCGTCACAAAAGAGACCAAGAATTTGCTAAGAAGTTCCAGTATATCGCTGATTTCTCTGTTTTGAAGGTGACCTAGAAGCCTACAATGTTGAGCTGTATTGGATGAATATTTTGGCAAACTTTTTCATAAGGTCGTAGGGCGTATCTACTACACAGTTAAAGCGAAAATAGTTCTTTACAGCTCTACTTTTAACTCCGACTCCAATGACTCCAACCCCTGACCTTTCAGCTTTCCTCACGATTTCCATCAGCCTTTGCTCAATGTCTTTATAACCAGACGGAAAAAAGTCAGAAATCACTATCAATATTTTAGACTGCTCGTTACGTCGTCTCAACATGTTTGTTGCCATAAGTATTCCATCGGGCAGATAGGTCATTCCACTATGTTTCAGCCCTCCTATTCGTGCTTGAGACAGAGCAGTGTAGTTTTCTGCAAAATCTTTGACTATGTAGAACTTGTTGTTGAAGGCGAAAATTCCCCACGCACGTTGGTCAAGAATAATGTTTTTTGCAACATCCCCAAGACAGAGGGCAACACCTCGCACCGTCCCCATTGCAAGATTTAAGCTGTGGCTCGCATCAACAAGCACCGACCAAGCCTGCTCGCTTGCCTGAAGTTCCTCTCGAACAAAGATATCGGTGCGTCGGCTCTTACTGGCAACCACCTGTATGGCTTCTTGCAAATCCAAAAGCCCACTTTCGTGTTTAAAATCTTCACCAGTAATGTTTTTCAAAAGACGAAGTTTCTGCATTATCCTTCTTATCTGTCCAGAAAGAATAGCCCGAGTCCGTAGATATTCAACGTAATCTTCTGAAGGAAATTCAATCGAACGAAAATTAGTTTCCTCAAGAAGAGGCTTGTATTTTTCGAGGATTTTTCTCTGCTTGTTTTTCCTTGCTTCCCAAGCGGAAAAGACTTGGAATATCTCGCTTTCCATTAGCCTCTCTTCTCGATCGGCATTTAAAATTTCCCGAGAATCTATACCAAGTGTATTGGTGGCGCTTTGTAAAACATCTTTAATTTTGTCTTCTGTCGGTAATACATTATCAAAAATATTGCCTCTTCCATAACTCTCTGTGTACAGCAAAAAGGGAACTTCAGCGGTCTCACCATATTCATCGAGTATATTGTAGATTTTTGTCGCAGTATCCAATTTAGAGTCGGTGATCATGGCAGGAATGAAAGTAGTTGATTTCTTTTCTCCTTTAGTTCCATCTAGTTCATGAATTTTCTGAGAAGTCAAATTCTCAATTTCTCTTGCAAACGAAACTATTATGCGAACATCCTTCAGCAATTTCTCAGATAACTCGCTCTTGATCATTCCAGTATGATAGCACAAGAGGGCAGAAGCCATGAGTACACGCACAGCATTACTAATGTAGTTCCACGAATGCGTCCTAAGATATGAAATAGCATCTGCATAGGCAATATCCTGCAGAAGGTTAGGCCATTTTACTTTAAAGTAGGCGTTCGCTATTGCATCTTCTACAAGGCTTGCTGAGAAGGTGGCTAAGTTGATGTTTCTATTTTTTGCCCAGTCGTCATAGCTTTTGAAATCAGAAACAGCAGCGTGTCCGCCTAGATGGAAAATTGATGCTTTGAAAAGGTGCCACAAAATTTTTCTATGAAACAAATCGTTAAAGTCCAGAATCATGTCTTGATAGCGCATCAAATTATCATTAATTTTGTAGGGCTTCACCAAACAAATTACAAAACCAACATCATCATACCCAACAATTGGAAACCTCAAATCTTCTTTCAGAAGAAGCTTCACCTCCTCACGCTCTTTCCTCGAAACTTGGAGGAGAGCCGACCACGCATAATCAAAAAAAGTCATAAACCATCTTCTGCCAGTTGACTACTTTCCGAAGTGTGCTCGGACCACTCGTCTAACCATCTCCTGCACTTCTGAGTCATCGCTCGTAGTGCAAATGATAGTTTCCTCTGCCGCTTCAGCAGGCGTACATCCATCAGAAACCAACACAGCCCAGTTAATCAAATCTCCAGGCGAAGGCCCATAGGGCAAGTCCCCACTTTTATACTGACGCCGCAATTCTGCGCCCACCTTGACAATGTTAGGGGCTATGTCTTCACTTACGTTACTACGTTTTTTAACTAAATTAACTTCGTCTCGACATATTTTGTTTCCAATGCTCAAGTAGTCAAAGTTTATCCAGACTGACATTCTACGTCTTAGGGCGGCGTTCAAAGGTTTTGTACCTACAAACTCTGCTGAAAACGGGTTCATAGCGATAACTAGATATCCATAAGGATGGCGATGAACCACTTCATTGTCTTTTTCGGTTAGAACTATGTGTCCTCTTGTGTCAAGCAAAGGGTTCAACCTTGAAGCGATGTCTTGTTTCATCATGTTTGCTTCATCTAAGTAGAGAATGCCACCCAGTCTACACCATGAAACTATTTGCCCATCTATCCAGTTCTCTTTCCCAAGGCCGATGTACCTGCCAAAAAGGTCGTAGGATGATGTTTGTAATCCACAGTTTACCTCCCATATTGGAAGGTTGCAAAGCTCGGCTACGAGGTAAACTATGTGTGTTTTTCCGGTTCCGCTGGGTCCTATGAGGGCGCATTGTTTGAAGTAGTACAAGGCGCGGACAATGCGTTCTACGTACTTTTCTCCTCTGTCAACGTATTCTGGGGTATTTTTTGGAATTAGGCTTTCCAATGAGTCGGCGAAGAAGTAGCTTGGATGAAGATCATATTTAGTTATGTCGTATTTTGAGTAGAGAGGTGATTTTTCGTTGGACTGTTTTGCCAGGGATATGTGGAATCGTGTGGCACTTATTTCCGTGCTGAATTGAGTTTCTTTAAGGTGAAGCGTCTCTTGTTTCTTTTTTTGCCCTTGATGACTGAAACCCATAGCGGAAGAATTTTCGTTAGACTTTGGCAAGGATGCGTCTCCTTGGAGATACATGTATTTCTTTGGTGGCAGTTGATTTAAATATTGTGCATTACGATTCAATATGCTTGTGCCTCTTCTCTTTGTCTGTAGCAGAAACATACACACAAAGGAAAAACTGCTCAAAAGAACGGGGTTTGTACTAGACATCCATCAAATTTACCTACTGAAAATGGGGTATCCAAAATTTGCCCGTTAGCTAGTTCAGTGAATGTTGCAGTCAAAGTTGCGATTCGTAGTTTGTCAGGGGTTAGACTGGCGGATGAAGTTCAAGAAGGTGCAGTGGTTAATTTTGATGTGAAGGCTAGGATGGAAGAAAAGGAGAGACGGAGCGGTCGGGTCGCTATAGGTTTTGCTTTGACCGTGGGAACTAAACCTAGCGTCGTAAAGTTTGAAGTGGAAGGTATAGCCACGCTTGAGGGAAAAGATGCGGATATTGATAAAGTGTTAGATGTGAACCCTGAAACGCAGATTCCTTTTGTGTTTCAGAGGGTGTATCAACATGTTTTCATGTCCATGTATTTGTTGGCTACCCTAATTGATGCACCTTATCCACCGCCGAATTTGCTTTTCTCGGGTCAGCAGCAGATACCTATGGTTCAGATGGACGGGAGAGCTGGGACTCTAGAGAAAGAAGCGACTTTGCAGCCCAGTGAGAGAGATATGTCGCCACAAGAAGAGGTTGCAACATCTGGAACGGAACAGACTGTTAAAACTGTTACAGAGGTTCAAGAGAGTAGAGAAGCACAGTCCGAGGCAAGGGAGCTTCCACCTGAAACATAAGCATGTCTTCGCTTCCTGTTTAAGACACATGGCATCAGCGAGATTAGCATTTTTTAAAAATTTTTCTTGAGCCCACTTTCTCAGGACGGTAAAGTGGATGAGCCATACAGAAGTCTACGCCTTCCAAAAGTTTTGATTTGTCCCAAAAAGGTGGCTTCGAATTTTTGGTAGTCGGCAGCCACATGAGATGGATTCGGAAGCATTTTCTCTTATGTTTAAGCTTGTGCATCACTTTAATTGAGTCGACGGATTTGAATCCAAACAGTTTTTCCATTTGCCATTTCTTCATCCAAGGACTCCAATGATTTTCTAACGCTATAGTGGCGAAACCGTCTACATCCTTTTTGCTTCCCATCATATCGACGAACAGTTGCTTTCCAAAGTTGTATCCTTTCGCCTTTCTTAAAACCCAAATACAATTCATCACGATGATGTTTTCGCCGCTTATTGGAAAGCCCGATGCTTCTGAAGGGGCATATTCAATTTGTCCCACAACCTCACCTTTGAAAATTAGAATTTTTTTGCAGAACTCCTTAGGGATTGCTGCCTCCAAGTATTCACGTCTCTTTCTATATTTTATGAAAGGCATGGGTGCAAGACATCTGTAAATATGCTTCTCATACTCGCGTTTTTTTGTTATATCCAAAATTTTTGCTTCAAAACTCATTTCCGATTACCGTTACCATGTTAACTAATAAGTATCAGAACGAGCAATTTCTAATTTATGCTTCTTGATCTGGCGATAGCTGCGTTTCTGGCAATTTGTCTAACTGTATTTGTGGTTATAAACTTATACAACATGGTGAAGTCCAGTGCTAGCAAACAGGACCTTAAATATAAAGCTGAAGTGAAACGTCCTAGTGGACCTATTTTTGCCTTTACAGCTCTTGGAACAGGAGTTTTTTTCCTAGAATCAGTCCTATATCTCAGTTTAGTTCTAACGGGATTTTACACTGACATAAGCGATTCTTTTTTCCAACTCCGGTTTCTCTACGACTCGTGGGTACAACTGATAGGTATGTTTGCAACCACTTTTGGCTATGCTTTATTTCTCTGGAGTGTTCTCGCCAGAGGTAGATATGCCACTTCTTGGGAAATGCCCGAAACCCAGAAACTTGTCACTTGGGGTCCTTACCGCTACGTGCGTCATCCCTCATATCTTGCATATTTCATCTTATTTGCAGGTCTATTTCTAACTGTACTAAACCTGATAACATTAATCCCGCTCATTGCCGTTCCAAGCTATTTACATGTGGCGACCATAGAAGAAGCATTGCTAACAAAAAGATTTGGCAAAGCATACTTGGAATATCAGCATAAAACTGGCAAGTTCTTCCCAAAAATAGAACACAATAGCTAATTTTAAGCATGGTGTCTCTGTATTGTCTGCTTCAGACTTTTTGCTGAATCTTCCGGGGGCACGACGTTTATGTATATCCCGGTGCTCTTCTCAAACCCCGCCCAAATGGTCAGTTTTGGATAAACCTCCAAATGCCAATGATAAAACTCATCAACCTTCCCGTTATTTGGCGCGATGTGAAATCCATAATTATAGGGAGGATCATTTAGAAGCGAGTTCAATCCACCTAAACAAACATTCAAAGCTCTAGCCAAGTCTTTTACGGTTTTAGGCTGCAAATCCAAAAGCGTAGTTTTATGCGTTTTAGGCAGTATCCAAAATTCAAAAGGATGAACCGCAGCCCAGGGAGCAAAGACAACAAAACTTTCATTCTCCCAAATAAACCGAGTTCCCTTCTTTTCTTTTTCAAGAATGTCACAGAAAACACACGTGCCATTCGCTTCATAACACTCCTTGCTTGCCTTCAATTCATTGCTCAAGATTATTGGTATTGTGGGTGTCGTGATTATTTGACTATGTGCATGAGATAAAGAAGCTCCAGCCTCTGAACCATGATTTCGAAAAATCGAAACATACCTTACATAAGGCTTAGAAGAAAGCGTCTTCAAACGATCAACATATGCATTGATCACATGCGTTAAATGAGAAAGCCGTGCCACAGCTGGGTGTTCGTTGTGATCGGGCGATTCAATAAGCACCTCATGATGCCCCACAGCTCTGCCCGACTCAAAGTTTTCTTTCATTTCAGGAGGAGAGAAAGCGGGATATAAGTTCGGTATGCAACGGATTAACCAGTTTTTGTGGCGTAATTCATTGGTATCTTTCTTCTTCACGATGCTTCCATCTTTCCCCATCAAATAAACTAGGACTGCCGGTGGGGTCTTTCGCTCATTTCCGGGGCAAAAAGGACAGGAACTCTTATCAACGCTTTGAGATGTAGCTTTTTTCTTGGCGAAATCAGTCGGACGGCGTTTTCTGTGAGTAGCAATCACAACCCAGCGATTGAGAAGATAATCTTTTCGTAGATCATTCAGCAAACCTTAACATCCCGCGATTGGCTCAGCTTGGCATTGTAGCTTAATCTTTTTTTTCTTCTTTCTTAATGAGATCGTCATAAACCTGCAAAGTTTTCTCTGCTATAGCGTCCCAAGTGAATTCCGCCAGAACACGTTTTCTGCCATTTTTACCTAGCTCCAGTTTTCTATTTGGGTCTTGGAGGGAGCTTACGATTCCCCAAGCAATATCTACTGGGTCATTTGGATTGACATGAAAGCCACATTGTTCAGGACCGTTTGTTATGACTATTTCTCTCATGCCGCTAACACCACTAGCACCTACAACAACAGGCTTCTCCATGCTCATGGCTTCCAAGGCCACGATTCCAAAAGGCTCGTAAAGACTGGGAAAGACCGCTAAATCACAAGCTGCATAGTGAGCAATTCGTTCCTCTTCGGGAACAAATTCAAAACGAAACTTGACAACATCCTCAAGCTTGAGTCCTTTAACCATAGTTTTCAAGTGCTCTTCCATGTCCCCTAAGCCCACTATCACTAATTTTGCGTTTGGAATTGTCTTTAAAACGTGGGGCATGGCCATAATGAGTTTGTCAACTCCTTTAACCCAGACAAGTCGCCCGATAAATAGAATCATTTGATCCTCATTTTTAAGCCCATAAAATTCCCGTATTTCTCTTCGTTTCGCTTCATCTACCTGCTCTGGAGCATACTTTTCAGGGTCGACTCCATTGTAACAAACTCTGATCTTCTCTTTCGGAAATCCCAATTCAATCAATTCTTCCTTCATAGCATTTGAAACAGTGACGACTAAGTCAGCCATCTGCCCACCGCGATGTTCAATGCTGCTTACCACCTCTGATCCATTGCCCAAAGTTCGCCCTTTTTCTGTGGAGTGAACGTGAAAAACCAAAGGCAACCCAAGCTCTCTCTTCGCTGTTACGCCAGCAATAACTGAAAGCCAGTCATGGGCAACTAAAACATCGTATTTGAAACCTTCCTTCTTAACAAGGTCGTTCACTATCTTAGAGGCACTGAGATAGTTGTATACCAAGATTTTGGAGAAAAACTGTATTCCTCTTCCCCACTTTCTCACGTCTTCTGCAATCACGTCTGGTAATGAATCTGAGACATCTATGTGGATAGGACGATGGATTTCAATGCCCCTCCACACTTCTCGAGTAGGAAGGACCCCTTCATCGTCATTCATAGTAAACACTGACACGTCATTTTCTAAAAGAACAAATTTTCTCGTTATCTCAGCCGCATATGTACCCAATCCTCCAACTATTTTGGGTGGATATTCGTAAACCATCACAGCCAATCTCACAACTTTCACCATCTTCCTTCGATATTGTTTCTATGGCTTAGTGTGTTTCCACTTATTTACATTTCCTTCACATATTTTTCCTCAGCCACTATTTTTCTTCATAAGTTGCGGAGGTTGATAATAAATAGAGGTTTTGTCTAGAAAAATTATCCAGATGATTGGTTGGAGAGAGAATTTTCGAATATCTCCTTTCTCTCTTGGGGTGTCAAACCCCCCCCTCAACCATGAATTTCAGCGCTTTACCTTCGTTTTTCCCTTTCCTTTGTTTGTTGGGGCCATAGAGGAAGAGTTCATGAGACAATCTATGGAAAGTCGTGGCGCTTCTTTTGTTACTGAACGCTGTCACCTATTGGTTCTCAAAAGCAGCAAAAGTCTGAAAAGGCAAGACACATAAATAGATAGTAAAGACGGAGTGTAATAGATTAATGCGTTTGACCCCGATGAAAAAAACAATTCTAAAGGCAATGGCTCAGGAAAGTCAGCCTAGAAAGCCTAAAGAGATTGCCAAAGAAGTTGGACTCAGCTTCTCTTCGTGCATGATGCATCTTCTTGGGCTGAAAAAGTTGGGATGCGTTTCTTCGCCAGAAAAAGGCTACTATCAAATAACAGATCTTGGCAGAGAGGTTCTGAAACCTAAAATTAGCAAAGAAGCAGCTACCTTTGTCCTAAATCCAGTAGCCTCAGAAAAAGCATTCTATTTCTACACTGGAATAAATCAGTATTCTGGTCTCCAAGCTACAAGTTTACATGATTTCTGTAACAAAATAAAAGACGCAGATATAAAAGCTATAGAATTCCACCTTTCCCGAAAAGATTTCGAACAGTGGTTTGAAAGTATCGGAGACCAAGAACTAGCCAAAAGAGTTGGAATGATTCGAGAAAAGAAAGTCGCTGGAGAAGAACTCCGAAGATTAGTTTACGAAACTACTAAAACTCGCTACGATGAACTCATAACCATAGCGAAATCTTAGGCCGGCTTAAAACGATCCTTCAGCCTCTCCAATATCTGAGGTAACGTCGTATACTCCATAGCCTCTGCATTCAAACGTGCTGGTTGAAACTCTCCCATCCTACGAAGAACAACTGCCATTTCAAGGGACTCCCTACGTGCTAAGTCAAAAGCTGGATCATCAAACATATCTCTTATCATCGGCGCACCCTTATTATCAACCGCAATTCTACCATTACATATTTGGAAGCCGATAGCAACCATTCTAGGCGGGCCATCAAAAACCGTGCATTTGCTGTCCTTCAAACCTACAGGCATCAAGGGGCCCCAATGGCTACCTCGCATCCACCCTTCAACAAAGTATGTGTGAAGGAATGGCACGAGCACTTCGCCCACAGCTGGAAGACCTCGTTGGGTTCTTACAATGGCGACAGGGTCATCTTTTCCAACATATTTGCCTGCAATAAGCGAGAGCTTTGTAGTACTTGTTACGGCACACAAGAGATCATCCTTAGCTCGCCAAACTCTGGAAACAGTGTAACGCATGCTTGTCCCCACGAGACCAATGAGTTCGTGAATTTCTTCGGGGGATTTCAAGACCACACTTTTGTTTTCTTTCGTGTCCAAAACTTCAAACCTGAAACCGCCAAACATATCTGGGTCAATCACAAGCCCTGCAGTGTTCATAGGATCTGCGAATATTCGAAACAGAGGATAATTGAAGGAACCTGCTGATGTCTTGTCAGCTGCAAATACAATAATTGGATCTGAGCCTCTTTCTTCAATTTCCATCTCAGCTACCCCTGGACCCATACCGCGAACATTCCCGCTGAAAGCAGTTTTCAGCAAATCTTGTCCAGCGCCGTACAGCTTTAGCTCTTTAGCCTTTTCAGCACATTTATGAAATGTGTTCCAAGCCAACGCGTGAATTTCTTTGTTTCTTTCACCCTTCTCGTGAGTCATAAGAAGTTCAAGATCGTCTCCGGCGTTGAATACGTAAAAACTATTTACAGTTCCTTTACTTTGCGCCTTTTCAAGAGTGTTTCTGCCTATTTCAAGCAGTGGTTCTGGGACAATGTGGTGTCCCACTAGAGAACCGACGTCTGCTTTGATAATGGATATTGTTGTTCGCATGAGCCTATTCCATTCTCCCGATTTACCTAATCTTCTTTCAGTTCTTAAAGACTTTTCTGAAGTTTTATCTTTGAAGTTAACATTTTTTATATGCTGCAACATATAGAAATGAGGAAAATCTATGGAAAAGTCAAGGACGGTTTCTGCAAAGATTCCTGAGGATGTCTATAAAGAATTCACTTTACGCATCTCAGAGGGAGAAAGAAGTGCTTTTATTAGAGATGCAATTATGGAAAAACTGCAAAAGGTTCCTAGACCTGACAAAATTCTTGGACTTGAAAAGCGAGTAGATGAGCTGGAAGCTGAGTTTTCTGAGATTAAAAACTCTCTTGCAAAACTTGAAGTGCTTACTTATGAACGAGGGGAAATTAACCCCCACATGTTTGGTATTGATGAGACGGACCACAAGATCATAGACTATCTTCTACATTACAAAGGTGCAACAACCCCCGAACTAGCAGAGCATTTGGAGACAAATCGGTGGCTTGTTCTCAACAGGCTACGGAAGATTCAAAGAGAATCTAAGAAACAACTCGGAAAACCTATTTTTCAATATCGCGCTGGAGAAAAACGAGGGAAAAAAAGAGCATGGTGGCTAAACGAAGAGTTTATCGAGGCTTAAAAGAACATAATAGCTTTATTTGTGGCAACAGATTTTGCATTGCGGGCCCGTTGCCTAGTCAGGATTAGGGCACCGAATCACAGATGGTGATGTGTAAGCCTCCGGTCTGAACAGAAAAGGGGTGAAAGCCGGAGACCCTGGGTTCAAATCCCAGCGGGCCCGCCACTTTCTGTCCAGAAACTCAAGTTTCATGCCATATGAAGAAGGAAGCTGCTAGTGAAAAAATATACCAAAAGGTTATTTTTTGAAGTTTTAAGATTCTGTTCTAAAGTATAGCTTTAAAAGAAGCCTCAGTTGAATGTTTAATTGTCTGGTGTCAACCAGTGTTTTCCTACGCCTTAAGAAGAATTACACGTTCTTTAGGACTCTTTGTCGCATTGCTTTTAGGGGTTGTTCTAGCATCTACTTTTTTTGCGGGCATAAACATAGGTGCAGATACAACTGCAAAAGCAGCCTTGAACCAACAACTAAGTCAAGTCTTGGTGGATATCACGGCTGGTGGACGGTACGACTCGCCGCTAGCTCCTACCAACTGGACGACTGCAGCTGAAAGGATAACCTTGGTTAACAATGTGGAAGATAGAGAGATAATTACTAGGGTTGACTGGTATGAAGAGACGGCGGAAAAAAACTATTCGTTCTTCAATGTAGTGGGATTTGACGATTGGCGAGTCAATAGTGGTTTGAACGTGACAGCTGGTGCTAATTCGCTTCAAGAAAATGAGACATATGTGTGGATTGGCTCTCAAGACGCAGACAAACTGAAGATTAACGACACGTTAACCTTCAACTATACATTTTGGACCTATACACATACCGAGAAGAATATAAGTTTGCAACTCAAAATCGCAGGCTTTGTAGACTTGGACGAGGTAGCCCTCGCTCTTGCTTCTGGGCAATATTGGAGTGGTGATGGGGCGATAATTTACACGCCCTCGATACGGGAAGATACTATGTTGGTTTACTACGGCAATCTTCTCATCGTAAACTGGGAAAAAACATTCACCAAACTTCTCGATACGGTCTATACACTTCATCCGTCATATAGTCCCTTTCGCACTGAGATTCTAGTATTTCTCAATCGAGAAGCAGTGATAAATCCGTGGGATATTGGAGCTTCCCAAGAGACCATAAATCGCATTGTTCTGCAGATAAACAACGAAGTGGCAGAATTTGGCATAACTGCCTACAGTAACCTGCAAAATGTTTTGAATACGTACCAATTTCTTTCTATAGGAATGAAGCTCGCCTTTCTAGTTGTGGCTCTTCCTGTGTTTTTTGTGGCATGGTATGTCGGATCAACCGTCTCCGATGTGTCTTTCAACTTGAGGCGACGGGAGATAGGCTTACTGTCAGCTAAAGGTTTCTCTTCTGGACAGCTTTTCCGCTTATTTTTGTCAGAATCGTTACTAGTTGGGATTTTAGGAGGTCTCATCGGCGTCGGTCTAAGCTTTTTACTCAGCCCCTACTTTGTTACCGCAATAGGAGGCGAGTTTGACGGGACATCTCCAATATTAACGCCAGAGGTCGTAATCTTGGCCATTATTTTCAGCACTGGCATAACTCTCCTTTCGACTTTTAGACCCTCGAGAAGAGCTGCAAAGCTGCCTACCGTAGATGCTTTGAAAGAGTATATGTATGTGGAGGAGACAAAACCGTACAAGCAAAAATGGCCCTTGGTGGCTCTCTTCCTAGGCAGCTACAAGATAAGCATGTTTCTTATGGGCATACCTAACTTAATGCAATACTTTATGGGACGCCCTCCGCCAACGACAAACATATTCCTTACAATCCTATTAGCAGCATGGATAATCATCGATAGCATACTAACACCTATCGGACCGCTACTTTTCTTCTGGGGGTTCACAAAGATCTTCATCCGTGGATCTCTAGGGTTTCAAGAATTAGTAACAAGAGCAGCAAAGTTTCTTGGTGACCTAGGGATGTTGGCAACAAAAAACGTGCGAAGGAACCCAGCAAGAGCCGCCTCGGTCGCCTTCTTAATCGCCATGATAATTGGTTACGGCTTTCAAACGGTCGGCGCCCTCGCCAGTGAAGAGGACTATATAATTCGCCAAGTCAAAGCAAATGTGGGTGCAGATATAAGCGTCTCACTAAACAGTCTAGCTAACGCCACAGGTGTCATGGGAGGCACAGCAGATTTACCAAGAATAGCGTCCACAACCTTAGAATATTCCTTTTATGGAGAAACTAGTTTCCAAAGCCTGGAACTTGTTGCAATTGAACCTCAAAAATGGCTTTCTACAGCATACTATGAAAATGAATGGTTTACAGGAAACGACGTCACAACCACATTTCAACAATTGGCCATCGACAACAGCACCATTATTCTAGAAAGGGCAACAGCAAGCAACTTGGATCTCAAGATAGATGACTATATCACTCTTAAAATCGGCTACGCAACAATGAAGCTAAGAGTGGTGGGATTTTTTGGTCCTGAAATCAGTGGAGGGCCTCAACCTGTTTTCAGACCTAGCGAATCTTACCTGAGTTCCTCTTTTCGGTCTTATGTCCCTACAAACTTGTATTACTCATTTGATGGCTCTGTCTCTCCGTCGGGAAGAATTCTAGTCAAACTTGAAACGAACGCGGATGGGACAAGTGTAGCTGCTCAAATTCGAAATCTCAACATAAGCGACATTAGCTATGTTTACTCTGTTGCGGAACAACTTGAGCAGCGAGAAAGCAATCTACTATTGAGCGGCACCAAAAACGTTCAGCAAATCGGCGTAATCTTTGCAGTAGTAGCAGCTTTAGTAGCCACAGCTCTAGTAGCGCTGGTGAGTTTACAAGAGCGTAAGAAAGAGTTAATTATAATGAACGTTCGCGGTCTCTCTTACAAACAATTAATAATAATGCTACTCGCAGAAAACCTATCCATTGTGGTTTTCTCAGTCGCATTAGGCGTAGTGGTCGGTCTAGTCATAGTTCATGGCAGCATAGTTGCCCTTAACACAACTCAATATGTCACGCTTGTAACTCATCGCATGGTGTTCCCGCCAGACGCCATACTAACTTTGTCAGCATCGTTGATTCTAGTTTTTGCCTCCTCGATCCTCCCGATAATTGCCATCACAAAAAAATATGTTTCAAAATTGGATAGGATTGTGAGAGCTTGAAAGGCATGAAAGTGCAAGTGAAAGATTTGATTCGAGTGTACCGTTTGGGAAATGTTGAAGTTCAAGCCCTCAGGGGTCTGAATATGGAAGTGAGAGAGGGAGAAATGGTCTCTGTAATCGGACCAAGTGGAAGTGGCAAAACTACGCTACTCAATATCGTAGGCGGGCTCGACCAAGCAACCGCAGGCCACGTGCAGGTAGGCAATACAACAGTAACCGCCTTAGAAACTTCGCAACTGGTAGATTTTCGAAGGAATACTGTGGGTCATATTTTCCAAACCCTAAACTTAATACCCACATTGACTGCTGCTGAAAACGTCGGGTTACCCATGATTGCCCTGGGGGCTTCCCGCGGGCGACGCCATGAAAGAGTCAAACAACTGCTGGAAACAGTGGGTTTAGTAGACCGCGCTAAACACAAGCCAGACGAACTAAGCGGTGGCGAACAACAACGTGTAGCCATGGCTGCGGCATTAGCCAACGACGCTCCAGTGTTATTGGCAGACGAGCCGACAGGCGAGCTAGATACTGTTAACGCGAAGATTGTGGTGGACTACTTATTGAAAGTTAACAAAGAACTCGGCAAAACAATCATAATGGTAACTCACGACCCCAATGTAGCACGAGCAGCAAACCGCATATTGAAAATAGAAGACGGAACAATCAAAGCTGCACTTACGCCAGCGCAAATCGTAAAGGAGGAAGTAGCAGTCTCATATGTCGATCAGCTTAGATCTAGGATAGTGGACATTGAGGCGCAGCTAGCAACTCTTGACAAAGATTTTAAAGCTGGTAAGATAAGTGGCGACCAATATGTGGAAAGAAGGCAGAATTTGAAGCAAATGAAAAACAGTCTCGACGAAGAGCTCCACCGTATGGGCGTCGTCACCTAACCCCCCTGACTCGCCATAGAGAGGAAGACTATGAGAAAATTCTGGCGCAGCAAATGGTTTGTCGTTGCTATTCTCCTCATAATCGTTCTGGTTTCTGCTTCAATATTATTAGCCTTAAGAATCACGGTTGAAGAGAGAGAAGATGCTGTTCTCAAGTATTTTTCTGAACAAGAAGGAATGCCACAGACTTTTGAACAACTAGAAAACCTTACAGAACCATGTTCAGTGGTGTTATGTTGGTGGGATTACGGTCGTGCAGTTAGAGGGTGGAGCAACAGAGATGTAATTGAAGCGTATCCGTCAAGAGATGTATGGGAAAGTGTAGGAGCAAGTCGAGATCCATGGCAAAACTTGGCAACACAATTCTATGGAACATGGGGTTCCTCAGAAAAAATCCATGACTTGGCAGACATTTTCATGTTGCCAGAAGAACAAGCTCTGCCTCTTATGAGCAAATATGATGTTTCCCATGCTTTGGTTTTCACGCCAGACGACTTGCAGAAATTCAATTGGATAGCAGATATCGCTGGATACTGCGCATCTGAATACTTGACTGTACAGAATGGTGTTTATCAACCTACTGAACTTGGCTCTCATGTGATGTTGTTATGTCTTCTGTTCGATGACACACTACACCCACAATATTTCACCAAACTCTTCGACAACGGCAAGGGCAAAATATACCGCGTTGACTATCCGTAGCATGTATACACGTGCTCCTGAAGTAGAGGGAAATTTTAAATCTCCTCAAGTCAAAAATAAGTCACTGTAACTTTAATATTTAACTTGTCTATGTTTATAGAAGGATTTAAGATGAGCACCCATGCAGAAGATCTGAAACTACGCTTAATGACGGTTGAGCTCCTTAGAACTGCAAAGCGGCAGCATACTTACCGTGAATTGTCATCCAAAACAGGCTTACCAGTCACCGTTTTAAGTCGATATGCAAAGGGGCATGTTCTGCCGAATGTTGCAAGAGCCCGCAAGCTCTGGAAAACTTTAAAGAAAATGGTGGGATTGGAGGTTGAACTTCACAGAAAAATAAATTTCAACAGTGACGGATATTTTGACAACACAGAAATTATAAGTGACTATAACATTTTGCGACAAGCAGCCCACCATGCCCTAGCTACTTTTGCAGGGAAACGTGTGACTAAAGTCTTAACAGCAGCAGTTGATGGCATTCCCCTCGCAACCATGGTAGCCAACCAATTAGGCATCGACCTTGTTATTGCCAAGTGGAATAAAGAAGTTGGAGTGCCAGCTTTTCTTGAAGAAACATATGTATTGAGAGACTCCGGTGTAACGATGACTCTATACATTCCAAAGAACGCAATCAAACGAAAAGACAGTGTCCTCATAGTAGATGATATGATAAAAACCGGCGAAACTCAAAATGCACTTATCAATCTTGTCCGCAAAGCCAAAGCTGAGCTTTCTGGGATTTTCACACTGATAGCTATTGGGGAAGATTGGGCGAAAACTTTGAATTCACCTAAAGACTCATCTGTAGAGGTTGTCACTAAAGTCATCCCACCTACCAGACGTAGCTAGACTGGTCTAGTCTTATGGGAAGTTTTTATTTTCAAATTTAAAACATAATCGCAGATAGGAGATTAATAAATTACAGTGATGACAAGTATGCGTACAATTGAATGGAAAAATGGCATAGTCACCACAGTTGATCAAACAAAGCTGCCCAATGAAACCGTACTTTTGAAAATGACAGGGTGTAAAGAACTTGCAGAAGCAATAATAATTATGCAAATTCGTGGAGCTCCCCTTCTGGGAGCCGCAGCAGCCTATGGTCTTGCATTAACAGCTTACCATTCAAAGGCTAACGACAAAGAGCAACTTATGGAGGAACTTATGGCTTCTGCTAAACTTTTAAAAAAAACCAGGCCAACTGCAGTGAACTTGTTTTGGGCAGTCGGCAGAGTGATGGAAAAGGCGAAAAAAGCAAAAGGTAATGCCAAGACTGTTGTGAAAACAGTGGTCAAAGAGGCACGAAAAATAGCAGCAGAGGATGTTTATATGAATAAGAAGATTGGTGAGCATGGATTATCACTCGTAGATGACGGTGACACAGTGTTGACACACTGTAATGCAGGTAGCCTAGCAACGGTAGACTATGGCACTGCATTGGGAGTGATAAGGACCGCTTGGGAAAAAGGCAAAAACATTAAAGTCATCGCGACTGAGACTCGGCCTTTGCTTCAAGGTGCCCGACTAACTGCCTACGAATTGCTTCGCGACGGCATCCCTGTTACTCTGATTACAGACAGCATGGTAGGTTATGTCATGACTAGAAAATTGGTCAACAAGGTAATTGTTGGGGCAGATAGAATAGTAAGAAACGCTGTGGTAAACAAAATTGGCACATACACAATCGCGGTGTTGGCTCACAAGCATAAGATTCCCTTCTATGTAGCTGCTCCAAAATCAACCTTCGACTTGAACCGATTGGCGAAGACTGTGATGATCGAAGAAAGAAACATGGAAGAAGTAGTCAAATTCGCTGGTGTGCAAATTGCTCCGAAAGATGTGCTAGCTTTTAACCCAGCATTTGACATTACCCCTTTAAAATATGTCACCGCAATAATCTGTGAAGCGGGTGTCCTTTCCCCAAAGGCTTTTCGGAAGCTCTCAACTGCTCGAGATTAGTTACATATAAGGGGTTGGATTGGGCATCTCACAAGAAAGGAGCATGCAAAAAACACCATTAGAAGCAAAATAATGGCTGTTAGAAGCTTTTTTAAATATAATGACCTTCCTCTCGGCATGGTTTCAATTGCAAAAACTTGGGTCAAATATCATAATAGAGACATTACAAAAATCGAGATCAAGGAAATCCTAAACATAAGTAGCCCTAGAGAACGAGCTTTTTTTTCAGTGATGGAGCCTTGGCAAATCAGCAGCCACTACGTTTGCTATAGAAGAATCTTTCATAAAATTTTATTTGACTGATTGAAAGCTATAGATATGGAGAAGAAAATGGTGAAGAGAATAGTTGTTGGGACAGCTTTTGTGTTTCTCTCAATTAGCATTTTTTTATTAGCAATTGATATTCAACCAGTCACGTCTGAACCCACTACAAGAATAGTTCCAGATGAATTTGAGAAGATACAGTGGGCTATAGGTAACGCTAGTGATGGAGATACAATTTTTGTTAGAGCAGGCACATACCATGAGAATCTTGTTGTAGATAAAAGAATCTCGCTCATTGGCGAAAATAAGTATAGCACGATTATTGACGGGGGTAAAATAGGGATTGTGGTCGAAATCGTTGCTTTCAGCATAACAATCTATAACTTCACCATTCAAAACGGTGGCAGTCATCAAGGTATTTTCGCAGTATCGTATGGAGGTAACAACATAACTTGCAACATCATAAGGAATAACACATATGGGGTCTATGTCCGATCTTACGAGAACACCATCACTGGGAACACAATAAACAACCATACAAATCATGGGATCTACCTGGGCTCGTCTTCTGGTAATAACACAGTCTATGGAAACAACGTAACAAGCAGCACCTATGGTATACGTCTGGTCTCCTCATCGAACAACACAATTTCAGACAACCGCATTACAGATCAAGAGCTTGGAATCAATCTCCGCTCGTCTTACAATAATACTATTTCTGGAAATAACATTGCAGATACCATCTCTGGCATCTACGCTTCCCATTCCTCTTCCAGCAACATTATTTCCATGAATACTGTAGGAAACAACGTAAACGGCATTTATTTTGATTCAGCATTTGGTCAACCCTATAATAACACTATTTCTGGGAACCAGATAACAAACAGCACCGATGGTGTTTACTTCTCTTTAGCATATAATAACACGGTCTCTGGAAACAACATAACAAACAACGTCTATGGTCTCTATTTGCTTGATTCCTATAATAACACTGTTTCAGGAAATGATATAGCCTTAAACAATAATGGTATTTTTTACGACTGGCATTCAGCACCTAACAAATTCTTTCATAACAACTTTATAGATAATACTTGGCAAATCGATCCAACGGTTTTGGACGTGGGCACACAAGTTCCAAACTCTTGGAACCGCAGTTATCCCGATGGAGGAAACTACTGGAGTGACTATGCAGGCGTTGATCTCTATAGCGGTCCTTATCAAAACGAGACAGGTAGCGATGAAATAGGTGATACAGTATACAATGTAGATTACATAAACAATGTCGATCACTATCCTCTTATGAAGCCCTGGGCTTTTTCTATGCCTTGGGACATCACTGGACCAACTATGTGGGTTCCTGATGGTAAATGTGACATCAGAGACATAGCCACAGTCGCTAAGCTCTTTGGCTCTGAAGTCGGAGATGGTAGATACGATGTTAGAGCAGACATAACAGGTCCAATACACCTCGAGAAAGATGGAAAAATAGACATCAGAGATATTGCACTGGTAGCTATTCACTTCGGAGAAGAATACTCATAACAGTTTTGTGTGCAATAGAACTTCCTTTCTGAAGGCTTAAATACATCTTGTGTTTTCACCCTCTCAGTCTAAACTTTTATTCTGCATTAGAGGAATTATGTAAAATGCGTAGCATGATACTGAAGCTCAATTGAGCTGTAATTACATATCGTTGTTTTCAATCTATCAAAAACTATTAAAAGCTGTAGTTGTTATTCATACCTGAGGAGAAGGAGAAGTAGTGAAATTTTATTGTCTAGTCGTTACTTTGGTTTTGATCTTGTTGGCAAGTATGATTGCTTTTTTGTCACCTGTGCATGCTGCGGTGGAAATCTATATGATGCCTTCAGCCAATGTCTTTGAT
>SMTZ1_10001995_pt1 | contig 44698 bp, 39 predicted proteins | sample DeeMarSWOR136_30_FD_25667 | JGI IMG/M metagenome (IMG submission 25667) | reverse complement strand
CCTCTTCCCGGGGTGGGTGGTGAGTGGCTAGCGTGTTATAGAAGTCGAAGAAAACCGCCTTAATCATGCCGAATTGAAATTGTAGGGGAAAGCGACTAGGGGTGTCAAACTAAAGGTCAATCAGGCCTGTCTGGTTCCAGGTGAGTCCGTCGTTATCGCTTATGGAGAAGGCGCTTTGGTCGTGGTTGCCGCCACCTGCAGAGCTGGTGCCGCAGTAAGCTACTTTGCCATCAGGGGACCAGGCTAATCTTGCCTGGCCGGGGCCGGTGGGTGGTTTCTGGCTGCTTTGCCAGGTTGGATATGCTGACTGCGGATTGTAGGTGTAGTATACCTGGGGGCCTTGGGAAAGAGCCGTTGCTGATGCTTTGGCAGCTCCAGCCAGCAGCCTGCCATGGTTGAACATGCCGTAATGTGCCAGGCTGCAAATGATATCAGAACGGTTTAAAATCCGGTAGCAGACGGTGTCATCCAAACGGTAAACGTCATCATTAGGATTGCCGGCGATGGCTGTTCCTGGTGGGTTATCGCTCCAGCAGGCGTAGGCATGGCGATGTGAGGGGCGGCTGCCAGAATAGTCAGAGGGCAAAGCCAGGTCGGCATAAGTTAGCGGTGTTCCCGGCGTGTCTTGACCTGACTGGCAGATTTCCACAGGGTAGCCTGAGAAAGTATTCCAGATTGTGGTATTTCCGCTGAGGTCTCTGATGCCGAAGTAGAGATAGGTGTCATCAGTTGGTGGAGCAGTGGCGGCGATGGCTAGGAGTGCTCCGTCAGAGGCGAACCCGGGCGAATACTCGACGGCGAAGATATCCACATTTGACCAGCCGGCGGCACCGGTGCTCATGTCTTGCCAGCCGCTGGGGAACCCGCTTACTATGTTCACCAGGACCCTGCCATTACCACCGCCGGTGGATGTGCCTACGGCTATGTCCCAGCTGCCATAACCTGGTGAGATGGTGAGGCATTTGACTCGCTCGCCGCCGCCTAGCTTGCTGCTTAGTCCGCTGGCAGAGAAGCTGGCACCACCGTTGGTAGACACGTAAACTTCAGCCCCGGCATTGGTAGTTACGGCGATGATTTCTGGGTTATCCGGTGCTATAGCCAGTCCACCACAGGGTGCTGCGGCGCCAAGGTTTCTTGATATGTCAGTCCAGCCTATGCCGCCATGGTCTGATTTGTAAAGTTTGGCATTGGAGGAGTCGAGGGCATAAACGGTGTTATCGTAGGCAACGGCGATGTGGTTAACATTACTGCCTGGGACTATAAGCAGGGTGCTGGCGGTGGGGGTTATCACGTCAGGTTTCTCCTCCGGTGGTGGGGTTGTGGCGATGGTGAATTCGACGCTTGCCGGGGTGAGGTCAATATTGCCAGCGCCGTCTCTTGATTTGACATAAAATGTATAGGTGCCGTCAGGCAAGTCGGTGTAAGTCTTTTTGGTGTTAGCGCTGAATGGGGCATAGCTGGCGTCATAGCTTTCCAGGTAGTACGAGTAGGTTGTGGTATCATCGCTTCCCGTCCACTCGAAGGTCACATCGTTGTAGTTAATTGTCATATCCGGCGCGGTGGTGATTCTTGCCTCTGGTGGTATGGTGTCTTGAGGTGGTGGTTCTGCTGGCTGTGGTGCGAGTGGGGGCGTTGTGGGTTGGGGTAAGCAATGGATGTTTGCCAGAATCAGCAAGATCAGACACAGGATGGATGGTATTGTGTGCTTTTTGGCTATCTTCATCTTCAATATTGATTCAGTAATTGGGTCTACCCTTTGGCCGGTATAACGTTTCTAGAGATACCGTAGTTTAACTCTAGGCAAGCTGTATTCATAGTCTAGCAACATTTTACATTGCTTTCAATTCGACTCAAATTGTATTGACAGTCTTTTGACACTTAAGAGCAAAGTTGGTAAGCTTGGAGAAGCTTTGGAGGATGTGAAAGTGCCTGATAAAACAAGCAGGGTGGACATGGAAAAAATCGTCTCGTTGTGTAAGCGGCGAGGCTTTATATTTCCCAGCAGTGAAATCTATGGTGGGCTGGGTAGTTGCTGGGATTACGGGCCGTTGGGGGTGGAGCTGAAGAGGAATGTCAAAGACGCCTGGTGGCGAGCGGTAGTTCAAGAGCGAGATGACATGACCGGCTTGGATGCCAGCATAATGATGCATCCTCAGGCCTGGGTCGCTAGCGGTCATGTGGAGGGTTTTTCGGATCCCTTAGTAGAATGTAAGGCTTGTCACCTGAGATGGCGGGCTACTGATTTGAATGGTGATAGCTGTCCTGATTGCGGTGGCAAGCTAACTGAGCCAAAACTATTTAACTTGATGTTCAAGACTTTCATGGGTCCGGTGGAGGATGAGGCCAGCGTCATTTATCTGCGACCTGAGACGGCTCAGGGCATTTTTGTTAACTTCGACAATGTGCTGGCAACCTCCAGAAAGAAACTGCCTTTTGGCATTGCGCAAATAGGCAAGTCCTTTCGCAATGAGATAACCACCGGTAACTTTATCTTCAGAACCAGGGAATTCGAGCAGATGGAGATCGAGTATTTTGTCAAGCCGGGCAATGATCAGAAGTGGTTCGATTACTGGGTGAAGGAACGCTTCGATTGGTACTTAAAGCTCGGGATCAGGCAGGATAACCTGCGTCTTCGGGAGCATGAAAAGTCAGAACTGGCTCATTATGCCAAACAGTGCTACGACATTGAGTATCTTTTCCCCATGGGGTGGGCAGAGCTTGAAGGCATTGCCAACCGGGGTGACTATGATCTGGTACAACATGCTAAGTATAGTGGAAAAACCTTGACTTACTTTGATGAGGAAGCTGATGAGCATTATACACCTTATGTTATTGAGCCTTCGGCTGGAGTTGACCGCTCAGCACTGGCTTTCCTTGTAGACGCTTATGGCGAGGAGCTTGCTGAAGGGGAAACCAGGGTGGTTTTGCATTTCCATCCTGAGTTAGCTCCAATTAAAGTGGCTATTTTGCCTCTGAGCAAGAATGAGAAGCTGTCGCCGAGAGGTCTATACTAAACTTCGCCGCCATTTTATGACTCAGTATGATGATGCCCAGAGTATAGGCCGGCGTTATCGCCGCCAGGATGAAATCGGTACTCCATTTTGTGTTACCATTGATTTCCAGTCTCTGGAGGACAATCAGGTTACTATTCGAGAACGAGACAGCATGGCTCAAATCAGGTTGCCAATAGAAGAATTAGTGGGGACTTTGCAGGCTAAGCTGGGCGGTGAATCTTTTGATACTCAGCCTCTATGGACGGCAAAAACAGCTGAGACTTCGGAGTGACGAAGATTCTTCATTATGTTACCGCTGCTAAAGAGCTAAGGTAGGAGACGCATCTTAGACTGGGTGAGTGGACGAGCTAAAAATTGGCACCGACCAAGGCGTTAAGGAAATACATGGAGTGTAATGAATCCCGGCTTGATTATGGAGAAGTGCTGATATTGCGGGCTGAGCAAAGGGCAGTAGCAAATATCAAGGTTGTGAGATAGGATGAAAATAAGGTTTGGCGTTAGAGCTAAAATACTCATCTTTTTTTTGGCTTTATCTTTTATCTCGCTGGGTGTTATTAGTGCACTGTCATTTCGCACCATATATCAGGTCAGCTACATCGTCCAAGAGAATAGCACTGAAATGGGAGAGGATGTGGCGCGTAAGAGCCTTATTGCATTGGAGGACTTGGGCAGGAGGTTGATACAGCGGCGAGCAGTGAATGTTGCCAACGAGATAGAGTTATTTCTTCGGTATCATCCAAACCGAAGTATTTCTCAAATGAAGGGGGATAGTGAGCTGGCGAGTATAGCGGTGCAAAGTGTTGGGCAGACCGGGTCTACGATGGTTTACGATAATACTGGCATGGTCTATTTCAGCAGCGACCCTAACATGGTGGGCGCAAACATACTCAAGCTGGGCGGAGAGCCTGTTTATTATTCGTCTATTGTAGAAAGGAGTTTTAAAGGAAACGCCTCGGGCATTTATGACTGGGAAGATGCTACCGGGGAAGTGCGGCAGAAATATATGCATTGCATACCTGTAGAAGGTACGAATCTTGTGGTAGCTGCATCCACATATATTGACGAGTACTCGGCACCTGCCGAAGGGTTAGAAGAAGATATAACTGCCACAGTTCAGGATACTATTCAATCTATAAATGATGAGGTAGAGAAGGCGCAGTGGATTTTCACCGGTGTTGGTGTCGGCATGATTCTTCTTGCTATTGTGGTTATATTTCTATTAGCAGGGGCGATTACCCGACCGATACGGGCTCTGACCACGGGCGCTGAGGTTATAGCCAGGGGTGAACTCGACTATAGCATTAAAGCTGAAACCGGTGATGAAATCCAGCAATTGGCTGAGCAATTCAATGAAATGGCTAAGGCTTTAAAGGAGTCTTATACTGGCTTGGAGAGAAAGGTCGCGGAACGGACTAAGCAAGAGCGACAGCGAGCGGAGCAGTTACGCACCGTCAACGAGGTCGGTCGTAAGATTAGCTCTGTCGTTAACCTTAACGAATTATTGCCGTATGTAGGCAACCTGCTCCGCGAGACTTTTCAATACTACAATGTTAATATCTTTTTATTGGAGCCTAGCTCTGGTACACTTGCGCTTAAAGCGCTGTGTCTTAGCGGGCAGAAGGGGGTTATTCCAGTTGGGGTACCACTAGAAGTCGATGAGGAGAGTATAGTTGGCTGGGTAGCTCAGTCCGGTGAGCCAATCCTGGCAAATGATGTAAGCGATGACCCCAGATATCGCGCTGTGGAAGCCTTGAGAGACACCAGGTCTGAGCTTGCAGTTCCCGTCAAGATTGGAAACAAGGTCCTTGGAGTTCTGGATGTTGAGAGCACGGAAGTCGATGCTTTTAGCGAAGCTGACTTGTTTACTGTCCAGACACTGGCTGACCAGTTAGGTGTAGCTATTGAGAACGCTCGCCTTTATGATGAGATACGCCAGATAGCGGTGATGGAGGAACGGAATCGCATGGCAAGAGAAATTCATGACACACTGGCTCAAGGATTCAGCGGCATTATTCTGCAGCTTGAGGCAGCTGAGCAAGCATTGGATGGGGATGCTTCAGCAGCGGAGCGGCATTTGAACCAGGCTCGAAGTTTGGCTCGAAAAAGCTTGGCTGAAGCCCGGCGGTCGGTATGGAATCTGCGGCCTCAGGCTTTGGAACAGCTGCCTTTGGTTGAGGCCATCAAACAGGAGGTAGATAAATTCCGTCAAAGCCTTGGGGTGAATGTGGAATTTAGCATTTCTGGTACAAGGTGTGACCTACCACCTGAGGTGGAAGCGTCTCTTCTTCGCATTTTTCAGGAGTCTTTAACCAACGTGAGGAGACATGCCAATGCTACTGAAGTGGAAGTAAGTCTGACATTTGATGAGTCGGTGGTGGAGCTGAGCATTCGCGACAATGGCGTTGGTTTCAGCCCAAGAACAGCAGGTGCTGAAAAGAAACGGGATACCTTCGGGTTGATAAGTATGAGAGAGCGTGCTCGAGGCTTAGGAGGTACGTTTGAAATACAGAGCAGAAGAGGCAAAGGAACGCTGGTTAAGGTAGTTATTCCTACCAGCAAGGAGGTTTCGTAGTGGGAGCTATAAAGATTCTGATTGCTGATGACCATCCAGTAGTTAGGGAGGGGTTGTTTGCCATGTTGAGCAGAGAGGTTGACTTTGATGTGGTTGGAGAGGCTAAAAATGGGATGGATGCGGTGAATAAAACCAAGGAGTTGAGCCCAGATATAGTGCTTATGGATCTTCGGATGCCGGATATGGATGGCGTCGAAGCTATGCGCCAGATAAAGTCAGCGATGCCTGATGTTAAATTCATAATTCTAACTACCTATAGTGATGACGAATATATATTTAGTGGTATCGAAGCTGGTGCTCGGGCGTATCTTCTTAAAGATGCTCCGAGAGAAGATTTATTCAAGGCAATAAGAGCCGTTTATAGGGGCGAGTCGCTCATTCAGCCAGTGGTGGCGTCAAGGTTGCTTGACCGTTTCTCAGAGCTGTCTCGAGGTACACCATCTGGTGAGGGGCTTTCCGAGCGAGAGTTGGAAATATTGCAACTTATGGCTAAAGGTGCGGCTAATAAAGAGATTAGTGCTCAACTTAGTATTGCTCAGAGTACGGTGAAGACGCATATTGCTAATATTTTTCAAAAATTGGGAGTGAATGACCGCACTGAGGCCGTTACTCAAGCTCTTAAGAAAGGCATAATCCGTCTTTAGTCATACTAAAGTATTAGTTTGCATCGTAGAAAAGGTTGATTTTAAGGTCAATCTTTTTATGTATGTGAAACTGGCCAATCTCCCGATTGTGAAACTGAGCTGAGAAGGTAAACTTTAAGTAAGGTTGTTGTTAAGGAGTTAAATCGCGCCGTAGAGAGTGCAAGCATTGATATAGGGAGATAATATGGAAAAGATAAAAGTGTTGCTAGTTGATGATAATGAAGTAGTCAGGGAGGGGCTTAAGAGCATACTCGAGCCCCAAGTTGACATAGATGTGATAGGAGAGGCTGTGGATGGTTTGGACGCGGTTACGAAAGCGGAAAAACTTAACCCTGACGTTATTTTGATGGATGCTCATATGCCTGGAATAGATGGTACAGAGGCAACCCGCCGCATAAAGAGAAGCTTGCCTGATGCCAAGATACTGTTTCTAACAGTCTACGGCGATTATGTCGGTTCAGCGCTTGATGCTGGTGCCAGTTGGTACCTGACCAAAGATTGTAGACGTCAGGACTTGATGGAAGCCATCCGGGTTTTGGCACGGAGCAACCGGGCCAAGGTTAAAAAATCGGCTGAATAGAGTTTTTATAAAACACAGACTGGGCAGCAGTTTCAGGGTTAATAGACTTTTATTTTTCAGATTAGTTTGAATTCTAGTACGTCTACCAGACCCATGTCAGTCAATCTAAGCTCGGGGATTACTGGTAAGGCGAGGAAAGAAAGAAGGGCGAATGGGGCTGGGGGGGTATTTCCTAGACCTAATGCGGTTTTTTCTACATTATTGAACTTTTTGACCACTGATTCCAGTGGTTCCGGTGAAAGCAGGCCGGCAATGGGCAGTGGTAAATCTGCTAGGATTTTGCCATCGACACAAACTACTAACCCACCCTGCAATTTTTCAATCTCCTTGACTGCTGTGAAGATATCGTGGTCATTCGTGCCGACGGCTACTATGTTGTGAGAGTCGTGAGCTATTGATGAGGCTAGCGCACCTCGTTTCAGTCCAAAGCCTTTGACCAAGCCCAGACCAATGTTGCCGTTTGCCTTGTGCCTTTCCACGACCACCAACTTTAATATATCTTCTTCTAAGTTAGGTGTGATTACACCTTCTTCGGCTTTCACCCGCTCTATTCTTTTCTTTGTGACTATCTGGCCGGGTATGGTTTCAATTACTGGGAAATTTTCCCCACGTGCTATTAGTTTTAATGCTTCTATATTGAAGGGCTTGATGTGGATGGTATCGGTCAGTTTTTTAGAGGAAGCTTTGAATGGTGGTAGAAGGTAACTGCCTCCTCTAGCTACCAGGCGGCCTTTATAAAAGACCATATCTATTTCCAACTTTCGAAGGTTGGTAATGGTAATAAGATTGGCTATATAGCTAGGAGCAATGCCACCCCTGTCATATAGTCTGAAATACTCGGCAGTATTGATAGTTGCCATTTTTATTGCCCGCACCGGATCGAGCCCTTTTTTTATTGCCTTTCTGACTACAGCATCGATGTCACCTTCGCTAAGCAAATCGGAGCAACTGCGGTCATCGACGACAAAGAGGCATCTACAAAACGTCTTATCGCTTACAAGTGGTAAAAGGGCATCCAGATTTTTCTCCGAAGAACCCTCCCGTATCATCAGGTGCATCCCTCGCCTCAGCTTTTCTCTGCCTTCCTCTAAAGCAGTTGATTCATGGTCTGAGCCAATGCCAGCGGCCAAGTAAGCGTTTAACTGCTTATTAGTAACAACTGGTGCATGTCCATCGATGACTTTGCCCTGAGCAGCAGCTATCTTTTTAAGAACCTCTTTGTTTCCGCTGATGACGCCGGGGAAGTTCATCATTTCGCCGAGCCCTATGACATTTGGCAATTCTAGAGACCTCTTTATATCTTCGGCGGTGATCTCGGCACCGCTGGTTTCCATGTGGGTAGCTGGAACGCACGATGGAGCCATGAAGAACATATCTAAAGGCAACCTCTGTGCCCAGTCCATTACGAACTTTATACCATCGAAGCCGGCAACATTGGTTATTTCGTGCAGGTCAGTGATCACTGTTGAGGTACCCCTAGTAACTACAGCTTGAGCATATTGAGACCGTTAATAAGACCGGGAGCTAAATAGCCGCCTTTTAAGTTGATGGTCTCCTTAGCCTTAGCATAGTTGCCGATTCCAGCAATCCTGTCGCCATAAATAGCCACATTGCCTTCTTCTATGACGCCGACGAAGGTGTTTATTATCTTAGCGTTCTTAAGCAGCAAGTCTGCTGGGGCGTCTCCACGGGCAACTGAAATCAGTTTAGACAGGGTCATATTATATTCCTCTACAACAGATTAAAGTATTTGGCCTTTTAAGGTCGCTATGGGAGGTGCCAAAACCTCGCACTATAGGTCACGATTTCTAGTCTAGATAACATATATCTTTCAAATAACGAAACTTCTCATTCCAATCAATTCCGTAGCCGACTATAAACTTGTTGGGTACGGTGAAACCAAGGTAATCAATGGCTAATGGAACCTTGTGTCGTGACGGCTTGTCGGTCAGGGCACAAAGCTTTAAGGACGCTGGTTTTTTCTTCTGTAGATATTTCATTAGAAAGGAAACGGTTAGCCCTGTATCAACTATATCCTCGACTACTAATACATCCCTGTCTTTTATTGGTGTCTTCAGGCCTTGTACTATCTTTACCTTACCTGAAGTTTCCGTGCCTGAGCCATAACTCGAGAGTTTGACAAAGTCTATCTCTACAGGTAAGCCAAGCTCACGAACTAGGTCAGCCATAAAGACGAATGAACCTTTGAGAATGCCGATAAGTAGAGGTTGCTTGTCTTGATAATCCCGCCTGATTTCAGAAGCGAGCTTTACTAAAGACTGCCTGATTTCGTCCTGAGTGATTAGAACTTGGGGCTGTGAGGACATGGGGGTGATTATACCCTTAGCCCTTTACCATTGTCTATATGGATTTGTGGTGACTGCTTTTAGAGCTGTCAGTGTTTAACAATTAGTTTTTTAACGGCTTTTTGGAGGCCTTCTATGGAGAGCTCAAACATGGGAAAAATTCTTTTAATCATCACGATGCTTGGTTCATTCCAGTAGTTGGTTGACTCGGGGTTTAGCCAGACGCAATGGCTGAAGTGGTCAGCGATTTGTTTAAGGCGAATTATTCCCGGCTTATAGTTTCGTTCATAGTAGTAAATGGCACCGTAAATGCTGTTTAGCTCTGATGGTGCCATCCAGGCGTCTCCTACCAGTATCACTTTATAATCTGGCTCCACGGTGTGCAGCAGGTAGTCGGTGCTTACTGCGTCCCGGCGTTGGATGTCCTTGTAGACGTAGTCGTAGATGCAGTTATGGAAATAGTAGTATTGGAAGTCCTTGAAGTGTGTGCTGCGGTGGGCAGCTGAGAAGAGTAGGCTACAGAGGTGAGCAAAGGGGTCCATAGAGCCTCCGACATCCATGAGGAGAAGCAGCTTTACCTTATTTTTCCGACTTCGTCTCCAGATTAGGTCTATGTCGCCAGCATTCTTGGCGGTGGCGTCTATTGTCTTGTCCAAGTCCAGTTCGTCCTCTGGTCCGGTGCGATTCAATTGTCTTAGCCCTTTTAAGGCTACTTCAATTTGGCGGATATCGAGTGTTAGGTCATGGCGGTAATTGCGGAATTGCCTTTGTTCGGCAATTTGAATGGCGCTCCTGCCGCCTCCACTACCACCAATTCTGAAGCCAGCGGGGTGTTGTCCTGAATGCCCGAAAGGCGATACACCTCCTCTGCCGATCCAGTAGCCACCCCCGTCGTGTTGTTCTGTTTGCTCACGGAGTCTTTTTTCAAGCTCCTCCAACAGTTCATCCAAATCCATTCTATTCAGCAATGCCCTTTCTTCTTCGGTAAGGAACATCCTGTTGAAGGGGTCTTTAAGCCAGTTCATGATTTCCTCTGAGATTTCTGGCGGGGCTTTTATACCCTTGAAGTATTCTTGGAAGGCGATATCATAGTGGTCGAAGTAAGCCTAGAAATCATTTAGACTGGAGATGTAGCCCTTGGATAAAGCTTCCATAAGGGTCATCCATTCTGTGATTGAGACGGGTACCTTTCTCTCCCTCAGGGTGTAAAAGAAACTAGTAAACATACGAACGAATGCCTATCTACTGTTTATTGACGTAGCGCCTCATAGCCATCTATGGTCTTTGTGGTTCGCATTCTCTTCATGTAGGCATTTACGAAATGGGCGTAGTCGGCTTCTTTTTTCAACAAGGTGCCAGCAAAGGGAATCTCAGTGGATATCACCTCATCTGGTGTGTTACTGGCTATGAGGACACGAATCCAATCTATAAGCTCGCTTGTTGACGGCTTCTTACGGAAGTCGTCAATCTTCCTTAGTGAGTAAAATGTTGCCAGAGCCTGGCTAAGTAGGTTGTCCTTGATGTCTGGGAAATGTACCTTTATTATTTCCTCCATGAGGGTAGGGTCGGGGAATTCAATGTAATGGAATATGCAGCGCCGGAGGAAGGCATCAGGAAGTTCCTTTTCAGCATTGCTGGTTATGACTACTATGGGTCGATGAGCGGTAACAATTGTCTCTCCAGTCTCAGGTATATAAAAAATCATCTCATCTATCTCGTTGAGCAAGTCGTTAGGAAATTCGATGTCGGCTTTGTCTATCTCGTCAATGAGTAGCACAACCTCCTCTTTGGAGGCAAAGGCCTCTCCCAATTTGCCCAGCTTTATGTATTGCCTGATGTCGGATATATCTTTATCCCCGAAGCGGCTATCGTTCAGCCTCTGGACAGTGTCGTAAACTGGACAGTGTCGTAAACATAAAGGCCTTCTTGGGCCTTGGTAGTTGACTTTATGTTCCAGACGATGAGTTTCTTGCCTATACCTTTGGCAATACTGTGGGCAAGTAGCGTTTTTCCCGTTCCAGGTTCGCCTCTAACCAATAAGGGCCTCTTTAAAGCTATGGCTACATTAACCGCATTTCTCAGAGCTTCAGAGGTAACATAGTCATGCGAGCCCTTGAATTTATCGAATCCATCATTAGTCATTATTTAAAATCTGCCTCCATTAGCGTTAGCAGTTTATGGCGCTATGTCGTTGCTAATTGTAATCTATATTGAAACCTAAAGCAATTTGGCTTGTGATATTACCAAGGTAGAATACGGTTGCTACTGATAAGATGGCCTGTGATTGGCGATTTGTGCGATGAAGTTTGAAAAAGTTTTTAAAATGGCTTAAAATACTCTTGACAAAAAGCAAATTGGGTGTTATAATTCTTGTTTACTGTATTGGAATGCCTTGTCGACTGCCTACTAACTTTTTCCTCAATAAAAATCCCTAGCTGCAATCTATCTATTGGTTAAAGTACCACTTTTGAGGCATTTGTCTTAATTCTTGATGGGAGAGTTATGTCTGTTTCGTTAGTGCCTGAAGGACAAATCGTTAATTTGGAGGGGAGAAAATCATTCGCTAAATTGCCTGAGGTTTTAGAGATTCCTAATCTTATCAAAGTTCAACTTGATTCCTTTCGTTGGCTTCAGGAGGAGGGGTTACGGGAGCTTTTCCAAGAAGTCTCCCCGATTTATGATTTCACCGGTACGCGCTTAGAGTTGCATTTCGTTGGCTATGAGTTTCGTCAGCCTCCATGTTCGGTTGACCAATGTCGTCAGAGGGATATTACATATGCAGCTCCTCTCTATGTTAGGGCTAAATTGTTAGTTAAAGATACAGGAGAGATTAAGGAGCAAGAGATATTTTTTGGTGATATCCCCATTATGACGGAGAAGGGCACCTTCATAATCAGTGGTGCGGAGAGGGTGGTGGTTAATCAATTGCTCCGTTCCCCGGGTATTTATTTCAGCCTGCAACAAGACCCAGCTAGTGGGCGTGAGCTATGTGCTGCCAAGTTGATACCCGAGCACGGCGCTTGGCTGGAGTTTGAAACGTCCAACAGGGATGTGATTTTTGTAAAAGTAGATGGCAAGAGGAAGATCCCCGTGGCAATTTTGCTGCGTGCCATTGGCTATGACGAAGATAGTGAGCTGCTGGAGCTTTTCCGGGACGTGGAAACCTCCTCAGAGCATACATTCATAAAGTCTACAATGGAAAGAGAGCCTTCTGTCAGTACCAAAGAGAAGGCTCTGGTTGATATCTATAAGCGATTACGCCCTGGCGAGCCGCCTACTCATGAGAATGCTCAAACACTTCTAAATAATCTTTTCTTCAATCCCAGGCGTTACGACTTGGGTAGAGTTGGGCGATATAAGCTAAACAATAGATTAGGTCTTGATATTGATGAGCATCGCCGTTGTCTGACCAAGGAAGATTTTATAGAAATAGTACGACGCATTATCAAGGTCAATAATGGTATGGAAGAACCGGATGACATTGATCACCTGCGTAATCGGAGGGTACGGACAGCTGGGAATCTTATACAGAACCAGTTTCGTATCGGTTTGCTGCGTTTAGAGCGAGCGATTAAGGAGCGAATGAGCATTGTTGGTCCAGAAGCTGCTACCCCTTCAACTTTAATTAATAACCGCCCGATAGTTGCTGCTGTGAGGGAGTTTTTTGGCGGTTCACAGCTTTCACAATTTATGGATCAAACCAACCCCTTGGCCGAGCTGACTCATAAGCGTCGCCTTTCGGCAATGGGGCCGGGTGGGCTGTCCCGCGAGCGTGCTGGTTTTGATGTTCGCGATGTACACCATTCGCATTATGGAAAGATTTGTCCTATAGAGACACCAGAGGGACCAAATATCGGTCTTATCGGCTCTCTGGCTACTTATGCGTCAATTAATGACTATGGCTTTATACAGACACCTTACCGTAAGGTCATACACGAGGTGCCTAATAAGGTTGAAAGCCTGGAAAATAGAACAGTCTTTGAGGATATAACTGACTCAAAAGAGAAAGTCATTGCTTCTAAAAGTACTTTAATTGCTAAAGAGATTGCTAAAAGGATAGCCTCCTTGTCTTTTGAAACAATAAGAGTCGTTCCTTTCGTTTCTGACCAAATTGTATACCTGACTGCTGATGAAGAAGAGCTATACACGATTGCTCAGGCTAACACCCTTCTTAATCAAAGAGACGAATTCATTGAGGATAGAATCGGTGTCATAAGAGGGGGCAAATATCTTAAGGAATCTGCAGATAATATAGATTTCATGGATGTTTCACCGAAGCAAGTTTTTAGTGTCACTACTTCCCTCATACCTTTTCTTGAGCATGATGATGCTAATAGGGCTCTGATGGGGTCGAACATGCAGCGCCAGGCTGTGCCTTTACTGCGCCCTGAGGCCCCGTTGATAGCCACGGGGATGGAAAAAGAGGTAGCTAAGTATAGTGGACAGGTTGTGTTTGCCAGGGAGGATGGTGAAGTTGTTTCAGTTGACTCTACTCAAGTTACGATTGTTGAAGAAAATGGGAATGAACATATCTATCCGTTAATGAAATTTGTTCGAACTAATCAAGGAACTTGTGTAAATCAGCGCCCCGTAGTGTCCAAAGGTGATGAAGTTAAGAAAGGGCAAGTTATAGCCGATGGTTCAGCTACAGATCGTGGTGAGCTTGCGTTAGGGCAAAATATCATCTGTGCCTTTATGAGTTGGCGGGGATATAACTTTGAGGATGCTGTTATCATTAGTGATAGACTGGTCAAGAATGATAGGTTTACCTCCATCCATATCGAGAAGTATGAAATAGAAGCCCGCGAGACAAAGCTTGGTACAGAGGAGATTACTAGAGATATACCCAATGTGGGGGAGGAAAGTCTGCGTGATTTGGATGAATCTGGCATTATCCGGGTAGGTGCTGAAGTTGGCCCAGGATCCATCTTAGTGGGTAAGATCAGTCCCAAAGGGGAGACTGAGTTGACTGCTGAGGAAAAACTGCTGCGGGCAATCTTCGGCGAGAAGGCCCGTGAGGTAAAGGATAGCTCTTTGAGGGTGCCACATGGCGAATCTGGGAAGGTGATTGATGTCAGGATTTTCTCTCGTGATGAGCATACTGATTTACCTGCTGGTGTTTATTGTCTAATACGGGTTTGGGTTGCACAGAAACGGAAAATTTCTGTGGGAGATAAGATGGCTGGAAGACATGGTAACAAAGGCGTTATATCCTGTATCTTACCTGAGGAAGATATGCCTTTCCTACCTGATGGTAGACCAGTGGATATAATCCTTAATCCTATTGGTGTCCCTTCACGCATGAATATAGGGCAAATCCTAGAGACCCACTTAGGCTGGGCCGCTGAAACACTAGGCCTTAAAGTGCTCAACCCGATTTTCGATGGAGCTAATGATATTGCCATTGAGGATGCCTTAGCCAGGGCATGGATCATTCAGCAGGCAGGTGTGACTAACCAGGCAAGTCGGGGTGATTCTAAGAGTGTCGAGCTTAATCAGGTCAAGACTTGGCTTGCTGATAATGGTTATAACGCTGATAAAGTGTTCGACGATCAATATCCTTTGGAGGCGAGGAGGGTTTGCCTTCGTTTATGGCTTGAAACTAGGGGTGTTAAGGTTTATGGACTTAGTGATGAGGAAGTGGAAGGGATTGCAGAGAAGGTTTACATTGAGCAGAGACAATCACCGCCCATATTCGGCAAACTCAATCTTTGTGATGGGCGAACCGGTGAGCCTTTCGATCAGCCAGTGACCGTGGGCAGTATTTATATGATGAAGCTGATTCACCTTGTTGAGGATAAGGTGCATGCACGATCTACCGGGCCTTATTCTCTAATCACACAGCAGCCTCTTGGTGGAAAGGCCCAATTTGGGGGGCAACGATTTGGCGAGATGGAGGTTTGGGCATTGGAAGCCTATGGTGCCAGTCATACGCTTCAGGAACTGCTTACTATTAAGTCGGACGATGTAGCCGGTCGAGCTAAAGCTTATGAGGCTCTTGTTAAAGGTGAAGATATATTTCAACCGGGTGTTCCTGAATCATTTAAGGTTCTCTTTATGGAATTACGTAGCTTGGGCCTAGCCGTTGAGCTACTTAATGAAGAGGAGGAAATGGTAAGCTTCTTGGAAGAGAGGAAGAAAGTAGGGGATAAGCTCAGAGGTTTGAGCTAAAGGAGACAGATGGCAGAGGTTAATGATTTCAATGCTGTTCGTATTTCGCTGGCTTCGCCAGAGCAAATTAAAAGCTGGTCCTACGGAGAGGTAACTGAGCCGGAGACAATAAATTATCGAACCCTAAAACCGGAAAAAGACGGACTTTTCTGTGAAAGAATTTTCGGACCAACTAAGAATTACGAATGTTATTGTGGGAAGTATAAGAAGATACGATATCGCGGTATTACCTGTGACAGATGCGGAGTTGTGGTGGAGCATTCCAGGGTACGCCGGACACGTATGGGCCACATAGAATTGGCTGCTCCGGTGTCTCACATTTGGTTTGCTAAAGGGGTGCCCAGTCGGCTGGCGTTGCTTCTTGATGTCTCCCCCCGGAACTTGGAACGAGTGCTTTACTTTGCGCAGTATATTGTTACCTCGGTTAATGAATCAGAGCGTGATGAAAGGATTAGGGAACTTAAGGAGAGGTTCTCACAGCAGATTGCTGAAGAAGAGCAGTTGTTAGAGAATCAAGTTGCGGAGATAAAAGAGAAAATTCAGTCGGCTCCAGACCAAGAAGCTGTAGAAAAGATAAATAATCTACGACGCGACTTTGCTGATAAAAGAGGTGAGATTGGGGGCGAGTTCCAAGACAGAATAGCAGAGTTAGAGAATCTGAAACCACGGAGGCTTCTTGCAGAGAGCCGATATCAAGAGCTTAAGCAGGATTTCGGAGACTTTCTTGAAGTGGGCATGGGGGCGGAAGCTATACTTGATGTTCTCAAGGGTATTGATCTTGAAAAATTACGCTTGGAGCTTGTTGAAGAGGTTCGGTCGAGTTCAGGGCAGAGGCGTAAGAAGGCCAGCAAACGATTGCGGGTAGTTGAAGCTTTCTGGCGTAGTGGTAATAAACCTGAGTGGATGATATTGACTGTACTTCCGGTATTACCCCCGGAGCTTCGACCCATCGTCCAGTTAGACGGAGGCCGATTTGCCACCAGCGACCTTAATGATCTTTACCGTCGTGTTATCAATCGCAATAATCGCCTAAGGAGACTTATTGATTTAGGAGCCCCAGAAATTATAATCCGCAATGAAAAACGCATGCTTCAAGAGGCTGTGGACGCACTTATTGACAGCGGCCGAAAGGGACGAGTGCCGATAGTAAGAGGCACTCATAGATTAAAATCGTTGTCTGATATGCTTCGAGGCAAACAGGGTCGTTTCCGTCAGAATCTTTTGGGTAAACGAGTAGACTATAGTGGTCGTTCGGTCATTGTTGTCGGTCCTGAATTGAAGCTTCATCAATGTGGATTGCCTAAGCACATGGCTTTGGAGTTGTTCAAGCCTTTTATCATGCGTCGGTTGATCGAGCAAGGCTATGCTCATAATATCAAGAGTGCTCGAAGACAGGTGGAGAAAGCTAGACCCGAGGTGTGGGATATTTTGGAAGAAGTGATCAAAGAGCACCCGGTGTTACTTAACCGAGCTCCAACATTGCACAGATTAAGCGTCCAAGCCTTTGAGCCTGTACTTATTGAAGGCAGTGCTATACAGATTCATCCTTTAGTATGTGCTGCCTTTAACGCAGATTTTGATGGAGACCAGATGGCGGTACATGTGCCCCTTTCCCGAGCGGCAGTTAAAGAGGCTAGGGATAGGATGCTTAGCATCTATAATATGCTGCTTCCGAGTTGTGGTGAGCCGGTAATGACGCCAACTTTGGATATGGTTTTGGGTTGTTATTATCTCACCAATACTAGGTCTGGGGCCAGGGGGGAGGGGATGGTTTTTTGCGACTTTGAAGAAGCCAAGCTTGCCTATGAACTAGGGGTAGTTAACTTAGATGCTGAGATAGAGGTAAGAAGTAAAAATGGTGAAACACAGAGGTTGAAGACTAGCGTCGGTCGGATATTGTTCAATGAAATCTTACCCCCAGAGTTTCAATTTTACAATCAGACAATGGACAAAGCTACCTTGAAGCGCTTGGTTTTGGACTGCTATCGTTTGTTGGGAAATGTCCCCACAGTTAATATGCTTGACAGTCTTAAGCATCTCGGCTTCGAATATGCTACTAAATCAGGCACAACCATTGCTGTAAAGGACATTGAAGTACCTAGGGATAAAGCAAAGCTTCTTGAGGAGGGTGACGAGCAAGTAGCCGTTATCGAAAGCCAGTTTAACCGAGGGCTGATAACTGATGACGAGCGCTACAGCAGTGCAATCCAAGTCTGGACGGATACTACGGATAAAATCACGGAAACCATCTCCCAATCCTTGGACCGCTATGGCGGTGTATATATGATGGCAACCTCGGGGGCGAAGGGGAATATTTCGCAAATCAGGCAAATGGCTGGCATGCGAGGTTTAATGACTGATCCTGCAGGAAGGATAATTGATTTCCCTATCAAGTCAAGTTTTCGTGAAGGCCTCTCAGTGATGGAGTATTTTATATCCACGCATGGGGCTCGCAAAGGATTGGCTGACACTGCTTTGAGGACTTCTGATGCTGGTTATCTTACCCGCCGCCTTATTGATGTGGCTCAAGACTTGATTATATTTGAAGAAGATTGTGGTACTGAAGAGGGTATTTGGCTATTCGAGGACCCTGAAAAAGGATTGTTAGCTCCCTTCAGTGAGCGGTTAATCGGGCGTTTAGCTGCAGTTGATATTACTGATTCGGGTAAAGGTGAGATTATTGTACGTAAGAATGAGGAAGTTGATGAGGAAAAAGCAAAAAGAATTATCGATGCTGGCATTAGCCAAGTATATGTGAGGTCGCCTCTTACTTGCCATTCCCGTCGTGGTATCTGCCAAAACTGTTACGGACGTGATCTTGCCAGAAGAGGGCTAGTGGAAACTAGCACTGCGGTAGGCATAATCGCTGCCCAAAGTATTGGGGAACCGGGCACCCAGCTTACATTGCGTACCTTCCATACGGGAGGTGTAGTTGGGGCTGATATTACCAGTGGTTTGCCGCGAGTAGAGGAGCTGTTTGAAGCCAGGGTGCCAAAGGGATTGGCTGTTCTATCTGAAATCGATGGTATTGCAGAGGTAGTTGAGACTCAAGATTTGCGAAAAATCAGAGTCATCAGTTCTGAATCATATTTGGATGAATATGCGTTGCCATCGGGAGCGGAGGTCGCTGTAAGCAATGGGCAGTGGGTCGAGGCAGGAACAAGTCTTGCCACTCTAGCACCGCCGCCTAAAAAACGAACCAAAAGCAAGAAGCCAGCAGTTATTGAAGAGCATCCGGTGATAGCTAGAGTTGCTGGTAATGTAGTTGTTGAGGATGATCACCTCTATATCAAATATGAAGAGGTGGAAGAGCGAGAGTATATAATCCCCTCCGGTAGCCACATTCGTATTAAGTCAGGCGATAGGGTGAAAGCTGGAGACCAGTTAATTGATGGTGCCGTTGATCCACAGGATATTCTACGTATTATGGGTAGAGAAGCAGTGCAGCAGTATTTGGTTGAGGAGGTGCAGAAGGTCTACCGCTCGCAAGGCGTAAATATTAATGATAAACATATTGAAATTATTACCCGACAGATGCTTAGGAGAGTTCGTGTAGAATCTCCAGGTGACACTGAGCTTCTTACCGGAGACCTGATCGATCGCTTCGAGTATGAGAGTATAAATGCCAAGGTTTTGGCTGAGGGGGGTGAGCCGGCCACTGCTCAAACTGTTCTCCTTGGGATTACTCGAGCTTCATTAAATACAAGTAGTTGGTTAGCCGCAGCTTCTTTCCAAGAAACTACGAGAGTGCTCACTGAAGCGGCAATTTGGGGGAGAACAGACAGGCTTCTCGGACTAAAGGAAAACGTAATTATCGGTAAGCTTATTCCATCCCAGTCTTTGCCGGTGGCTGAGGAGGGCGAAGAAGAAGTTCCACAGATCGAAGTTTCAGTGGTGCCGGTGATGTCGGGGGAATCTGGGGAATCAGAGGTATCTGAGGTGGCAGATGGGTCTGAGGAGTCGAGGAAATCGGAGGTATCTGAAGCGACAGAGGAGCCTGAGAAGTTGAAGAAGTCGAAGGAACCGGAAGAGCCGGAGGAAAAAACTGCTCACCTGAGCTAAAGGCTTAATTTAGTAACTTGTGGTTTCAAAAATCCTCGCCGCCAAGCGAGGATTTTTTATTTATCAGCCGCTTATATTAGCTTTAGTTTGCTGATACTCGATGTGATATAATTGCAAATAAGCCTTGGTTGACTTCCTGAGCAATGAAAGAAAAGGAAGTAGAGACACGAATAATATCGGGTAAGCCCAGTGCTGATGATGTTTCACTGGACACCAATCTTCGTCCCAGACGCCTGAGCGATTTTATCGGGCAGGGGAAGGTTAAGAGCAACCTCGAGATAGCTATCGCAGCTGCCCAGAAACGCGGAGAACCTTTAGACCATATTCTTCTTTACGGACCACCCGGTTTAGGAAAGACTACATTAGCCTACATTATCGCTGCTGAAATGGGAGTCAATGTCAGAGTCAGCTCAGGGCCAGCTATAGAGCGTCCTGGAGATTTGGCAGCTATCCTGACAAACCTGCAAAAAACCGATGTCTTTTTCATTGATGAGATTCATCGACTTAGTCGCCCCGTGGAGGAAATACTTTATCCGGCAATGGAAGATTTCGCTATAGATATAATTCTTGGTAAGGGTCCAGGAGCCAGGAGTTTACGCTTAAGTCTACCTCGTTTTACCTTGGTCGGAGCGACTACACGCTATGCCTTGATGAGTCCGCCTTTGAGGGATAGATTCGGCGTTGTTTATCGCCTTGATTTCTATGATGAACTGTCAATAAGGGATATCCTAAGGCGTTCATCAGATATACTCAAGGTAGATATAGACGAGGCTGGCGTCAGTCAAATTGCCTGCCGAGCTCGAGGTACACCACGAGTAGCTAACAGGCTTCTCAAACGGGTACGCGACTATGCTCAAGTAATGGCGGATGGGGTGATTACTGAATCTGTTGCTATTGAGGCGCTTTCTAAATTAGAGATAGATCAAGTTGGTTTAGATGAGATAGACCACAAAGTTCTGCGCACTATAATTGAAAAATTCGATGGTGGGCCAGTCGGACTGGAAACTATTGCTGCTTCTATCAGTGAGGAAGCAGATACTATAATGGATGTTTATGAACCATATCTTCTTCAATTAGGATTCTTAGAGAGAAAACCTCGTGGCAGAGTAGCTACAAGGCTTGCCTGCGAACACCTGGGAGTTGATTATAAGAAGGGGCAGTCATCTCAGGCGAGCCTTTGGTAAATGCTAGCGGATATTTTTCCTCTTGTTGACGTTCAGCAGCATAAAAGAGCCGTTCGGCTTAAAGAAAAATGAGCTTTAGAAGTGTATTTGTCATTGTACTTGTCCTGGCTTTTTTATTGCTGCCATTAGCTTGCCGGGAGCCATCTGGCACAACTACGGTGACCAGAGTCATCGATGGCGATACTGTTATTATTGAAGGTGGGTATCATGTTCGTTATATTGGCATCGATGCCCCTGAGAGCGATGAGTTTTATTATTTGGAAGCGAAACAGTTTAATGAAGGGCTGGTAGGGGGCAAGAACGTTAGGCTGGAGAGTGATATTTCAGACAAAGATAGCTATGGAAGGTTACTGCGTTACGTTTATGTCGGTGATGATTTCGTCAATGCTGAGATGGTAAGGCAGGGTTGTGCCTGGGCTATAGCCTATCCCCCTGATGTTAAATATCAGGTCTATTTGGAGGCTATGGAAGAAGAAGCCAGACAATCAAAGCGTGGAATTTGGAGGTAGAGACAGCTATTCTCTTTTTTAATTTCGCCTTGCCGAAATGCTCGACGAAAGTCGGTGAGTTGATTTATTGGGAGACTTTGCTCGTTTCCGTTCAGACTGTCTCATTCTTCTTTCAAGGAGTGCTGGGCCAAGGAGAAGCAGTAAAGCTAACAACACTAGGATTAGCCACCCGCCGAAGCCAATAGTACTATTGCCACCCAGCCCTACTATCACTAGGATCAGTATTTCCAGGGTTAATAGAGCTCCGACTTTGGCCCAACGTTGTCTGATGCGGATGAAAGCGGCTACGGTTAGAGCCAAGACTGCAAAGCTCAAAGCAATCAGAGGGGCAAACTCATAAAGTTGCGCGTTCCATATAGCTTTGTCTTCTAATTCTAGTGCTAGCATCCAGCCTAACACTATAGGGATAGGGAGCAGCATTAATGAGGCAAACAGCCAGTCCTTTTTGATGGTTTGCTTGGTTATGGCAAATATGACGAGCAGGGCTAAGGGAATGTAGGCAGTGGCGGCGAACCAAGTCCAGCTGCCAGGTAAATATATCAGTAGAATGCCAACGGCCATCACTGGAATCAGGCAGTAGCCCAGCCATGGGAATAGCCAAGTTGGTTTGCCGCGAGACCAACCATAAATTACGGAGCCGGCAATTGCAACTAACAGTCCGATTAGCCAAAAGGTGTTTTTCCAGCAATGCATTGCGAAGAGCGCGGCAACTAAAAGGTGGGGCAGGGCAGCGAAAATAGCTTGACGCCAACTGCCCTGGCTATATACCTCGTACATTTGCTTAGAAACGATTCGTGGAGAACCTAAGAGCTTTAACGCAGTTGCATTAGCTTCTTTTTCGGAGAGACCAGACTCTATTAATTCGTGGCTTTTGTCTTCGAGGTGTGCATTAAGCTCTCGTACCACATTGGCTTCGATTGTGGCATCGAGCCTCAGATCGTGTTTGAGACCATCTATATACTTTAGCTTAGTCGGCATTGCTTTTTAACGGGGTTGGTGGTTTCACAATTAAAGCCACGGCTGTAGCGAAGTCCTGCCATATGGTTAGTCTTTCAGCCAAAGTCTCCTGTCCCCTTTGTGTTATGTAGTAGTAGCGCCTTTCTTGGCCGCTTGGTAATCGTTGCCATTTACCTTGAACGAGCCCGGCTTTTTCTAGGCGGTGGAGCGCTGGGTAGAGTGTCCCTTCCTTGAATTGAAAGTAGCCATTGCTTCTTTTCTCTATTTCTTTTATGATCTTGTAGCCATACATTGGCTGGTGATTAATAAGGCACAGGAGCAAAGAATCCGTGTTGCCTTTTAGTAATTCACGTTCATAGTTCATGTCTATACCTCGCTTTAAGAGTCAGGTTTGGTTTTAAGAATAGCATTGACGGGTGTTGTCGTCAAGTCGGCAGCTTTATTTGACAAGGAAGCGCTTTCGGTTGTATATTATCGTTAGATTTTGTCCTCTGGTGGTTAGAGCGAGGTGGAACCACCCGTTCTCATCCCGAACACGGAAGTGAAACGCCTCAGCGCAGACGATACTAGGTTGGCAACTTCTTGGGAAAATATGCCACTGCCAGGGGGTTTTTTCTAAGGACATTGAAGCCGGTTCTTCTTTAATGCAGGAATTGCCCCAAATAATATTCTAGGAGAGCTTTGACACGTTAAGCCAAACGCCTTATAATTCTAGTTAGCGGTATAGGTTGAGCGAACACCAAGAGGTGTAAAGGACAAGTATAAACATGGCCAGCAGATTTGAGAAATTCTCGGAGAGAGCTCGTCGAGCCTTAACCCGTGCCCAGGAGGAAGCCCAACATTTTGGGCATAATTACATTGATACCGAGCATATATTACTGGGTCTTATAGCTGAAGAGGAATGTATAGCTAGTAAAGTCTTGAATAACTTGGGTGCGGTTCCGAGTAAGATACGAGCTGCTGTGGAGTTTGTGGTAGGGCGGGGAGAGAGGTCTGCAATCGGCGAAGTCGGGCTTACTCCCAGAGCGAAGAGGGTCATTGAGCTTGCGGTTGACGAAGCTCGACGGTTGAACCATAGCTATATAGGAACTGAGCATCTCCTCTTAGGTCTTCTTCGTGATCGCGATGGTTCAGCTGTGGGTGTTTTGGAGAGTTTTGGTATCACCTTTGAGAAAGTTCAGACTGAGATAAATAACGTTCTAAGCCAGGGTGTGCCTCAGCAATCTCGTGAATCACGTGCTGTGGCTCGGGGCACTGCTCGTACGCCGGTCTTAGACCAGCTTGGAATCGATTTAACCGGCGCGGCTCGGGCTGGAAAGCTCGATCCTATAGTTAACCGTAACAAGGAGATTGAGCGGGTTATACAGATACTGAGCCGTCGCACGAAGAACAACCCGGCGCTTATAGGTGAACCGGGTGTCGGGAAAACGGCGGTTGTTGAAGGACTGGCACATCGAATTGTGGCAGGTGAAGTCCCTGAGACGTTACAGGGTAAGCGACTGGTGACTCTTGATATAGGTTCCCTGGTGGCTGGTACAAAATATCGCGGTGAGTTTGAGGAAAGGCTGAAGAAGGTAATTGACGAGATAAAAGGGGCTGGAAATTGCGTGATTTTTGTGGATGAGCTGCATACCATAGTTGGGGCTGGTGCTGCTGAGGGTGCTGTTGATGCATCCAATATCTTGAAACCTTCACTTTCCCGAGGTGAGCTCCAGTGTATTGGTGCCACCACCTTGGATGATTACCGAAAGTATATTGAGAAAGATTCTGCGTTAGAGCGTCGTTTCCAACCGGTGACGGTGACCGAGCCGACCGTAGAGCAGACTCTGGAGATACTGCAAGGTATTAAGGCGCGTTATGAAGACCATCATAAGTTGACTATAAGCGATGAGGCTTTGCAGGCTGCAGCTTCTTTAGCGGCTAAGTATATACCAGACCGATTCTTACCCGATAAAGCCATCGATTTAATGGATGAGGCTTCATCTCGAGTTCGTATTATGCGGGGTGGAGTGCCTATCGGTTTGACTGAAGCCAGGCGTGCTCTAGAGACCGTGCATAAGGATAAGGATACGGCTATTTCATCTAAAGAGTATGAGTATGCTGCTGAGCTGCGTGATCGAGAAGTTCAGCTGGTGGAAAAGATCAATGACATGGAGCAAAAATGGCAGGAAGAGCAGCAGCAGGATAAGCCGGTCGTGACCGAGGAAGATATCGCCGAGGTGGTCAGCATGTGGACCGGGGTTCCTGTAGTGCGCTTGACCACCGATGAGACCAACCGCCTGTTGCAAATGGAAGAAGCTTTGCACCGCCGCATCATTGGCCAGGATGAGGCTATAAATATCGTGTCTAAGGCGGTGAGGCGTGCCCGAGCTGGCTTGAAGGAACCTCGCCATCCGATTGGCAGCTTTATTTTCCTTGGCCCGACAGGAGTGGGTAAGACTGAGCTGGTTAGGGCTCTGGCCGAGTTCATGTTCGGCAGTGAGGATGCCATGGTCCGCCTCGATATGTCTGAGTTCATGGAGAAACACACTGTGGCTCGATTGGTTGGTGCTCCTCCTGGATATGTAGGTTATGACGAGGGAGGGCAATTGACCGAGGCAGTGAGGCGGAAACCATATAGCGTGATACTGCTCGATGAGATTGAGAAAGCACACCGTGATGTTTTCAATATACTTCTCCAGATTTTTGATGACGGTCACTTGACCGATGCCAAAGGGCGCCGTGTTGATTTCCGCAACAGTGTAGTGGTCATGACGAGCAATGTCGGCGCTAATGAAATAAAAGGCGTTATGAGCATCGGCTTCGCTGCTAGGACCGATGAAGAGAAGAACCGCCAAACTGAATATGATAAGATGAAGGAAAAAGTGCTGGCGGAGTTAAAGAAGACCTTTCTGCCTGAGTTTCTAAATCGTATCGATGAAGTAGTCGTTTTCCATTCCCTCAGTAAAGAACAGATCCGCCAGATCGTCGATTTGATGCTTACCCAGGTAGCTAAGTCGCTGGGCGAGAAGAATATTAAGCTTGAGATTACCGGCGCTGCCAAAGATTTCCTGGGTGAAAAAGGCTTTGACCCGACTTTTGGGGCACGACCTTTGCGCCGTGTCATTCAGAATGAGGTTGAGGATAAGCTTTCTGAAGCGCTGCTACGCGGTGAGTTCAGCCCCGGCGATACCCTTAAGGTAGACTATGATGGTGAGAAGATTGTGATTCAGGCTGCTGCGGGAGCCTTGTCGGTGGAGGGATAACAAAGGGCTAAACTGAACCTCATAATTCCAGCTTCTCGATGGCCTGATTCTACTTAGGGCGGGACTGAGCATAGATCATAGAGCCCCGCCCTTTTTAATATTCAAATCTGTTGTGGTGGTTTTGGTATTGACTGAAGGGTTGATAGTTTGAATAAGCCCAAGTCAAAGACTGTCTTTGTTTGCCAGCAGTGTGGTAAGGAAAGTCCGAAGTGGCTAGGCCGTTGTCCTGGATGCCAGGAGTGGAATAGCTTCGTAGAAACCGTCGTTGCTGTCTCCAGCCAAGTATCCACTTGGTTATATGCAGAGGAAAATGCCCCCCGTGAGCTTTCCAAGCTGAAAACTGAAGCATACCCTAGGCTGAGTTTTCCTTTTATTGAGTTCAATCGTGTTCTGGGTGGGGGTATGGTGACCGGTTCTTTGGTTCTTGTTAGTGGTGACCCAGGTATTGGGAAGTCCACACTGTTGCTTCAGGCATCATCGGCGGTGGCTGAGCAGGGGGGTAAGGTGGTCTACGTTTCCGGTGAGGAATCATCCCAGCAGATTAAGCTGAGGTCGGAACGCCTGGGGATGGGTGGCGATAGGCTTTACATTCTTCCGGAGACTAATCTTGAGGCTGTACTTGGACGACTGGAAGAATTATCTCCGAATCTGGTGGTTGTTGATTCTATCCAGACTGTTTACATAGAGGAGCTGGCCGGAGCACCGGGAAGTGTTGGTCAAATACGGGAATGTACTCTGAGGCTTATGAGGTGGGCAAAACGAGCTGGTATTCCGGTGCTTGTTACCGGACATGTAACCAAAGACGGGGCTATTGCCGGCCCTAGAGTGTTGGAGCACATTGTCGATGTGGTTCTTTATCTCGAGGGTGAGACCTTTAGCAGCTATCGGATATTGCGGAGCACCAAGAATCGTTTCGGTTCCACCAACGAGGTGGGCGTCTTTGAGATGAGCGGTGGCGGCTTAATAGAGGTGTCCAACCCGTCTGAAGCTTTTTTGGCTTCGCATCGTGATGGTGCAGTTGGTTCGGCTGTAGTGCCGACCTTTGAGGGTAGCCGTCCTCTGCTGGTAGAAATCCAGGCTTTAACCAGTCCAGCTAGTTTTGCTCCGCCGCGGCGAATTGCCAATGGTGTGGATTTCAATCGATTGCTTTTAATAGCGGCTGTGCTTACCAGGCGGGCTGGAGTCAATCTTTCCAATCAAGATGTTATAACTAACGTTATCGGCGGTATGAGGATTGGTGAGCCTGCTGCTGATTTAGGTATTGCTTTAGCGGTAGCATCAAGCCATCGTGATGCCAAGGTTGTCCAGGGGCTTGTAGCCCTTGGTGAGGTGGGGTTGAGTGGTGAGCTTAGAGCCGTGCCTCAACTAGAAAGGCGGCTCAGCGAAGCAGCCAGGTTGGGTTTTAAGCGTTGCCTGATTCCTGAGACCTCGTACAAAACTTCATTAGACGTGAAGGGCGTTGAGCTTCTGAAAGCAGGCACTGTAGCTGAAGCCCTGCGACTGGGTCTGGTAAAGCCAACAAGGAAGTGAGGATACTCGGGTGAAGAGCCGTATGTCTCAAACGGGAGTTGTCATTGCCGGAGCTGGCATTAGCCAGAGAATGGGGGAGGATAAGGTCTTCATGTATCTGGCTGGCAAACCTTTGCTTGCCTGGTCAGTGGATGTCTGTCAAAGTTGTGAACTGGTCAACCAGATAGCGATCGTTTTACATGAGACTAAACTGGATTTGGGGCGGAGATTAGTCACTGAAAGAGGCTGGTCTAAAGTGGTAGAGGTGTGCCCAGGTGGAGACCGGCGACAGGACTCTGTCAGACATGGGCTCAGTAAACTGAAGGGCTGTGATTGGGTAATTATTCATGATGGAGCCCGTCCCTTCTTAACTTTGGAATTGATTCGTGATGGCTTAGAAGCAGCCAAAAGTACCGGAGCAGCAGTGGCGGCGGTTCCAGTTACGGACACCGTTAAACGTGGCGGTAGCGATCTCATGATCAAAGAAACGCTTAATCGTCAGGAATTGTGGGCGGCGCAGACGCCTCAGATTTTCCGCTTTGATATAATAACTAAAGCGCATGAGCAAATAAAAGACGATGTCACTGATGGTGCCGGTATGGTTGAGCAGCTGGGGTACAAAGTGAAGCTTTATATGGGGTCTTATGGCAATATAAAGATAACCACTCCTCAAGACCTGGCTTTGGCTGAAGTTATAGCGAGGAAGAAATAGCCCGATGCGAGTTGGAATTGGCTATGATGTACATCCGCTGGTTCCGGGGCGCAGATTGGTTCTGGGTGGAGTGGAAATTCAGTTTGACAGTGGGCTCTCGGGCTATAGCGATGCTGATGTGTTGACCCATGCTATAATGGACGCCCTGCTTGGTGCTGCCGGATTGAGAGATATTGGCAGCCAGTTTCCAACGGAAGATCCTAAGTATAAGGATATTTCTAGCCTGGTTTTGCTCGACGAGGTCAGCAAGTTAATCAAAGCGGAAGGTTTTAGAGTTGGAAACGTTGATGCGGTTGTTGTTGCTCAGCAACCCAAAATATCACCTTTTATTGAAGACATGCGCGGTTACATCAGCCGGACTTTGGGGATTAACCTGGAGCAGGTGATGGTTAAAGCAACCACCACTGACGGCTTGGGACTTGTCGGCAGGGGAGAAGGGATAGCTGCTTATGCTATAGCTATGGTGGAGGAAGAATAAGAATTATGGGGTTCATCAGGAACATCAAGAAGGACATACAGGCGGTTTTTGAGCACGACCCGGCAGCCAGAAATACCTGGGAGGTCTTTTTCGCCTACCCTGGCTTTCATGCCCGGCAGTTTCACCGCCTGGCTCACACCCTCTGGAACTGGCGCGTTCCGTTTTTTCCTCGTCTGATTTCGCATATCAGCCGTTTCTTCACCGGGATTGAAATTCACCCCGGTGCTAAGATTGGTGATGGCTTTTTTATCGACCACGGCATGGGAGTTGTAATCGGGGAGACGTCTGAGATAAAGAATAATGTTGCTTTGTACCAGGGGGTTACCTTGGGTGGCACGAGCTTGCTGAAAAAGAAGAGACATCCGACTTTGTGCAACAACGTGGTTGTGGGTGCCGGGGCTAAGCTTATCGGAGCCATCACCATCGGTGAAAATGTTAAAGTAGGTGCTGGTTCTGTGGTCATAACTTCGGTGCCGGCTAATGCTACTGTTGTCGGTGTGCCCGGTCGGGTGGTTGAGATTCGTAATCCTGATACTGATACTGTGGAAAAATTGCCTGACCCGGTTTGGGAGAGGCTTGAGGGTCTGGAGAAGAGAATTGCTGGGCTGGAGAAAACCTCGAGAGGCACGCGGTCTAAGTCCAGAAAGACTACTAAACGTTAACCTTCGGAGAGGGTAGATGAAAGTATTTAATACACTGACGGGACAGAAAGAAGAGTTTAATCCTAAGGGAAAAACGGTAAATATTTATGTCTGTGGGGTTACCGTGTATGACGATTGCCATATCGGGCATGCCATGAGTTACGTGCTATTCGATGTCATCAGGCGCTATTTGGAGTTCAAAGGCTATAAGATAAAGCACGTCCAGAACTTCACCGATATCGATGACAAGATAATAGATCGAGCCAATCAGCTGAGGATTTCGTCTTCGGAGCTGGCTGAGAAATACATCGACGAGTATTTCCGGGACATGGATGCATTGAACATAAAACGAGTCCATGTCTATCCGAAGGCGACTGAGGAAATACCCAAGATAATTGAGGTGATACAGGGCTTGATAGCTAAAGGATTTGCCTATGAGTCTGATGGCAGCGTCTATTTTCGGGTGAAAAACTTTCCCGGCTACGGCAAGCTGTCTCATCAGGCTCTGGATGACATTATGACCCGTTGCTCTGTTGAAGAGGGCAAGAAAGAATACCCGCTTGATTTTGCCCTGTGGAAGGCAGCCAAGCCGGGCGAGCCTTTTTGGCCAAGCCCCTGGGGTCAAGGCAGACCGGGGTGGCATATAGAGTGCAGCGCTATGGCTTTGAAATACCTCGGCGAAAGCCTTGACATTCATGGTGGTGGGCAGGACCTTATATTCCCTCACCACGAGAATGAGATAACCCAGTCTGAAAGCTTCACCGGTGTTGCCCCCTTTGCCAAATACTGGATGCATAACGGGCTGTTACAGCTGGGGGAGGATAAAATGAGCAAGTCATTGGGCAACCTGATAACGGTGAAACAGGCTCTGGAGCACTACAGCGCCGATGCTATTCGACTGTTTATCATTGGCTCTCATTATCGCAGCCCGTTAACCTATAGTGAAGTGACGCTGAGAGCAGCCGAGGTTGGTATGGAGAGGTTACGACAGGCGACCAGAGATGGTGGTGGGAGTGGTGGAAAAGGTGTCCTTGATAGCGAACCGTTCAGGCGCAGGTTTGTTGACAGCATGGATGATGACTTCAACACAGCACAGGCGGTGGCAGCGCTTTTCGACTTAGCCAGGGAGATTAACCGGACACGTGAGGAGAATTACGATGTGACTGGTGCTCAAAATACACTGGCTGAGCTGGCTAAGGTTTTAGGCTTCACGCTTGAAGAGCCGAAAAGACCGCCGCTTGAGACTGGACCTTTTCTCGCACTTATAAGCGAACTTAGTCAAGATTCTAGTCAGGCACCAAGGCATGATCCTGCGATGAAGGTCGAGGAACTTATTCAACTACTGATTGAGACCCGTGAGGAGCTGCGTAAAGACAAGCAGTGGCAGCGAGCTGATATGGTGCGTCAGCGCCTCATCGAGCTAGGTGTGGCTCTCGAAGATACGCCCAAAGGTACGGTGTGGAAACGTATCCTCTAATTAGAAACTTAGCGGCATGACTAAAGCACTGCCTATGCGATCTTAAAAGGTCGCCATTAAAGAGATAGGAGGTAATAATTGAGGATTGCTTCTATGTTGCTAGCTTTGTCTTTACTGTTGGTTGTTTGTGCCTGTGCGGCTCCTCAAGTCGCTCGCCCCACGATAAATCATTTCTACGCCAACCCCGCAAGCATATCTAAAGGAGATTCCTGCACTCTTGATTGGAAGGTAGCCGGCGCGGATACCGTGACTATCGACCATGCTATAGGCACAATGCCTGCCATCGGCATCTGCACCGTGACTCCGGATGAGACTATGGTTTATGAACTGACAGCTACTAATAGTTCGGGTGTAACTGTCGCGGATACTACGGTGACGGTTTCTACCAAACCGCAGGCAGCTGATATCCCGGTTATCAGTCACTTCGAATCGACTCCCAACTCAGTCTTACCTGGCGGCATCGCCACTCTGGCGTGGGATGTTACAGGTGCCTCATCGGTGAGTATTGACAAGGGCGTTGGTGGTGTGGAGGCTCAGGGGCGCAAAGGTGTGATACCTTCCGGGACGACCAAATACACACTAATGGCAGTCAATGCCTCGGGGGAGGTCAGCGCCTCCACCAATGTGGTTGTGATGGAGCCAGCCACATCACAGCCGCCGGCAGAGGTGGTTGCCCCTCATATCGGGCTGCAGGCAGGCAAGGGGAGACAGTTCACCATCAATCTTGATGCCAACCCGTCGACAGGCTTCCAGTGGGAACTGGATTATTACGACCCCGACTTCGTCGCTCTGGTGGGAAGTGAATACGAGTCGTATAGTGTGCCCCAGATGGGCTCAACCGGGTCGCAGAAGTTTACCTTTGATGCTCTTAAAGTGGGCGATACCAAGATAAAGCTCTCCTATACCCATCCCGGCGAGCCGCTTAATTCCTCAAGCAAGTACTACGATGTGCATATAACCCCGTAATTATTGCCAGAAATGCGATGGCAATGGGTGCATCGTCTTAGAGCTTGATAATGTTGCCCGCGTTGTTGAAAAAGAATTTATCACCGAACTCCTTGAACAACGTGGCGGCTGCCTGAAGTCCGGTGCAGTGGGAGACGCCTATCTTCTGGATATCAAGCCTCTTTAATTCGGCTATGGTCAGGTCCATCTGTTCTCTTGAAGCGTGGAGCAGGTGAGTACCCCCGACAACCATGTGTATTTGCTCTACGCCGGTTATTTTTTGGGCATGATGTAAGGTGTTTATCATGCCTCTATGTCCGCAGCCTAAAACAACTATCAATCCTGTCTGACTTTTAATGACAAGGGCAAGGTCGTCCCTGAGCGGGTCGGGACGGAGCTCTCCGTCTTCCTTGACGAAAAGGTCGCGGTCGATATTCTCATATTCGGTATGCATGACTATCTCGCCTGTGGTAACGATGTTATCGGTAATCCATACCGGCTCTTGACTGAGCCTCGGACAAAAGGTATACCGGCGTATTTCTCTTTCTTGCTGAAGGTGCGGGAGTACTTGGCTGCCCAGATGTCAGGATGAGCTATTACCTCGATTTCCTTTCTCATCACCTTCAGCACATGTTGTAAGCCACCGGTATGGTCGGCATGTCCATGGCTCAGGACTATCCTGTCAACTGCGGACAGGTCTACGCCCAAAATGGCTGCGTTATAGGCAGCCGATACCCCCAGCCCCGTATCCAGCAGGACTTTATAATTATCCGTTTCTACCAGTATGCTCAATCCCCACTCAGCCAGCAGCCCAGGTGCGCTGGCAGTGTTTTCGCTCAATGTGGTAAGTTTAATCTGCATTCCTTTTAGCTTCCTTTCAGCTTAATTTCATTGCCTACACTGGTATTCAGATAGACGGCGGCATTGCCATTCTTGAGCGATATCTCCAGATAGCCGCTGCTGCCGATAATGGCTGCCAGCCCTTCTTTCTCGGCGTAGAACCGGCTTATGCCGTCTATGTGCTGCTTGCCGATAGTCACGGTAGTTCTTTCACCGGGCAAATCGCTGCTCCTGATATTGGTGATGAGGTTGCCGAAGTTATCTATGTGAAGAACACAGCCGGTTATATTTCCTTGGTTATCGCGGAAAGGCTGTGGTATGTGGAAGGCGTAAACATGGCTCAGGCTGTCGCCGAATTTGTGTATAGCTGTGCCGAGCGAGAGGTTGGCGGCAACAGGGGCGAATATATCCCGCCCGTGGAAGGTAGTGCTGACCGGCTTTTGCCAGAAATCGGGGTTGGTGATTGCAATTGCCTCAAGCTCACCCCCGAGTTCCCGTTTTTCGGGGCTGGGGGAGAAATGATGGACTGGCTTGGCCGGCGCTGTGTCCAGCTCGTCTATTATATAGCTCAGTATGCCGTTGTCGGGCGCCACGAAGAAGGACTTCGGCGTTTTCAGTATGATGGCTTTCCTCTGGCTGCCGACACCGGGGTCGACTATAGCCAGATGGATTGTTCCTTCAGGGAAATAGCGGTAGGCAGTGCTGAGAATGAAAGCTACCTCGAGTACATTCTGTGGCTCGATGGAGTGGCAGATATCGACAATGACCGCCTTGGGGTTGATGGTCAGTATTACACCCTTCATGCTGGCCACGTAGGCATCGCCAGTGCCGAAGTCTGTGGTCAAAGTGATGACCGAGGCCATGCTGCCTTTCTGCCGCTGCTGCTAGATGACGAGGACAACCATGATGCAAATGAATACGAATAATACAGTCAAGCCGATGGTGAACTGGAAAAGGGTTTTTTCTGTGCCTCGTCGTGTCCGGTAGACGGTATCCGCCTGCCCGAATATGCCTCCGAGCCCACCGCCCTTTACCTGTAACGTAAGAACGATAATTAGGGCTATAGCTACCACAATCTGGGCAATAAGTAGATAGTTATCCATTCTGTTTTCCTCCAAGTTTGCGTATTAGTATTTCTTTTGCCGTGCCGGGGTTCGCCCGCCCTTTGGTCGCCTTCATCACCTGTCCGATAAGGAAAGCCAGAGCTTGCTGCTTACCTGACTCGTAATCGGACACTGCCTGGCTGTTGCCGGCTATGACCTCGGCTACGATTTTCTCTATTTCCTCCGAGCTGCTTATCTGGCTCAGCCCCTGCTCAGCCACGATGTCGCCGGCCTTCTTGCCGCTGAGGAACATTTCTTCAAAGACTGCCTTAGCTGCCGGTCCGCTGAGTGTTCCCTTGTCTGTTAGCTCCAGCAGTTCTGCCAGATGTTTCGGTGTGACTTTTGTATCTTCAATACCGGTGTTGGTGGAGTTTAGCATGCGGCTGAAATCCCCCAGCAGCCAGTTGCTTACCGTCTTGGACTTTTTGGGCAGGTCGGCTCCGTCTGAACCTGCCATCAACTTAACGCAGTCCTCAAAGTAGTTTGCCATTGCTTTGGAATCGACGAGCAGGTTGGCGTCATATAGCGGCAGACCGTACTGGGACATGAAGCGGTCTCGCCTGACATCAGGTAGCTCGGGCAGGTGCGACCTGATATCGTCAACCCAGCTTCGACTGAAGACCAGCGGCGGCAAATCGGGCTCGGGGAAGTAGCGGTAGTCGTGGGCATACTCCTTGCTTCTCTGGCTCACGGTCACCCCTTTTTGCTCCACCCAGCCCCGTGTTTCCTGTACCAGCTTACCGCCTTTCTCCAGCACCTCCTGCTGTCGTTTAGCTTCGTAGTCCAGAGCCCGGTATACGGCTCTGAAGCTGTTCATGTTCTTGACCTCCACCTTGGGCAGATATTCTTTGGTGCCCCTGGGACGTATGCTGATGTTGGCATCGCACCTGAAGCTGCCCTCCTCCATATTGCCTGTCGACACGCCCAGGTACTGCAGAATGGAGCGCAGCTTCATCAGGTACTGCCTCGCCTCCTCGGGCGAGCTGATATCCGGCTCGCCGACGATTTCCATCAACGGAACACCGGAGCGGTTGACATCCACCAGGCTGTAGCTTTCGCCCTCGGGGGAGGTGCAGTGTGTCAGTTTCGCCACATCCTCCTCGAGGTGGACACGGGTAATGCCGATTTTCCTTTTATCGCCGTTGACGCCGATCATCAGCCAGCCGTTTTTGCTTATGGGGACATCGTACTGTGATATTTGGTAGCCTTTCATCAAATCGGGGTAGGGGTAGTTCTTGCGGTCGAACTTAGCCTGTTCGGCGATGGTGCAGTTCAGGGCTAAGGCGGTCATCACGGTATATTCTATCGCCTTCTGGTTGATTGTCGGCAGTACGCCGGGCATACCCAGGCAGATAGGGCAGACGTGGGTATTAGGCGGCGCGCTGGCGTAATCGGTGCTGCAGGAGCAGAACATCTTGCTCTTGGTCAGCAGCTGGGCATGCACCTCCAGCCCGATAATGGTCTCGTAATCCACAACGTTGGTTAGTATAGCAGCATGGCTCGCACGAGGCAAACGACCCCACCTGTCATTGCGAGCGAAGCGTGGCAATCTCAGTATTCGTCAGTGCAGTTCATCAATGAAACTGAGCTTCATGTTATACTTAATCCAGGAGGTCAGCTATGAAGAAGCTCAACTGGCTTATGGTAATTTTACTGTTATTGCTGATGGCAACTGCCGTTGCCTGCCAGCAGTTGGAGATTCGTCCGGCACCTATCCACGAGGTCAGGGTGGCTATTGCCGAGTCATATCCGCCGCAGGTAATGGTCTATATCCAGGGCGGTCTTTCCGATGGCTGCACCACCTTTCACGAGCTAAAAACGGAACGCACCGGCAACACGGTAAACATAACCGTAACCACGCAACGTCCTAGGGATGCTGTATGCACCCAGGTCTACGGCTACTTCGAGCAGAACGTGAACCTGGGCAGCGACTTCATCGCAGGCGAGACCTACACGATTAAGGTAAACGACAAGACGACCAGCTTTGTGATGGAGTAGGGTTTGGATGTCTTAGGGTGTTTGTTGGTATAGCAGCATAGCTCGTACGGGGCAAACGAGATAGTTAAGAATGTGATACGGCGACAAACTACGGCGTCCGATGTAACATTAAACAAAATGACGAATTGTTACATAAGCAGAGGTATTGGCTTGGGATGGGTAACTTGACGCAAGGTGTATAATTACCGAGGGCATCAACGGTAAACCCTATATTGAGTAGGAGGCTGGTGGGGGCTAAGAAGCAGCGTCTGTGAGGGGGTCACTGGGCCGCTGTGGAGCCAATAGTGAAACCGACCACTAAGGTGATCGGTTTTTGTTTGAAGCGACATCCGGAACCTGGTTGCGTTTGACATTAACCGAGATGAGTAAGGGAGAAGCCCAAGGGTAAGATGAATGCTAGTAGTCCTGCCTGGAAATTTATAATACTGCTTTTTTTATCGATTATATTGGCAATGTCATGCCAGCAACCAAAATTGCCCGCTGGAAATGCGACCGACAACACATCTCTGGAAACCGTATATGAAATTCCAGAAGGTATCGAACCGCAAAGAGCGGAGACCTACGACGACATAGTCGACTGTCAACGCTACTACACATATAGAGCTAATTGTCCTTATGTGGGCCCTAGAACGGGCCCAGACTGGGTACGGGGTCCCGACTTTATAAGATATGCTGAAGTAACGCTTTCAGGTTGTGAGTTTACTCCGCGTCTCACGTACAGGGACCATATTGAAACAAAGGCAGGAGAGATAAGATATAACATGTTCTCCGTAATACTAAAGGACGACGGATCACAGCGTTGGGACGAATTTGAGCGGATGTGTTCGCCGACAGGTAAACCAGCTATAGACTACGGAATTAAGCTGCTTGGAACTTGCCCGGATATCCAGGTTAAAAAAATTGGAGAGGGGCACCCTATACCCGTATGTCAGTACAAGAAAATTTTCCTTATGATTGAGATATCCTCGCAGGTTAAGCCCGGAGACTACACGCTGCGTTTTACTTTCGACTTCAATGGACAAAATTGTGGTGAGCTCCCGTGCGTCATCCACGTTACTGAATGAATTAGGAGGTTGCAAATGTACATTAGGTCTATTTTATTAATCGGTCTGCTATCTGTCGCTATCGGTGTCGTCCTTTGCACACACTGCCCGGTAGTGGCGCAATCGGATTACTCCACCTCGGATAACTACACCATGGTCACCAAGCCATTCAGTGTTGACCCGCAGACCCCCGGACACAGGATCCCGCAGGGCAGTATCATTCGACACTTGAAGGGCGGAATAACAGAGATAGCGGGACCTGACCGTAGAACTATAGCCAGGGCAAAAGACTCCGATGCTGCGTTTGTACCTACACCTAACAGGGCAGTCAGGGCAACGCATGCCTAGCAAATACCTAATAAATCCTTCATAACGACGAAGAATAATGTAACCAGAGTATATAGCGGTGGTAATCTGATATTGACAGTCATCAATCAGGGACAGCAGCTACCGGGAAGTGATACTGACACTTGGCTCGAATGGGTAAGGACTACTTCTGCAGTAGATTATTATGCGGCGGATTGGACGGTACCTCAGACGCCGGTAAAAAATGACGGATCGTGGTGGGAAATGCCCAATATTTTTATTTTTAATGCAATAACATCCCAGGATCAACCTTCATGGATTATCCAGCCCGTATTGCGCTGGAATGTGGATGAGTATATGCGCGAGTGGAGTGGCCGGGTGTATTATGTGAAAGGAGAAGGAGAAGATGCAGATGAAACATATCTGCTGCCACCATTTCCCGCAGATGAGGGAGATCGTATTAGAGGATCAATGAAATACATGTACTCGGATGGACGCTGGACCATTAATATGTATAATGTGACCTCTGGAAACTGTTCATCATTTGGTACCGACGATTTCGGAACAGCTAACAACCATCTATGGGCCGCTCTTGAGGCAAGAGGCAAGTCTCCCGCTAACATCGACGATGCCGATATTCCTGGGACTATACAGTTCACTAATATGCAGGCGACCTATAATTCAAATCCAATCACAACGGACTGGGAGACGGTCAATTGTAAGGTTGATCCTGATTGTGGGACTGATTACCCTTTGATATCCTATTTGCATCCAACTCTCGACTCCGACACCAATCCAACTACGTGTACCCTGTATACCAGTGGCGGCCGTATGACGGTGGAGACTGGCAGCGCGACCAACATCGGCTCAATATCCGCGACTTTGAATGGAAACCTCACACATTTCGGTCCAGATACATCAGCAAACCCGTCAGCACAGGTATCGTTTGATTATGGCACTGACCCGGACCTGGACACTTTTACTCCAACGCCGACCCAAACCAAAACTGAAACTGGTTCGTTCCAACAAACTATAACTAACCTGAATCCGGGCACGGCCTACTATTTCAGGGCCAAGGCCCAAGGTGCTAAGTCGGGCACAGTTTATGGTGATATACGACATTTTCCTACTATCCCATCCCCCCCTCCACCACCTCCACCTGATACTACACCACCTACGGTTTCTATCACCTCACCCACTAACGGCCAGACCTTCACCACCCCGTCTATTACCGTGTCCGGTACCGCCCAAGACAACGTAGCCGTAAGTAAGGTGGAGGTTCAAGTTGGCAGCGGTGGCTGGCAACAGGCTTCGGGCACAACCTCCTGGAGCCTTCAAGTCACTCTAAACTCAGGCTCAAATACTATATACGCCAGAGCTACGGATACCTCAAACAATGTTACACCAACACCAGCTTCTGTTACCGTAACTTATAACCCACCGCTTGACATTACCACTACCTCACTACCGGCCGGCATCCTAGACGTGCCCTACTCACAGACACTTCAAGCCGAAGGCGGCACCGGAACATACACCTGGTCCATACTAAGCGGCGCACTTCCCGACGGTCTGGCACTTAATCCTTCAACGGGTGCCATATCGGGCACGCCCATAGCTACCGGCACATATAACTTCACCGCTCAGGTAAACGACGGCACAAATACAGATGATCAACCTCTTTCCATCGTCATCAGCTCCACACCACCCCCAACTGCACCAACCGTAACCAACTCCACAGGAGAAAGCGACGTCACCTCCACCTCAGCCAGACTGAATGGTGAGATAACCGACACAGGCGGCGAAGACCCCACCGTCATAATCTACTGGGGCACCAGCGACGGCGGCACCGACCCACTTAACTGGTCTGACAACGTAAGCCTCGGAACTCAACCCGCAGGAATTTTCTACACAGACATAAACAGCCTTACTCCGGACACCGACTATTTCTACAGGTGCTACGCCACTAATTCAGCCGGCGAAAGCTGGGCCGATAGCACAGAGCCTTTCCATACGGCAGGGGGTAGCAGCACAGCCGCTACATATCCAGGAACGGCAGCTAGCCAATCAGTAGATATAGAGGATGGCTCTTGGCAAAACCCTGCCAACATAAAGGCTGACGATGGGAATTTCTCAGAAACGTTAGCTGTTATCCCTGGTACATGGTACTCAGGACGCCTTAAGGCAACCAACTTTAGTTTTTCTATTCCATCAGGGGCTACCATTGATGGAATTAAAGTTGAGATAGAACGTAGAGAAGACAACGCTGGCCTTAATGCTCATGACTATCGTGTTCAACTGCTGGACGCAGACGGCAATCTCGTTGGAGTTAATAAGAAAGATAGTTCTGAATGGAGCACCTCCTATGAAATAATTACCTATGGTGGTTCAACAGATACATGGGGTGCTTCGCCTACAAGAGCAATGGTAGAAGACCCCAACTTTGGAGTATGCTTATCTGTAAAAATGACGCCCTCTAGCTATGGTTTAAAATACGCCCGGGTAGACTTTATACGAATGACTATTTACTACACGGCAGGGGGTGGCTAGACTAATATAGCCAAAGTTGGTGGAGTTATAGCAACAGACTTAGCGGTGGCACTGAAGAAAAGATCATCGATGCCGACACAAACCCCAACGATAGTTTTAATATCGACCGATTCCGCATCAAGATATGGGAGGAGAATGGGGATACTGAGGTTGTGATATACGACAATGCTCTTGGTGACGAAAGTGATAACGCCACAACTGAAATCGGTGGTGGGTCAATCGTAATTCATGAAGACTAGGTAGCACTAATGTAGATTGCAACCTGTTAATTGTATAGAACGACTAATTTTCTCGAATAGTATCAATACAATTTCAACGGTCTGCTAAGATAATAAAGCTGATGGCAAATGTCTTGGCAAATTGGACAGGAAATTGAACCAGAACCAACGCACTTACCGCAGAAAGCAGAAAAACAGCCTTAAAGGAGTGGCCTTTACTTCTCTAGTCATTGGAATTTCAATGATAGTAGTAATGCTAGCAATGATAGTAGTAGAATGTGTAGTTTTTTGGACTATGGTTGGGAAGCCCTATTTCCCAGCATTGCTTTACCTTTCCGTTCTTTGTGTTACTTTTGCCGGATTCATCTTGGGAATAATAGGGCTGAAATCAAACAGAAGGAGAATGGCAATAGCGGGAATTACTATATGTTCCCTCATATCTATCCCTTACATATTTATGACGTATTTAACACTTTCAATACTTCAGCTACATAACATTTAAGACCGCGGGCGTCTCCGTAATTAATTCGTTCCTGCACAGTACTACGTAGCTTCAAGACTATTCAAATACGGTTTGCAGAAAAACGCCCCCAAGCGGCCCAAACTGGAAGGCCCTCCTGCCTCTCCTGCCTGAATTCGCTCGGACTCATAACTTGTAATAATGCTAAAAATCTCCATAGATTGCACATTTTGACGAGTTGTTCAATCACAAAAAGGGGCGCAGGTTTGAGAGGCTGAGGACTTAAACTTAAAGGGACTAATCAAGAAATGAACGATTAAGGAGCGATGTTCAGATTTGACTAAAGCTAAAGGAACTAGATAATATAATTAAGAACTATTCAAACGCGTTTATCATTTGGGGGGTGAATATGATAGTAGCCGACGTTATGACGACAAACGTAGTCTCTATACCAAGTAATACCTCTCTGGCCGATGCGAGAAGGATTATGGATGCCCACCGTGTACGGAGATTACCAGTGATCGACCGGGGGAAGTTGATGGGTATAGTGACCAGAGATGCCCTGGATAAAGCAGGACCATCCAAACTGACGACCTTCAGTATGCATGAGCTTAGCTATCTGTTAACCAAACTTACCGTTGAAGAGGTTATGCGTCGTGAAGTAGTAACAGTATCTCCAGGTATGACAGTCGAGGAGGCGGTAGCGCTTGCGCAGTCCAAGCAGGTAGGCGCTCTCATTGTAATAGAAGGAGATCAGGTGATCGGAATTTGCACCACGAATGACTTTTTCTACCGAATTCTCAATCCAATACTGGGCATAGGACTATCGGGCTCCAGAATCGTGGTGCGCAACTGCAATAAAGGGCAGGATGTCGAAAAAGTAGTTGCCACCATAAACAAGCTCAATGTCGGTATTACGAACTTGTTTCTTATCCAATTCCCTGAGGCCAAGAAGCATGACCTCGTGCTTCATCTGGATACACCGGACAGCTCCAAGATCATCGCGGAAATTAAGAAACTGGGTTGTCTGGTAGAGGAAAGGATGCGCTAGTTATTAAACAGTCTGCTCCCGTAACGTGAGTGGGGCGTGGATAAGTTTTCGGGGCTGCTACGCAGATTGCTCTGTTTTGCATAGTTATGTACATATTGACAATTCCCCAGGGCGAAACTATACTTTAAGTCTAGCCTGTAGAATAGACACCAAAACGTAGTATGGGGCTGGGGGAGCAGATGTTTGGTTTATGAGAGCACGGGAATCGCTTAATAAGCGATAAGCCCGTGCCCTTTTTATTTTACTAATCTTTTGTTTGGAGGTGACATTATGAAAAAGGAGAAAAAGGATAAGAAGGTATACACCACCGGTTTTGGCGCACCCGTTGAAAATGACCAGAACAGTAGAACTGCGGGCAGCCCCGGACCTGTGCTTATGCAGGATGTCCACTTACTTGAAAAGATGGGGCATTTTGACCGGGAGCGCATACCGGAGCGCGTGGTCCATGCCAAGGGTGCAGGCGCGCACGGCTATTTTGAGGTTACTGCCGACGTAACCAAATACACCAGAGCCGCCTTTTTATCTAAGAAAGGAAAGCGCACCGAGGTATTCGCCCGCTTTTCCACTGTAGGTGGTGAGAGGGGGTCGGCTGACGCGGAGCGAGACCCTCGCGGGTTTGCCTTGAAGTTCTATACTGAAGAAGGCAATTATGACATGGTCGGAAACAACACCCCGGTTTTCTTCATCCGCGACCCGCTGAAATTTCCCGATTTCATCCACACGCAGAAACGCAATCCCGGCACTAATCTCAAAGATGCCGACATGTTCTGGGACTTCCTTTCCCTTACACCGGAATCTGTCCATCAGGTCACCATACTGTTTTCAGACCGGGGAACACCCAGGACATACCGGAACATGAACGGCTACAGCAGTCACACGTTCAAGTGGTACAACGAAAAGGGCAAATATTACTGGGTGCAGTATCACTTTAAAACCGAGCAGGGCATTCAGAACCTCACCCGTGACGAAGCCACAGAGATGAAGGGACAAGACCCCGACCATGCCACACGCGATCTCTTTGATGCTATCGAGCGGGGTGATTATCCGTCATGGCGGCTGGAAGTCCAGATTATGACTCCTGAGCAGGCTAATAAGTATCGCTTCGACCCTTTCGACATTACCAAGGTCTGGTTCCATGCCGACTACCCGCCGATCAAAATAGGGCGCCTGGTACTAAACCGGAATCCCGGAAATTACTTTGCCGAGGTAGAGCAGGCTGCTTTCTCCCCGGCCAACTTCGTTCCCGGGATTGCGGCATCGCCTGACAAGATGCTCCAGGGACGGCTGTTTGCCTACCATGATACCCATCTCCATCGCCTGGGGCCCAACTATCATCTTCTGCCCATTAATGCGCCGAAGGCAACAAAGGTTAATTACTATCAGCGCGATGGCTCCATGTGTTTCGGCGACAACAGCGGTGACAGCCCGAACTACTATCCCAACAGCTTCGGCGGTCCGCAGCCAAATCCGGATGTTGCCGAGCCGCCGTTTGATGTTTCCGGGCAGGCAGCCCGTCATCCGTATACGCATCCCAACGATGACTTCTTCCAGGCTGGAGAGCTCTATCGCCGGGTGATGACGGATGAAGACCGGGAGCACCTGGTCGGCAATATCACCACGCACCTGTGCAATGCCAAGAAGCGGATTCAGTTACGTCAAGCAGCCGTCTTTTACAAATCTGATGTCGAATATGGCCGCCGCGTAGCCCAGGGGTTGGGACTTGATGTCAAGGAGGTAAAGCGCCTGGCGGGAATGTCCCAGGAGGCACGGGCAAAGGCTACGGCTTAGATGTAAGCGCCATACTTTGCTGCCGACCGGTTAGTATGGCTGAATGGGTTCAGGTGCTAAGAGCCCAGGCATCGCTATCTTACATATCGAGATATTCTATCAAGTGGCGGCTAAGGCTTCGGTGTCGTAACTTTGCCAGAGCTTCCTTTTGAATTTGCCTGATCCTCTCTCTGGTAAAACCTAGCTCTGCGCCTACTTCTTCCAATGTCATGCTATACCCATTCTCCAAGCCGTATCTCATCTCAATCACACGCCGCTCGCGGGCTGATAGCGATTTTAAGGCCTGGCTCAATTGCGACCGCAACAAGCCCAGAGCCGCCTGGTCTGCTGGCTGAGGCGCAGCAACGTCTTCAACAAAATCGCCTAGTTGGCTTCCATCCTGCCCCAGTGGGGTTTCAAGAGAAATTGGCTTACTCGCTTTCACCGCTCTAAGCCAGTCTACTGCATCGGAAGCGACTCCCATCTCTGAAGCCAGCTCCTCACGGGTAGGTCTGCGTCCGTGTTTTTGATATAAGTGCTCCCTCGCTTTCGTCAGCTTCCGCATGTTTTCGTACGCATGAACCGGCACACGCACGGTGCGCGACAGGCCGGTAATTGCCCGGCCGATTGCCTGTCGGATCCACCAGTGAGCATATGTGCTGAACTTGTATCCCAGGCGGTGGTCGAATTTCTCGACTGCGCGCATCAACCCGATGTTGCCCTCCTGGACGAGGTCGGCAAAAGGCACATCGTAACCCCTGTTCTTCTTTGCCAAACTGACTACCAGACGCAGATTTGCTTTAGTCAGGCGCTCTCTTGCTTTATTCGCCTTTTCTCTTATTCGCTCGAAATGTGGGGTGAGCTCTGACACGTTGTTTCCAAGCCAATCGGTAAACTGGCGGGACCGCACGGCGCGCCGAAACCCGGAAACGGAGGTCGACTTAGCCGCATCTGCCATGATTTGCCACGGTATCAATCTGGTGGTGAGCGATAGCTGAATTAACTCCGACTTGATTTGAGTTTGCGTGGCTCCGGTAATCTTGCTTATATCAGTGCACAGGTTCTCATCGATCTGGCCATCGATGGCATCGCGTAGCTGCGGATGTAACGCCTTCTCCATTATGCTATGAGGCGAAGTTATCTCAAGATACCGGGCAACCGCATCGAACAGCCGGCCAAGTTTGGAAAAGCGCTTGACCAGTGCCAGCAGGATATCAGCCGCGGATGGTTGGACGCCATGTTTGATAACCCATTCCTCTTCGAGTTGCGACAGATACTTCCCATCCTCAATCTGGCAGCCCAGCAGTTTTTCCTCGTCAGCATTAAGCAGGTCTGTTTGAGCACATTCGGCAAGATATAAATCGATTGAGTCAAAGTCTCTGAAAAAATCTTGCTCTGGTGCTGAATCAGAGTCGTCGCCATCCGATAGGTCTTGCTCCTCGATGGCTAGACCTTCAAAGCCTTCCGTGAGTTCTTCATCGCGTGAAATTTCCTTTATTTTTCCCATAATTTCGTCCCCCTTCCCGAACGCAAAGATCCAGAAGCCTGGGTAACACCCGGGCTGAAGCCGCTAGACAGCAATAACCGTTTTCACTTCAGGCACTCGTTCTTTGAGCCTCCGTTCAACAACATGCTTCAGCGTAGTGGTTGACATGGGGCAGGCGCCACAAGCACCGGTCAATCTTACCTTGACGGTATCGCCGGTAACGTCGATTAGCTCTAAGTCACCGCCATCGGCCATTAAATAGGGTCTTATGCTATTCAGTTCATTTTCTATCTTCTCGCGCATTTTCGTCTCCTTTCTTACTGCTCGACTACGTATATAGTTATACGCTAAGTATAGTGTGATGAATGGCTTCTGTATGTGACTTCTGTCGCATGTATACACCTCTGTTAATTTGGAGGACTATTGCGAATGCAATCGAATCGATGTAATATTGGTTCGGATGGTTCAATTTGCACAGGACATAAATAATGCCTGTCGAGTCTAAATTTCTGGGCGAAAATCCCTACTTTTCGGGGCTGAGTTCTCCCGAGCTGGATTCTATAAAGCACCTTTTTTCCGAACTGCGGGCTGAGCGGGGTGAGATTATCCTGCTTGAGGGCGAGCCGACGGACAGGCTATTTTTTATTGCTACGGGAGTGGTCAAGCTTTTCAGAGTCTCGGCTGAGGGGAAAGAGCAGACACTGGAGCTTGTACGTCCTGGAGAGTCTATCAATGATGTTCCCGTGTTTGACGGCGATCCGAACCCTACCAGCGCTCAGACCATGGGTCCGGTTTTGCTTTACACAATCGGCAGGAACGAACTGGAATCTATACTCAGGGATTATCCGAAGGTGGCTCTTAATGTCGTCAGGG
>SMTZ1_10000437_pt1 | contig 44702 bp, 38 predicted proteins | sample DeeMarSWOR136_30_FD_25667 | JGI IMG/M metagenome (IMG submission 25667) | reverse complement strand
TTCTTGCCTTTTGGAATTTGTGACTTAGTTGACTTTAAAATATTATTGGGTATTATAACAATATGCCGGGATGGCGGAACTGGGAGACGCGCTAGGTTCAGGACCTAGTACCTGCAAGGGTGTAGGGGTTCAAATCCCCTTTCCGGCATCGATTGTTCCGTACGATTACATCTTGCAGAACAGGCATTGATAACAGAAAAATTACAACGATAAATTTGAATGAAAACATTCTTAATTCACTTTGGGCAATTATTGTATAAATACAGAGCAGTAACAGCTGTTCCATTTTTTATTATACTCGTTATTCTTTCAAGAAATGCATCTTTTAATTTTATTCCACATTTACTTCTTTTTCTTGGACTACTAATAAGAATTTGGGCGGCTGGCTATATAGGTGTTAAAGCAAGAGCAAACAGATTTGCTACTGGTTACGTTATTACAAGCGGTCCGTACCGTTATCTGAAACACCCATTGTATATCGGAAATTTATTTCTTGTATTAGGTGTTATTCTGCTATTTAATCCACCTCTTTGGTATGCTTTTTCATTGCTTCTAATATTTACTGTGGAATACTTTATAATTGTATATAGCGAATTGAGTTATTTAAAAGCTCTACCGAAAAAGGTTGTCAATTTTGATTTGGCCAATGCAAGAGGTGAGGCAAATACGATTATTATTGTGATTGTAATTGCTTTGATACGTCATTTCTTACGTTGAATGATTCATGAATTTATATACAGAAGTTACCTATTACATCAAATAAACACTGTGTGGTAGATCATTTCATTTTTTAAACATTAATACCCGTTTATTTGGGAAGGATCAATTTTTTCAAAATCATCCTGATAATCAAATTTACCTTCAAAGGTATGCAGGTCGCATGAATCTATGGGTTCAGTTCCTTTAATAAAGGTTACATCAATAGGCTTGGGACAGAATTTCCTTACCAAAAGACCAGTTTGCGAACAGACTTTGCATTTAACCAGCCCGCTCGGCTTTTCAAATTCTGCGTGAGGTGTAGAGTCTATTTTTGCAATTAAATCACCCCAGATTGGCGCAGCAACACGGCCTCCTGTAGCTCCTCGAAATATGCGGTCATTATTATCATTTCCTACCCAAACCCCACAGATATATTTAGGGGTAAACCCAACAAACCAAGCATCGGAATAGTTATTTGTGGTACCAGTTTTGCCCGCTGCGGGTCCTTGATAGTATTTTTTTATTTCATAGGCAGTCCCACCATTTACAACAGAGCGCAACATATCGATCATGATATAGCTTATTTGAGATGATAATTTTCTCTCGGGTAATGGATTGTTCACTTCAATAATCGTGCCATCTTTATCAGTTATTTTCTTAATGAGTGTTGATTGGATCTTCTCGCCCATATTAGCGATTGTTCCCATAGCACTCACCATTTCCATCAGGCTTACTTCACATGCACCAAGTGCCAAAGATACGACAGCAAGAAGAGGCGACTCAACACCCAGATTATGAGCATATTTAACAACAAGCTCTGGGCCAATGTTTCGTATTAATCGTATTGCTGCAAGATTCCTTGAGAATTTTAATGCCTTTATTAAAATTATCGGACCCAAGAATTTACGGTCATAATTTGACGGCCGGTAGATACTGTCCATACCAGGAACTTCAAGAACGATCGGTAGATCAAGAACTATATCAGCAGGAGTAAAGCCGTTATCAATTGCTGCAGTAAATACAAAAACTTTAAAAGCGCTACCCGCCTGACGACGTGCTTGCGTTGCTCGGTTAAATTTACTTTGAGAAAAATCACGTCCTCCGATAAGTACTTTTATTTCTCCGGTGAGATAATCTTCCACAATCAGAGCCCCCTGGAGATATGGCGAAGATTTTAATGTATCACTTATGCCGAGCGAATCAAAATTCGATTTGGGATTATTGAATTTATAATCTTTTTCTATTTGGATCATATGTTTTTCTAAAATTTCTTCTGCACTTTTTTGCATATCAACGTTCATAGTTGTATAAATATTTGCTCCGCTTCTATAGACAAATTCAGCTCCATATTTTAACTCTAAATACTTTCTCACTTCCTCTAAGAAGTATTCACCTATACGCCTTTTTTCTTTTTGTTGTACTACATTAATTGATTCGTTGACAGCTTTTTCATATTCTGTGCTAGATATTAACTTATTTTGCAACATTTTTTGGAGTACGAAATCTCTTCTTTGTTTTGCAATCTCAGGATGCTTATGTGGTGAATATTTCTCGGGAGATCTTGGTATGGCAATAAGAAGTGCGCATTCAGTAAGGGTTAATTCTGAAATATCTTTATCAAAATAGTACTTTGCAGCTGTTGCTATTCCATAGTGACCTTGGCCGAAATTTATTTGATTGAGGTACATTTCGAGGATTTCATTTTTCGTGTAGGCTTTCTCTATCCTTATTGCTAAAGCTATCTCTTTTAGCTTCCTCACCATTGTTTGTTCTAGAGTGAGGAACATATTCCGCGCCAGCTGCATTGTTATTGTACTTCCACCCTGTACAACTTTCATATGGAGTATGTTGGTAATTAATGATCTCACAAGAGCAAGAATATCAACACCCCAATGTTTGTAGAAAAGTTTATCCTCAATACAGATAATTCCATCTTTTAAGTAAACCGGCACTCTTTCAATGTTTGTTAATTCACGGCGTTCAATAAAGAATTCGGTGATTAAGTCATTGTTATCACCATATACCTTTGTTGCCACCGGTGGCATGAAAAATGATATTGATTCAGCTGGTGGTAAACCTTTAACGATGGATATATAAATACCGAGACATAGACCTAATAAAAGTGAAACGGTAAGGATTATGGCGAAACGTATTCGATGACGTTTATCAAAATACCTTTTCAGGTTTAATTTTTTTCGCTGCATATTTAGTTATTAATTAGTGTTTTCACTCTATTCAGACGATATATGATTATGTTTACTCACGATACTCAATATTCTTATGAGGGTATCTCTTAAGTCCTTTCTGGAAATGACGAGGTCAACCATGCCGTGCCGTAGTAATGATTCTGAGCGCTGAAGACCTGGCGGAAATTTTTCGCCTATAGTCTGTTCGGCAACCCTCGCTCCGGTGAAACCGAGCAACGCCCCTGGTTCAGCAATAATAATGTCACCCAATGAAGCGTAAGATGCCATGACTCCAGCAGTTGTGGGATTTGTGACGATTGAAATGTAAGGGATCTTTTTTCTGGCAAGGAGTGCTAATTCTGCAGAAGTTTTCGCCATCTGCATTAATGAGAAGATCCCCTCTTGCATGCGGGCACCGCCTGAGGTTGATACAACCACTAAAGGAATTTCTTTTTCCCGGGCAGCTCTAATAGCACGGGCGATTTTTTCTCCAACAACCGAACCCATTGATCCACCCCTGAAACGGAAATCCATTACGGCGAATACCAATGGTATTCCACCAATTTGTCCAAAGCCATAAATTACAGCCTCTTTCATGTCTGTTTTCTGTTGATCTGTCTTTAGTTTCTTCTTGTACTCAGGGAATCCTAATGGATCGCAAGGTTCAAGATTTTGATCTTGTTCGTCTAACGAGGCATTGTCGAGTAAAAGTGATATATAATTATGACAGTTAATTCGGAAATGAAAATTACAATTAGGACAAATCCAGAGGTTCTTATCTAATTCTTTTCGATATAATATCTCGCCACACGTTTCGCACTTAACCCATAAGCCGTCGGGAAGTTTAAGTTTGTCCTCAGGTTTTGCCTTAACCTTCTTTTTAAACCACATAGAGTATATTGTACCAAATTTTAAAAATAATGTCAAGACGGCTTATCTACAAACCTTTTCTACTGAAATATTCATTTGTTATTGCAAGTAAAGTAGTTAGAGAGCAAACTGTTTTTCAACAAACACTGTAAAATGAAGTTACTTAGTGAATTTTATCTGGGTACCCTTAAGATAAGCACAATACCGATTATGCCGAAAAGAATATTGGGTAACCAAGCTGCTAGTGTTGGCTCAATGAGACCCGCTACACCATAGGCGCGACAGGATTGAATGGTGCCCCAGTATACAAATGCTATGACAATGCTTATGCCCAAACCTATTGCTATACCTCCTTTCTTTAAGACAACAGAAAGGGGCAGAGTAATCAAGAGCACTATTACCGTGATGATAGGAGAGGCGAAGCGATAATTTAATTCTACTTCTTCTCTTGCAACATTCTCTCCCGCTCGTCTTCTCTTTTTCACAAATTTATAAATCTCTAAGAAAGTCATTTCCTCGAGGTTTTTGATTCTTTTTAAGAAATCTTCAGGTTTCTCCTTCAATTCAGGCATTACCAAATTAGAATGCGAATGTACAATTTCGTTTCCAAGGGTGTCGAATTCTCTCATTGTAACATTATAGAATTTCCATACACAATTAACGCTATCGTAGATTCCGCCAATTGCATCCATTCTTCTTCTTATTCTGTTGTCATCAGTTATTTGCCAGAGAACAAGACCGTCTATTTTTTTCTTTGTTCCATCGAAAGCTTTTATAGAATAAACCCAATTACCCTCGCCATAGTAAAAAAAGTCACGCCGTCGTGTAGATGATTGCTTGGGTCTTTTATCAATTTTCTCTTGTTTATGTTGAAACATTCTAATCTGTGCCCATACGCCAACAGTTTCCTGGAAAGCAAAGCTCATACCTGATATGATTACGCCGGCAATGAAGATTAAGAAAAATAGTCTATTAATGTTTAGTCCACACGTTTTCAACGCAGTTAATTCTTTGTTTTTGGTCATAATGCCGAAAATGAAAAACGAAGCCATTATTGAAGCAACGGGGACGAGAAGGATAATATAGGAAGGAGTTACGTAGATATAGTAAAGAATAATGTCTATTGCCAGAACATTTCGCGCCAGAAACTTACCGAGATTATCAAAGAGATTTATGACAATATAGATAAACACTAAGACAGTTAAACAAAGTATTAGATATCTGAAAAAATCTTTTAGAATGTAGCGATGAATTATTTTCATCTGAGCAATCTTTTGAATGGCGATTTTTCAAATTCGGCAACAAAGAAAAGATAGACGCCAAATAGGAGAAGTATGATATTCGGTAACCACATCGCCCAGAAGGCAGGGAAGTCTCTTCGATCAGCAAATTCTTCGCCAGCAAGTATGAGGATGTAAAATAATGAAAAAAGCAAAATACCCATAAGTATTCCAGCAATACCACCCCTTCTGAAAAGATAACCCATAGGTGCGCCGATTATTACAAAAACTATGCAGGCAAAAGCCAGAGAGAATTTTTTATTTAATTCAACTAGGTACCGAGATATTTTCCTCATTTTGCCTTTTATTAGTTTAAGATTTTTTTGGATTTTGAATCGGGCATGATCGAGTTCCTTCATATCACCTTGCAGATATTTATCGATTGCTACACGTGCAATCTCTTCTGTGTCATTTTTTATTTTATGTATTTCTTTGTCTGTTTCACTAATTTTCGCTCTTAGTCCAAACGCATCGAGCTCATTCTGGTTACGATATTTTCGTTCTCTTCTAATAAGCTCAGTGTTGATCTGCATGTTGATGATTTGCTTGCTGAAATTTGTACGTTGATATTTCTCGTCATCAACAAGCTGATGCAATTCCCCGTTGTAAAGGATGAATTGCAAAATCCCTTCTTCTTCTAAATCTTTTAATTCGCCATGTGGAGCAGTCATCATTAAGGCGCTTCTTCGGTCATATATAGTAATATCATAAAGCTTTGAGTGGCGTTCATCCTTCTTTCCTACATATACAGTGTAGCCTGTAAGCTCATTTGTGAATACACCTTCTGGAAGTCGAATCGCTGGCCGCTTGCGAGAAACGTCGAGCATCAGGTTTCTGACACGATGGTTTGATTCAGGAAGGATAAAATTGTTAAAAAATATTAGGAAAACCATGAACAGAAGAGTCGCCAGAAATGGTATTCTCATAATTGAGAGGAAGGTAAGGCCGCTTGTTTTTAAAGCGAGAATTTCATTGTCTTGTGCGAAGCGTCCAAAACTCATGACAATTGCAACAAGAACAGCCATTGGTGCAGTGTATGTGATGATTAATGGAAGTGTGTAGATGAGTATCTGGCCAACCACATCAATTGGGAGACCCTTTTTCACAAAAAGATCGATGAGCCTAAAAAGTTGATCCATAAGCAAAATAAACGTGAGCGAAAATAGAGAAAAGAAGAAAGGTGGTAAAAATTCTTTAATTAAATATCTGTCTATCAATCTAATCAAGCAGTCCTCTTTTCTTTAAATTCGCAATTGCCTTCGCAGCTACAGTAATTGGTGTTGATTCATTTGGATCCAACTCGTGATCGAATTCCATTATGCCGAGATGCACTAATCTCATATAAGGAAGGTATAAGAATGAACGATTCGACATTTTCTGCATCCTAAAGAAATTCTGTGGATAGAAAGGCTCCACGAGAAGATTAAGTAGAATTATAAAGTTCCCAAGGGTGATTGTATCATCCGCGTAAAATTCACCATCTGGGCATAAAGGAATATAGCCCTTTGATACAGCAAAGATCACTGGATCGAATTTGCTGGGTCTATTTGTGGCACCACTGATTATTTCAGCATAGAGTTTTCTGGTTAGAACGTAACATTCATCTAAAATGATCCCAATATGCAATTCCAGGTTAGATATAAGCTCGTAGAGGTTTTTATAGCGTGCAGTCTTGCGATAATAATAGAATAAATTTAGATATACATTTCTATCTTTACTTCCGATTTTTACGAGCTGCTCGAGAACTTCGATGCCTCGCTCTAATTGAGATAATTGTTTATAGCAGTTGTATAGATAATAAAGTGTGGTGTCAGAATGCGGGTTTTTTACATAATGTGAACTAAAATGGTGTGCCGCTTCTTGGAAGTTCGCTTGTTGATAGGACTTTAAACCTTTTTCGAATTCGTTAGGCCGGTGGAACAGAGTTGCACAATTTATTACTATAAAAATAAGGGTTAAAAAACAATGGCGACACGGCATTCTTTGAGAAGTTCTATGTTTTTCTTTGAACCATGCAAGCGACGTGCATCGAATGAAGAAATTTTTATGTCAGTTGACTTATTACCAGATAACCCGATTGCACGAATTCTTAGTGGGTTATATCCAGTTCTTGGATTATTGTATAGGTCACGCATGCTATATTGAACAAGACCGTCCTCAGTTACCTTACTGAGTTCGGCGAAGTTTACGGAAAATATTTCTTCCATTAGATCATCGTAGATTTTAGGAAAGAGACACTGATTGATTTTAAATCCGCGACAATCGATGATTATGCCGGTAAACTCGGTAGTTTCGATCTGTTTAGGTACTAGTTCTAGTCCTTCAGGGACAGGCTTTGCTTTTGGCCATTCTTGTCCACAATATGGACAAAGCATCGGTACAACAAGATTTACAGGCTTTTTGTCAGGTAGCAGTAATGACATGATTTTGTTTGTCAGTGAGAGCTCGTACACAAATTCAACACTGCCGTCAGTTAGATAGTTCTGTTTTACATTCTGATATTCCATGATAAAACCCATCAACCTATTTTCACGATCAAAATGTATCCTTAGAAAATCTCCTACTGTATTGCTTTCATCATATTGCAACGAAAATATTTCTTTCTTCAATAGCTCAGTTGCAGCAACTTGATTGGTTGCCGTGACTCTTAGTACTCTATTTTCCCAATCCATATCGGCTGATGCAATTCCGATAAAAAGGATTGATGCCCAAGTGAAAAAAACTTTAAATTTCTTCATCCAACCTCCTCTTCGCGACAATTATAGAGTTTTAGATTCTAGTGATATTATTTTTGGCATCTTTCACTAGCATCCAAAACCGATATCTATTTACAACCCTATTAGCGGGCGACGGGATTTGAACCCGCGACCCTCGGCTTGGGAAGCCGATGCTCCACCTCTGAGCTACACCCGCAAATTCTAAAAATTATAAGCGAAAATACTTTGATTGTCAAGGGAGTATAGAAAACCACTTTTGATTTCAAGGGTTATTAACTGTTTGACATTCCATTTTGATCATCTATAATCTTGTATGCCCAGACGCAAGAAATCATTGTTACAAAGAGATGGTAAATGTTTCGTGTGCGAACGACAATGTTCAATAAAGGAAAGCGAAAAAGGTTATTGCAGCACTAAAGTCAATGATGGAGGAATTATTTATACGCTCAACTATGGTAATATTTCTTCGATTTCAATTAATCCTATCGAGAAAAAACCATTTTTCCACTTCTATCCAGGATCATATGCACTGACAGTTGGATACTGGTCCTGTAATTTTGACTGTCCTTGGTGTCAAAATTATGACATATCAAAAATTGAGCCTCAGTATAATGAATATATAGATCCCAAAGAGTTTGTGTGTATTGCTCTAAGACATTCTTGCGGAGGAACTTCACTTAGTTTTAATGAACCTGTTTTATCTCTTGAATGGGGTATTGAAGTTTTCGAAATTGCAAGAAAGAAAGGTTTATATAACACCATAGTAACAAATGGTTATATGACAGAGAAAACGTTGAATTACTTTATCCGGGCTGGACTCGATGCCGCAAATGTGGATGTGAAAGGTGATGAGGAAGTAGTTAAAAATTATTGTCATGCTGATGTGCAGAAAGTCTGGCGCAATTGCAAAATTATGAGGAATAAGGATATTCATTTAGAGATAACGACTTTAGTGATTCCTTCAATAAACGATGATATGAAAATTCTATCTGGCATAGGTAGACGAATTCTTGAAGAGCTGGGTTCTGACACGCCATGGCATCTCACTATGTATTTCCCCGCATATAAATTCGTTAGACCTCCAGTGTCAGTGAAATTTCTGGAAGGCGCCTATGAAATGGCAAAGAAAATCGGTTTGGAATTTGTATATTTGGGTAACGTTCCTGGTCATAGATGCGAAAATACATATTGTCCAAAATGCAATGAATTATTGGTAGGAAGACAAGGAATGGCGGCCGTCAGTGTGAAAATCGAAGAACAATGTGTGTGCCCAAATTGCGGGAAAGATTTAAAGAACAGTTTTGTTATTTAGCGGTCAAGTTTCGTGTTTTTCGGTTAATTAGATTATTATCGTCATGTCATAACTATAACGCATGCTATACCTAGAAATGAAATGAGGTAAGGGCGATTACAAGCATGTGGAGATCTACTAATAATTTTTTTTTGTGATGAATATTGACAATAGGTTAGTTGTCAATATAATAGTTTGTGGCTTCGTTGTGTAAGGGAGGTGAATATTATGAAATATTTAATGCCACTTCTGTTTACTCTATTTTTGAGCACTTTGGTATCTTGTGAACAACAAGAGGGTACAAAAGTAGGAGATCTTACAAATTCAGCAAAGATATTTGTTGAGATGATGGTAAAAGAAAATTATGCTGGTGCTGTAGAAAAATTTGATCGAACGATGAAAGATGCTATGCCTATTGATAAACTCCAAGAAGCTTGGCAAGGCTTATTGGCGAAGGCAGGGATTTTCAAAAAACAGATCGGGTTACGACAGACGAAAGAGCAGGGGTATGATATTGTGTATGTTACTTGTGAATTCGAAAAAGAAAAAGTGGACATAAAAGTTGTTTTCAACAACGCAAAGCAAGTATCAGGTTTATGGTTTATACCCAGTCAATAAATGGTGCAACTAAGTTGTGATAACAACTAAAAGCCTAAATTAAGAAGTATTAATCAGAGGGTAAATAAATTATTTTTTTGGTGAGTGATTTATCACTGTGTTTTAACGTCACAAAATAAACACCTGAATGGATTCTGTTGCCTTGGTCATCCAGCCCATCCCAAATAGTGAGCCCTGAGCCTTTTAGAGTTTTTGCTACATGACCAGTAATATCATAGATTGTAACTGAATACGGGTGTAGATCTGATGGAGCAAATTCGATTGTCAGAGATTTATTGAAAATAGTTGGGTATACATTGAAAATGGCATTTGGATAAACGATGTTTCGTTCAGAGATACTAGTTGGGAGTATTCTGAATGAATAATAACTACCATCTGCACATACCAATTGGTTCATTACATTAAATGCCTTTAAATTGATGCGTGTACGCAGTGATTCTTCTGGGGCAATCCAATCATATGAACCGGTATTTGGTGCATGGGCGTCGATTAGCGTCCATTCTGAAGAATCATAACTTGATGCATACCACAGCTCTAAATAGTTTGTTGCGCCACCCAAGATATCCCATGCGATGTGAATCGTATCTCCATATTGGAAGACAAACCCTGAATCAGTTGGATGTATTAAAAATATATTATCTATGATTTCTCCACCCGGTTCTACAGTTGTGAAATAATCGCGGGAATACATACCTTGATGATAAGTATAGAGAGGCCACGGCTCTATTTGCCCATTCCATGGATTTATGACAATTACAAAGGTATCTGGGAGTGCAATCATGTAGCCGATAGCACAAAGACTTGTATTGATAAAATCGCGTGATGATCGATGCCAGTAATTCAATACACTCCAAATACATGGCCAATCATTATCGATTTCACTCTTTAACCAGGAAAAGCACCATTGGTTCCATGAACCTCCCTGAGGAGATGTCTGTGATTCAAAATCGTAACCGTTTAGTGTATCAGTGACATAGATGATGCCGCTTCTGATATAGGAAATGTATGTACCACCAGTCATGGTGTCAGTGTGCATTGCCAGTGCGAGTTCCCGTAAGACATTTGGTATATTATATCTCCACTCTTGGTATAATGGTTCCCAGCGGTCAAAATAGAAATCAACGAGCCGTCCATAACTCCTAGGATCCCAATATGAAAGTATCATTGCTGCTGCTTGTGGCGAAGATCCATAACTCCACTCAACATAAGGGACAGAATCGACTATTACACTATCTTTGGCTACAAGAAATTCATTGAGGTGAACACTGTGGATGGTGAGTATGAAAACAACGATCTGCACAATCTTTCCTCTCTACATTATAAATTATAGTAAATTTGAGCATAATGTCAAGAGTACCCGAGAAGAGGCACCTTTTTGCTAATCTGCTAATAAGCATGAAATATCGTATAATTAAAGGCGAGAAGATATCTTCTCGTGGAGAATTTTATTGCTTGACGGAATAGAAAAAATCAGTATAATTGTAAATGGAGACTATAAAATTTAAAGAAGGTCTGACATTTGATGATATTCTTTTAGTACCCCAATACTCAGAAGTCCTACCCCGTAATTGCGCTGTTTCAACGAAGTTCTCACGGCACATCAAACTCAATATCCCTTTAGTCGGTGCAGCAATGGATACTGTTACTGAATCGGCGATGGCAATTGCAATTGCGCAAGAAGGTGGTATTGGAGTAATCCATAAGAATATGGCAATTGAGGAGCAGCAGCTACAGGTACGTAAGGTAAAACGTGCAGAGAGTGGTATGATCCGTAATCCAATAACTGTATATAAGGAATCGCCAATAAAAGAAGCCCAGGAATTGATGGAGAAATACGGGATCTCTGGTGTTGTTGTTATCGATAAAAACAAGAGGCTCATCGGCATCTTGACAAACCGCGATATCATATTCGAGAAGAATATGAATAAGAAAGTTCGAGATATAATGACTCAGGAGCAGTTAATAACTGCTCCTGAAGGAACAAGTTTGGAGAAAGCACAGAAAATATTGAAGAAGAATCGAATTGAAAAATTACCAATTGTTGATAGATCTGGGCGACTGAAAGGTTTGATTACGGTAAAAGATATTATAAAGAAAATGGAACATCCTTACGCAACAATAGATAATATGGGAAGATTATGTTGCGCTGCAGCTATTGGCATTGAAAAGAAAACGATAGAACGTGTAAAGGCACTTGTTGAAGGAGAGGTTGATGCTCTCGTTATCGATACTGCACATGCCCATTCAAAAGCTGTTATCATTATGGCGGAGAAAATAAAGAAGCTATTTCCGCAAGTTGATCTTGTTATCGGGAATATCGGTACAATTGAGGCAGCAAAAGAGCTGCTGAAATTGGATGTAGATGCAGTTAAGGTAGGAATTGGCCCTGGTTCCATATGTACGACACGTGTTATCGCTGGCATTGGAGTACCTCAAGTAACAGCAATAATGGATTGCGCACAAGCGGTGAGGACAAGGGATATACCGATTATTGCTGATGGTGGAGTTAGATATTCAGGCGATATTGTTAAGGCGCTTGCTTGCGGTGCATCCAGTGTAATGATTGGTAATCTTTTTGCTGGGACTGAAGAAAGTCCTGGTGGTACGATTTTGCTTGAGGGTAGGAGATACAAAGAATACCGAGCAATGGGGTCTTTATCGGCCATGCCTAAAGGTTCGGCAGATCGCTATTTCCAAGAGACTGCTAAGAAATATGTACCTGAAGGCGTTGAGGGAAGGGTTCCATATCGCGGGTTAGTAAAGGACGTTATTTTTCAGTTAGTGGGCGGACTAAAATCAGGTATGGGATATTGTGGTGCAAGGAACATCAAAGAATTACAAAAGAAGGCACGGTTTGTAATAGTGAGTTCGGCTGGTCTCAGAGAAAGTCACCCTCACGACATTACTATTACTAAAGAAGCACCTAACTATGAAATCAGAGGATTATAGCAAATCCTTCACCACAATTGCACCCTATTATGATTCATTGATGTCCTTTATCGATTACCCCTCATGGGTATCCTATATTGAGACTATTCTAAGACTCAACAGAATTCAGGGTAAGATAATTCTGGACCTCGCTTGCGGCACTGGTGTCTGTCTTGAGTTATGGTGGAAAAAGGAATACGAAGTTATTGGACTAGATATGTCAATATCAATGCTTCATGTATGCAAGAATCGATTTTCGAACAGAATCAACAATGGTATATGCCTTATTAATGGTGATATGCGCAAATTTGCTTTGGCCAAAAAACTACCGATTATTACCTGCCTTTATGACAGTTTAAACTATCTTATAACAGAAGAAGATCTTTTGAAATGCTTTCAGAGTGTTTATGAAGCCTTGGAAGATAATGGAATATTTATTTTTGATATGAACACAGAATTTTGCCTTCGTTTTGAGTGGGGCAATAACACATTCCATCGTCATGATGAAAATATACATTCTATTTGGACGAATTCCTTTAACCCAATAAATTCTATTTCATCATTGAAAATAACAATAAATATTAAAAAAGATGGTAATATAAAAACCATAAAAGAATTCCACAAAGAACGGGGTTATTCACTCGTTACTATTGCAGATATCTTATCTGATGCGGGTTTTACATTTTCTTTTTATAGACATCTGACCTTCGAGTCGGCTCACGAACAAGATTTGAGGATAATGGGTATAGCAAAGAAATGATGATTGCTGATTTACATATTCATTCACGCTATTCAAGAGCAACATCTAAAGAGATGATTATTCCAAAGATCACCGAATATGCAAAATTGAAAGGGATTGGAATGGTTGGTAGCGGAGATTTTACTCATCCCGAATGGTTAAAAGAACTCAAAAGGGACCTAAAGCAAGGTGATGGCGTGTATGAATATGGCGGCATAAAATTTTTACTTAATGTGGAAGTAAATAATATTTATACGAAAAACGGAAAGCTGCGCCGTCTTCATAATATTATTTTTGCTCCAGATTTTGAGATGGTTGAAAAAATTAATAAATATTTAGGTCGTTATGGAAAACTTGCTGCTGATGGTCGTCCTATTCTCTCGCTCGATACCTACGAGATGCTTAAAGTACTTCTTGATATTTCTTCTGATATATTTTTGATCCCAGCTCATATTTGGACACCGTGGTTTTCTCTGTTTGGATCCAACTCTGGTTTTGATTCAATTGAAGAATGTTTTGGTGATTTAAAAGATAAAATATTTGCGATGGAAACAGGGCTTTCTTCAGATCCGCCAATGAACTGGCGTCTTTCGAGTTTAGACAATTATACCCTTGTTTCAAATTCAGATGCCCATTCACCAACGCGTCTTGGGCGTGAGGCGAATGTTTTTAAGGAAGACTTGAATTACTACCAACTGCGCGATGTTCTGAAAAATAGAGATCGCGAGAAATTCCTGTACACAATTGAATTTTATCCCCAGGAAGGCAAATACCATTTTGATGGACACCGCAAGTGCGGAGTAAGGCTTTCGCCGAAGGAGGCTCGTTTTAACAATAATATCTGTCCGGTCTGTTCCCGGGGTTTGACTATTGGGGTACTGCATCGAATTGACACACTTTCAGATAGAGAGGAAGGATTTGTGCCTGAAAAGGTAATCCCCTATAAAAATTTAATACCCTTGGAAGAAATTATTGCGGAAGCAATGGGTTGCGGTCGAGACACAGTCGGTGTGAAGAATGAATATCGAAGATTGTGTAATCTCTTTGGGAATGAATTTGAAATTCTGCTAAACACAGCAATTGATGTATTAAGAAATAACACTCAGGAAAAAATCGCAATTGCAATTGATCGAGTACGTCGGGGTGATCTCATCATCAATCCGGGATTTGATGGAGAGTTTGGTACGATAAAAATATTTGAGGAAGAAAAATCCAAAGAATCACAGTTAGGATTATTTTAATCAGTTATTACAATTAGTTTATTTACTGTGCCATTTGTGTTTTAGATTTGTAAAAAGGAACGAAATTTTAGCGATTTGATACAACACTATTCTTTAATTAGATAAAACCATTTACGCGGAGAAAAAGTCGTTTTTTCATAGTCAGATACTCTTTGAATTACTAGAACACCATTTCCCTGAATCACTTCAAAGATACACGCACCTATCGCCATACCGCCAAAATTAAATCTCAGCGAGTAAGGCCCGATTTCATACGGCCCGAAGATATCAACTGTGTAGCCTATTGAACCTCTAATAACATCCATCTTGAAGTTGGTGCGAAGACTCATATCCTGATAGAATGAGTGGTGAATTACGAAATTTCTTTTAACCTGATCAGTGAATTCGATTTGAAATCCTATACCTACAAGGTATCCTTGTGGATCATAATATCCCACAGCTGGCCATGCGTCTAGATGAGGTGGTGATTCAAAGCTATCATTCCCGATATCATATATGTTATTTCTCTCGTGACAAGATAGTGCGGCAAAAAGAAGTAGGGTTAAAGAAGCAATAGCTATTTTTTTCATCTCTTCTCCTTTACAGCCTTTTCTCTAATCCAATAGCCCATATCTTACTATGAGTGCAGTTAAAATTAATAACTGGTGTGACGCTTTGCGATTTTGATAATCTGATGTTTTTTAACTGGTAATATACAGCGCGGACCGTGAAGACTAATGCACCTAGAGCGCAAACATTTCTTATATTATCAAATAACCTAACTCTATCCCAATTTTTTATGGCAGATTGCATTGTTTTACTGTCTTTATACTCATCGTATGCCTTATTCCCTATCGTGTAAAAAATACCCGTACCAATTCCCAGACTCATACCAAGTATACCGTTGATTAGCACCTGATTAGTGTAGCTTTTTTTGGCAGAAGATGTTTCCTGCATTAGACTATCTAAAGGGGCATTACTACATAACAGAATTAAAATATACTGTATCATATTTCCTCCTTTGTTATCATTCTAACAATTTTTATATTTAAGTCAAGGATACGGTTTAACTTAATCGACACAAGATCATCATATAAGATAGAATATGATTATCGCTTGACATTACAATGAATTTTCATATAATTACCAAGCTGATGGATTCAAGGGAAGCACCGTGCAAATCGGTCGCGGTCGCCGCCACTGTGATTCCAGATCAGAATTCAGTAATAATTGAATTCTGAAGTAGCTAGTAGGAAGTAGACAGTTCTATTCTTGACGATTCAATTTGAATTGAGTAAAACTGATTTCTGTTTACTAATAATGTTCTACTACTACATTTTAATTATTTGATGTCACTGTTCCGTAGATGCGGGATGGGAAGGCAGATTAAAATAGGATAAGCCAGGAGACCTATCCACAGCTACATTTAGGAAGTCCTTCGGACGAAAGGAGGTTTTTGTGACAGGATTAGTAATTCTCCTGGTATTGATAGGGCAGCAGACCTATGAGATGGAAGAGATTGTCGTAACAGCCACTAGGTATCCTCTAATATTGCGCGATGTTGCGGTAACAACAATGATTATCGAAGAAGATGAAATTAACAATCTTTGTCCACTGGAAATCGGTGAAGTAATAAATGCAGCATCAGGCATAGAATTCAAGGATTATGGTACACCTGGTGCGATCGCGAGCGTGTTCATACGTGGCATTCCCTCAAATGGTACATTAGTACTACTTAACGGTCATCCACTCAATTTTGTAACAAATAGCATGGCCGATCTGAGTTTCATAAACTTACATGCGATTAAACGGATAGAAATAGTGAAGGGTCCAGTTTCTACTCTTTATGGCAATAACGCACTCGGTGGTGTGGTTAATATTATCACAACACAAAAGAGTGCAAAACCCGAGGTTCTTTTAAAATTCATCCCCTCGACAACTTCTTTTGATACGTTGCTGCAATCAAAAACAATTACTCTGGAAACAGCTCTTCCCTTGGGTGCTTCGCAATTTTCTCTTTCCGGAGCATATCGTACGTCGGTTGGGTTTCGTAGTAATAGTGATCTTGAGCAATACAACCTACAGAGCTCCTTTGAGTATCATACGAAAGCTCTTAGATCCACTGCTCATATTGCTTATAGTGATAAAGAATACGGCGTACCAGGTCCTATGCCGATTATCGATAGCATACACACTATACCGATATTTGGTGATCTTTCTGCTACATCCTTGTATGACCGGGAACATGACCGTATTATTCTTGGTGACATTAACCTGCAATGGAATATTTTTGATTATGTGACATGGCATAATACCATTTATGCAGATAGAAAATTAATGCAGTATCATACAAAGTATTCTGGATGGATGGGTGATACAATTATCGAGGACAATGATTACCTTATCCATACGGTCGGTTTTACAACTATGCTCCTGTCCCAGTTTAGGGATATTGATATCATTGCTGGTATCGATGCCAATTATGATACCCTGGAGACAACCAGGATTTCTGAGCAAAGTGGTGATACTACTTGGAATGCAGGTTCATATACAGTCGGTGGTTGGTTAGAGATAAAGAAGAATTTCATCGATATTCTAACTGTAGCACCAAGCCTCAGGTTTGATCGCAACCAGGAATACGGTAACTTTTTCTCGCCCGCGATTGGTATTATCGGCATTCTGAAATCTAATTTGTGGTTGAAAAGCTCCATTGGAAAAACGTACAAAGCACCTACATTTAATGATCTCTATTGGCCAAATGCTGGTAATTCAAATCTTAAACCAGAACATGGGTGGGCATACGAGATACGTTTGGAAAGTACCCCGGTCTCAAGACTGTTTTGTGCAGCATCGTTCTTCATGCGTAATATTGAGGACCGTATTTTCTGGCTACCTGATACAAGTGGACTATGGTATCCCCAGAATGTTAACTACCTTTCTGTAATCGGATGTGATACGGAATTGCAGAATAAGATTGTTGATTGTGTAGATTTTGCTTTTGATATGACATATCTTATCGCTAAGCAGAAAAACGATGAAATAATATATGACTATTATGACTGGATGGCTGACACCGGGTTGACGATTATACAGGAAATTGAACGTGATGCTGCATTTGTGCCGCAGTTTAGTGTATCGTCAAAGATCAACGTGCATTTGCCGTATAATTTTAACTTACATACGAGTGGCTATTATCTTGCCGAACGATACAATTATTATACGAACCACACTGATTCACCAAATATAACGATGGATAAAAAAATCCTTGATTGTTATTTACTGCTGAATAGCGCAATAAGTAGGGTATTTATGAAATATTTAACCATCTCAATCGGTGTAAAAAATATGCTTGATACTGAATATGCTACGCAATTTGGATCTTTTGATGATCTCGATTATCCAATGCCAGGCAGAACTATTTTTGCGCAGCTGATTGTGGATTATTGACACGATCAAATCTTTTGATTATAATTGAATGTGGGGTGACCGGATAGCCCGCTTTATGTGAGAGGAAAGTCCGGGCTTCGCAGGGCAAGATGCTTCCTAACGGGAAGCCCCGTACTTCCGTTGTCATATGATAAAGAAGGTACAGGGGGAAAGTGCCACAGAAAAAAACCGCCCCGTTCTTCGGAACGAAGGTAAGGGTGAAAAGGCGAGGTAAGAGCTCACCGCTCTGATGGCGACATCAGAGGTCCTGATTGTGGGATTCTCGTCTCTTATAGAGACAGAACATGGCAAACCCCATCTGAAGCAAAACCAAGCAGCTCCGTTTGAAGTTGCCCGCTTCATCTGCCGTAATCAAGATCGGTGGATGCGGAGCAGGTAGGTCGCAAAGAGCCTGGTAGTGATATCAGGACAAGATAAATGGCTGTCTCGAACAGAACCCGGCTTATGAGTCACCCCACATTGCATTTCTAATCACAGATGTCAGATGTTAGCTACGAATTCGATATAGATAATTATATACAGCTTACTTTTTACAATATATATTAAGGTGAAGAATTGACTGAATGGATTTCCCGAGAAAAAAAAGGTGATGAGACTGATATAAAGATAAGAGGTAAGACGATACCAGGTGTGATTGTAAGAGTGCTAAAGAATCGAGGTTATGACACAACAACGAAGATAGAAAAGTTCTTTGCTCCATCGCTTTCGGATTTGTATGATCCTTTTTTGATAAGTGATATGGAGAAAGCGGTGGATCGAATTATTCTAGCGCGACACAATAAAGAAAAGATACTTGTCCACGGCGATTACGATACCGATGGTATAACCGGTACTGCCCTTATTGTCCGTAATTTGAGAAATCTGGGATGCGATGTTGAATATTATATTCCTCATCGTCTTGTTGAGGGTTATGGATTTTCTATTGGTGCGATAGATTATGCAATGCAAAAAGGGTGTTCTTTGATAATCACGGTAGATTGTGGCATTAGGGCAACGAAAGAGGTGCATCACGCTTATAAGAAAAACATCGACATTATTATTTCTGATCACCATAAGCCAGAGGGGATATTACCTAAAGCCTTTGCTCTTTTGAACCCTAAAATCGCTGGTGATCTCTATCCATTCAAAGAATTGGCCGGTGTTGGTGTAGCATACAAGATGCTCCAAGCATTGCGTGCTAAACTAGGTCTACCAAAGGAAGAAATCTATGAAGATCTCGATCTTGTTGCTCTTGGTAGTGTTGTTGACGTTGTGCCACTTATTGATGAAAATCGTATCTTAATAAAATATGGTTTAAAAAAGATTGCCAAAACTAAAAAAATCGGATTTCAAGTCTTACTTGAAAGCACCAATCTGAAAAGTGGATTAACTGCGTATCATCTCGGTTTCATAATCGGTCCCAGAATTAACGCATGCGGCAGGTTACATGAAGCAAAAGAGGCATTAGAACTCTTCCTTGTCGATAACAAATCATATGCCGTACAGCTTGTACGAAAACTCTCTGATGATAATAGAAAACGGCAAGAAATTGAAGATGGTATAAATCGGGAAGCTTTAGCTTTAGTTGAGGAATATGGGGATGATGAAGATAGAGTTATTATTATTGGCAAAGAACAATGGCATGAAGGTGTGATAGGTATTGTTGCATCGAAAATCAGTGAATTTTACTACAAACCGACGGTACTTCTTTCTTTAAAGGAAAGGATAGCAAAAGGGTCAGCTCGATCAATACCCGGATTCGACATTACTGAGGCACTTAGTTTTTGCGGTGATTTACTTGTGAAATATGGTGGTCACAGTCAAGCCGCAGGTTTGGAAATAGAATCAGACAAAATTCCCCAACTGCGGAGACGTATCAATGAGTATGCGCAAAAGTTTGATGACACACTCTTTAAAAAGAAGAGTCTGTATGACATAGAACTTAGTTTAGATGCGATAACTGATGAAGTAATCCATTTCTTGAAGTATTTTGAACCTACAGGAATCGGAAACCCTCAACCTGTGTTTGCCGGTCAGTCGTTTGAGGTCGTTGGTGTACCTAGGGTAGTGGGTTCTAATCACCTTAAGTTTTCATTGAGACATGAAGGAAAAGTTTTTCAAGCTATTGCATATGGCAAAGCGCAGAATATACTGAATATCGAAGTGGGTAAGACGCGAATCGACTGTCTTTATTCAGTAGCGGAAGATTCATTTTTCGGAAAAAAGAAAGTTATTTTGAAGGTCAAAGAAATCAGGGTATTTGAAAATTAAAGGCAGTGCTTAACGTATCTTGGCAACTAGTTCACGATAAAGATATTATGTTCTACCAATTAAAATGGAAAGAGACCACAGTCTTATATTCTACAAAGCAGGGCGAGGCTGCTTTCCTGCGAAAATTCAATCCAATATTATTACATCAAATACATTCAAGTACAATAGTTGATTTAGATCGTGACCATAAACGAATTGGCGATGGTATGGTTACTCGAAGAAAAAATTATGCGTTAGGCATCAAAGTTGCTGACTGTTTACCTGTTTATCTCTTCAATGCTGAAAGAATTTGTATTATTCATTGCGGCTGGCGCAGTATTATTAGAGGTATTGCAAAGCAGGCAAGTACAGTTATGCGTAATTATAAATATATTCTTGGTGCTTCAATAGGTGTCTGCTGCTATGAGGTAAGAGAAGATTTAGTAGAATCATTTAGCGAGAAATATGAAAATGCAGTAGTTTCTGATAATCAAAGGTATTTTCTTGATCTCAAAGCTGCTGTGGTTAAAGATTTGGGTGAGAGATATTTGCTAGCCTCGCTTGATTTGTGCACGAAATGTCATTCTGAGTATTTCTATTCATATCGAAGAGGTGATAAGAAAAGAAACTATGCTGTAATTTTAAACAATATGTAGCAGTAGACAATTGACTATAGATGTTGTAGACTAAGAATTTTTTATTTAAATTACTATTGTCATTTATTATTTATTAAATTTGCCTGTTATTTTACTCATATTAAAATCTCCCTTTCTGGATGAAGGATTGACTTGTTTTCAAATCTTAATAGAATAGACAAGTGAGTAGAACTGCTTTCTTGATAATTGTACCATTAATGCTTCTCGCCCGCGAGTGGACAGCGCTTGTTTATATGGTGGCTGATAACGATCTTGCGCAATGGGCTGATTCAGATTTGGTGGAGATGGAAACAGTTGGTTCTAACGATGATTTTGCTATTTTGGTTCAAGTAGACAAGCCTATAATTGGTGCACGCCGGCTCCTCGTTAATCAAGGAGACTCTCAGGAATTACAAGATTTAGGGATAATTGATATGTGTGATTGGCGAACTCTTGGCGGTTTTCTCTCGTGGGGCATACAGAATTACCCAGCCGATAAATATGTTGCCATTCTGTGGGACCATGGTACAGGATGGACACTCATGCCTAAGAGAACTTTCGGACACGATTGGTCAAGCGGTAATCAACTTAGTATTTCCAAAGGTGATTTGCACAGGGCAATAAGTTCTGCTTATGATTATACTGGTCAAAAAGTGCATCTTCTTGCTTTCGATGCCTGTTTGATGCAGCAACTCGAAGTGGCATTTGAAATAAAAGATTATGGTGAAATATTATTGGCTTCCCAGACAACATGTCCATTACAAGGATTTCGTTATGACCAAATATTTGCTGAGGTGTATGAAAATCCTAATATTGATGAAGATGATTTGGCAGCGCGCATTGTTGAAATTAACGTAGATAATTACGTCAATATTCGCCCCGTCGCATATTCAGCGATTAAACTTACAGATTTAGATAGGTTAAAGAAAAACACGGATCGGCTGATTTTTTCGCTCATGGAGAACGCATACAATTACGTAATTCTTAAGATAAGGGAAAGGGTGCAAACATTACCGGTATTAGATACGATTCCAGAACCTGAAGATGAACATGCGGATCTAGGTGATTTTCTTAGAAAACTAAATGATGCTCTTGAGACTCCTGAAACAGATAATCTGATTAATATCTATAACAACACTGTTATCAAATCTGAATATTACGGAACAGGTTTTGCAAATGTAACAGGATTATCCATATGGTTTCCGTTGAGATATCTGCAATTTAAGCAACTGTTGGGCGATTATGCGAGTCTCATGTGGGCACAGTCACGATGGCCTCAATTTCTGAATTGGATCTACGGCGAAGATGATATAAGACCGACAACAACCGGAGTTACGGCAAGTGGAATAGAACGTAACAACAGTTTTAGTCTATGCTGGGAGACTTCGCATGATTTGGCTCCTGTAGTATATCATGTGGTTGAAACAAAGGATAGTATACGCATATTTGAAAATCTGTGTGAAGATACGACAGTGTGGAATCTTAATGGGTTTTTGTTGTCTACTGGTAATGTCCATTCTGGTAATTATTCATTTTTTTCAGGAAATGCAAGCAATCTGCAAAACTGGATTGAAACAAAGGAATCAGTATTAATCAAAGATTGTGGTCTTTTAACAATATATCTTTACTATAACACACAAGAATTGTATGATTCATTAATCATCGAATATGGGGTACTTAAAGATGCCCACTATGGCTGGTCAGATGGTTGGCAAATGCGCTCTATCATTTTACCGCCCGGTAATGACAAATTAAAAGTTTCATACCATACGAATAATTCCATCAACAAAGGCGGATGTTACATTGATGACATAAGTGTCGATGATCTAAAAGATGGTAGATACATCAGACAGAACTACGATGATACTACCTTATATATTTTTAACAAAACTAAAGGTGATTTTCGTTATGCCGTTTTTCCTGAAGATACCTATAACAATATAGGTAATGTAAGTAATTTCGTTCATGTTTGTGTGGAGAATTATGCATTACCTTATTCTATACCTAATCCCTTTCAGACATCATGCGAAATAGTCCTTGATTATCCTGATTCACTCAATCCAACAGTTGAAATTTTTTCGATCTCTGGTAGAAGAATCAAACGCTTTAGTACTGATAGAATAGATAACGGAATAATCCATTGGGATGGTACAGATGAAAGTAACCGTGCGGTTAGTGCAGGGCTTTATTTTGTTCTACTAAAAGATGGTTTATTCAAGAAAATAGGCAAGATAGCCAGGCAGAGATGAAGAAAGTAGATTGTGTGATTATTGCGCATGGTGGTGCCGGTGGGATAAACTATCCTCAAAGAAGAAAGCGCGGTCTTATTAAAGCAATCAGTGAAGGTTATGGTATTCTCAAACAAGGAGGATCGAGTGTTGATGCAGTTGAAAGGACGTGTATGATTCTTGAAGATATTACGATCTTCAACGCTGGTACTGGTTCGTCATTGAATTTAACTGGTATTCCTGAAATGGACGCTTCTATTATGACGAGCGAGCTCAAATTTGGTGCAGTTGCAGCAGTTAGAAATATAAGGAATCCTATACGAGTTGCACGTTTGGTAATGGAAAAGACTGATCATCTTCTGCTGGGGGGTGATGGCGCAATTAAATTTGCCCGTCTGATGGGTCTGAAATACTACAATCCAAAAACAAAGGAAAAAGAAGTGTTATGGCAAAGGAAGAACAAAAATTTGAAAAATGCCTATTTTGAGAAACTCTCTGCGTTTGCTGATCGTTATGGAACAATAGGTGTAGTAGCAATTGATAAGAATGGGTTGTTGTGCGTAGGAACATCGAGTGGTGGAATAGCTATGAGAATGCCTGGCAGGATAGGTGATACACCATGTATAGGTACTGGTACCTATGCTGACAGAAATGGTGCTGTCGGTGCCACTGGTCATGGTGAAGCAATAATGCGTCACATGCTTGCTTTTCGTGCAGTTTCTTTGATGGCCCGTTATCCGGCTTCAGTCGCCGGGAATAAGATCATTGCACATGCAACGAGGTATCGCTGCCGATGTGGCCTCATTGGAATTGATAAAAAGGGGCGAATTCTTTGTGTAAACAATACAAAAGCGATGTCATGGTGTTATATCAAAAACGGAAGAACGAGGGTATTTCAATATTAGATTATAGAAGTAAAACTTCCTCACAGGCTTTCGAAATTCTACAGATTGACAACTGTCCGATGCTATGTATAATTGCACATGGCAAAATTTGATAAAGTACTATGCCCTGTTTGTATTTTTATCTCAAAATACATTGACCTTATTCTTACAGATGATGGTTTCTATATATGCCCAACATGCAATGCAACATTTTCTTATGAGGAACTTATGCAGTTGTATAGCGTTACGCAGTTTACACTAGAGATGAAAGAGCATAAATTTGATTCAAATATATAATCAGCAATATCTTACAAAATTTATAGAAATTAACCAGAATTTACATAATTCTATCGTTTTTTTACTTTTCAAAAATGCTTTTTACCTCATGAACTGATGGTATGCGATTATTTTTGTAAAAGAAAACTTTTTGATAGCTTTTAAAATCTGATTCATAGAACTCAGTGTCTATCAGATTTAAATCCGGAAGGCGACCAGACAGAAAATTGCCTATAAGGAATTCAATAATCAATATGGTAATTATTACCAAAATGCCTACTGGTATCCGTAAGAACCTAAGAGAGATCTGTTTTCTTGGTCGACGCTTCTTAGGTGTTGGCTTTGCATAGGAAACTTCTATTTGTCCAGTAGATAGGAGACGATAAAGACAAGAATATGTGTGAAACTTACCAAGACCTGAAATTTCCACTAGATCATCAACGCTTCTATGGCCATCTAAGAGAGACAGTGCTCGTGCTTCATCTTCAGGCGGTTTCAATTTCAGTTCCGGCCTCTCGACTTTTCTGTATACAACGTCTCCTGAGGGGATTGTGTTTCGAATTCTTGGCCACTCATCAAATCTGCGTGCTGATTCTAGAATTAGTCCTTCCGTATCCATCCGTATTTTGATGATACTTCTTGGGTATATAGCAGAACTTTGTTCGAATTTAAATGCTCCTTCTTCCCAGGTGAATATTTCATCAAAAACCTCTTGTATTTTGAATTTTATGATACGTTCGACTTCAGCTAGTGTTAAATACTTATCTTCCAGGATAATATTCATTATCGGTCGCTTAGTTTCATTATGTATTTCTTCAACCATTGCATATACGTTCCTTCCCAATAGTCCCGATTTAACGAGATAAGTTTCCAGTCTTTCTGATTTATCTCCTCGTTCATAGAATGCACCTGTGATTTTCCCCTCAGAAAAACCAATATCGACAAGATTACTTCGCTTTTTGATTTTTAAGACTCCTGTGAGACGCTCTTGTGAAATAAGCTGCAGTACACTTGATAGATTAAGGCTTTTTAGATCTCCTTCAATCGGCATGATATTCCCTTATGAACGAGAATGAAATAAAGTATGAAATGATTGCAATCAGAAGAGCAACGATTATGAATATTGAATTGGTTGGCAATGCGATCCAGCCTGATGGTTTAATAAAAATTTGAGGAAAAAGTAGGGGTACGTAGCCCATCATAACCAAAAACACAATAATCAAACCGATGCAGTGTTTTCTGATATATATGAGCCCTGCGCCTGGAATAATAATATTGAGTACGTATACGACAAAACTTGTAACTCGTTTTTTGGTTCTCTCAGCTGCTCTTCTTAAATCTGCTTCTATTTCCGCTTTTTTTGTAGATTTAAATCTTGTAAAGCAGTCATTGCAGATAGTCTCTTCACCAAGTTCACTTATGCAATTTTTGCAGATTGGCCGACCGCAACTCGTACAAAAGAAGGGCCGTGATAATTTTAGCGGCAAAAACGTTAGAATTAAGATTATAAGAAAAGGTACCATATATATATTCTTAATGAACCCGTTAAGCCTTAATTGTTCAGACAAAATTACTCTGTAGAAATTATTGTTTGTCGGTTTAATATCAATGGGTTCTTTACTGAGGCTTGAAAAATTTCTTTTTCTAGCTTCCTCCATATATTTTGATGATTCTGAATACTCAATGTTTTTTAATTTCAGGAGACCCATGTTGAAATAAGATTCACCGCGGTCTTCTGATATAATAGCAAAATGATACAGTGATTCTGCAAGTTCTGATTCATCATAAAGAAAATAGAGGTTTGCAAGATTGTTTACAATCGCAATGTTTCTGTTGCCACCATAGTAGAGATCTTCATACAGGTTCAGCGCCTCATCTAATCTCCGTTGTTGTTTGTAAGCATATGCCAGAAGTTCTTTATTTTCAAATTTATCGGCATCTATATCTATTTGAATATCGTAATTGACGATTTCATAAAGCTTATAATTGTTATTATGTTCCTTAAGAAAAATGATGAAATTACTTATTGGAAGAGACACTATGAATATCAGAATTAACATAATAATGTTGAATCTGAACCAATTTTTTTCTCTATTATTAAAAACTAAAATTAACAAAATGGCATAGCATATGAATATCAGATAGAAATTGCGCAAAACCAAAACAGGGATTAAAAGCACTAAAGATTTCATTATGTCTGTTATTTGGCCATGTTTCACGGGGATTATCCGGTGACCCAGGACCGGTAGGTAATGCACTGTTTTCACCAAAATATATATGAGACTAGTCATAAATATGGCGGCCAAAAGAAGAATTGCAAAATTGGTGATCAGAAAAAGCTGATTTCTGAAGTCACCAAGAACAGGTAGAGAAAAGGCGGTTTTTATGATCTTAAAATCACGGTGTGCCACCCCCAATGAAATGAAAGACAGAAAATTTTCTATTGAGGAAGAATCAAGTTGGGCAGCGAGATGTAGTTTGCTTAATTTTGTCTCAACATCTTCTGTTTCCTTTGCTTCCCATCTAAGAACAGCAGCGAGATGGAAATTTTTTCTCAAATGATTTCTTTTAAGAAATGAATCTGCTTCAGCGCTTCCCGTATTACTCCGCCAAAACCATAGAACAACAGGATCATTGGCGAAATCTGAAATGTTATATGTACCTCTTGTCAAATTAACAAAAACTGAATCGCTCTTTGAGGATGTTACGAAATTATAATATTGCGTACTAAATTGGGCTATGAGGTAGACGAGGAAAACTACCATATGAATCAATTATATGACAAATCTAGTATGTGTCAATACCAGAATTACCCGTGCGATTATATGTCATAGGGCATTTCACACTATTCGATATCTTAGACAAGCAGCGCTATAAGCGAGATTATGATGAAATTTATGACTTCTTGAGAAATCTCAATGTGCAGATTTATAGGCATTGTGAGAGACTCCAGCCTTTCTTTTCACCATATTTCTTGACTTCGAAGGGATTTTGGCTATAATTTCATGGGGTGCTGGGAAATGAGCCAGAACCCCTCTACAGATATTGAAAATGTGAATAAAAACTTTCAATTTCAAATTAAAATCATGAAATTCTATCCTTTGTTTGAAAGGAGGATTTAATGCCAGAAGTTAAGATTTTAGAGGAAGTCTGTAAGGGATGTGGACTTTGTTGTGACGGAATTTGTCCAGTAGATATTCTTATACTTGCTCCCGATAGAATTAATTCAAGTGGTTATCATCCGGCTGAGGTAACTAATATGAACAAATGTACTGGATGTGGGTATTGTTATCTAGTATGCCCTGAACCGGCAATTGAGGTCTATAAGTAAAAGGAGGCAAAATGGCAGAAAAACGCCTGATGTACGGAAATCATGCCGTGGTAGAAGGTGTCATTGCTGCAGGATGTCGATTTTTTGCCGGTTATCCGATCACTCCACAGAATGAAATTCCAGAATTGATGTCAATAAGAATGAATGAAGAAGGAGGAGTTTTCATACAGACTGAAAGCGAAATCGCTGCTATAAATATGCTTTTTGGTGCTGCAGCTGCTGGGAAAAGGGCAATGACGTCCTCATCCTCACCAGGAATTAGTTTGATGCAAGAGGGGCTATCCTATATTGCTGGTGCTGATATGCCGGTTTTGGTTGTCAATGTGATCAGAGGTGGCCCAGGACTCGGGAATATTGCTCCAGCACAATCCGATTATTATCAAGCAACACGTGGAGGTGGGCATGGTGATTATTTTACGATCACTCTTGCACCTCATACAGTTCAGGACCTCTTTGAATTTCCTCGTCTGGCTTTTGAATTAGCAGAAAAATATCGAAATCCAGCATTAATACTTGCAGATGGACTTCTGGGGCAAATGATGGAACCAGTTGAATTTTCGTTTGAACCTATAGACCCAAAGGATCTTCCGGATCCAGAATGGGCACTTTCTGGTTGTGGAGGAAGAGAAAGGCGAATTGTACGTTCGTATGATTTGAAACAAGGAAGACTGGAGGAATTAAATGTGCTTCGTAGTAAAAAATATAAGAAGATAAAAGACAATGAACAACGATATGATGCAGTAGAATGTGATGATGCGCATATGGTGATAGTTGCCTATGGTACTTGTGCCCGCGTTGCGGCAGCCGCAATGCGAATAGCAAGGGAAAAAGGATTGAAAGTAGGACTTTTTAGACCTATAACACTTTGGCCATTCCCTTCAGATGTTCTATCCGATATGTCAAAAAGAATTAAAAATTTTCTTGTCGTTGAGATGAACTGTGGTCAGATGATCGATGATGTTAAATTAGCAACCGAATTCAGATCGAAAATCGATTTCCTTGGCCGACCAGGAGGTGGTGTACCGACACCGCCAGAGCTTTACAAAAAGATTGAAGGAATATATGGAGGTATGCAGTGAAGAAAATCTTCGGTCGACCTAAAGGATTAACTGATATTCTGATGAGATACTGCCCTGGTTGTGGACATGGAGTTGTTCATCGAATCATTGGTGAATTGCTTGTTGAGTTGAATGTCAGAGAAAGAGCGGTTGGTATTGCACCTGTGGGTTGCTCGGTTTTTGCGGATGAATATTTTAATTGTGATATGATTCAACCTCCACATGGAAGAGGACCGGCAGTTTCTACTGGCATCAAGCGAGCACGACCCGAGTGTATTGTATTTAGCTATCAAGGTGATGGTGATTTAGCTGCGATAGGAACTGCAGAAATAATTCATGCAGCAGGTCGTAATGAGAATATTACGGTGATATTCATCAACAATGCAATCTTTGGCATGACAGGAGGTCAGATGGCTCCGACGACATTGCCAGGTATGAGATCAACTACTTCCGTAAAAGGCAGGGATATAAAAAAACAGGGTTACCCCATGAAAATTTGTGAGCTACTCTCTGCTCTCGACGGGCCATATTATTTGGAACGCTGCGCAGTTACAACACCAAAAAATATTATAAAGACAAAAAAGGCGTTGAAGACCGCATTTAGGAATCAGGTCGAAAATAAAGGATTTTCGCTTGTTGAAATACTCTCGATGTGTCCAACTGGCTGGGGTCAAACACCAGTTCAGGCAAAAAAGTGGGTTGAAGAAGTTATGTCAAAATATTACCCATTAGGCGTGTTTCGAAATCGAGCAGAGGAGGAAAAGTGACAAAAGAAATAATCATTGCTGGTTTTGGCGGTCAAGGTGTGGTTAGTTCCGGGATTATATTGGCACATGGAGGATTGATCGAGGACAAACACGTAACATTTTTTCCTTCATATGGTGCAGAGATGCGTGGCGGTACTGCAAATTGTTCGGTTGTTATTTCTACAGAACCCGTTGCATCCCCAATTGTAGCGAACCCTGATATCGTCATAATAATGAATGAACCTTCATTGAAGCGATTTGAGCCTGACGTAAAAGCAGATGGTATGCTTTTTTTCAATAAGACATTAATTCAATCAAGGCCCACACGAAAGGATCTTACAATAATTCCGGTGGATGCAAATGCAATTGCTGAAAAGTTGGGTCAGGGCCGAATAGCAAATATGGTTATGTTAGGTGTAATGGTGAGGAGAACAGAATTACTAAGTTTAGAAACTTTGAAAAAGGCGCAGCGAAAAAGATTTGTCAAAGCGAGTGATGATCAATTATCTCTGAATGATAAAGCCTTAGAAAAAGGATATGAGCTTGAATAAAAAATCGAAACCCGAAATGTTAGATTTTAAACAAATTCATATGTTAGAAACAGAGAATTCAAAACCGTTCATGAATTTCGGAATATTTTGAACTTCTGATTCTAAATATTGCGGAAGATTTCGGTATTTGAACTTAGTATCTAAATAATATGCTTGATTACATACTTCCTTTGGTAAGGAAACCAATACGCTACACTGGTGGTGAATACCATATTGTTGTTAAGAAGGACCCATGTGTGCGGGTTGGCATTGTTTTCCCAGAGGTTTATGAAATTGGCATGTCAAATTTAGGAATAAAAATCATCTATCATCTTTTTAATCAAATAGAGGGAGTTCAGTGTGAGCGGATATTTGCTCCTTGGCCTGATTTTGGTGCAAAGCTTAAGCAAGAAAAGATTGCGCTTTATGGATTGGAAACAAAGAAACCAATAAAGGAGTTTGATCTTCTTGGATTTTCTTTGCAGAGTGAATTATGTTATACAACAGTCTTGTATATTCTAGAATTAGCACACATCCCTTTGGAAAATTCAGTACGAGATAGGAATTATCCCATTCTTATAGCCGGTGGTCCAGCAGCTATGAACCCGACTCCTTTATCCGCAGTTTTCGACGCATTTGTAATTGGTGATGGCGAGGAAGTGGTAAAGCAGATCGCTCGTATACTTAAGGACACGCCGAAATTGAAAAAGTATGAGCGTCTTGAAGAAATCTCGAAGCTGCAAGGTGTATGGGTTCCTCAGATTCATCATTATGATAAGAGTATCAAAAGAAACGTAGTATCGCAGCTGAGCGAAGAAACCTTACCTTCACCACCGTTGCTGCCAATTTGCGAAGTCACCCATGATCGCCTTGCAATTGAAGTTATGAGAGGTTGTACATGGGGTTGTCGATTCTGTCAAGCAGGATATATTAATCGTCCTCTAAGGATTAGACCTCAACAAGATATATTAAAAGCCGTTGAAAGAGGCGTGAGACAGACTGGATGGGAAGAGATTTCTTTACTTTCATTTTCGATACTCGATTATCCTGATTTGTTAAATCTGATCCGGAAGTTGAACGAAATATTAAGGAAAAGGATGGTTAATATTTCACTCCCGGCAATGCGCGGTGAATTATTCAGTGAAGACCTTGCTCTTCTTCTCAGAGAGATAAAGAAAACCGGATTGACATTTGCGCCTGAAACAGCCAGTGATCAACTGCGTCAGAGATTGAATAAGAAATTCTCAAACGAAAGACTAATTTCTTCGATTAATATTGCTCACAAACTTGGTTGGAAGCAGGTAAAATTATATTTCATGATTGGATTACCTTTTGAAAGAGATGAGGATATTGCCGAAATCGATGTTTTAGTGCAACAGATATTGAAAGCAAATTCAAGAGGAGGTATTAAAATTTCTGTTAGTCCATTTATACCAAAACCACACACTCCATTTGAGTCGGTTGCTTTTGGCGCTATAGATGAACTAAACGCTAAGATTTCTAAGGTGAAGACTATGAAAAGGCGTCGTGTTGAAATAAAATACCAGTCTCCTGAGGTTTCCTATATAGAAGCATTGCTCTCCCGGGGTGATGAAAAACTATTTCCGGCTATTAGAGCTGTATATGAACAGGGAGGGATATTTGAGGAATGGCGAGAGGGATTTGATTTTTCACGCTGGAAAATCGCATTAGAATCAGCCCGCATCAACCCCAAAAATTATCTTGAGTCAAAAGCTAAATACCCCTGGGATTTTATTGATGTCGGGGTTAAGAAAGATTTTCTGGAAAGGGAGTATAAACGTGCAGAGGATTTGAGCATTACTGAGAATTGTTATTACAGGAATTGTTCTGACTGCGGCGCGTGTGATGGGAAAATAGAAAAACACTATCAGAAAACGGAGAAATACGTAAGTTATGGGCGTAGGGTAAAGAGAGGACTCTCTCCGATATCATATCGTGTTAAATACGCCATTGGTGAACCTTTTAGATATGCTTCACATTTAGATATTACAAGAACAATATATCGGGCCTTAAGGAGATCGGATTTACCAATACAATTTACCCAGGGATTTTCTCCCATTCCCAAGGTATCATTCTGCCCTCCTAAAAGTGTTGGACAGATCGCGAAAGGTGATTTTTTTGATTTTTACTTATCTTCCGAATATTTTGGCAATGTTTCAATCGAACTTAACGCTCTTCTGCCATTAGGGATTCGAATTCTTGAAGTTCGGACTATATCCAAAGATATAGCTTCCCTTTCGAATTCGATAAACTTGATTTATTACGAAAGTGAAATACCTGAAGATGCTATCAAAAAACCCTTAACGTTCTCTTCTGACTCGCCTATTTATATACAGACAAAGTATGGTTCGAAAAATATTTTGGATGGGTTAGAAAATATTTCTTTTAAAGATGGTACTTTGACGTGCGGTTTGTATTTTGGAGGGAGAAGAATCAACATATATGATCTTCTTTCCTATCTAACAGGTCTTCCTGTAGATCTGGTCAAAAAGTATAAAACAACAAGAACCACTATGTTTGTGAAGAAAAATGGTATCTTGTATTCACCCATGGAGGCAAAGTGAGAAAGAAAGACATAATTATAAACGTTTCCACCGTAGAAACAAGAATTGCATTATTAGATGATGGGTTGCTCCTTGAGTACTACCTTGAACGGCCAGAGGAAAATAGTCTTGTGGGTCATATCTATAAGGCGAAGGTTTTGAATTTAATTTCGGGATTAAAAGCAGCTTTTGTAAGTATCGGTGGTGACAGAAATGGCTTTTTGCCCCTAAACGAAATCCCATTTGAGGAATTCTCCGAACTTTTTGAAACTGATGTCGAATTGGAGCATGAATACAGACCGGAACAAATACAGCTTAAGAAAAATCAGGAGATTATTGTGCAGGTTACAAAGGACTCATATGGTATTAAAGGCCCACGTGTAACGTCCTATATATCAATTCCTGGTCGATATGTTGTTTTACTAATAAATGCAAAAAATATTGGTGTCTCTCGGAAGGTTCGGCATCGGCGTGAGCGAGAAACGCTTTTCAAAATTGGTAAACAGATTAAACCTGACGGTATGGGGTTAATAATCCGGACTGCTGCAGCACGGGCGAGACCCGATGAGATTAAAAGAGAAGTGCAGGTATTGAAGAGAAACTGGGAAAAAGATCTACAGCGGGCAAGAGATCCCGCTCCTACTTTAATATATCGAGAACCTGATGTGGTAATAAAGACTGTGCGTGATTTATTTAACAATGAAATCCGTAATCTATACATCGATTCAGATTCTGAATATAAGAAAATACAGCATTACCTCGGCATAGTCTCACCGAGAATGAGATCACGAGTTAGATTATACAGCGATCCGCAACCGATTTTTCAAAAATTCAATATCGAGGAACAGCTAAAGGACCTTCAAGTTCGCAAGATATGGTTGCTCAGTGGCGGATACATAGTGATAGATCAAACAGAAGCACTTGTCGCTATTGATGTCAACACAGGGAAATCATCAAAAGAGAAACAAGCGGAGAAATTAGCTTTTTCTACAAACCTTGAGGCATTAAAAGAGATTGCTCGGCAGTTGAGATTAAGGGATATCGGAGGCTTGGTTGTTGTTGATTTGATTGATTTAGAAAAGAAAGATAATATCAAAAGAATGCTTAGCGAATTCAAATCTTTGATACGTGATGATAGGGCACGTTTCAGGATCGGTGGCATCAGTGAGTTTGGTTTATTTGAATTTACCCGTGAGAGGTCAAGGGCAAGCGTAACTCATGCACTAAGTGAAACCTGTCCTGTTTGCAAAGGAAAAGGGAGAATTATCTCAAGACAGAGCACTGTTGGGTATATTGAAAGATGGTTTTTAAATAACGGTAACACGGTTGTGAAAAAGATGGTTGAGTTAAGAACTTCACCGAGGCTTGCAGATTTTCTTAGTTTGCACCATGCTGACACTCTCGCAAGAATATCAAAGGAATATAATTTGATTTTGAGAGTGAAAGGCGACTATTCAATAAGTGATGGTGAGTTTAAGGTTGTAGTATTATGAAACACTTTGATAAAGAACTGACAGAAAAAGAAATTAAACATCTCGAAAATTTGTCTCGGCAGTGCCGTGGTGATATCATCAGAATGACAGCGATTGCTGATTCTGGTCATCAGGCTGGCGCGATGTCTTCTATTGACATATTTCTTACATTATTTACGTTTGCCAATATTACGCCGGAAAATTATGACGATCCAGCGAGAGATAGAATTATAATAAGTCACGGTCACACCTCAGCAGGTGTATACTCGTGTCTTGCGCGACTGGGATTTTTTGACCTTGAAGAAGTTCTTCTTGGCTTTAGAAGTATCAATAGCGCATATGAAGGACATATTGAGAGACAAGTTCCAGGTGTTGAGTGGACGACTGGTAATCTCGGACAGGGACTATCAGCTGGTTGTGGTTTTGCCTTGGCTTCCAAATTGAATCGATCTTATTACAATACATTTGTTGTAATGAGTGATGCCGAACAGGCAAAAGGACAGGTTAGTGAGGCAAGAAGATTTGCAGCGAAGTTTAAATTGAGTAACCTGACCATAATAATCGATTACAATGGTTTTCAGATTTCTGGGCGAACTAAGGACATTATGCCGGTAAATTTAAGAAAAAATTATTGCGCAGATGATTGGGAGGTTTTGGAAGTCTCTGGCCATGATTTTCGCGAATTGCACTCAGCGATCAATAAAGCACTATGTGATACACAACGTCCGTATGCAATTATTGCGAAAACAATTATGGGTCATGGGATTTCATTTATGGAAAATAAAGCGGATTACCATAGCAAGCAGATGACAAGAGAAGAATGCCGAAAAGCTCTTGAGGAATTGGGTGTCAATAATGATATTGAAGACCTGTTGAAGAAAAAAGCTTCAAAAAAAATGACGGTATTTAAACGTAAACAGATCTCCCTGCCAAAAATAAAAACGGGGACCCCAAGGATCTACAATGAAATCGTGCACCCAAGGGATGCCTTTGGCAATGCCCTTGAGGAAGTTGCCAATATGAATCCGAAGAATAGATTTGCAGTCTTTGACTGTGATCTTGCTGGTTCAGTAAAAGTTAGTAAATTTGCAAAAATAAGACCAGAAAACTTCTTTGAAACCGGGGTGAGTGAACATAATACTGCAACAATTGCGGGGGCATTATCAATAAATGGTGTGATTGCAGTTTGGGCAGACTTCGGTGTTTTTGCAATAGATGAGGTTTATAATCAACTGAGACTGAACGATATTAACAACACCAATTTGAAAATTGTAGCAACACATTTGGGATGTAATGTGGGGCAGGATGGTAAAACACATCAGTGCATTGATTATATAGGGATATTGAGAAATCTTTTTGGATTCAAACTGTTAATTCCATGTGATCCGAATCAAACTGACCATATTACGAGGTATTTGTTAAGTCAGTCAGGTAATTTTGTAATGGGTCTGACAAGGACAAAACTGCCAATAACTCGAGATGAGAATGGTAATATCTTTTTCAATAAAAATTACCGATTCACTTATGGTGAAGTTGATTTGATTAGGCAAGGTAATGATTGTGCGATATTCACCATGGGTCAAATGGTCAAAAACGCAATAGCGGCGTGGGATAAATTGAATGAATATGGTATAGGCGCTCGTATATACAATATTACATCTCCTTTCAGCATTAATAAGGAAGTAGTGATTGATGCTGCTAGAACCGATTTGGTGATAACATATGAGGATCATGTAATTACTTCAGGTTTAGGAAGCATTATTGCCCAGATAATAGTTGAAAACAATATCAACACGCATTGTGTAAATGTTGGTTTAAGACAATACGGCGGTTCAGACAATGCTGATATTCTTTTTAAGGAATATGCACTTGATACAAACTCTTTTGTTCAAATAATAAGAGAAAATCTAAACATTAAATGAAGTATAATCGGAGGAATGATATATGGGATGTAAATCGGAAGATGAACTAAGACCAAGTGTTTATAGCAATGTTATCAGACAGTTCGATAAAGCTGCTGATTTGATGAATTTGGATCCACAAATTCATAAAATTTTAAGGAAAACGACCAATGAAATAGTTGTCAATTTTCCTGTAAAAATGGATGATGGTCGGATTGAAATGTTCACTGGGTACCGTGTTCAACACAATAATGTATTGGGTCCTTATAAAGGCGGACTCAGGTACCACCCTTTAGTTGATATCGATGAGGTACGGGCACTGGCGACATGGATGACATGGAAATCTGCGATTGTGAATATACCATTCGGCGGTGCTAAAGGTGGTATTCAGTTTGATCCGTACAAATGCTCAAAAAGTGAATGTGAGAGGATAACACGCCGTTTTACATTTGCCTTAGGCAATAATATTGGACCAGAATATGACATTCCTGCGCCCGACGTCAACACCAATGCTCAGATTATGGCGTGGATTCTTGATACTTATTTGTCAACCATGCCTGCACACGAGAGACAAGCATGCAGTCATGTCGTCACAGGTAAACCGGTAGAAGCAGGTGGGAGCCTAGGTCGCGACAAGGCAACTGGCCAAGGTGTAGTTTACACTATACAAGAATGGGCAAAGGATAAAAATTTCCATTTGGATGGCGCTAAATACATAGTTCAGGGATTTGGCAATGTCGGTTCATGGGTAAGTCGTCTTATGAAGCAACAAGGTTCGAAACTTACCGCAGTCGAAGACATCAGTGGAGCAATCTTTAATCCTGAAGGAATAGATCCGGATGGTCTTAATGATTATGCCAGAACAAAGAAGGGAATAAAGGGATATCCAAATACTAAAGAGATTGACCACAAAGCATTCTTGAGTGTGAAGGCCGATATTTTCATACCGGCAGCATTAGAGAATCAAATCACTGCTGACACTGCTCCACTTCTGAATATTAAACTCCTTGCTGAAGGAGCAAACGGTCCGACTGACCCAGGGGGTGACAAAATCCTACAAACAAAAGGGATTGATGTTCTGCCTGACATCCTATGCAATGCAGGCGGTGTCGTTGTGAGTTATTTTGAGTGGCTACAGAACAAACGTAGCGAATTTTGGGATCTGGAAGAAGTTGATCAAAAATTGCGTAGGATACTTACTAATGCATATGATCGTGTTCGAGATGTCGCAGAAAAGTTTAATACTGATTGGCGTACTGCTGCATATATTGTAGCACTAAGACGTCTCGAGACAGTATATAAAGAGCGTGGAATCTTTCCTTAAATAGCTTAGCTAGAACATAAGTGAACTGATGAAGCACTTAAACTGGCAAGTTCTTCTCGGCTTAGCACTGATTGTACTATCAGCCTTTGTTTATTTTATTCATTACTTGATCTTTCACGATGTACACCATATATTTCTTTATTTAGTAGGAGATATCGCTTTTGTATTTATTGAAGTATTACTCGTAACGTTGATTATTCATAAGTTATTGACCGAAAGGGAAAAACGTACAATGTTGGAGAAGATGAATATGGTAATAGGCACATTCTTTAGCGAAGTGGGGACAGCTCTTTTAGTATCTTTTTCTAAAATTGACCCCACAAGGGCTGATATAAGAAAGAAACTTTCTGTAACAAAAGATTTCACTGATAAAGAATTTCTTAAGATGGACCATCATCTTAAGAAATATGAGTGCGTAATTGAACCTAAAAAAAAGGATCTTGAATATTTAAAAAAATTTTTTTCTGAAAAAAGAGATTTTTTACTCCGTCTCTTAGAAAATCAGAATCTATTAGAACATGATTCATTCACAAATTTACTTTGGGCTGTATTTCATTTGGGAGATGAATTGGCCCATCGAAAGGACTTGAAAACAATTCCTGAAGCGGATCTTAGGCACCTCGCGGGTGATATGAAGAGAGCATACCGATTATTACTTTCAGAGTGGTTAGACTATATGAAACACCTGAGGAACAACTACCCTTATCTCTTTTCACTCGCCATGCGCACGAATCCTTTTGATCCTCACGCTTCGCCAACAATTAAATAGAATTCAGCGGTTTTCTATTGTGATACTATAAAAAAAGGCTAAGCCCCGATGACGAGGCTTAGCCTAATGAGTTCTTCAAAATCGCTATTGCACGGTTAGTTGGAACTGAATTCCTATAGGTCCAGGTAAAGTCACGCTTTCATTGATTTTCTCTTCATCATCGGCAAGGAGCTGGAAATTCAGCGTATCGACAACGTCGGTCGTATCTTTGAAAACAAAACCTTCTACCTTGTCACCCTTTGACATTGTAAATGTATATTCACCAGGGGTATATCCTTCCATAGGAATACTGTCACCAGTTGCCTCCAATATATAGTAACCTCCATACTTCACAGCTAAATCCTGGGGATTCGTGATGTTTATCGTGATGTCAAAATCACCTGTGCCGCAGGTTAAAGTAAGTAGCATTAGACCAGTAAGGCATAAAAATATCAGCTTCTTCACTTTATTCCTCCTCTCACTGAAATGATATTCAGTAGATAATACTATATAGATTCTTTAAATTGTCAAGATGTATTTGCGCTGACTCCTCTTCACTTTTTTTCTTGCGACATTCCTCAATTATCCCGTGTATTATCTCGCCTGATTCTATACCATAATTTCCGCTCTGCCTCGGTCATATTTTTCCCTAAACACCGGGCACGGTCAGAACGTGACAAGACTGAAGACATTGACTATCACCCCCTCCTTAGTCCTCCCCCATTAAGGGGGAGGGAACAGAAAAGAGAGACTCCTGCATCAAGGGCAGAATATTTTCATGGTAACAGCAATCAGTTTCCTTCACAATGTCCATTCTATAGAAACAGCGTGTGATTTCAAGACCAAAAGTGAAGAGGAGTCAGGTATTTGCTAGCGTGAACACACCTCGGCTACACCTTTTGATCGATTTACTAATCTTCGGATCTTGAACCTTTGTTTATCATGCGATCTGCTTCAATGCGCTTTAAGAGAGACGGAGGGATTTCAGTCGGGTAGGATCCTGTAAAACATGCAGAGCAGAAGCCTTTGCTACCCGATCCAACTGCATCGATTAATCCCTTTTGTGTTTGATAAATCAAAATGTCTGCTCCAATCAATTTTCTGATGTCTTCTACTTGTTTTTCGCGAGCAATAAACTCTCCTCTTGTCTGCATATCAATGCCATATACACAGGGGAATCTCAAGGGAGGCGAATATGAACCGTAATATATTTCTTCTGCACCGAAATTTCTAAGCAAACCGATTATTTCTTTTGCCGTATTACCTCGGACTATTGAATCATCAATTAACAATAATTTCTTATTCTTTATTTCGCTTTTTATCGGGTTGAGTTTAAGCTTTACTGCTTCAATTCTCTCGGATTGGGTCGGCATAATGAATGTTCTATGTATGTAACGGTTTTTAATTAATCCCTCACGATACCTGATACCAAGAACTTCCGCAGCCACCTGTGCTGATGCCCGCGCTGTGTCGGGAACAGGAATAACTACATCAGGTTTGATTTTTTTCTTTAAGCATTCTTCTCCAAGCTTTTCTCCTAGACGTAACCGTGCTTCATAAACACCAATGCCATCAATGATGGAATCGGGTCGAGCAAAGTAAACATATTCAAAGATACAGGTGGCCTTATGTCCTTTCATAATCTGCTTTTTGTGACATATCCCTTGATTGTCGATGAATATAGCTTCGCCAGGATTTACATCCATTATATGTGTATAGCCCAGAAGATCCAGGGCTACACTTTCTGATGCAAAACAATAACTCTTGCCATTTTTGCCGAAAGTTAAAGGTTTTATTCCGTTTTTATCTCGAAAAGCAAGCAGACCCTTTTTCGCGATTATTGATACAACCGAAAAACTTCCCATTAACTTCTTATAGACTTTAGAGAGTGCCTTGAACAATTTTTCTGGTTTAAGGTTTTTTGAATTCATCTTCGTTAATTCAATCGAAAGAAGATTCAAGATAATTTCGGCGTCACAGTTCGAGTTGAAGTAACGAAGGTCATTTTCGATTAAGTTTTTTCTTAAATCAAAATAATTGACTAAATTACCATTATGCGCAAGCGCAATCCCATAAGGAGTGGTGATAATAAATGGTTGAGCATCTTCGGCTACGCCACTGCCAATTGTAGGATAGCGAACATGACCAATTCCTATTTTTCCTTTGAGACGACCAATATTTTTCGGATTAAAGACATTTACGACTAACCCTTTTCCTTTTTTTATCTGAAAACCCTGTTCAAAAGTTACTGCTCCTGCTGAGTCCTGTCCACGATGCTGGAGGGCCATAAGTGCTGGGTAGATTTTACCCATTGCTTCTTCTTTACCAACTATTGCAACTATACCACACATAATTTACAATGTTTGGTGTAGGTTATAAACATTGCGATGTGTTAGTTTTGATAGCATGCTTGAAAGATTAAAAGCGATTAGTAAATCTAAATGGTCAATAATATATAGGACGATAGTCACTAGTAACGGACGATTAACTGCATCAGATCTACGGATTGTCCAGTTTCTTAAGACCTTGTTTTATCTTGTCGTATGTTTCTGAGAGTGCTTCAGAGATCAATTTTGTGTCAGTTAGGATGGGCATAAAATTCGTATCTCCTTGCCAGCGTGGGACAAGATGAATGTGGATGTGATCAATTACACCGGCCCCAGCAACCTTTCCTTGATTTATTCCTATGTTAAATCCTTGCGATTTCATTACAGAATTGATCGCTTTCATTGCTCTCACAAGCAGACAGTTAAGTTCTAATATTTCATCATCATTTAGATGTTCCAATGAACCTATGTGACGAATGGGAGTGCTTTAGTGCTTTGCACAAGAAACATCCTTTCCCTGGATTGCGGATATATTCAACTCGCCATGGTGCCCACAATTTTTCCACCTTTATATTCTCCATTTTGCCAACTCTTCATTTGTAGCAGGTTTCACGCGAACTTTTTCAATCTTTTTCTTATTTTTGAAATATACATCAATATAGCTTTCATTCTTCTTATCACTGTAGCGTGCCGTAATCGCTGCAGCAGTTTTTATGAACTTTTTGCTGCCCAATAACATTGCATTAGGGCTTCCAGTATCAGGCACATATAGGAAAAGATCTTTTGGCTTCAATAAGCTCTCAATTGATTCATTTTCTGCCTCATTGCGCCCCACAATGAGTTTTGTCCCCTGCGCAAGTCTGAAATGTCTTCCAATCTTTAGCAAATCAACATCCCTTACATCTATTTTATCTTGACATCTCATAAGATCAGCCAGCCTGCGACAAAATCCAGGATCGGTTAAGAGACATCCGCCACTAGGCGAAGAGAATGTTGGAATTTTCATTTTCTGAATCATACTCAGCGCATACTTACGTGATCTTCCTTTAATATTTAGTAAAACATCTCTACTAATCAATCCTTTTTTTTCAGGTACAGTAGGGGGCAACAATCCACCACTAAGAGGCCGAACGACCATCCCTTCAAGATCGGCTACTTTGTCGACTAACATGAGTTGTTCTAAATGCTGAGACATTGGTCGCTGGTCAAGTACTTCGCCAGTAACAATGAAATCGGCCTTGAGTTTTTTCATATATTCTTTTGCTTTCTTCAACATAAGAATGCGACAGTCAATACATGGATTCAAGTTCTTGCCATAACCAAATTGAGGATTTCGTACGATATTTATGAATTCCTTACTTACATCAATCGTTATTAAATCAGGCATTTCTGGTATATCTTTCGATGACAGGAACTTATTATATATGTATAGTGGGAAAATTTCCGCTCCCCACTCCTTTGCGATATTGAGCGCGAGTGTTGAGTCTAAGCCACCAGAATATAGAACAATGATTTTCATTTTTTGGTTAATTCGTTCAACATATTAAGAGCGCTGGTATCACGGGGATTGATAGTCAGCCAATCACGTAAGATCTGTACAGCTGATGAGGTATCATGTTTCTCTAGATAGATAGAATAGAGACCAAAGTGCGCTTGTGGAGACCTCGGATTGATATTGATGGCTTTCTGAAAATATTCGATTGCACGATCAATATCGCCGGTTGTTCTGTATATAGAACCAATCTGCATCATCATATTTACATCTTTGACTTCAATCATTGAAAAATAATGTTCTGCACTATCGATCATGTTAATATTGGCATAGAGCAGTCCTAGGTTCCATAAGAAGGGATAGATCGGATATGGCTCAAATAATATGGCAAATTTCCAGGCATTAATGGCTTCCTTTATGAAACCTTCATTCCTTAATGCATAACCTAAACTGAATAATCCGGCAGCATAGTTTGTGTAAAGTCTTCGTGTATTATCATCCTTCTGTATACTGAAATCGTAGAATTCTCCTTCTTTTTTTCGTTTTTCATAATCAATAAAAATCTGCGAAAGCAATTCGTGTTTTTCAGGCCCAAACACACCTGTATAGCGATATTTTTTATAGAAAAAATCTTTGGTCGTTTCAATATCAATATTGTTTTGGGGGTCTGTGCTATCACCGACAACCCGATAGACCAAGCCTTCAAGTCTTAAATAGGGTAGGAACCCTTCAAAATTTTCGCGGGAGACAGTCGAGGCGAAATAGATAGGAATTTTCCCTTGGTAATTCTTTAAATAACGTGCAGCAAATTCCTTCTGCGAAATCAGATAATCTTCATTTCTCAACTTTATGCCAGCATTTGAAGCAAGGATATTTCGTACCATAATGTCTTTTACATAAATAATCTTTCGGTCACGTGTCATAAATGGCTCGAGGCGTTCTATTATATAATCACTGAAACTGACTGGTGCTCCCCAATCTTTTAATTGTTTTATATACCAGTCCGTATTAATGAGCGAAAGATTCGCAATAAGGACTTTTCTTTTAAAACTTAGGACCTCTTGAGCAAACCAAAGAGGAAATGTATCGTTGTCACCATTAGTAAATACAACAGAACCATCATCACACGAAACGAGCATGTTGTAACCGTAGTCTTTAGGGATGAAATCACCATAGCGATTATTTACTTGTATGTTAGCTAATAGTGGTATTACTGAGAAGACGACCATGCCACCAAGACCACCCATATTGGCCAATTTATTATTTTTTGTTTCTTTTTTCAGAAGATCAAGAAATCCTAAGAAACCAAGACCGATGAAGATGCCGAAATAAACATGAGCAGTATGGAAGAAGTAGTCGCGCTCGCGCACTTCTCGCGGTTGATGTTGAGGATTACTATCGCTAGGTGAAAATTTCAAATTCAGGTAACCGACCATGGCAAAAGAGAGCATGAACATGATAAGAATAGTGAAAAGAAATATTTTCTTCTCGCGCTTGAATAGCTCAATCATCCCCCAAATCCCGCATAAATAGAATATAGCAAGTATTATCGCACGAATGAATCTATTTATTTCTTCAGGAACGGGTTGCCAGGAGAGGTACCGAATAAAATGTGCCATTTGCCAGAAATATCCTGTAACGAGATTGAATCCGGTCGCATCCTGAGTTTGTCTGGGAATTAGCCTTGGAGGACCATATTGTGTTCGATGTAGGACATTGTTGAATGCAGTAAAGTCTTTCCCTGGATTGCATTCATTTATTCTCGGCGCAATATTCTCTCCAGCAAGATAACGTGCTGTTACTTGTTTGTCTTTGTACAGGGAAGTAAGTTTCTTCGCCCTGATAGGCAGATACAATTCTGTGGATATCCCGACTATAATGAGAAATATTCCTGCCCAAAAGAAACGCCAGTTTTTATATTTCCCAGGGTTGTTGAGTGAAAGTACAAGTGATGTTAAGAGGATAAGTCCAGCTAGAATAAGAATAGGTGTTTGCATTTTTTCAGGCATGAGAAAAATAAGGGCGAAGAAAATTAGTTGGAATATTCCAAGTAGCAAAAATAGAACATCCCTGAGATAACGACGCTCTACGACGAATGCAAATATATAGAATGGAATATATATCAAAAACGGAGTAAGGTGAACGCCTGTTGACAGAAAGATCAAGTAAAACGCGAGAAGCAAATATCGATTTTTAGGAGTTCCCTGTTTTATACTTTCATACCAGAGAACGGCTAAATAATTTATTAATACAAATACAAAAGTTGCTGCAGCATAGACTTCGGTTTCTATAGCATTTCTCCAGTAGGTGAAAAAGAATGCGATACCTAAACAGGTTGCAAAAGCAACAACTATACAATTCAATTCACTACTTCTTTTTTGAAACATCCGGAAGATTTTTAGAATTAGTTTATATAACAAAAAGATTGTGATCACTGAAAAGCCGAGCCCGAGCAGATTCATATGCCAGGCAACTTCTTTTGAAATCGGTAGGATTGCTGCGAGTAATCCTACAACCATAAGCCAGATCCTGCCGAGAAATACGTAGAAAGGTGTTCCAGGTGGATGTGGTACGGCAAGCGTGTATGCCGAAGCAATGAATTCACCGCAGTCCCAGAATGAAAGTGTGGGAGCCACTGTATATAAGTAGACACCTCCAACAATTATTAATAGAATATAAAGAAGGGTATTTTCTAATTTCTTGTGATTCATCAAACCTCCTGAATTTAATTATATTCAAGCAAGGATAAGATGTCAATGGGAGGGTTATATGATATTCTGACGTGAATATTGAAGTGGATGTTAATTGATTAGGTGGTCAAAATTTTGACATTAACCGCACGCAGTATTTGATATACTATGAACTAAGTACCAAGACCGTTTAATTCGTTAATACCGTTATTATCGTTCTAGTAAATCAGACAAATAGACCGCACGCAGTATTTGATATACTATGAACTAAG
>SMTZ1_10000723_pt1 | contig 44709 bp, 47 predicted proteins | sample DeeMarSWOR136_30_FD_25667 | JGI IMG/M metagenome (IMG submission 25667) | reverse complement strand
CATCTGCTGTTTGTGGACCATGTCCGATTCGGCAAAGACAGTGCAGCGTCCGGCGATACGCACCGGTGTCTGACTTGTGAGTGCCCGCTGGCTTAACTCCTGAATGCTCATATCGAGTCGCAATGCCTGGTGGTCAAGGAAGCTACCAGTACCGGCAGCACAGACGGTATTCATGGCAAAATCAATCACGATGCCATCACGTACAACGGTTAACTTGCTGTCCTGCCCGCCAATTTCAATGATGGTCTGCACATCTGGGTAATAGTGCAGGGCAGCCACGGCGTGAGTGGTAATCTCGTTCTTGACGAGGTCAGCCCCAACAATAACGCCGGCCAGATAACGGGCGCTCCCGGTGGTGGCCACACCGTTGATATCAACGTCTTGTGGTAACTGCTTCCTGATGTCTCTCAGTCCCTGTTGCACGGCGTCGATGGGCCTGCCCTGAGTCAGCAGATAGACGTGGCTGACGAGTTCGTCACTCTCATCGAGCAGAGCCAGTTTGGTGGTTACCGAACCGACATCAACGCCGAGACATGCTTTCATTGTTTTTATCTGATTCTCCCTAAACAGTCACTCTCAGTTGGTCATTTTGTTTTCGGCGCTTTCTCTCCAGCAGGTCGACGAAGGCTTCCAGCCTTGTGAGTACGCCGGCTTTGGCTATCTGTTCGTCACAGAGTATCGTTAACACCGGCATTTGTTCCTTGGTTGAGGGCATGATATTCTCAGCGATTATCTCAGGCATACAGGTAAAAGGTGCCAGATGGATTAGCCCGTCATACTCTTTAGCGTGAAGCACCTTCTCCCCCACGGATTCCCAGCCGTCACCGCCGATATCCCGTTTCAGGTAAGGGTAGGCTGCCTTATGAATTCGGCTTTTCTCATTAATGCCAAAGGGGTTAAGGAATAAACTAAACTTGGTCCATCCTGAAATAAAGGTTGCTCGTCTGACCTCCACTCCGAGCTTGCCCAGTTCGCGCTCGATGTCAAAACTGGAGAATGGCTCCAAAACAACGTAAAACTCCCCGGTAACACCGACAATGAGCGGGCGGGCTTGTTCGTTTATTGCTACATGCTTTAATTGTCCGAGGTAATCTGCCTTTACCCTTTTCAGGGTATCATAATCATCGGCATTGTCAATAGCCTGGACTGCTCTCGTGTATAGCTGGTTAGCTGTACCTGGTATCAGTTCCACGGGACGAACCTTCTGTACAATCCGCTCTATCTGGTCGACGGCGTTCAATTTGGACAGGCCGAAGCGAAAGGCAGACAGAATGCGACGCCAGGGAGAATCGTTGGATACGCGTTTAATAATGTCCATCATGCCGAGGAATTTACGTTCCGATACTCCCAGCTGGATTATTTCGATATCATATCCCAGATTGTGGAGTATTTGCTCCTGGACACGCGTGTAGTAGCCCAGGCGGCAGATACCATAGCCACCGGGCACAAGCAGTGTGTTTGCCCCTAGCTCTGCGGCCTCAATCATGTTGCCGAGGGTCATCTTGAATGGGATACACAGTCCTTCTGGAGAATACCGGGACCCCAGGGAGAGCGTTCGCTGGCTGTTGACCGGTGGTATGACATAGTCAACTCCCAGCTGCTCAAGCACTGCCCTGCAGGGGACGTATAAGTTGCCCATGTGGGGTAAGCTCACACGCATACCGCTTCACCTTTCTGCTTGCGACGATGAATCATGTCCATGAATGCCTCCAGACGAGTAATGACACCCGTTTCGGAAGTGTGCTCTTCCAGCGTCAGGCACATGAAGGGGGTGGTCTTTTGCCTGGTAGCGTGACGATGAACCATGTCCATCATGAGCGAGTCCGGTCCGCAGCCGAACGCCATAATGCCGATAATGCCGTCAACACCACTTTCCAGAAAGTGGCCGCCGGCGCCGACGACCTCTTCCTCGTATGTCCAGTAGGCCTTGCCAGCCAGCTTGTTCACAGATGCTTCGATTATGTTGCCAGGGAGCATTTCCGGGGTCACTACCGTGGCATCATACTGCTGCAGGCGACGAATTAGCTGGTAGTTAATGTGCTCGTCGTAGAGCAGATAGGCATGCCCGATGAGGCCAATGGTGGTCGGAGGTACTGTCTGACTTTTCAGGATCATATTCAGTCCTGTCTGTGACTCACCCGTAATCTCTTCCATTGCCTGTGGTAGTATCAGTTCACGGCGATACATCAGCTCTCGATAGTCCAGAAGAGACTGCCAGGCGGCCGTAGCGGCTTCTTTGACCTTGAGCGGGTTCCAGGTGAAGTGGCGACCCAGCTTATATATATCCTGGTAGAGCCGTCGTTTCCCCCGGTTGATATCAATCTCTATCTCCAGTATTGGTGGCGCTTCGGGGACGACCGCCCGGGTCATGTCCGGCAGGCCGAGAAACTTGGAGCAGTTGTAGGTCTTGCTTTTGAGGCTGCGGATTACCGGGATAAATATGCAGTCGCACTTTCCCACTAGGGATACAGTATGTCCCACGAAGACTTTGGCCGGCAGGCAGGTATCCGCGACGACACGGGAAGCCCCTTCGGTCAGGGTTTTTCGGGTCGTCGGTGGCGAAACCACTACCTCTGCCCCCAGGTGCTCGAAGAAGGTCTTCCACATGGGGTAGTACTGGTAGTAGAGTAATGCCCGGGGAATGCCTACCGTGGTCATTATCCTCCCTCGAATTCCTCCTTCACTTCAGCCAGTGTCTCAGGACTGGTTAGCAGGTCGACAACTGTTATCGCCAGAGTCTTAGCAGCGTCACAGAGGCCGTCGATAGCTGCCTCGGAGACGGCAGCTGCGGCAAATTCGGGAGAGTGCAGCAGCGTCCCTCTGGGTGCGATGGCTACGTTGGCGTGGATGGCGGGTACTATCTGGCTGACATTGCCCATATCGGTGCTGATGAGACCGCCGCTGTCAGGCCAGTCTACGGGGCGCCCGAGCGATTTCATGTTGTCGGCAAATAACCGGGCGAGTGTCATGTTATTCTGCATGGGGGCGTAGCATGATGCGTCCCATTTGTATTTCAGCCTGGCACCAGTGGCAGTAGCTGCTCCCTTGAAGCAGTTGATGACCTTCTCTTTAAGTTCGCCAAGATATTCCTCGTCTTCAGCACGTACGACAAATTCGCCGGCACTGTGGTCCGGAACGATATTGGATGCCTGTCCGCCGTCGGTGATTATGCCGTGGATACGGGCGCTGCTCTTGATGTGCTGGCGTAGTGAGTTGATAGCATTGAAGGACTGTATCATGGCTTCGAGGGCGTTAACACCCTTTTCGGGTCGGGCGGCGGCGTGAGATGCCTGGCCGAAGAACTCGATGTACAGGGTTTGGAGTGCTAGGGCGTGGGTGGTGGCGGTGTTAATCGTCCCCGAGTGCACCATCATTGCGACATCTACATCACTGACGGCACCCCTTTTAACCATGACTGCCTTACCTGCGTAGAGCTCCTCGGCTGGTGTCCCGATAACTGTTACACAGCCCGGAAACTGGTCGACGCCCAGCTTAGCGGCCACAGCCGCGCCCACGGAGATGTTACCACTGATGTTGTGGCCACAGGCGTGGCCGATACCGGGCAGGGCATCGTATTCGGCAACAAGTGCAATTACGGGCCTTCCCTTGCCATAGCTTGCCCGGAAGGCGGTCGGTAGCCGACAGATGCCCCGTTTCACCGAAAAGCCGTTTTCCTCAAGAAACTGGGTTAGCCAGGCAGCTGCCTTGAACTCCTGAAACCCTGGTTCAGGGTTATCGTGGATGTTCCGGGCAAGTTCACCGAGCCGTTGACGATTGGCGTCTACCTGCTCAATCACGGCGGCCTTTAGCTTCTCTACGTCCAAACTCCCCCTCGTCTGTAGAGTGAAAATTCAACCCGCATATAATTGACATAATACTAGAAATGTATATAGCAAAGACATTATCTGGCTATTAACTTCCCAATTATAGCTTAGTGCCGCCGTTATTTCTAGATTCGGGCAGTAGTATGTGTCACCTGTCTGTCTGAACGGGCACGCAACTTGCATCTTGTCCCTGCTTGTGGTATACTTACATAACTAACAAGTGGGTCTCGTCCCACTTGTTTTTCTTGGTGGAAGAAATAAAGGGGAGGCTTAGCTGAAAATGAAAAGCGAGTTCTTACTCGCTATTACGCAGCTCTCGGCTGAGAAGAGACTTCCGAAGGAAGTGGTTCTTTCTGCGGTAGAGTCGGCGCTGGTTTCCGCCTACCGGAAGGATAACTTTGCTCCCAACCAGAATATCGAGGTCAAGATTAACCCCAATACTGGGGCGGTCGAGGTGTGGGCTGAAAAGATTGCTGTTGAGAAGCCAACTGATGAGCGTTGTGAGATATCGCTTGAGGAGGCTCGGCGTATCAATCCAGATGTGCAACTGGACGAGACAGTTATTGTTGAGGCTACGCCGCCCAACGCCGGAAGAATCGCCGCTCAGACTGCCAAACAGGTCATACTGCAGCGTCTCCATGAGGCCGAACACAGCGCTATCTTCGAGGAGTACGCGGGTAAAGAAGGCGATATTGTTAACGGGGTAGTGCAGCGGGTCGAACCGAGGCAGGTTCTGGTTGACCTGGGCAGGGTGGAGACGATACTTCCCTCTGCTGAACAGATGCCTAACGAGCGTTATCGGGTTGGCCAGCGGCTGAAAGTCCTGCTCCTTGAGGTGGTCCGTACCAACAAGGGGCCGCGGGTCATCGTGTCCCGTTCGCATCCTGACCTGGTTCGTCGTCTCTTTGAGATGGAGGTTCCCGAGGTGTTCAACGGTGCCGTGGAGATTAAGTCGGTCGCCAGGGAAGCAGGGTACCGGAGTAAGGTAGCTGTCGCTGCCCGGCAGGAGGGTATCGACCCGGTCGGTTGCTGCGTAGGATTGCGTGGTATTAGAATACAGAACATCGTCAATGAGCTTAGTGGTGAGAAGATAGATGTCGTCCTGTGGAATCCTAATGTCGCTACTTTCATCGCTAGTGCCCTCAGTCCCGCCCAGATACTACAGGTGGAGCTGAACGAGGAAGAGGGTGTGGCGACGGTGGTTGTTCCTGACAGGCAGCTTTCTCTGGCCATCGGGAAAGAAGGGCAGAACGCCAGATTGTCGGCGAAGCTGGCTGGCTGGCGTATTGATATTAAGTCCGCCTCCGTGTTTGAGGAGGAACGAGCTGTGCTTGCTAGAGAGGGAGCGGAGCAGGAAGTGACCGAGGAAGAGGCAGAGGAGGAACCTGAGCTTCAGCCGGAAGCTGTAACAGAAGCTGCACTTGAAGCTGAGGAAGAAGAGGAGACGGTTACCGAGGCAGTTCCTGTCGATATGCCAGTTGATTTAGAGGTCCTGGAGCCAGAGGCCGTTGATGAGGCCGAAGAAGAACCGGTTGCTGAGGAAATTGAAGAATTTGTCCAGCCTGTGTCTTTTGAGATGCCGGCTTTCCCCGAAACGTCCGAGTTGAGGTTTGCTGAGGATATTGCCGGGTTTGGCCCCAAGGCATCTAAGAAGAAAAAGAAGAAGAAAGGCGGCCAGGGTAAGGATCTGGATGATGAAGGTGTCCGACTGAGGAGGGCACGCCGGCAGGAGGTATCGTCAGGTGACGAGGACGAATACTGACCGCCGCCATCTTCGAGTTAAGCATTTGCCACAGCGGACCTGCTTGGCCTGTCGCCAGGTGAAAGCTAAACAGGAACTGGTACGTTTAGTACGGCTGGCTGATGGTAGCGTGGAGGTGGATCCTAGCGGTAAGAAGTCGGGCCGTGGGGCTTACCTGTGCGGAGTACCGGAGTGTTGGGAGACTGGTCTGAGGGGTGACCGACTGGAGCGTGTTTTGCATACTGGGCTTACCCAGGTTAACCGGGAGCAGCTTGTTAACTACGGTAAAAGTATCCAGCAAGGAGTCAGTTAGTGGTGAGTTCGGGCAAACAAGGTGATGTCAAGCCTGTTACCGAGCGGAGTAGCGACGGTGCGTCGTCGCCGAAGGTACGTGTGGTCGATATTCCTCCGGCTCTGAGTGTCAAGCAGTTGGCCGAGTTATTACAGGCTAGCCCGGTGGATACTATCAAGCGCCTGATGAGACGGGGCGTGATGGCTAACGTCAATCAGGTGATTGACTACGAAGTTGCTGCTGTCATTGCAGTTGATTATGGTTGTCAGCCACGACTAAAACCCGGGACGGGTAAGAAAACGAGCCGTATCACCGAGGCCAGGAAGAGGCGGAAGCTACAACAGGCGGCGGGGCAGGGTGGTCTACAGCCACGCCCACCAGTGGTTACAATCATGGGGCACGTCAATCATGGGAAAACCCGGTTGCTCGATGCCATCAGGCAGACTAATGTGATGGACCAGGAGGCTGGCGGAATCACCCAGCACATCGGGGCTTATCAGGTTGAAGTTAACGGTGCAAAGATTACTTTTTTGGATACTCCAGGTCACGAAGCCTTCACAGCCATGCGGGCCCGTGGTGCTCAGGTGACTGATATCACGATACTGGTGGTCGCTGCCAATGACGGCGTTATGCCTCAAACTCTGGAGGCGATTGATCATGCTCGGGCGGCTGGGGTGCCGATTATGGTTGCCATCAATAAGATTGACCTAGCAGATGCTAACCCGGACCTGGTGAAACAGCAACTGGCAGATGCTGGTCTTCTTATCGAGGAGTGGGGAGGGGACACTGTCTGCGTGGAAATCTCGGCAAGAGAGAAGCTGGGCATTGATGAACTCCTGGAGAACCTCATGGTTGTTGCCGAGATGGAAGAGCTGAAAGCAGACCCATCACGACCGGCGGAAGGTGTGGCTATTGAGGCGGAGATGGACAAGACGCAGGGGCCATTGTGCACTGTTCTCGTCCATGCCGGCACGCTCAAGTTGGGTGATGTGGTAGTCGTCGGTGAGACTATGGGTCGGCTGAAGGCCATGTTTAATGATGCCGGTAAGCGGGTGAAGCGCGCTGGTCCTTCTGACCCGGTAGCGCTGCTTGGCCTGAGCAGTGTACCTCAGGTCGGTGACCTGATGACAGTGACCCCTGACGAACGTCAAGCGCAGACTATGATTGCCAGGCGCAAGGAAGAGGCGGAGAAAGAGAGGGCTGTTCCTAAGGGAGTGAGTCTGAGCAATGTCTTTGACCAGGTCAGTTCCGGTCGGGTGAAGGAGCTTAATATTATCCTTAAAGCTGATGTTCAGGGGAGTATCGAGCCGATAAGGACCTCTCTGGAACAGATACCGGAAGAGGGTGTCAAGGTCAGGGTTATCCATAGTGGTACCGGTAACGTTACTGAGAGTGATGTGATGCTGGCCATTGCTTCCAAGGGGGTCATTGTTGGTTTCAATACGGCTTCGGAAACAGGCGCACGGAGGCTGGCTGAGCTTGAGGGCGTCAGCATCCGTTACTACGATGTAATATATACCCTGATAGATGATGTCACCAAGGCACTTAAAGGTATGCTTGAGCCAACTCTCGTCGAAGTAATCGAAGGCCGGGCCGAGGTACGGGAGATTTTTCCAGCAGGCAAGCGGCTCAAAGTGGCCGGTGTCTATGTAACCGAGGGTCAGATGAGACGGGGAAGCTCTGTCCGATTACTGCGTCAGGGAGAGGTGATAAACGAGTCTGTTATTAGTAGTCTGCGGCGTTTCAAAGATGATGTCAGGGAAGTGGCTACTGGCTTCGAGTGCGGTATCGGTGTTCAGGGTTTTAATGATTTTGAGGTTGGTGATATCCTGGAGTCCTTCCGGAATGAGGAAGCTGCCTAGGGAGGAGCCATGGCACATCATATTGAACGGGTAAACAGTCTTCTCCGCCACGAGATAAGCGAATTGCTACGATACCAGGTCAAAGACCCGCGACTTGACACTTTTATTACAGTGACCGCAGTTGATACCTCCTCCGACATGAGGCATGCCAAGGTATTTGTCAGTCGGCTGGGAGGACAAGAAGAAAAGCAGGAGACATTGGGTGCACTTGCTTCGGCCGCCGGGTTCTTCCGCAGGGAACTGGCAGCACGCCTCAAACTCAGGCGTGTCCCCGAGCTGAATTTCCAGTGGGACGATTCTCTTGAGCGTGGAGACCGCCTCCTTCGGCTGATTGATAGGGTCAGCCCGAAGCAGGAACCGTAGCTGTCATACCCGTTATATTATAAGATCGTTCAGGTATAGCAGAACTCATGAAATTTTCGCCATTATTGAACAGTGTTCCAGATTATCCTTTCCGGAGAGTGAGTAAGATTTCCCAGGAAGTCGAACAGCGCGACGGTATCAAGGTCATCAATGCCAGAATCGGGATTCCTGATAGAGAGGCACCGAGGGCTGTCAAAGAAGCCATGTCCAAGTTCGTCCTCGCTGATAATTCGACCCTCGGGTATCCCTGTGATACCTATCCGGAAAGGGGAATACCGGAATTGATTGAAGCCATAATAGAAGAATACCGCCGGAAATATGCCGTCGAACTTCGGCCGGAAAATATCGCTGTCACGGGATGGGTCAAAGAAATCCTGTACAATATGACACGTCTTTTTGAGCAGGGAACAGTGTACATCCCCGACCCAGTATACCCGGTTTACGAACCTGCGTCTGTGTTGACCAATCACAGTGTGAAAAGAGTCAGGACTTCAGTGGCAACCGGATGGCTCCCTGAGTTCAGGTTTAACAGGGGTTCTTCGGGTCAGGCCGAGAGACCCGTGGCTTTTTATTTCTGCGACCCCAATAATCCGACCGGTAGCGTAGCCGACCGCGACTTCTACCTGTCTCTGCTGGAAGAGATGAAACTCACGGACATTACCGGTATTTTTGATAAAGCCTATAAAGACTACGTGTTCGATTATATCACCAGGCCGGTATCAATAACTCAGATTCCGGGATTGATTGACCGCGGTTTTGAAATAGTGTCTTTTTCCAAGCATTTTAATTTTGTAGGAATAGGACTGGGTTGGATTGTCAGCAGCGAGGAAAACATCAACCGGTGGCTTAAGCTCTCCAGTCAGTACAGCCAGGGTGTGGAATGGTATAAACAGAAAGCAGGTGTCGAAGCACTGACAAATCCAGCTGTCAAGGCAGAGATGCAGGAATACTTCGAAGAGCTTAAGGAGAGAAGAGATATTTTCGCCGGCGGTCTACTGACTCTGGGGTTAAGGATTGAGATTCCTAAAGCTACGCCTTATCTCTGGATTCAGGTTCCTGAAGGTTACAGCGACGAAGATTTCGTGCTGAATATATTGATAGATAAGGCGCATGTTGCCTTCATGCCTGGTTCCTATTTCGGAGAAAACGGGCGGGGCTATATGAGAGCCACCCTGTTTCTTTCTAAAACTGAAATTGCGGAAGCCTTGGAACGTATCCAGAAAATAAAATCCTGGTGACTTTAACGCATAGATAACAGACAAACGGTTTCGGCTTTGGATGGCATACTGAATATTAACAAGCCCCGGGGTAAGACCTCCTTTGGTGTTGTTGCCGTGGTACGCAGATTGAGTGGGGAAAGGCGGGTTGGGCATGCTGGCACGCTTGACCCGGAGGCTACCGGTGTCCTGCCGGTCTGTCTCGGTAAGGCGACACGGGTTATAGAATTCCTCATGGATACCACCAAGACCTACCGTGCCGAGTTCGAGTTGGGTATGGATACGGATACCTACGATGCTACCGGTACGGTTGTTCAATGGGGGGATGCTTCTGGAATCAATCAGGAACAGGTGGAGACAGCTCTGGGTTCTTTTCGGGGCCGGATACAGCAGGCCCCCCCGATGTATAGCGCCGTCAAGCAGCAAGGACGGCCACTCTACGAAATGGCAAGGGCTGGTAAAACTGTTCAGCGGAAAAAGCGGTCGGTTGAGATTCACAGCTTAGATTTAATAGCTTGGCAGCCGCCGGTGGTGACTCTGGAGGTAGTCTGTGGCAAGGGCACCTACATTCGTTCGCTGGCACATGACCTTGGGCAGACCCTTGGTTGTGGTGCCATGCTGCGGAATCTGGTTCGTTTGCGGTGTGGTCTCCTTGATTTAGAGAATGCGGTATCTCTGCCAGAGCTTGAGGAAGCCTTTCGCCAAGGACACTGTCAGGATTACCTCTATTCCATCGACAGCGTGCTTTCACACTGGAAGGCCGTAACAGTTAGTGATGATACGGCGTGGGCCATTAGAAATGGACAGTCAGTGGAAGTAGGAAGTGACATTGATATCGGTGAAGAGTCGTTATCGGCGTTATCTGCTGACAGTCACTGCCGTGCCTATACTAAGGATGACCGTCTGCTGGCCCTGTTGCGTTTTGAGCCGGAGCTAAGGCGTTGGCGACCGGACAAAGTTTTCCAGTAGTCTATCGCTGGTTCTTATAATCCTATTATTAAAGAACTTGGCTTTTCTGTTTCGGATGGAGTTGATAGCTTGCCCAGTACAAAAATAGGGGAGTTAAAGAGGGGCGCAGCCCCTCTTTAACTCTATTTCCCCCTTCCCCTCTGGGGAAGGGTTCACCCTGAGGGGTTCTCCCTGAAGGGGATACAGGGGATGGGGCCAGAACTACCAAACAGGACAAAGCACCAAGCGGGCACAGGGCTTGACAGTACAGCTACGATGTGATAGTTATATAGGGTTGTTGCCTCCTAGAAAGAGGTCGCCCGCTACGAATTTCCAGCATCACTTTCGTTTTTCTTAGGTTCGAGATGGGCGGGATGGTGTCAGTGATATGATATCAGTGAACTTCCTGTTTTATTTATCAGCATGGTATGACCAGAGGGGGTTGTAAAGATTGAGCAAGATAAATGTGGCCATCATCGGTGTGGGTAACTGCGCATCGTCACTCATTCAGGGTGTACAGTTCTATCAAGAAGTAACAGAGAACGAATTCATACCAGGCCTGATGCATGTCAATCTGGGCGGCTATCACATCAGCGATATCAACTTCGTGGCTGCTTTTGATATTGATAAGAACAAGGTAGGCAGGGACCTGGCCGAGGCAATCTTTACCAAGCCTAACAATACCTACAGGTTCTGCGACGTGCCAGAGACTGGAGTAACGGTACAACGAGGTATGACACATGACGGTCTGGGACAGTATCTTTCCAAGATAATCCAGAAAGCTCCGGGTTCTACGGTTGATATCGTCCAGGTGCTCCAGGACACCAATACGGATGTGGTTATTAACTATCTTCCCGTGGGCAGTGAAGAGGCGACCAAGTGGTATGTTGAGCAGGTGCTGGAGGCAGGTTGCGGCTTAATTAACTGTATCCCGGTATTTATTGCCCGCGAGAAGTACTGGCGACAGCGGTTTGAGAAGAGGGGATTACCCGTTATCGGTGACGACATCAAGTCGCAGGTGGGGGCAACCATCGTCCACCGGGTTCTGACCAGGTTATTCCGTGAGCGCGGTGTCAGATTAGAGCGGACCTATCAGCTGAACTTCGGCGGTAATACCGACTTCTATAATATGCTGGAGCGGGAACGTCTCGAGTCTAAGAAGATATCCAAGACTAATGCGGTTACCTCTCAGCTGGACTATAGTATGGGTGCCGAGAATATCCATGTTGGCCCCAGCGATTACGTTCCCTGGCTGGATGACCGCAAATTCTGCCATATCAGGATGGAAGGGCAGACATTTGGTAATGTCCCGCTTAATGTCGAGATGAAACTGGAGGTCTGGGATAGCCCCAACTCGGCAGGAGTTGTTATTGATGCCATCCGGTGCTGCAAGCTTGCGCTGGACAGGGGCTTGAAGGGTGCTCTGGAAGGACCGGCGGCCTATTTTATGAAATCGCCGCCTGTTCAGTATTCCGATGATGAAGCACGCCGGATGGTAGAAGAGTTTATCGCTACCAACAGGCAAGACGAGTAACCGAGCCATCCCGGGGCTGCCTCGGTAGCACCGGATATGGAGACAGGTCTCGGGTAACTACTGATGAAGATAGCATTGGTTTCTCCTTATGATTTCGCTCATACGGGCGGGGTAACCAATCACATCTCCGCTCTTGACCACGAGTATACCCAGATAGGCCATGATGTCAGAATAATCGCTCCTGCATCTAAACCTATCACAGATTTCGGCGATAGATTTATCCCCATCGGTAGGCCTTGGCCTATACCCAGTAGCGAATCGATAATTCGCGTTCCTATTTCATTGCACCTTGCCCCGGCTATAAAAGAGGTAGTCGCCAGGGAGAAATTTGAGCTTGTCCATCTTCACGAGCCCTTTATGCCGATGCTGTGCAGCGCCGTGCTTCGATTTTCAGATGCCGTCAACGTGGGGACCTTTCATGCGGCCGAGGGTAAGCCCGGCTATAACTGGGGGAGGCCTATCAGTACCTGGATGATACGACAGCGATTACACAAGCTCCATGGCAAGATTGTCGTGTCACAGGCGGCTCTGGCATACCATAGCCGATATATCCCGGGACCTTTTGAGATTATTCCCAACGGTGTTGATTTGGAACACTTTACCGATGATGTCGCCCCGTTTGAGGAGTATCTCGATGGTAAAAAAACCATCCTCTTTCTCAGTCGTCTTGAGTTTCGCAAGGGCCTTAATTACCTGCTCAATGCTTTCCTGCTGGTGAAGCGGGAGATGCCAGATGTGAGGTTGATTGTCGTCGGCGCTGGTACTAGATTGCGACGGAGGTATGAACGGTGGGTGAGGAAGACTGGCCTAGAGAAGGATGTCATCTTCGTCGGTTTCGCACCCGAGGAGGACAAGCCCCGCTACTACAAGACGGCGGATATTTTCTCCGTCCCGGCAACGGGTCGTGAGAGCCAGGGGCTCATCCTGCTTGAAGCAATGGCTATGGGTACGCCGGTGGTAGCCACCAGTATTGCAGGTTATGCCAGCGTGGTAACTCATGGTGAAGATGGCCTGCTGGTGCCGCCACGTAACTACCAGGAGTTATCTCAGGCCTTGCTCACGCTACTAGAAGATGAAAAACTACGGCAGCAGATGGGTGAAAAGGGAAAAGCCAAAGCGAAGGATTACGACTGGAAGGTCGTTAGCCGTAAGTTGTTGGATTTTTATCAGAGGACAATCGACCGGGTGCGAGGGAGTGGTAGTCAATGACAACCTTAGCCAGTGTCCGTAAGAACCTGGCATTCTATCTTACCCAGCCGGTGGTTCGTCTGCTGGCCAGGACGGGAATAACACCCAATACAGTAACCTGGTTTGGTTTACTTATTGCTGTCGGTGCCGGGGTATTAATTGGTCTCGGACACCCATTCGTTGCCGGGTTTGTTGTGCTCGTGGGTGGTTTCTTTGACATTATTGACGGGGCTCTGGCACGCAGTACCGACCGGGCTACCCGCTTCGGTGCTATTCTAGATTCGACCCTTGACCGTGCTGGTGAGGCCGTAGTGCTGCTTGGTCTTCTCGTCTTTTATACGCGTGAGCAATCTACTGCCGGGGTTGTGGTGGTTGGTGTTGTCTGGCTGATGTCGCTGCTGGTAAGTTACATCCGGGCCAGGGCCGAAGCGGCGGGACTTGATTGTGAGGTTGGTATTTTTACGCGTGCCGAGAGGGTCGTTCTTCTGGCTCTGGGTTTGCTACTCAGCCAGGTTGGTGAGGCTCTCTTGATTATCCTGTCAGTCATAGCGGCGCTCAGTTTCATTACTGTCATCCAGCGGCTGCTTCATGTCTGGCGTAGAGCGAGAATGGGATGAAGGGAGAGAAATAATGTCGGTTGTTGCCGTTGTCGGAGGCCAATGGGGTGATGAGGGGAAGGGCAAGATTGTTGATATGCTAGCGGAGAAGTCGAACATGGTGGTTCGTTTTTCCGGAGGGGATAATGCCGGTCACACCGTGGTTAACCCTCTGGGCCAGTTCGCTTTGAAACTTGTACCTTCTGGAATCTTCTACCCACGTGTCGCTTGTATTATGGGTAATGGCATGGCAATCAACCCTGCTGTGTTATTAGAGGAGATGGATTCACTTAAGCAGCGAGGTATCGACCTGTCACGTTTGTACATCAGTGACCGCGCCAACCTTATAATGCCCTATCATACCCTGCTTGACGGGCTAGAGGAAGAATCTCGGGGCGGTAAGGCCATCGGTACCACCCGCAAGGGAATCGGGCCCGCTTTCTCCGATAAGATTGCCCGGCTGGGTATCAGGGCTGGAGACTTGCTTGACAAAGACGGATTTCACGAGCGATTGAGTCGGCTACTTGAGTATAAGAATGCCATTATCACCAAGGTTTTTGGAGCGGAGCCGCTATCGCTGGACGAGGTCTTCCAGCAGTATTGTGAATACGGGGAGCGCCTTGCGCAGCATATCTGTGAGACCACCGTAATGATAGCCGATGCACTGGAGCGTGGCGACCGGGTCTTAATGGAGGGCGCCCAGGGGGCGCTCCTCGACCCTGACTTCGGTACCTATCCCTTCGCTACCTCCTCATCACCCTTGGCAGGGGAAGCCTCCATTGGTGCTGGTTTCGGACCTACCCGGATTGGGTCGGTAATCGGGGTGTTCAAGGCTTACTGCTCCAGGGTTGGTGCTGGCCCCTTCCCAACCGAGCTGGATGACGAGACCGGGGAGCTTATTCGGGAACGGGGGCACGAGTATGGCACCGTTACTGGAAGGCCCCGGCGCTGTGGCTGGTTTGATGCCGTCGCGGCTCGCTTCACCCGGCGGGTTAATGGCTGCACCGGTCTGGCAATTACCCGCCTTGATATACTCGATACCTTTCCTCGTCTCAAGATATGTACCGGCTATGAACTGGACGGTCAGATAATTGATAACTTCCCGGCCAGTGTGGCTACTCTAGCGAGGTGCCAGCCTGTATATGAAGAGCTGCCGGGGTGGCAGGTCTCTACCTCTGATATCAGGCAGTTCGAGCAGCTACCTCGCGAGGCGCGGCAGTATGTTGCTCGCTTGGAAGAGTTGCTCTCCTGTCCGGCGGACATTATCTCGGTGGGCTCAGCGCGGGAGCAGACCATAGTGCGTCGTGACATCATGTGACTGACTGCTAGAAATAGCGGCGGAACCCGTGGGCTGAGGCTTCAAATCCCAGGTTCTCGTAGAAGTGGTGTGCCCCCTCCCGCGTTTTACTGCTGCTCAGTTGGAGTTTATAGCATCCTGCCTCGCGGGCACGCTTGATGGCGTATTCCATCATGAGCCGACCGATTCCCTGCCGCTGGAAACGCTGGTCAGTAACGACATTCTCTACGACTGCCCAGGGGAGACCACTATGTGATAGATTAGGTACGATGAGGAGTACCATCGTGCCGATAACCTCGCCATTCTCCTCTGCCACAATGAGTTCATGTCCCGGCATCGCGTGGACTTGCTCGTATATATGACGGTAATAATCCAGTGAGGGTGTGCGCCCTCTCTCTGCCGGAGTGGTGCTTGTCACGAGTTCCTTATATAGTTCGAGGATGCGTGGGATGTCTTTCTCGGTGGCTGCCCTGATGATAGCCATGTTTTCTCCTGCTATGAGGGCTGTTTGAGTTTATAATTTCTCTTGGTCAGGTAGTCCCCCAGTATCTTCGAGGTGATTATAACCAAAGGCGGTGATACAAGCAATCTAATTATTGTGAACTGAATCCCAAGGAAGGACGATTCAAATACCGCCATCGGGATTCGGCAGATGGCTGAAGTGCCGATATATGTGAAGATGACGCCCAGTTTAGCGCCTTTACTATGCAAAGCATAAGCTACCGGGAAAGCGATATAGACCCCACCTACGGTAGTGCCGGCCAGCAGTACCGCCCATAAATACCCCATGAGGCCGGACTCTTCGCCAAGGTGTCTTTCCACTGTTTCTTTATTTATCCATATCTCGAACAGACCGATAAGTATAAAGGCACAGGGTACTATCTTTAGCATATCGATGGCAAAGGTGGCGAAGTTCTGGCTGACCTCTTTCCCCGGTTCAAATCCCAGCACCCAGGATAGAACGATAAAAAGTGCATATCCGGATAGGAGAGTTATCCTTATAATTCTATTCCGTCTCATCCGAAGACCTCGCCAAAGAAGATACCTGTTACTATGGCGATGACTAGAGCAATAAAAAAGCTGACCGCATTTCTGATGATGGTGACCTTGATACCTAGGTACGCTTTCTCTACAGGGTAGGTGAGTACACCGACCATCATCAGTGTGGTGGTGAAGGCAGAGAGCACCATGTAGAGCACTCCCTTCTCCAACAGAACGCCGGCTAATGGGAAGGCGATGAAGCCAGGCATAAGGATTATCGAGCCTAAGGCGGCTGCAGAGAGAACAGCCACATACTTGGCATCGGCCCCCAAATACTTAGCAATAAGCTCGTCAGGAACTAAGAAGAGTACCACGGATACCAGTATCAGCATAGTCAAGAAAGCCGGCAGAATACCTACAAACCTTCTGACAGCTATCCTGAGCGCTCCGAGTGTCTTCTGGCGGCTGGCGGCAAGAGAGGCGACCAGGGCCAGTCCCGTTACTATATACAGGATATACACTTTACGTCTTGATTACGAAGCTCCTCGTCAATTATATATTAGGAATCCCCCCAGGGACATACTTCGGGCTTGATGTCTAGAATCGGTGTCCCGTCCAGCATATCAATGCCTTTAACATGGATGACGTTCCCCTCGACTCGCAGGACATCCAAAAGCGACAGACCGATAGGATTAGGGCGAAATGGTGAGTGCGTGCTGAAGACACCTATTTTTTTGTCATAGATTGGTGGTTTGATTCTCATATACTGTGGGGCGAATTCGGGGCTTTTGTGAAAATGGAATACGACGTAGATACGCTGGCCGACCTGAATGTCTCTGAGTCCTTCGAGATAAGATTCATCTATTGTAAGTGTCCCTTCCATGTCCGATACCTTCCAACTGCGTGGAATCTCTTTAGCGTCAGTAGACACAAAACCGATAGGCTTCACTTTGATGTCTGTTTGGGTTTCCATTTTCAGACCTACTTCTTCAGCTCGGCGATGTGCTCTTCCAGCCCTTTAGCTTCCGCCTTTAGATGGGTATGGTACTCTTCAAGTTGAGCAATGGTCTCTTCCTTGGTGAAGAAGCGCCGGTCTCCGAAACCTCCTGCACAACAACCCTGATGGTGATGCCCTCTGCTGTGTGGGGCATGGTGTGCCTGCTGTCCGCAGCCGCATTCACTTGTATGACACATCTTTCTCCTCCTGATATATAAGTATGTGCTAATATATTAAATGGTAGCCCCCACTGGGGCTGCCAGTCAAGTCTGTCTAGGGGCTTTTATATCCATTTAGGGTGGGGCGTGGCTCGTTGTTACTCCCTTGCTCGAATATGTATAAGTATATTAGCGAATACTAAAATATTACACTCAGGCAAGGAACCTATTTAGGTATCGAATGGATTTCTTTATACCTTCAGCACCGTCGAAAGAAGACTCTGATATTGCTTCAGAGCCTTTTGGTTAACGAAGTAATGAATGTTGCGACCCCGCCTTTCTCCCTTGACCAGACCGACGCCTTTAAGAACTCGAAGGTGTTGGGACACCGCCGACTGAGTCACTCCCAGGAGAGCCGCCAGAGCATTGACACAGAGGGCATCCGGGGTACGCTGTTTGCAAAGGAGTTTGAACAGCCTGAGACGGGTTGGGTCAGCTAGTGCGGCGAAAAAGGCCGCCTGTTCTTCGGTATTATCCCGGGTTTTCCGTTTTGTCGTCATTTTTGTTTTAGCCTGTACTTATATAACTGGATTATAACGTATCATGCGTATTTGTCAAGCAAGGACGAGCGTCGGGTCGTCTGCCATGTTAATCGCTTTAATGGTATGACCCTATTTCTTACTGAACTTGAACAAGACACTTTTATTGGTGACTCTAATTGTTCTAGTTTTTCTGATGACTGATTCTAAATAACTTCTGAAATCAGCGAAACTACTGATTAATATATCCAGTTGCTCCATTGAATAACAGGATGCCAGATATAAGATTAACGGCTCGGTATTTCTGATAATAATATCATTCTGATAGATGTAACTGCCCACAACGCTAAAGTGGCCGGATATAATGTCCTCACCGTTCTCCAGGTTGAAGTTCTGGATAGTCTGGATATTGTCAAATAGTAGACTCTTATTAAACTCGCTGATAATATCAATAAGCTCGTTAAGATTTCGGTTACTTAGCGTGGAAGCGTACGCGAATCCATCACCTGTCAATAGCCTGTCTATTTCAGAAAATACCTGTTCCTTGTTTTCTATGTGGTATAACATGTGATTGGCAATAATCATCTGAAAGTTGTTGTCTATAAACGGTGTCCGACAGGCGTCGACAACCTCGAACTCGAACTGGTGATGATGTCTCCCTAATGCTTATTGCGCAGCATCGACCATGCCTTGGGAATTATCTGATAAGATAATGCGTGCATTTTCAGTTACTCTGTGAATGTTCTTTTTCCATAAAATGCCGTTGCCACATCCGAGTTCCAGGACTCTTGCTACGTTGCTAAAATCTAGATTATCAAATGCCCACTCTTGCCAGTCATTCTTGCGTTCGCAGAAATCGTAAATCTGTATGCGGGCATTTAATCTACTTTCATTTGAATATTGGTCATTAGAATATTGTTTGATTTTTTTCAGAGTCGAATCCATAATGTGCTTTCTCGATTATGTGTCTTTCGCTTGTGTAGAGACTCGTATACCTTTGTTGGGGTGAGGGGAAGAGAATGGTGTAAAGAAGAAGAGGGGTCTGTAAGGCCCCTCTTGGTTCACTCTGCTATACTTTGATGTCAATCTTGTATTTCCCAACAACCTCCATTATGGAAGCTGCTTGTTTCGCGTCCGCTTCTACCAGTGGGAGCCGTGGCTTGCCCACCCTGAAGCCGATATGGTTGAGGGCGCACTTCACAGGGGCTGGGCTGGGTACGGAGAACAACGCGTTTACCAGCGGGACTAGATTGCGGTGGATGGCTGCCGCCTCGGCAGTCTTGCCATCGAGCAACAGGTCCATCATCTTCTTATACTGTTTCCCGACGAGATGGGTGGTGACGCCGATAACACCGTAGCCCCCCAGCGCCATGATGGAGAAGGTATCGTTATCGTTGCCGCTCCAGATACGGAAGCCTTCGCCGGTGTTGTTAATGGTCTTGGCCACGTGTTCCATATTACCGCTGGCCTCTTTCACCCCGATGATATTTTCTATCTGGCTCAGCCTGGCCATAGTCTCCGGCTCCATATTGACGATTACGCGTGAAGGAATGTTATACATGATGATGGGCAGGCTGGTGCTCTCGGCGATGGCCTTGAAGTGCTGATAGATGCCTTCCTGATTCGGTTTGTTATAGTAAGGAACAACCGAAAGGCAGGCATCTACCCCGATTTTCTCCGCCCCCCTGGTCGCTTCTACCGCCTCGGCGGTGCTGTTGCTGCCGGTATAGGCAACAATGTCCCCCCGGTTACCGACGACTGATCTGACCTCGGTAAAAAGGCGCAGCTCTTCCTCCCAGGTCAAAGTCGGCGCCTCTCCGGTGGTAGCTGCCACCACCACACCATCGCTTCCCGAGTCGAGAAGGGCTGATGCCAGCTTCTTGGCTTGCTCGTAGTCCACCTCTCCCTTCTCGTCGAAGGGGGTTACCATGGCTGTCAGTAATCGTCCCGGTACTTCCATTTCCTTAACCTCCGGAGGACAAACAATCTTGCCTTATGAGCTCTTCGGCAATCTGCACCGTATTGAGGGCAGCGCCCTTGCGTAAGTTATCGGATACCACCCACATCGCCAGACCATTACGGTTGGACGCGTCCTGTCGGATACGGCCGACGTAGACCTCGTCTGTTTCCGCCGCCTGCCAAGCTGTCGGGTAGAGGCTGACCGAATTATCGTCCAGCACTTTTACCCCGGGTGCCCGGGTGAGAATTTCCCTGGCTTCATCAGGCGTCATCGGATGGGAGAACTCCACATTTACCGCTTCACTATGGCCGATGAATACCGGCACCCGTGCGCAGGTGGCCGAGATAGCAATGTTTTCGGCGTGCATTATCTTTCTGGTCTCCTCCACCATCTTCCATTCTTCCTTGGTGTAGCCATTGTCCAGGAAGACATCTATCTCCGGCAGCACGTTGAAGGCTATCTGGTGGGGATAGACATGGGGAGTGGTTTCCTCGCCTTCCAGCACCTGTCTGGCTTGCGTTGTCAACTCCTCCACGGCGGCTGAGCCGGTACCTGATACCGACTGGTAAGTATCGACGATAATACGCTTGATGGGGTTGACTTTATGCAGCGGGTACAGGGCGACCACCATCTGAATCGTTGAGCAGTTGGGGTTGGCGATGATACCCTTGTGCCATTTGCAGTCTTGCGGATTGACCTCGGGCACCACCAGTGGCACATCCTTCTCCATCCGCCAGGCGGAACTGTTATCGACGACCACAGCCCCTGCCTTCGCCGCCATCGGAGCGAAGTGGCGGCTGGTATCGCCTCCTGCCGAAAAGAGGGCGATTTCGATACCCTCGAAGGACTCGGGGACGGTCTCTTCGACTTCTATTTCCTCGTGTCGGACAAAAAGCTTCCTGCCAGCGGAACGGTCCGATGCCAGCAGCTTTACCGATGACATCGGGAAGTCACGCTGTTCCAGTACCTTGATAAATTCCTGTCCAACGAGTCCAGTGGCGCCAACAATGGCCACCCGGTATTCCCTCATGATGTCTCCTCCAGGTCTAGTAGAGCAGGTAAACCGCGCGTTAGTCCCTTTCGTTTCATTACTTCTTTAACTGCCAGGATAATACCCGGCATGAAAGCCTCGCGGCTGATCTGGTCATGCCTTATCCTTAACGTCTGGCCGGCTGCTCCGAAGATTACCTCCTGGTGTGCCATCAGACCGGGTAATCGTACACTGTGGATGGCGACGCCGTCAACGGTCTTTCCCCGGCTTTCGGCCTCATCTGGTGCCGGTGGCTGTGAGAACGGTTTTCCTCGCGCTTCAGCCATCTCTCTGGCGGTTAACAGGGAGGTTCCCGACGGGGCGTCTGCTTTCTTATCGTGGTGGAGTTCGATAATCTCAGCGTAGTCGAGATACGGGGCAGCCATCTTGGCCAAGTGCATCATCAGCACTGCCCCCAGGGCAAAGTTGGGTGCCACCACGGCACCAACCCCGCCAGACTGCGCCAGCCGCTCAATCTCATCAATGTCATCGGGGCTGAATCCGGTGGCCCCGATTACCAGATTAATACCCTTATCGGTGGCGATGCGTGCTGCTGACATCGCTGCTACGGCAGTACTGAAATCTACCAGGACATCGGGTTGCGTGTCGGTCAGAATCGGGGTCAGGTCAGTGGAGAAGGGCACGCTACCCGAGCTATCGGGCAGCACCAGCGAGTCCGTGGTTACGGACAGTTCCGTAGCCCCGACAATCTCTGTTTCTGGTTCCTGGCAGAGGGCACTGACTATCTCTTTCCCCATCCTGCCCAGTGCTCCCTGGACAACTACTCGTATCTTCATGGGCTGACTCCTGTGTCTAACGCTGCCAGCGGTCCTTGGCCACGTGGTGGCGCTTAGGGGAGCGGTTGTCTCGATTGCGTGGTGTGAAATTTCGCGGAGGTGATGATCTGTGGCCACCTTCGGTCGCCTGCGGAGTTTTCTCAAAGACAGCCTTTCGGGACAGTCCAATTTTGCCGTCTTCGTTCTTGATGACCTTTACCGTGATTTCGTCACCGACCTTCACCTCATCTTCGATGGAGGGTACCCGGTAGTTGGCCAGTTCACTGATGTGGACCATGCCCTCTTTGCCGGGCAGAATCTCGACGAAGGCGCCAAAGCTGAGCAGGCGGGTCACTTTTCCAGTGTAGATACCGCCAACCTCCACCTCTCTGGTCAGGTTTTCGATTATCTCCATGGCACGGCGGGCAGCCGCTTCATCGGTGGCACCGATGATGACGAGCCCGCTATCGTCGATATCGACGGTCGTTTTGGTCTCGTCAATGATCGACCGGATTGTCTTGCCACCCGGACCGATTACAGTACCTATTTTATCAGTGCTGACCTGCATCTTGTACATGTGTGGTGCGTAGCGGCTGACCTCGGCCCGGCTGGCACTTATTGTCTGCTGCATCGTATCGAGGATGAAGAAGCGGGCAGGTCGAGCCTGGTCCAGCGTTGTCCGTATTATATCCAGGCTGAGGCCGTGCAGCTTGGTATCCATCTGCATCGCGGTGATACCCTCGGTTGTACCGGCTACCTTGAAGTCCATGTCGCCGTAGGCATCCTCTATTCCCTCCAGGTCGGTGAGGACAACGTAACGGCCGTCCTTGCTGGTGACAAGCCCCATGGCTATTCCGGTAACTGCTCTGGTGACCGGTATCCCGGCATCCATGAGGGACATGCTGCTGGCGCATACGCTGGCCATAGAGGTACTACCATTAGAACTGAGTACCTCCGAGACTAGGCGGATTGTGTAGGGGAAGTCTTCGTCCCTGGGCAGGACTGGCAGCAATGCCCGCTCGGCCAGGGCACCGTGACCGATTTCACGGCGGCCGGGACCACCGATCCGTCTTACTTCGCCCGTAGAAAACGGCGGGAAATTGTAGTGGTGGATGAAGCGCTTTGACTCTTCAATCCCTAAGCCATCGAGCATCTGTTCTTTCTTGACGGAACCCAGTGTAGCAATCGTCAGTACCTGAGTGAGGCCGCGACTGAACAGGGCGGAACCGTGGGTACGAGGCAGGAGTCCGGCCTCGCAGTGCAGAGGGCGCACCTCATCGACACCTCGTCCGTCAGGACGCTGTCCCCGGTCCAGGATGTTACTCCTGATAGCAGTCCTCACTGCCTCGTCGAAGGCGGCCAGCAGCTCCTCCCTAGGGAACCGTTCCTCGAACTGGTCAACAATCTCTGCCTTGAGCTCAGAGAGCGCCTGCTCCCGATGCGGTTTCTCTGTCTGGTACAGGGCTTGGTCAAGCCGGGCATCCAGGACTGGCGAAATAGCAGCGGCAGCCTCGGGGCTGACTTTAGTGCCAGCCGAGACCTCCTCCTTGGGCTTGCCACAGGCCTGCTGAAGTTCTTCCTGAATTCGGATGATAGCCTGGTTTGCTTCGTGCCCGAATTCTACCGCCCGGAGTACAATTTCCTCGGAAATCTCGCTGGCATCGGCTTCTACCATGACGATGGCATCTTTGGTGCTGGCGACGACGAGGTCTAGCTTGGAGTCTTCCAGTTCGATGAAGGTCGGATTCAGTACCAGTTCGTCGTTGATATAGCCGACGTGAACGGCACCAACCGGACCGGCGAATGGAACCTCGGACATTGATAGTGCCGCAGAGCTGCCGATAAGGGCCAGTATATCGGGGTCGTTTTCCTGGTCAGCCGAAAGGACCGTGATGACAAGCTGAATATCCCGTCGCCACTCTTTGGGCAGAAGAGGACGTAACGGCCGGTCGGTAAGTCGACTGGTCAGGGTTGCCTCCTGGCTGGGACGGCCCTCTCGCCGGATCCAGCCGCCAGGAATCTTGCCGGCGGCATAGAGTCTCTCCTCATAATCAACGGTCAGTGGCAGGAAGTCGACACCTTCCCGGGGCTGGTCGGCGATGCAGCCGGTCACCAGAACGACGGTCTCGCCGTAGGTGACGGTGATGGCTGCACCGGCTTGCGTAGCCAGCTTCCCTGTCTCGATAATCAGGTTTCTGCCACCAATCTCACACTCAAATATCTGGGGTGCTAACAAAAGTTCATTCCTCCGCATGCCGGCACTACTTGCGTAGACCAAGACTCGTGATCAGCTTGTGGTACCGGCCAACATCTTCCTTACTGAGATAGGAGAGAAGTCTTCTCCTTTGTATTACCAGTTTAAGCAGACCACGCTGCGTACTGTAGTCGTGCCGATTGGCCACCATATGCCCCGTCAGTTGGTTTATTCTTTCGGTGAGCAGGGCTACCTGGACCTCGGCTGACCCGGTATCGCCTTCGTGTCGCTCATAATTCTTAATAATTTCTTGTTTCTTAGTTTTTTCCAAACTGTACTCCTGCACGATTATGTCCTGTCTGAGGTCAATTGATTATAACACAGTGTCGACATAACTGTAAACGGAGTTCCGGCCTTGACAGTTTACACGATTCCGTGTATTATTTCGATAAATTTTAGAGAGAACCCTGTGACGGTCTTTGCGGAGAGTGGATAATGGTTGAAATTGACGTTCGTCAGGGAGATATCACCCGGCTTGCGTTTGATGCTGTGGTGAACGCGGCTAATAACCATCTGTGGATGGGTGGTGGTGTTGCCGGTGCCCTGAAGCGGGCCGGGGGCCCGGAGATAGAGGCAGAGGCGCTGTCAAAGGGTCCCATACCGGTCGGAGAAGCAGCCGTTACCACCGCCGGCAAGCTGCCGGCCAGGTATGTCATTCATGCGGCTGTGATGGGACAGGACCTGCGGACTGATGCTGAGAAGATCCGGCAGGCAACGAGGAACAGCCTTCTTCGGGCCGGTGAGATTGGTGTCAGGACTATCGCCTTTCCTGCCCTGGGCACCGGGGTGGGTGGCTTCCCTCTTGGTGAGTGCGCCCGCATAATGATTCACGAGGTGATGCAGTATCCAGCTGAGGGAAGCACTCTGGAGAAGGTGGTCTTTGTCCTCTTTGACGAGGCTGCCTTCGCGGTGTTCCAGCAGGAGATGGATCGGCAGACAGGTCAGAAGTAGACACAATGTCGTCAGGCTTGGCCATCTCGATTCGATATTGAAGGGTTTTCAGCATTCTGGTCATAGCTGCAGAGGTCGGGTCAATCGAGTTATATTCTTTGATGGGTATACAGTGGGCAAAAAGGAGGTTAAACATGTCGGTTGATTTTGAGAAAGAAGGAAGGCTTGCCACTATAACGATGAACCGTCCTGAAAAACTGAATGCCATCAACGCGGAGCAAAGTCGGGCGATGAGTGAGGCACTGGTGAGGTTCCGTGATGACCCTGAGCTCTGGGTAGCCATCATTACCGGTGCTGGCGACAGGGCGTTTTCCGCGGGGGCTAATATTACAGGTTTTCTTGACAGGCGACCTGGAGAGAGAGATGACAGGGCGGAGCGGGTGCGTGGTGACAATATATGGAAACCACTGATTGCGGCCATACATGGCTACTGTCTGGGTGGAGGGCTGGAGCTTGCCCTGACCTGTGATATCAGAATAGCTGCCGATAACTCCCGGCTGGGTCTACCGGAGATAAAGGTGGGTGTGATAGCCGGTGGCGGAGGTGTTAGTAGACTGCCCAGATTTATTCCCAGGGCGATAGCGTCCGAGATGATACTGACGGGTAAACATATAGATGCCCAAGAGGCATACCGCATTGGTCTGGTCAATGAAGTCGTGCCGCGCGACCAGCTAATGCCAACCGCGAAAAAATGGGCTGAGACTATCTGTGAAGCGGGGCCTTTGCAGGTCAGGGCGGCCAAAGAGGGTCTTATCAGGGGTTATAACTTGACACTGGCAGAGTCCGATCAACTGGTGAGAGACCTGGCAGCTTCTCTCAGGGGTACCGAGGATGCTAAAGAGGGAGCCCGGGCTTTTGTCGAGAAGAGGAAGCCTAACTGGAAGGGAAAATAGTTACGTAGTACTGAATATGGGTGGTTACTGGTGAGAGATTGGCTGGAGAGATGATGACGGTCAAGCCTTCGGAGAAGGACGTCGTCGCTGCCTGGAAAAGTCGGGTACGGAACGGTACGGTATTTACCACCGAGCAGGGTGAACTGGTAGAGATTGTCTATCCGGGGAGGCGTAGTGATGGGTGGGGGGCGGACTTTCAGGATGCGGTTATTGCTACCGGCGGTCAGCTGAGGAAGGGAGACATCGAGGTCCACGTAAAATCGAGTGACTGGAGGTTGCATCGACATCACCTTGACCCTTCATACAACCGGGTAGTCCTGCATGTGGTGTGATGCATTGACAGGGATGCAACCGACTCTACGAGCTTGGGGCTAGGTAATTTCAGCCTGACTTCGACGTGATTACTACCAGTGATTACCACTCTGTCTACTATCTCTTCCAGTAACTGTCGTTTGGCTTCGTTTGTGGCGGATTCAAACCAGCCCCAGTTGTATTCTTTGTGTAGCCAGTCAGCACGTGTGAGAAGTTCCTCAACTCGCTCCATTTGACCGCCGTCTGTTATCATCTGCTCTAGCTTCTGTATCTCCTCTTGGTGTTGTTCTTCCTCAGCGATGATAGCGCGATACTGCAACTCTGCTTCCTTTGGACTCAGATAGCCTTTCCTCTCACGAGTGGCAATCAGTTGACGTTGACGGCTGCAGTCATCGAGTGCTTCTTGCTCTCTGTGCAAGGCTTCATTGAGAGAGCCTTTCTGATTCTCAAACTCAACCAACAGGTGTTTGATAGCATCATCTTCAGATACCAGTGTGCCTATCTCGTCTACCACTTCAGACCAGACATATTGCTCCAATATGTTAGCCTTAATGGGATGGGGTCTCCGGCACTGGTAACGATATGGATAGTTCCTTGTCCCGTAGCACTGGTAGTACCGGCGGTTGTCTGAGCTATGACCAACAAAACTCTTGCCACAGTTACCGCACTTTAACAGGCCACGTAGCAGGTAAAACTGCTTGCTGTTGCCTGTACTGTATTTGTGGTTAAGCTTTAATCTCTTCTGTACTCTATCCCATAATTCCTCTGATACGATTGGTTCGCATGGGATATAGATATGTTTGTCTTGCGTTTTCTTTTTACGGCTACCCGAACGCTTGGTTGTCTTGTTCCAGCGGTATTGACCCTTGTAGATTGGGTTACGAAGCCATGTTGAGATTTGCTGAGTGGTTAGACCTTGTCCACCATTCCGGCAGGTAAAACCGTGTTCATTAGCATATTTCCACCAAGAACGAGCACTCTTACCACTGCCGACCCAACTGAATAGGTCTCGTATCCATCTGGCTTCTTCCTCAACGACTACTATCTGACCATCACGGATAGTGTAACCATAGTCAATTCTGTTACCACCCGGATGCAATTGCTTAATCTTTGCCCGGTATTCTCGGCCAAACTGAGTCCTTTCCCTGATACCGTCTAGCTCGATTTTGCCGACTACAGCCAGTAGGGAGAAGTAGTTCATGTCCAACATCTCCTCAACTGCCTCTAGCTTAATGTCGAGTGGTTCCACGACCTCCATCAAGGCAGCAGCCGGATACATACCACGGCTTAATCTGTCAGCCTTCCAGCATACTATCACGTCAAACTTGCCTTCTCTCGTATCGGTTAGCATCCGATGGAACGCTGGCCGTTTCTTTTTGGCTCCGGAATACCCAACGTCTATGTATCGATCAACGATAACGTATCCTTTGTGCTGGCAGTACTCCTCAATCTTGGCTACCTGTGTTGGGATAGAGGCTTTGTCCTCCTCACCCTGTGCTGCCGTGCTCACCCTCGCATATAACGCTGCTTTGGTCGGCTCTGTCATGTCTCCTCCTTTGCCAAAACCATCTTAACTCATTAACGAAAGGACAGGACTCGTAGAACGGACAACGGCTACATTCAAGAGTGACAAGCTCTTGACACCATTTCACATTCGTACGAATCCAGTCCTTGCTTTTCAGGTCTTAATCCTCTTCGTCTTCTTCATCCGTATCATCGTCGACAATGTGGACTGAGTTCGGGTCAATGGCAATATCATTGGGATTTAGACCCATGTCTTCCACGTCATCGATGATGCGGCTTAGCCTTTTCAATCTTTTCATGACGAAATTCTCCTTTCTGCTTTGTCTTGACTGGTGTGTGGGTATGGGCTCCGTAGTAATCCTTCTGCTGTTTATCATGTCAGCAACATCTCTGGCTTTGACCATTATCCGGCCCCGTTGACTAATCTGATAGGCGGGCAGTGTGCCATTGCCAATCCAAGTTCTAACCGTCTGCGAACTGATGCCTAACAAATTAGCCACAGCACTTGTTGTTAGCCATTGACTATTGTTATTAATCATAATCAATAATAACACATTTGTTCTAGTATCTCAAATCTAGAATAGTATATATTGTTGCTAGTGGAGCGTAATGCTCCGCTCGGTGCTTCGCACCTTCGCTCCGCATTACTAATACAACATTGTTTTTCTCAAACTACACCTCTACTGCCCGCTTCATTCATTGCTATCCTCATCCCCAAATTCATCATTGTCATCATATTCTTCCTCGTCCTCGTCATCCCACTTTTGATGATATTCCGGCTCAGGTCGATAATGCCATACTTTGTACGCATCCCACCGATAATATGGTTTCTCTGGCTCCGGTTGTTCTCTGGGTGTAAAATCCAGTGGTAATGATGGCTGTCCTGGTAGTGGTGGAGTATTTTTCTTCTTTCTTCTCAACTTATCCTCCTCTCTCGTGTCACTCACAAACTGAAAACTGTACAGACTGAATAAACTACAGCGGCAGTTTGTTTAGTTTTTTAGATATAATAGTTTTTAGTTTTTTATGGCTGACACCATGGGCACCTTGTTACTCTCGACTTATAAATGTATTGATTGTGTGGTCCGGCATCATGCCCCAGACAACCCATATCTTCAAGCATCCGGAATCCAGCCCTCACTTCAACTTCAGATACCCCTTTCTCGGCATCATCTACAATGTCCTTTACCGTTAATCTCGGTGCCGGTTGAAAATCAAGAAACTGGTGGAGGAGGTCATGGCATATCTTGTCGGTGATAGGGTCGTCCACCGGTCTGTACCGCCCGTCATATTCCATTCGAAGCCACGTATCACTTTCATCAATCCTGACACGGAATGGTGTTGGGGTAATGTCCTTACGAGACTGTGGGATGACACCAATCTTCTCTAACTTGCCACTGGTTTTTTGAACTGTTCTGACTTCGTATGCCGCTTGTGTTTTCGCCAGTATGGCTCCACTCCCCCTTAACCTCTGGTAGAAAGTACCCTTCTCCATTTTGTTCAGATGGTGGGTAACTAAAGCACATGAATTCTCCAACGCCATCAACTCTTCAATACCATCAGCTACCCTAGTCATCTGACCAGCGTCATTTTCGTTAAAGTGATGGAAACAAGCCAAGTGGTCAAACACAAGGAGGATTGGCTTTAGAGATAGTATCTCTGCTTTTATTCCTGACCATGTTGCTTGATTTTCGAGAAGTAGGCCAGAGCGATATTGAAAATCTACCTCGTAAGGGATTCTATATCCTTGACCGGTAAGACCAGCACGGATACGGACACCACGGTCACGGAGAACGGGATAGTCAGTATCAGAATCGATAATCATAACGTTACCGGATTGAACCTGCTGACCGAATATTGGTACACCAGCAGCGACGTGGTATGCGATTGTATCAACCAACAAACTCTTACCATCACCAGGGATACCGCCCACCAGTGTAAATCCTCCCACTAAGCCGTCAACAACGTAGTTAATTGTGTTTACATTACGGTGAAAAAATTTACCGTTCCTCATCGTCTTTCTCCTTCGGTAGCCGTGGAATACATACCATTACCACACCATCAAAGTAGGTGATGGCAACTCTATCGCCAAACTGAACCATATTTCGGTCAGCGAATTGCTTCGGTAGTGTTATCGCACGACTACCTCCAACGTTGATGATTTTCCTGGTTGTTACCTTGGTGTCCATATACTGATACCTCCTAAAAAGAATAAAGGACACCGCTCTTCCCACCGGTTTTTTAACGTTGGCTACGGTGAGAACAACGGTGCCCTTTAGCGCCCTTAGGGCAAGTTATTTAAGGCTCGAGGGGTCTTACCATTATTAAAGTGCTACATATAGTATATCATACATTAGGCAACTATTCAAGTTTATGAACATTTTCAGTCATTCTACTTGATATTTTTAATGTTTTGTAACAAATACTCCCAAAAACGCCAAAATACTACATTATATATATTAATTCGCACTATGAGGTTTGGACTTGATTACTCGCGACGTTGACAACCTGTTACATATCATTATTACTGAGTTAGTTGGGGGGTAGGTCAGACTCGTTGTGTAAAACACTCTTGATAAAAGTCGAAGGCCGCTTGCCTCCTTTCTTGGTCATTATTAGACCGCATTCTATATGTGACAACTGTGTTCTTCATCCAACCGCTTTTGCGCCCTTACGGGCGTTCCCAGTTCGCGTCATTAAACTGAAAAGTGATATGGCAGTCTAACTTCGCTCTCTGGTCTTGTTTATGCTCATTTTCTTTTTTTATCACATATGTATTGTTTCCACAGAAATAAGTTGTATAATACCTTACGTTGGATTATAGCTTGTATTCATATGGAGATTAATTATGCAGCCTAAATTTAATTCTGGATTGCTGTTTGATATTGTTCAAGAGACTTCCAATAGAAAAATAAATGGCCTAGGTGCTATCAATATTTTTAGAGCTTGGGGATTTCCATGCCGCCGTAATGCGACTTTACTTCTTTCATTACTATATTTAAAAAAGGGCGCTAATAGTGGAGATATACTTTTAGGCAAATTACGTGGCACTGAAGAAACAAAATTAACCTCGTTTACTGTTACGAGCAATATTAACAACGCCCACATGTCTGCGGCAATACCTTTACAATTATCTTTCAAACAACAGGGACGCTATTATTTCAAATCAGTTTTCCATGATTATAGGTCAGTCCTAAAGATTCATTTTGTTGTTCACCTACAAAAATGGCCTGTTTTTTCTGAAGAAGAGCTTACATTTGTACGAGAATCTCCTACAACCTACAATTCTATCCGAGCTAATATACACTGCGACAAATGTTCACACGCCTATATTTTTGAGGAGAATATTCTTGATGTATTACCACCCCCAGGCGGTGTCATGAGATTTCCTGAATCTGGCGAATTTCGATGTACTCAGTGTCAAGAGACAATACACTTAAAGGATATTCAGGGCCAAATGCGATTCTCATTAAAGGAAATAATCACTAGTGCTATGAAGGTCAAATGACATGTTTAGCCCATATCATCAGTTTAAGAATTGCACCAAGCTAGTCCTCTGTGTTCAACGTCTATATGATGCATCGTGCGTACCTCCCCATATACATGATTGGCATCACAACTATCACGAAGCCCTAGAACAGAAACTTCGAGGCGCCAAACATAATCTCGATGCACTGCGAGTACTCATTTCAAGCACTGATATTACTACCATCGCTTCAAGCACTAATATGACTACCGTCACGAGAAATATTCAAGATTTCATGTTTCACGCCAACCTATATATTGACGGTTTTTTCTATAATGGCGGCAGCGCCCTTGATATATTAGCGCGTGAGGTACTCACTATTTTTGATATATATCCTAGCGGACACGTATATTATGACAGCGCCTATTCTGAAATATCTTCCAAATATCCTTCCGACCCTATTTTAACTCGTCTCAACGACCCATTTTGGAAACAAGAATTTTCTGACTATAGAAATGCTTCTACCCATGAAGTCCTTCTTAGTACCGAAGGAAATCTTAATTTCCAATTATCGTCTGAGGGCCTCAGACAATCTATAAGATTGCCGTTGCCAGACAACCCAAGAGCAGCCCTTTCAACTAGGACGTATAACAAAAATCCTGACGCACTCCAATACTGCATTCTTTCTTTTAGGCGATTACTTCGTCACATTAACGCTATCTATGGTGACGCATATACAAGAGCTTCTACACAGGGAAAACTTCCACTACCTTGATTTCTATAACCTCGAAGTTTCCATTTTCCTTATAAGCGGGGATTCATTTCATTCACCCCACAGCTTCAATTGTTCTTTAGCCACACCGCTTGTCAAGGGAACGTAGTTACTATATATGATGTCATTTCCCCACCAAAACCACCCTAAATCTTGATTCTGCTGCGTTTCAGCGTACATTTTACACACTGGCAGGCAGGCTTGGCCATACTGTAAAATGGCGTAGTATCTGCTACTCTGAGCCAATAAGTTGTATTTTCTAAATAAATGGGAAGACTGATATAGAGACAATGTTACAAAACCTTAAGGACTGGGGGAAAGTACTGATATTACTGTTGGATGAAGCGGTAATAATAGTAGCCATCCTATTGTTGTTGCGTTTTCTGGAGATAAATATTCCTTTGCCGATTATGATTGTTGGAGGAATAATACTCGGTATCTTTGTTCTTATTGTGCATATTGCTGTAATACCTAGTTTTCACAGAAAGCGGGTCACCGGTCGTGAAGGAATGGTAGGCGAACAAGGTATAGTTGTGGACAAATTAACTCCATCTGGGACTGTTATTGTTAGGGGAGAATACTGGAAAGCCAAGTCCATTAACGGTGATAATATAGAGATTAACGAAACTGTGGAAATCGTAGGTAACGTAGGGTTGACACTAGAAGTCAAACGTGGAAGCCACTAGTTGATTGAATAAGTAAGTATCTTGCCTGGCAAATATCTTCCTATATCTTATCAGTTTATTGAATTCATTTTCAGTCATACTAAGAACTACGCCCCCAGTATCTCCTTGTGCCTCAGTGCCCTTTCCAGTGAGGGCTGCATCTTCATCTCACGGAACTCTTTGATGGCAAAGTCCAGGTGCTCAAGGGCTTCCTTTTTCTCACCAGGGTAGTGCTCCAGGAGTAGCTCGGCAAGCTGGAGGCGGGTGAGGGCCAGCTCCGGGCGGAACCTCATCTCCGTACAGACCCTGATGGCTTCTTGGTAGTGGTTGCGGGCTTCCTCGGGTCTACCTAGGAGAGCTGCAGCACCTCCAAGGTGGCGAGATACGCAGGTCGGGTAAAAGAAACCAGTTGTGCAAATACCAGCACCAGCAAGCCGATTTAACAGTAGTTCAGCTACCTGACGGTTCCCCGTCACCACCGCTGCTTCTAGGCTCCAAACATCAAAATTTCCTGGCGTTTCATCTTCAATAGTACCAATACCGGGGCGTTTCACCACGTGCTGATCCAGTACTTCTGCCAACTCAGCATCGCGACCAAGATAAGCCAAGCCAAGAACTCTAAATCCAAAGTCAGCTGCTGCAAGGCCGCGTGTCAAGAAAGTATCGGCTCTCCCTAAGAAAAGCCGAGGTCTCAGGCCAGTGTTTGCCGCCCATGGAGCGGCGAATAGAGGGAGCCCCACCTCGTTACCACGAATCGCAGTACCTCGGCTCATCTCCCTGGCATCCTCAAGATTACCATCCATGGCAGTTAATGAAGCATCGTATGACATAGAGGCAATCTGAAAGTTCACCTGTCCGCTTTGCTCGACCATGCGTTTATACTCGTCAAGGACCTCCACAGCACGTTCGCGTTCCCCACGGGCTATGAAGTAGTTGATTAGATGGCCCAACGCATAAGAAAGCACAGCTGGCTTCACTCCGGCACGTGACATTGTAGTCATTTCCTCTGCTATACGCCTCCTCTCCTCACCATGGTGTATCAGCGGTAAACTACTGAGCGAAAATCCCATGGCCCACCACAATATTTCTAAGTCGCCGAGGCGCCGTGCCAGTTCAAGTGCTCGCCTGCGTTGAGCAATGGCTTCGCCATATTGACGATTGGCACTTTTCACACCTGCTAGGGCTATATCAGCCAGGACGCGCTCTGTTGTATCAGGCTTTGCGTAGTGGTCAGCCCGCTCCGCCCACTGCGCTGCCTCAGGGCTCTGCAATCCAACTCCAGCTGCAAAATAGATTAGTGCTAGCATTGCCAATGCGCAAGCCCGGGAGGCACGTATGTCGTCCTTAATGGCCTCAGCTAGTGAGAATGCCTCCGGTAACTCGACGTCAAGGACACGCCGCGGCTCACCTGCTTCCATTAGAGCATCGCCTAAAGCTAAAAGCAAATCACACCGCTTGGCTTTATCATCCGGGTCCAGTATACCCTGCACTTTGAGTGCCTGCTCCAGCAGCCGTACGGCCTCGCCGTAGGCGTAGACAGACATCGCCCGTTGTGCAGCCATCTCACCGTAACCGACAGCTTTAGCCAGGTTAGCAGAGTCCGAGGAGTAAGAGAAATGTTCGGCCAGCTCGGAAGCGTGCTCCTCTAGGCGGTCTTTATACACCTCCTCCAGCGCCTGGGCCACCTGCTGGTGCATACGGATACGCTCAGGGGCAATCATTTCTTCGTAGAGGGTCTGTCGGAAGAAGGCGTGGGCAAAACGATAGGTCACCGCCGCTCCCACTGTAGAACGTTCTTCCACCACGGCCGCTCCTTTGGCCTCCCGCAAGATGGCGAATAGCTCGCTCTCTGTTACACCAGCCACTTGCTGTAAGACCGCCAGCCGGAACTCCCTACCTATCACTGAGGCAATACTCAGTATCCGATTGCACTTCTGGCTTAAGCCCGATAGGCGCTTACCAACTACATCCCGAAGTCCTTCGGGGATACTCATTTCAAGTTGTGTAGCTTTCCACTGTCCCCCCTCCCGGCTGATAAGACCTTCCTCAACCAGGTAACGCACTACTTCCTGCACGAAGAGGGGATTACCCTCAGTCTGGCGATGCACTGCCTCAGCCAGGCCCCAGGGTACCTCCTCTCTGGTGATGCTCTCCAGCATCCGCCTGACCTCGTCAGCATTGAGCCCCCGCAGCAGGACACGGCCAAATGAAGCAACACGCCTCAGTTCAGCTAGAGCTGCTGATAAGGGGTGAGTCCTGTCCACCTCTACATCACGGTAAGTACCGACAATCACCAGTCTTGTGCCTGATAGGTTACGTGATAGATGGGTCAGCATCTCTAAGGTACCCTTATCCGAATCGTGCAGGTCTTCCAGTACAACCAGTAAGGGCTGTACCTTAGCGGCGTTGGTGAGAAAGCTGGTGACAGCCTGAAACAGGCGATATCGTTCTTCCTCGGGGCTCTCTTGTGGCCTCGGCTCTACCCTGAGTTTCTCCCTTATTTCCGAGACAATACGAGCAACATCGGCCGCTCCAGTTCCCAACTCCTTCCTCAGGTCTCTGGTCTCCCGTGACAGGACATAAGAACGCATTGCCTCGACAAAGGCCAGGTAGGGCAACGACAATGAACCTTCCTCGTAGCAGTGGCCCACCAGGGTCTTGCCACCTCTCAGGGTGACATAGGTAGCCAATTGCTCACATAAGGCGGTCTTTCCAATGCCCGGCTCACCTACCACCATCACCAAAGCACCCTGCCCCGACATGGCACCATCGAAGGCCGCCTGTAGCTGTTTTTGCTCCGGCTCACGGCCAACAAAGACCCGGCGGTAGAGGGGACTCTCCGGGGCGGCGGCTACCTGTGATACCGACTCAGTCACCTTGCCCCGTTCGATAGACTCCAGGGCCTTGAGTACATCAGTCGCCGAGGCGGGTCGTTTCTCCGGGTCTTTCTCCAAAAGTTGAAGGATGAGTACCTCTAGCCCCGGCGGCAGGTCGGCCCGGTGCCAGGTGGGCGATACCACGGACGTGTTAATGTGCTGCCCGATGATAGCCACTGAGTCGTCCCCGATAAAGGGTGGTCTCCCTGTAACCATCTCGTAGAGCATGGCTCCCAGCGAGTAGAGGTCGGCCTTCGGTGTCACCTTGCCCCCCATCGCCTGCTCCGGGGGCATATAGGACACCGTGCCCACCATCATACCTTCTTGAGTTAGCCGGGAGAGGTCGACCGCCACTGCTAAGCCGAAGTCACCTATCTTGGCAGTACCGTCGGCGCTTAGCCAGACGTTACCTGGCTTGAGGTCTCTGTGGATGATGCCCTTCGAGTGGGCGAACTCCAGCCCTTGACAGACTGCTTTTGTGATACCGATAACCTGCTCCAGGGGTAGCCGGTGGTCAGGTGCTTTCTCGATAAGCCCCTCGACGTCTCCCCCTGACATCACGGGCAGGACGATATAGGGCTGGCCTTCGTGGTCCCCGAAGTCGTAGACGGTAACGATGTTAGGGTGGTCGCCGAGCTTGCCCATAGCCTGAGCTTCACGCGTGATGCGTGTTCTTGATTCATCATCCAGTTTTTCGGTCTTTATCAAGGCAAAGGCTACGTCGCGATCCAGTGTATTGTCATGGACTAGATAGACCTTCTTCTTACCGCCTTCACCGAGGAGTTGTTTGACTTGGTAGCGCTCGCCGGCAAAGGAGGTGGGCTCGGGGGATGGCGGTGCTTCTGGAGTTGGTGCGGATGCCGGCGTAGCTAGAGGTTGGCCGCATCCACCACAGAACTCGTAGTCTGGGGGATTACTGGCTCCACAGCTAGGACAGATTTGCTCAAGTCTCGTCCCACATTGACCACAGAACTGTTGACCTTCTGGATTTTCATATCCGCACTTTGGGCACTTCACGACTCACTCGCAAGCACGAGTTCAGTGCCCACAGTCTAGAGGTTAACTCAGGTGATGTCAAGGCGTAATCTTTAACTAAATGGTAGACGTTAGACTGTGGGGTGTGTTCTTGATTTATCTTGTCTTCCCCCTCTCCAAATAAGGCAGTAGTATAGGGGACTTAATGGTAGTTCGCAAGACAAGACTCTATATCTCTTAAACTTAATGAGTGTTGACAAGATTCAGTTGTGAAGTATAATGCCAGTACACTATTTAGTAGGAGGGAGTAAAATGGCAGAGGAAAAGATTGCTGATATCATGCGCGATTTTGTCAAAGTTATGGCAGAAGGGGATGTTGAAAAGACACTTTCCTTTTTCACCGAAGATGCGGAATATACTTGTCCTATGGGGTCTTTCTCTGGTACACAAGAAATAAAACGCTTCATGACAGTTCAATCTTCAATGATGGAAGATGCGAAAGTTACTGAAAGTGGCAATGGCATTATTGTAGATGGGAATAAAGCCTTCTTTGAGCATGTTATCAGCGGTTCTTACCAGGGTAAAAGGACCGAAGTACTAGCCATGTGTGCTTATGAGTTTGAGGATGATAAGATTAAGAAAGTCAGGTCAGCCTTTGATAGATTACTTATGGCAAAACAAGCTGCCCCAGGCTGGTTTGCTAAGACAATGGTGAATTTCATTATTAATAAGATGGAAACAGGATTGCACTAGCTATTTTATAGTATCAGTAAGATTTACCTAGAATATACCCCTTTTCATATTTATGCCCTGTCTCAGTTTTGTATAAACAACACCTTTTGCTGAACAGACTTGACAGACTCATATATGAGTAGCAGAGTTAATCCCGAATCTGAATTCCTAATTTAAAGAATCAGATTTAGAGAAGGAGGATACAAAATGTCAACAGAAGAGAACAAAGCACTAATTCGACGCTATTGGCAAGCATGCAATGAGCATAACTTTGATGTACTTGATGAGTTAACGACCACCGACTACATCCAACACGGTACTACTGACGATAGGAATCTTCAGGATGTGAAGGCATTCTACACCATACTTATCGCTGGTTTCCCAGATATCAATGCTGCAATTGATGATGTTATTGCCGAAGGTGACAGAGTAGCAGTCAAGATGACTACTAGGGCTACTCATAAAGGTGAATTCCGAGGCATTCCACCAACTGGAAAGACTGCTACTGTTACTGAGATGGCAGTTTATCGGATTTCTGAGGGTAAAATTGCTGAGGGATGGTTGTTGTCTGACATGCTCGGACTGATGCAGCAGCTGGGAGTTATCCCCACGCCGGGGCAATGATGTGGGCCAGCAGGTCTTCAACGGTCTGCTAGCCTTCTTCTTCCCCCTTTGACTTTTCACTTCACCTTCATTTGTTACAAAATGATTGTTTTGTAACAAAACAATAGAATACACTCACGTCGACATCCCGATGTTTTTTCAAGGGTAGTTAGCAACTCAACACGGCAAAATACTTACAGATTGCTATTTTATAGTTATTTCATATTTTACTATATGAATGCGGCTATCTATCATGAATTCACAATGTCTCATCAAACCAATCACAAATAAGATTTGCTGCCTCCTTAGTATGAGAAAGCATCCACCAGTGTCCTCCATCTACCTCGATGATTTTTTTCTTAATTGAAGGAAGTCGATCATACAAATTCCTGACGTAAGAGATGGACGTTAGTTTGTCTGTTTTAGGAACTAGGAACATCGTCGGTATTTTAAGTTTTTCAATAGGATTGGGAGGAGGTGTTGATATTTGGGACAGACTTGCACGCAGGGTATACCATTCAACAATGTCTGGATCATTCATAAATTTCTTTAGAATTTCCCTTTCCCTTTCATTTTCTGGAAATCCCTTAAAATCCACATAGAGTGATGTAGGAATTTTGACTTTGGGTAACAATCTAACCAATAATTTCAGTAAGGGCAGAATTCCCTTTACTTTCTTCGTTACCTCTTCCTGAAATATTTTCTCTGTGACTATTCCTGGATTCTGGCAGAATATACTTTTTATCGGACCATGAGCGAGTCCAAGATAGAGAGTTATTAAACCACCCATGCTCGGGCCAATGGCTCCTATTCTGCCACTATAGTTGGCGGTAATATATTGAGCAGCATCACAGCAATTCTCCACAAGTTCACTCATAGTGAAGTCTCCCTTTTGTCCTTCACTATCTCCGTGTCCCTGGAGGTCAACCCCAAAAACATTATAACCTCTTAAGCGAATCACATACATTATATCAGCCCCAAATAATGAATAGCCGCCTGTGCCACTAACAAGCAGGATATTAGGAGCATTCCTATCTTTTTCAAAATATTTCAGGCTTAAGTTCAATCCCCTAGATTGGAAAGTCACTTGCTTTATGTCCCTTTTAATGTCTTCTACGTCTGTTTCGTATACGTAATTCTGCCAATAATCTGGATCTTTCATAAATGTACCTATCATGGACTACATTTTAGACATTAATCTAGCCCTCACTGTTGTAATTGTCAATAACAAAATAGAGAGTGAGGCATTTCTGCTTTCGAAGTCTTAGTACTCTATATATGATATGAAACCCTGATAGTAAATTACCTTCTGGCTTCCGCTGCTGGAAAGATCACGAAGCTAAACGGTATCGTCCACGAGTACGCATGGCTGGACAAACATCCCGATGTTAATATGTAACACACGATTATTGGACAACCTTTATGGCCCCAATCTCCAATAATGCTTCGAACGTATTTGCCGCACCCCCATGTTCAACAATCAGACCGTTGACAATGCGGTCAACGTTGACAGCGGTGATAGTTACTGATTTGCCTGTTGGTTTCATCCCAAGCCAATGCCCTTTATGAATTCCCCTTGCTGTAACACAGGAAGCAACCCATTCGCCTTCTGCGATTTGTTGTTCAATCTTCATTGTAAGGTTAGCATATGTATTTCTTACACCGGAAATGTGCTCTTTTGCTCCTTCTATTCCTACAATACGTTTCTGTCCTCCAGAAATCTCAGCATAAGAGGGCGATATATATTTGTGGATTTCATTTACGTTTCCGGTATTCACAATCTCTTCGAAGTAGTTCCTGATTAATGCCTTATTATCCTCGACTGACATAATTCGCTCTCAATAATATTAATTGCTTGTATTATCACACAATTCCTATTTTATAACTATAAGGTTCTATGCGGTAAAAATTGCCGATTACATTTAACTGTAAATAGAAACGGTATCACCCACGAGTACGCATGGCTGGACAAACATCCCGATGTTTGTTTGGTAAAGAACCCTGTATTCTGAGAACCAAGAAAGCTTGGATACATAGATAACACACGATATCTAGGACAGAGGTTCTAAACTAGTAGCGTATTCTCTAGGCGGTGAATCAATGACTCTTCTGCGCCATATGCCTCTACGTACCCTTTGACCGAACCGTATTCACGTTTCAGTGTGGATAAGAACAGGATCATTGACTCTGGTGCAACTTCTAAACGATACTCTGGCACATTTTTTAGAGCTTCTGCCCATCTAGGATTACTATTCAAACGTTCTATTATTTCTTTTATATATAGAGCCGAAAGAGTATAGTCTTTAATGATATCCTCGTCCGCTATCCCCAGAATACCCAACACAATTGCAGTGAAGATACCTGTGCGGTCTTTACCCGCACTACAATGAAATACAAGTGGGTGATTATCCGAATCAGCAATGATTTCTAGGGCTTCAACCACTCGTCTGCCGAACTCTTCATTCGCTATATGGTATAGATATATCTCTCCCTGATTAGAAAATTCTTTAAACAATACCCGTTCCCTATCTCTATCTCTGTCACTGAGAGTGATGAGCGGTATGTTGTAGTACTTAACACTTATTTCACTCAAGAGTCCGACTCCAAACTCTTCCAGTTCTGTGGAGTTTCTAAGGTCTATTACTGAGCGCAGCTTGATTTCTTCTTTTAACTTGACCATATCACGTTTGGTCATATAATGTAGTTCACCACTGCGGAATAAACGCTGCCAAGCTACCGTTTGACCTCTTTGAGTCCGGTATCCACCCAAGTCACGGAAATTTAGCACTGATTCAAATCTTATGTGTCTAGAGTAAGAATACTTATTCATCTCTACATTTTTTAGTCTTACAGTATCATATTCTATTTTCGACGCGTAATTATCTTATCACAACAGTAATTCTACTGGTTAATCAATATAGCTTTCATTATTTCCTTTGTCATTAAATATCTGCTTTCCGAATATACACGGAATATACGCTGAAAACGGTATTAAATAGCTATACGCATGGCTGGACAAACATCCCGATGTTTGTCTGATTATTCGTACCCCATTTGACTTTCCGCGTTCACGATGGTATTCTTGGCACACTCTAATTAAACTGTAGTAGGGAGGCAATTCAATGATTAAATGGGTCGGTATTGCTACCAAGCCCTCCACTATGAGCATGGATGAGTTAAAGAAGTGGTGGCTAGAAATACACGCTCAGAATGTGAAAAAGCTCCCCGGCTTACGGAAATACATAGTCAGCTTCTCCGTTGGTTCACCGGATGAAGTACCAAGATATGATGGCATCGCAGAACTCTGGTTCGACGACATGACAGCTCTCCAGAAAGCTATGGAATCCCCTGTGGTTGCAGAGGCGATGAAAGACCTACAGTCAAGCAAAGTTGATTTCATACACCTATTTACAGAAGAGCATACTATTACCTAGTTCAGTACTTGTAGTTAAATAACAACAGGGGATATGCATTTTGATGCTAGGCTAGCAGGTCTTCAATGGTCTGCTAGCCTTTTCTCATCCTAATAATAAGATAGCTTTACTTCTATAGCTGTCACTTTGTGGAAAACTCAAACGGTATCATCCACGAGTACGCATGGCTGGACAAACATCCCGATGTTGGTTCATTCGTGAGTGAAATCCTTCATCACATGGTAATCCAACAAAATGTATGAAATGTTTGATTGTTGTGATTTAATACAAATTCACAACACCTCACACCAGAGTCATTTGCAGATGAGTTCCTTCACCACTGGGAAGTAATTGTTGCAGTATGACTGCAGGTGTGTTAGCAAGATTAGAAGAACTCAGATATTTAGACTGTTTAGGTCAACCAGACGTAACCATATAGCCACCAAACTTGAGTCATTAGGCTCTTTTTTTCATTCCCGATACGTAGGAAAATCATGTATAGGCATCCTGACTAAAGTACGATTACTTAAATACCAGAGCATATGACGGAAGTACCGTTAGGTGAGGTATTCTCTACGGACTTGGAGTAGAAATGGCGTATTCTGATCACGGTAAGGTTGATGAGCTTATCCGCAACGTGGACAGGCTCGCTGAGGATGTTAAACGGTGGCAATACAGGCAAGAAAAGGGCTCATCGATATCTATTGAAGCTCTAAAAGATCGTGTGGATGCGATGTGGAGCAAACTAGATAACTTGTCTTCGCGTGTAACCACCTACGATACGATAAAGAAGTCCGCTTCTCAACCATCTACGGAGGCTACTGATACGCGCATGCTGGAACATCTGACATTTCGAGTTTCTCAGCTGGAAAGGTGGGTTGCTCAAATTGATGACAGGTTCAAGAAAGACGTATCCATAGCCAGAAAACAGTTCGTGATTTCCCTAATTACCTTGGTTGCGGTGGCTGCGTTTATTGGCATATCTATTTGGTTTCATCTCGGTAGTTAGTAAGGATATTACAAAGAAAAGCAAGGGTTCGGGTATATTAAAGGTAAAATCTAGACTATATGGCTGCCTTACGTGTAAATACCAGAACTAGGGGGATATCGGAAAATGAAAATAATGGGCAAAGAATTTCGTACTATCCACAATGGAATTGACCCGAACGAGGTAATCGAATTCCTGAAGACAGTTGTTGGCTCGAGTGAAGATTCTCTCAAAAGACTAGAGCAGTTCTCCACGATAAAGGTGGCAACCAAGGCAATAGATGAATCGATAGCACAGGCCAGACAAATAGTGGAGTTTGCCAAGCAACAGGCAGAGGCAGAAGCAAAGCAGGAGAGTGAACGAACACTCCAGGAAGCAAAGGAACAAGCCCAGAAAATGGTGGAGTCTACCAAGCAACAGGCAGAGGCAGAAGCAAAGCAGGAGAGTGAACGAACACTCCAGGAAGCAAAGGAACAAGCCCAGAAAATGGTGGAGTCTGCCAAGCAACAGGCAGAGGCAGAAGCAAAGCAGGAGAGTGAACGAACACTCCAGGAAGCAAAGGAACAAGCCCAGAAAATGGTGGAGTTTGCCAAGCAACAGGCAGAGGCAGAAGCAAAGCAGGAGAGTGAACGGACACTCCAGGAAGCAAAGGAACAAGCCCAGAAGATGGTGGAGTTTGCCAAGCAACAGGCAGAGGCAGAAGCAAAGCAGGAGAGTGAACGGACACTCCAGGAAGCAAAGGAACAAGCCCAGAAAATGGTGGATCAAACGAAGAATAACTGTGACGTCTTAATTGATGATGTCCGCACTGTTCTGACGGATGCCATAAACAGGGCTCGTGAGAAAGCCAACGAAACAGTCACCATTAATCCAGCAGACCTAGACAGCGATATCCACCAAATTGATGTATCACAGCACAACCAGATGCTAGTAGATCGCCAGCAATATAACGGCAAACCATCGGACCAACCGACTAATACTTTAGCAATTGATACCACTGATGAAACTGATGAAATAGAGGATGAACTGGAAGAGGACATTGACCCTGATTTGAATGGTCTACAGAGGAGTTTGGAGGCCCTAGAAAATAGTCTAGCCGGTCTGGATACAAGTGAGGATGCTATTGAAGATACCCTTGAGTCTCAATCCCCGGAGGAACCGAACCAGGATGTCGGAAGCAAAGACAAGTCGCCGGAAACGAAAGTGGATGACCGCAAAACTGAACAGTACATTGGTGAAGTACTGGTGGCAATCCCCGGGGGTGCCGATGAGTCATGGTTGGGTGAACTACGACAGCAGACACTCAAGCTGCCCGGCGCACGTATCAAAGCAGAATCAAGTCAGGATGATAATACAGTCATCCTGACTCTGGCGCTTGAGGAGCCCACTTCGCTACGGTCTGTTTTACAGAAAATGCCGAATGTAGTAGAGGTACTGGAAGACAAGACTAGCGGTGAGTCTTCGGATAAAAAGCCAGTGAAGTTTCCGCATATTATGCCAAAGACACCGAACTGCCCCACATATATAGTAGAGCTTGATAGGACTTCCGACGTGCCTTCTTTACTGTGAATTTCACTGCGAGCGTAGTAATAGTAGTTTCTAATAATAATAAAAAAACAGCCCTGTATTTCGAACAGTTGTAAGGTCTTCTTCCCGGCAGTATCTTTAACTGCTTGCCTGAGACCTAAAGCAGTATGATATATCGGGTGTGCGTATAGAATACGAACATGAGTCTGGTAAATTCAAGAGGCCAAACTGATTCACAGGAACAGTCGAAGTCGCGAGACGCGAGGGAAAGTGGTTACTTGGAATTAATTACAAGAGAATTCCGTACCGTTGAGAAAGGCCTTGACCTAGATGAGTTAATCGAGTTCTTGAAGACAGCTACTGACTCGAGCGAAGATTCTTTCCATCTACTGGAGCATTTCTCCGCTTTACAATCGGCAGTAAAGACAATGGAAGAGTCGATATCCCAGGTCAGGCAACTGACTGAGTATGCCAGGAAGCAAGTGGAGGAGGTCAAGAAAGCAGAGGAAACCGAAGCTCAGGCAAGGAAAGTGGTAGAACATGCCAGGCATATAGCTGAGAGTACAGCGGAGGAGGCCAGGAAAGCAGAGGAGACCGAAGCTCAGGCAAGGAAAGCGGTAGAACATGCCAGGCATATAGCTGAGAGTGCAGCGGAGGAGATCAGGAGAGTCAAGGAAACTGAAACTAGGTCAAGGAAGGAAGTACTATATACTGAGGATAGGGCTCGAAGGGCAGTGGAGGAAATCGAGAGAGTCAAGGTAGCTGAAGGCAAGGCAAGAAAAGCGGTAGAACATGCCAGGCATATAGCTGAGAGTACAGCGGAGGAGGTCAAGAAAGCAGAGGAGACCGAAGCTCAGGCAAGGAAAGCGGTAGAACATGCCAGGCATATAGCTGAGAGTACAGCGGAGGAGGCCAAGAAAGCAGAGGAGACCGAAGCTCAGGCAAGGAAAGCGGTAGAACATGCCAGGCATATAGCTGAGAGTGCAGTGGAGGAGATCAGGAGAGTCAAGGACGCTGAAGAAGCCAGGACAAGAGCAAAACGAGAAGCCGAAGAGGCCAAGAGGAGAAGCCGAAGAGGCCAAGAGAGCCAAGGAAACTAAAGCCAAGGCAAAAAGGGATGCCGAAAGGGCAGCCAAAGAGCAGAAAAAAAGAGACGCTGAAGAAGCCAGGACAAGAGCAAAACGAGAAGCCGAAGAGGCCAAGAGAGCCAAGGAAACTGAAGCCAAGGCAAGAAGGGATGCCGAAAGGGCAGCCAAAGAGCAGAAAAAAAGAGACGTCGAAGAAGCCAGGACAAGAGCAAGACGAGACGCTGAAGAAGCCAGGACAAGAGCAAAACGAGAAGCCGAAGAGGCCAAGAGAGTCAAGGAAACTGAAGCCAAGGCAAAAAGGGATGCCGAAAGGGCAGCCAAAGAGCAGAAAAAAAGAGACGCCGAAGAAGCCAGGACAAGAGCAAAA